>ERZ779850.2842-NODE-2842-length-13261-cov-3.457671_pt1 | contig 13261 bp, 14 predicted proteins | sample MGYA00511249_ERZ779850 | MGnify/ENA primary metagenome ERZ779850 (study PRJEB29588, sample SAMEA2162475) | human gut metagenome | biome: human gut; feature: human-associated habitat; material: faeces | place: Denmark | collected 2008/2010 ...
ACTAGTTTCTGTTGTAACCGTAGCAGCAGCATTGCTACTCAATGCAAGACCAGCCGTACCGATTCCGGCAGCGGTCATCTTTTTCAGGAATGAACGACGAGTGTTTTCCATTTTTCAATTTAGAATTTTATGTTAAGTGGGCAAATGTATAACATTCCATGCATATATCAAAGGAGATAGCCCATTATTTTGCAGCCGTTCTCTTCTTATTCCGCCAAAAGCTGCCATCCCGTTTGCTACCGAACATATTCCGGCGCTTGGACTCTTCTTTTATCGCTTTTTTCTTCTCGGCTACCGCTTCCTTTACCTCGACCGTCTCGAACATATGGCCTCCGGCAACCGGCACTTCTTTACCGATCAGCTTCTGGATATCTTTCAGATACGGAACCTCTTCCACATCGCAAAAGGAAAAAGCGATCCCGCTACGGCCGGCACGACCGGTACGGCCGATACGGTGCACATAGGTTTCCGGTACATTCGGCAAATCATAGTTGATGACATGCGAAAGATGGTCGACATCGATACCGCGGGAGGCGATATCGGTCGCGATCAGGACACGGAGCGTATGATCCTTAAAACTGGATAAGGCACGCTGACGGGCACTCTGCCCTTTGTTTCCATGAATGGCTTCCGCACCGATCCCGGATTTGTTCAGGACACGGGCAACCTTGTCGGCTCCGTGCTTCGTACGAGTAAAAACCAAGACGGATTCCAGTGAGCGGTCTTCCAGCAGATTCTTCAACAGGTTGATCTTTTCCACTTTCTCAACAAAATAGACAGACTGGTCGATCGTATCGACGGTTGAAGAAACAGGAGTCACCTCCACTTTCTCAGGTTCATGAAGGATCGTTCCGGCCAGGCGTTCGATCTCCGGCGGCATCGTTGCAGAGAAGAACAGGGACTGGCGCTTTCGGGGCAGTAAAGGAAGGATGCGTTTGATGTCATGGATAAATCCCATATCCAGCATCCGGTCGGCTTCGTCCAAAACAAAATATTCCAATGTGTCCAGGCGGATAAAACCTTGGTTGATCAAATCCAGCAGACGCCCGGGAGTTGCGATCAATACGTCTACACCCCGTTCCAATGCATCTGTCTGCGGCTTCTGCCCCACGCCACCGAAAATAACGGTATGTTTTACGTGAGTATAACGCCCGTATGCCGTAAAACTTTCACCTATCTGGATCGCCAATTCGCGTGTCGGAGTCAGGATCAAGGCTTTGATGCCCGGTTTACGTCCCCTCGAAATCCGCTCTTCGATCTTTTGGATGATAGGGATGGAGAAAGCTGCCGTCTTACCTGTTCCGGTCTGTGCGCAACCTAATAAATCAGATCCGTCCAATACTACGGGAATGGCTTCGGCTTGTATGGGAGTGGGAGTTGTGTACTTTTCTTTTTTGAGAGCCTTTCGTATCGGCTCGATTAGTTCCAATTGTTCAAATGTCATATAATAAGTATGAGCCGTCACGGCTCGTTAAATAAATAATGGTGACAAAGATACACAAAAATCCGGCATCTCTGCAATAATTTGCTATATTTGCGTGCTTTTTAAAAATATTCAGTTCTTTTTGATTCTCATGAAAGAATTATTGTCACTACTCAAACGGTTCTTCGGATACACTTCATTCCGCCCCTTACAGGCCGAAATCATACAGCGCACCTTGCAGAAAGAAGATTCGCTGGTCCTGATGCCTACGGGTGGCGGCAAGTCGATCTGTTTCCAGCTTCCGGCGATCTATATGCCGGGAACCGCCATCGTAGTATCTCCCCTTATCGCTCTGATGAAAGACCAGGTCGAAGGACTGATCGCCAATGGCATACCGGCTGCTACGCTCAACAGCATGATGCCGGAGGAAGAACGCCACCGGGTACGACAACTCTGCATACAGGGAAAGGTGAAACTGCTTTACATCTCCCCCGAAGGGATCATTAGCGAACTGCACTGGCTCCTGCCCCGCATCGACATTTCGCTGATCGCCATCGATGAAGCGCATTGTATCTCGCATTGGGGACATGATTTCCGCCCCGAATATACCCAGTTGTCCGTTCTGAAAGAGAATTTTCCGAAAGTACCGATCATCGCCCTGACAGCTACGGCAGACAAAATCACCCGGACGGACATCCTGAATCAATTGAAACTGCGTGATCCTAAAACATTCATCTCGTCTTTCGACCGCCCGAACCTGTCGCTCACTATCCGTCGCGGGCTGAGCAAAAAGGAAAAGATCGTATTCCCAATTTTTGTCACCATTTTCTGCTCGCTTATCCTGCCGGATGTTGCTCCGCTGCTCGGTATGCTGATGCTTGGCAACCTGTTCAAGGAGTCCGGTGTTGTTGACCGTTTGAGCGACACTGCGCAGAACGCGCTGTGCAACATTGTCACCATTATGATCGGCCTTTCCGTCGGCGCGACAGCCAACGGCGAAGCGTTCATTCAGGTGCAGACCCTTGCGATCGTCGTGCTCGGCCTTGTGGCGTTTTCATTCTCCACGGTCGGCGGCGTGCTGCTCGGCAAGCTGCTGTGCGTGATAACCCACGGCAAGATCAACCCGCTGATCGGCTCTGCCGGCGTGTCTGCTGTTCCCATGGCGGCACGTGTCTCACAGAAGGTCGGCTCGGAGTCCGATCCGCACAACTTCCTGCTGATGCACGCTATGGGTCCCAACGTGGCCGGCGTCATAGGCTCCGCTGTCGCGGCCGGCTTCTTCATGCTGACTTTTGGCGGCTGATACTAAAAACATACAGCGAGGCGGAAATGTTCACACGTTTCTTCCTCGCTGAAACGCGATAAAAAACCGGAAAGGTACTGTTTTAGTTTCAAAGGAGATTTATTATGGATATTATGGAAAATATGCATGGCGCATTGGAAGACGTAGTAATCCTTGATCTGACGAGAGTTGTTGCAGGTCCTTTCTGCACATCCATGCTCGGCGATATGGGCGCGCGTATAATCAAGATAGAGAACCCCAAGGGCGGCGATGACAGCCGTGCTTACGGCCCCTATGTCAACGGTGAGAGCGCATATTTTGCTATGCACAACCGCAGCAAAGAGGGCGTAACGCTCAACCTCAAGGCTCCCGAGGGTAAGGCGCTGTTCCTTGAAATGGTGAAGAAGGCGGACGTGGTTGTTGAAAACTACCGTCCCGGCGTCATGGACAGGCTCGGCCTCGGCTACGATGTGCTCAAGGAGGTCAACGACCAGATCATCTACGCCGCAGTCTCCGGCTACGGCTGCTACGGACGCTATTCCCAGCGCCCCGGTTATGATATTCTCGGGCAGGCGATGGGCGGCCTTATGAGCGTGACCGGCACAAAGGAGAGCGGCCCTGTCAAGGCGGGCAACGCCATGGGCGATATTCTCGGCGGTCTTAACCTCACTATCGGCATACTCGCAGCGCTCCATGCCCGCACGATCATCGGTCACGGGCAGAGAGTCGACGTGGCGCTTGTCGATGCGGTCGTCGTCAGCCTCGAGAACGTATTCACAAGATACTGGTATTCCGGCGTGGTGCCTGAGCGCGCCGGCAACGCTAACCCCGCGACCGCGCCGTACAATGCGTACAAGGCGAAGGACGGCCTCGTTATTATTGCCTGCGGCAATCAGCATCTCTTCGAGAAGCTGGCGAACGATGTGGCCAAGAAGCCGGAGTGGATCTCAGATCCGCGCTATATCGACAACGTGACGAGAGTTGCGCATTTTGAAGACCTCAAGGCAGATATAGAGGAGTGGGCGAAGGACTTCACCGTTACCGAGATCGTCGACAGCTGCCTTGCCAACGGCGTGCCCTCCGGCCCTGTCTACGACGTCAGCCAGATCGTCAAGGATGAGCATATAGTCAAGGATCGTGAAATGTTCCCGATAGTTCACCACCCGGTCATCGGCGATATGCACGTAAACGGCGACGCTATCAAGCTCATGGAGACGAAGCCCCATGTCACAAAGCCTGCACCCACACTCGGCGAGGACAACGTTTCCGTATACGGCGAGTTGGGCGGCCTGTCCGAAGAGACGCTCAGAGAGTACAAGGAAAAGGGTATTATCTGATATAAACGTTCAATTTTACACACAAAAGATTGGAGAATAAAATGAGCACATACGGTTATTCCATGCCCAGGTATTTTCAGGATATGCCCACCGTCGGCAAGCCCCTCCTCAGCGAGAACGACGAGAACAGAGATGCGATAGTCAAGGTCGAGGAAGAGATCAAGCAGCTTATAGCCGACGCGCTGGCTGCGGGCCGCAGCGACGAATCGCTCAATGAGAAGGGCCAGCTTACTGCGATGCAGCGCATAGAAGCGCTTGTCGACGACGGCACATGGTGCCCGCTCAACAGTCTCTATAACCCCAACGATAATGAAAACGGTTCTACCAGCGTGGTGAAGGGTATTGGCCGTGTTGGGGGAAAATGGGCTGTCGTAGTGGCATCCGACAATAAGAAGAGAGCGGGCGCATGGGTGCCCGGACAGGCGGAGAACCTGCTTAAGGCTGCGGACACCGCCAAGATCCTGCGCATCCCGCTTATATATCTGCTCAACTGCTCCGGCGTTGAGCTCGACCAGCAGGAGCTTTTGTTCCCCGGACGCCGCGGCGGCGGCGCCTCGTTCTACCGCAATGCAGAGCTTGCACAGCTCGGTATTCCGGTTCTGGTCGGTATTTTCGGCACGAACCCCGCAGGCGGCGGATACCACTCCATAAGCCCCGCGGTGCTCGTCGCTCAGAAGGACGCCAATATGGCCGTCGGCGGCGCAGGCATCCTCTCCGGCATGAATCCCAAGGGATTTGTCGATGAGGAGAGCGCCAGAGCGCTCATAAACGCTCAGACGGGCGGCAAGGCTCCCGCACCCGGCGGAGTAAAGACGCACCATGAGGTCACGGGCTTCTTCAGAGAGGTTTGTGACGACGACGTAGCTGTCGCCGATACTCTGCGCAAGTACATGAGCTATATCCCCGGCTTTGATCTCGAGTTTTTCCGTGTTGCGCCTCCGATGGAGCCCGCATACCCCGCAGAGGATCTCTACAGCATTATTCCCATGAACCCCAAGCGCACCTACGATATATATCAGGTCATCTCCCGTCTCACCGACGCGAGCCAGTTTGACGAGTACAAGCCTGACTATGGCCCGGAGGTCGTATGCGGTCTTGCACGCATGGACGGTCTGCTCGTCGGCATTGTCGCCAATAAGCAGGGACTCTTTATGAACTACCCCGAGTACCGCGGCGCAAACGCTGTCGGCATCGGCGGCAAGCTCTACCGTCAGGGCCTTATAAAGATGAGCGAATTCGTGACGCTCTGTGAAAGAGACAGGATACCGATGATATGGCTTCAGGACAGCAGCGGCATTGACGTCGATGATATTGCCGAGCAGGCGGAGCTTCTGGGCCTCGGACAGTCCCTGATCTACTCTATCCAGAACGGCGCTACGCCATTCCTCGAGGTGACTCTGCGCAAGGGCAGCGCAGCGGCGCACTATGTCCTCGGCGGACCGCAGTGCGAAAAGAACAACCCCTTCAGCCTCGCGGCGCCCACCAGCGAGTACTATGTCATGCACGGAGAGACCGCGGCGGCGGCCATGTATGTCCGCCAGCTCGTCAAGGCCAGCAAGGCAGGCCAGCCGCTTGATGACATCATCGAGAATATGAACGAGCTTATCAACGCTTACCATGTCAAATCCCGCCCGAAGTTTGCGGCAAAGCTCGGCATGGTCGATGAGATCGTACCGATGGATGACCTGAGAAACTACATGATGGCCTTTACTCAGGCCGCTTACCAGAATCCCAGCACCATCTGCCCGCCGCATCAGATGCTCACTCCGAGATGCATCCGGGAGTATAACAAGACTAAGAAATAAACCTGAACAAAAAAAGATAGAGGCGTCCGAAAGGACGCCTCTATTCATATGTCCGCAGATAGGATAGCTCCCATCCCGCGGGCTTTGCAGCGGCAAATTCAGATAAGCCTGTCGGAAGTACCGAGACGGAACGCTGCGCCGCGTACATGGTCGTGAATTATCACATCAAGAAACGAAACTATCTCTTCAGGACTTTTGTCCAACTCCCCCGTGAGCCAGCTCTCAATAAGCCCGGAGGCGGCAACAATATAGAAATGCGTGACCATATCAACGTCGGCAGATGGATCCGATACAGCGCACGCGCCTATCTGTTCACCAAGCTGCACTACAGCGTGGTTTATCGTAGTATATATATCCGTCTCAAAAAAGCGCTTGAGACAATCCCGGCCGACAGAGTTGAGTGCGCAGAGACAGACTGCGCGGTTAGCTTCAATATAATGAAACAGCTGCAATAAACCGTCCTGCCACAGCAGCGCGCCCTCGTGCTGGTGCAGCAGAGACGGCCTCCTCCTGAAACATCCAGCGCAGAAGGTCGTAAATATCCTGAAAATGATAATAGAAATGTTGCCTGCGTATCCCGCATAGCTCCGTTATGTCCTGTATGGTTATCCTGTCAAATGGCTTTTGCGTCATCAGCGTTTTCAGAGCCTGCGCAAGAGCGTGCTTGGTCTGGTCAGACGCAGCGTAGGTGCGTTTTTCCATAGTCATACCTCCGTGAAAATGACCGCTTCACTATGCATTGTACTATATATCATTATATAGTATACTATAACACATAAAAGCCGATATTTCGAGATGTATTTTGACATGACAAATCGCAGGTTATGTCAGATTTCTGACGGCGTGCTGCGGATTGACCATTGTTTTATTTCGTCCGTTGGATTATTTTCTATCAGGTAAAAAGGGGGCGGGAATATGCAGGAAAGCTATGACATTGTACTCGACAGCCAACTCGGCGAACGCTACGGTACGCTTACCATAGACTGCACCGACGGCAAAATAAACGGCGTAATCTCACTTGTCGGCTTCGACAATGCCGTTTCCGGAGAGCTTCGCAGCGGTGTGCTGTATCTGTGCCATGAGCTGTCTACTATTGTAAGCACGCTTAAATGCAGCTCCGTTATCCAGCTGATAGGTGAGAAAATGACAGGCACCGTCAGCACCGGCAGCGCTGTGATGAAGCTGCACGGAACAAAAAAGGCGGCCATATCGGACGGCAATTAAAAGGACATTACATAATTGGAGTGCGTCTATGTCAAACAAATCAAAGCCTGACAACAATTTCATGACGAAGCTTGCCACGCTGATAGTGGACAAGAGAAATCTGTTTTTTCTGATCATAGTTGTGCTACTGATATTCTCCGTTTTTTTCAAAGGACTGGGTTGAGGTGGAAAATGATCTCACCTCTTTCCTGCCGGACGACGCAGAGACTAAGATCGCGCTGGATCTGATGGAAAAGCAGTTCACCACCTACGGCACAGCCGAGGTCATGGTGGCAAACATATCCTACAGTGAGGCGGAAAAGCTAAACGATACGCTGACAGAAATAAAGGGCGTGCAGAGCGTTGCCTTTGACAGAACGACTGATCGCTATAACCATGCCTCCGCGCTCTACAGCGTAACCTTTGATTATGATGAAGATAACGACAGCTGTCTCACCGCGCTTGACGAGATAAAGGCTGCGCTGGCAGACTATGATCTGTTTATTTCAACTGAGCTTGGAAATACGCTTCAGGATACGATCGCCAGCGAGGTAAGCGTGATAATGGTATATGTCGCGGTCATAGTCGTTGCAGTGCTGCTGTTCACTTCGCAGACCTACGGCGAGGTGTCGGTGCTGTTGCTCACGTTCGTGACTGCCATGATACTCAATCAGGGGAGTAATTTTGTATTCGGAAAAATATCGTTTGTCTCCAACTCGGTCACGAGTATTTTGCAGCTGGCGTTGTCGCTGGACTACGCGGTAATTCTCTGCAATCATTTTAAAGAGCAGCACGAGACAATGCCTATCCGCGAGGCGGCTATAAGCTGCGCTGACCAAATCCATCCCGGAGATAAGCGCAAGCTCCCTGACAACGGTAGGCGGTCTTGCGGCAATGCTGTTTATGCAGTTCAAGATAGGCCCGGACATGGGCATATGTCTTATCAAGGCTATACTTTACGCGCTTTTGAGCGTGTTTGTACTTATGCCGGGACTGCTGGTGCTGTTTGGGCCGCTTATAGAGGAAACAAAACATAAAAACTTTGTCCCGAAAATTTCCTTTGTCGGCAAGATAGACTACGCGACGCGGCATGTCGTGCCGGTAATATTCGTTGCGGTAGCGGTGCTGGGGCTGTACTTTTCAAACAGGTGTCCCTATGCCTACGGCTACAGCTCACTGAAAACGCTTAAGCTGAATGCCACCCAGATAGCGGACAATATGGTCGCCGATAACTTCACATCCTCCAACATGGTGGCACTCATCATACCGCCGGGCGACTACGAGAAAGAGGCGGAGCTTCAGCAAATCATTTGCAACAGACAACATGGTGGTAAGCATCGTTTCCATCCTGATAGTTCTGGTGGTGCTGCTGTTCACGTTCAAATCCGTTGCCATGCCGATATTGCTGATACTGGTCATTCAGGGCAGCATATGGATAGATTTCTCAATGCCGTATCTAACTGGAACCGGGCTGTTCTTTATGAACTATCTGGTCGTAAGCTCCATACAGATGGGCGCAAATATCGACTATCTGGAAAACTACTTTGTGTCCGATTCGCTCCCTGGCATTGACGGCAGAAGCATATCCGGCAAAGCCGAGCCCATAAGCTATGAAATGCTTATGGCCATAGACACGCTCCCAGACGAGTTCAAAGCTATGCGCCTCAGCTTCGTCGCGGACGGGAAAACTCTGAAAACGGTTACGTTCAATTACGGGGACTCCTTTGGCAGCGACGTGTACCCGGAGATACCGGAGAAGGACGGATATTATGCCAAATGGGACAGAACCGAGCTGGACGGTCTTCGCTTTGACACTGTTGTCACGGCGGACTATGAGCTGGAATACTCCGCGCTGCCATCCGATGAGCAGCGGGGAGATACGCGCCCGGTGTTCTTCATTGAAGGAAAATATGGTGACGATGATGTGCTGTCAAGCTCCTTGGAGGCGGAGGCAGAACTTGCCCCGCTCAATAGCGAGCTTACAACTGCCGTAAGCGGTGATTCCGCGCCGAGACTGCCATGGCTTGCCCGCCTTACAGCGCCTATTAGCGGAGGCATAATTGAGCAGCGCCATGTCACTATCCCCGACGACGGACAGAACGTACACGCGCTGCACTATCTGCCGCCGGAGGTGGCGATAGGAGAGCTTAATATCTATATAATGCAGGACGGACGCTGGATACAGGCGAAAACTGAAGAATTCGGCAGCTATCTTGCCTTTGATGTTGCCGGTACGGAGGCTGACATCGCGGCGGTATCCGTCATCAGCGTGTGGTGGATATGGGCGGCGATTGCCGCTGTCGCGCTCACCGTTATTTTGCTGGTCGTATTTTCAATTAAAAGACGCCGCAGAGAACACTCTAAGACTGCGGAGAAGAAGACAAAGACTCCGGCAGTTCGTGCCGAGAGCGTACCAAAGCCAGACAAAAAGCGCAGAAAGAATCCGGCAGCTGTTATTATAACGCTCCTGCTAATCTGCGCGCTTGGCGCTGCCGCGGCCATATTCGTGCCGCAGCTTGTCGTAAAGCTTGCTCCATACAAGGCACTTATGGAGTTTGGCAGGGCAGATGAGCTTTCAATGAGCGTATCGGTGGAAGCGGCGCTTGGAGATGAGCGGATAAGCACTGTTGTACCTGTTGCAGTGAAGCGCAGCGGTGAAAACAGTATCACCTGCGCCGTGGTCGAGAATGTGCCGCTCTATTATTCAAACGCTATGCTGATACTTGAAAATGGCAAATCGTACAGTATCAGCAGCATGTTCCCGGATTACTCATCGCTGCTCGGCAAAATAACCGCGCTGTATAGGGATGTGGAATACACGGAAGACGGCAGCGCCTGCATGGTCAGTATCAGTGGTGCGCAGGCGGCAGAGCTGCTGCAAACGCTCTGTCCGGCGCTTTCCGGGGAGACAGAGACAGTGAACAGCGCTGCCGTAGAAACTGTCATTGAAAACGGTTCGGTGCAGGGCATAACAGTTTCTGCCTCCGGCGAGAGCAGCGGCAGCGCGTTTGAGGTATGTGCGGTCATAAGCGGTATGGAGACATCAAGCGATGCCGTTATCCCGGAAGCGGTGGCAGAAGCCGCTGCGCAGAACAGTGCGGAGAATCTGCCGGAGATAAGCGGCGATCTGTTCCGCATTATCTCCGCATGGGCGGAGCTTGACGGGCGCGATAGTATAGCTGCAAAGCTGAAAATGGCCGTGAACTGCGGCCCTGTCGTGCTTGATACTACACTGGATGTTGACTCCGCAGTGGCTAACGGCAAGCGTATATACTGCGTCGGCAAGAACAATCTGAAGCTCTATACCGACGGCAGCAGCGTGGTGAACGCAAGCGGCGCCGGCGTGACTGATGAGGAGGCGCAGCTTGCCGGAAACGTAAACCTGCTGAATGTGGTGTATCAGGCATGTCTTAACGGCAATATAAGCGCCGCCCAGACTGCCGACGGGTATACCTATACAGTCGCGCTTGACGGCGATGGTGTCAAGCAGCTCGCAGAGATAATATCTCCCGATGCTGCAAAGCTAAACCCGAATCTCGCTTACGGTGATATAAAGCTGTACATCGGCGCAGGAAGGATAACCGGTATTTCTGTAAGCTGCACGGGTACAGTGCAGGTCGTTGTGGTGGAAGCGCCGGTGTCCGTTTCGGCGGACGTAAGCTTGGAAGAGCGCAGCACGGCGAGGTTCCCGTCGGCTGTGACCGATAAGCTAAGTCCGGCGTAAAATGAAAGCAGCCGGAACGTTGATCTTTGCATGATCAGCGTTCCGGCTGTGCTTCTTTTTGCACACAGCCGCAGCAGGCACTGCTTATGCGGTGCAGTTCCGGCCGCGGCTCCGGCAGAGATTCAGCCTATATGCTTTTTAAGCGCTGCCGTCCACATCCGGCAGAGAATTTGCGTATGTGCAGCCGATTTTCAAAAATGCTGCCCTCTAACAATATAGAATTTCTATATTTCTTTTATTGCGGCAATTCGTTATGGAGGCTTACAGCAAATGTTGTACCTGCATCGGAGGTTACCGTGATGGTTCCGCCGTGCAGATCAACGATTTTTTTGACAATAGAGAGACCCAGTCCGTTTCCCTGCGTGGCATGGGACGGGTCTGCCTGATAGAACTTGTCAAAAATATGGGCCTGCGCCGACGGTTCGATGCCCACTCCTTCGATGGAAACAGAAATGCGCGTATGCAGGGCATCCTGTGAGATGGTCACGGTTATGACTCCATCGGCAGGAGAAAACTTGATGGCGTTATCCAGCAGGTTAATCCAGACCTGCTGGAGCATTTCTTAATTGCTGGTGAGAAAGTATGATATTATACTGTGTTCCTTTTACAGCCCTTTGACCAACGGGAGCAATTTCTCAATGCGCTGGACGATACGTACCTGTTCGCTGAGCGGAGGAAGCGGAAAGAGCGCATTTGCAACTTTATCGCTGTTCAAGTTTTTTACTACAGCACCACTAACGCTATCGCAGAACTGGTAGTATGCAAACGGCGATGAAAGAATGTAGTAAATGAAATCCACAGAGTAGCAATCAAATCTATTTGACAAAACGAGCCAACCGTCGTGGATACAGCCATCAGTTTTGAGAATATAGGGACGTCCGAAGCTCATTGAATTTGTGAGTAAAAAGTCGCCACTATGGACCATACGACTTTTTGTAATCCCTTCCAGGCGGATTTTTCCTTCGCTTTGTAAATGTACTTTCCGCCTTTATGCGTATCGCCGATTTTGATCCAGTTTATCACGTCTGGCTCGGTTGTAAGATATTGCTGAATAGGCCGGGGCGAACCTCCTCGTGCTATTTCCAAAACAGCACCGAGACGCACCCACTCCCACGATTCCGGTATTTCAAACGGCAGTTCATCGTCTATACACCGCTCCACACCGTCCAACTTCTCATAATGAGAATTATCCCGTCTGAAAATGACAGATTCGTGCTTGTCCTTCCTAATTTTGCCTTACTTGATGAGCCGCTGCTTTTCTGCCCGGATACGCTCCAGCAGAGCCTCTGCAGGCTCGTCAGACGGGTCTTGAGGACCAGCTTGCCCTAGACGGCTTCTTGCAGTATCGACTTTTTGAGGGCTTCTGGGAAACTGCTGTTAAGTGTATCAAGTTCTATTTGCTTGTCATTGTATTCTGCAATTTGTGGGGCAAACAATGCAAATTGTTCCACGATTCGCCGCTGCTCATTTAATGGAGGGACGGGCACAAGGCAATCCGATATTATCTCAAGAGTCAAATTCGTAATGGCGGTGATTTTCTTTTGAGCTGTTAGTCGTTCCTGTATTGCAGGAGCGTTCAGCGCATACACGAGGTACCTTAAATCAACACTATTACTGTCAACCAATCGGATAATTGCAACTGCTTGATTAGCGTTAAGAGGCAGATGCTCCTCCTTTACGATAGCGGTACGGCCAAGTGTACCAGCTATTGTTATCAGCACATCGTCTGCTTCCAGAATTGATCTTTTAAGATAGCCTGTATGTGTTGACTCATCAATATAGTTTAATTTTGACAGATCCAGCCGGTCGAGTCCAGCAACATTTTCTGCTCGCAGAAATCCAATACCATTGTCTGAATATGCGACATTGCCTCCTCGCGGCGTTGTTCCCTTAGTTACCAGTACAGAAATTGAAGAAATTCTTACCCACTCCCACGAATCGGGAATGTCGAACGGCACCTCATCCGCCAGCGACCGCACTTCATCGCCGATTTTCTCATAAGGAGTATTATAAGAAACTGGCCATTGCTTGAAGAAAAGCATATTATTTGATATTATAAAGGAAATAGGAGTCTTGTAATTGAAAGGAGCACAGCATGGCAAAGCAGGAACTCTCTCTGAAACAACAATACCAGCGGCTCACGCAGGCCAAGGCGCAGGCAACCCGGAATGGACAACCCACCCCTAAACTCGACAAGAAAATCGAAAAGATGAAGGCAATGATGGGTAGCATCGTACAGAAAGTGCCGGCTGCAAAACCATCTGCCAACAAGTTCGTGGACTACAAGGGTGTCAACAAGCTGCCCATGCAGGGTGGTGGCTTCACTCCGAAATAAGATTTGCCATAAATTGTTCATCGTGCGGAAAGAACAGGATTATAGAATAAAAATGAGAATAAATGTTGGGGGGCGCAATGCATGTCAAGAACATACATGTTAAAGCCGACCTGATTTGACGAAAAAAAGCCGGGCTGTTTTGTCGGATAGCC
>ERZ779850.2844-NODE-2844-length-13246-cov-4.890077_pt1 | contig 13246 bp, 7 predicted proteins | sample MGYA00511249_ERZ779850 | MGnify/ENA primary metagenome ERZ779850 (study PRJEB29588, sample SAMEA2162475) | human gut metagenome | biome: human gut; feature: human-associated habitat; material: faeces | place: Denmark | collected 2008/2010 ...
AAGCCGATATTAAAAGGAGTCGACGGTTCCGAAGTTCCGCCGGCGTTTGCAAGTTTTCCCGATGTTCCGTTTCCGGAACCCTCTTATATAGATATGGGTGAGACCAGAACTCTGGGCAGCGGGCAGAACTGGAGCGGCAGTTTGATTTTTTCGACTCCTTTTTCAGCCAACAGCATTTATGATTTCTACGTTTCCGAAATGCCGAAGCTGCGTTGGTCGGAAGTGGCGGTTGTGCGCGCAAAAATCAGCCATATGACTTACTTGCGCGACCGCAGGGCAATTCAAATTCTGATTGAGCGGCTGGGCAGCGACGAATCGCTGGTGACAATCACGGCAATTCCGAATGACACCGGCGTTACACAAAAGAACTGATTCAGGAGTCTTAACCGATGCGATTCGACTTTTTTACTCTGGGCGGCAGCCAATTCTGGGAAGACGTCTTTTTTTATCAAAAGTGGCGAATCCAGAGAAATTATAAGACGAAACAATACCGGCTCCTGGACAACTGGGACATTCGGCGCGCGGAAGGCCGTTTTGAGAACTGCCGGCGTGCTTTTCTTAAATATATTGAAGTCTTCCAGCTTTCGCGGCAGAAGGGACATATGGTTATTATGCTGCACGGACTCGGCGAAAGCAAAAACATCTTCAAGCCTTTGTGGCGAGAGGCGCTGAAAAACGGCTATATGGCCGCGGCAATCAACTATCCTTCCACCCGCAAGAGAATCGACGGACACATTCGCCAGCTTGACTTTTTTATGAATCATCTGGAAGACGTACAGGAAGTTTCTTTTGTAACAAACGGTATCGGCGGCGTCATTTTAAGGAAATTGCTTTCGTTTGATTCGCCGTGGCGGCACAAAATAAAGCTCAACCGGATTGTAGAGGTCAGCCCTCCGAATCAGGGAAGCACTCTGTTTAAGCTGTTGGACAAATACCGGCTTTTTCAACGGATTCTGGGACCGATTCTGAAAGATGTTACGCCGGAAGCGGCCAAACGCCTTCCGCCGTTTGAGAATCCGCAGCAAGTCGGCATTATCAATTGCGTGCCGGTGTGGAAACGAATCCTGTTCCTGCTGCCCGAAAAATGGCGGCAAATGCTGGGAAGCGGCGAAGATGCCGAACTAAAAGGCGTCAAACAAACAATTACGATAAAAAATACGTTTTTTAATCCTTTTAAAAATGAAGAAGTTGTTCGCAGATGCGTCAAATTTTTGAATCAGGGCAAGTTCTGAAACATGGCGAAAAAATCAAAAAACTGTAACAAAATTTTTTACTTTTATATGCTAGAATAGAGATAGCATGAAGCAGAAGCTTTAAAAAACCGAGGATATGATGAGAGCAATACTGGTAAACATAATCATCTTTATGGCCATTATAGGAGCCTATTATATTGACTTCTTCGGCTGGTTTACCTCTCGTTATGCCTTTTGGGGCGCATTAGCTCTGGTGGCGATTGTATTTATTATTGCAATAAAAGTTCTGGGCAATCCTTTTGCCGGAGGAGACGACGATGACAATAAATAAGTTTATAAAATATACCTCCCTGTTAGTGCTCGGAACCTGGATGCTGTCTGCTCCGGGCAATGCTTTTGCTGAAAACGAAGCTGTCAGCAAAGATGTTAATGAAATAATCAATCGCTTGATGGCACCTGACGATAACAGCACTGGTGCAAAAAAATTAGAAAATGAAGAATTAGCCAAAATCCGCAGTAAACTGCTTTCTGAGATTAAAGGTCTCCAAAAGACATACAAAGAAAATATGGAAAGGATTGAAAATTATCAGAAACAGATTGAAGAATTACAAAAAAAAGTTGGAGAAGTGGAAAAAGAACTAAATGGTTTTGAAAAGACGGCAATTATCGGCGGCGCCCTTGCCATTATCGGTACAGTCGGTCTGGCAATCGGCACCGGGGGCGTGGGATTGGTTACCGTCGGTGTAGCTACGGCGGTAGGAGCCATAGCGGCAGAACACTATGCCGAAGATCCGGATTCGCTGAGACGCTTGATTAACGGCAGCTATACATGGTCCACACAGCAGCTGATTTCCAATACGAAAACTATTGATGCTTCCAGTATTACTAATGTGGAAGCGAAAGACGAGAAACAGAAACAAGCCCTGCAAAAGGCCCTCAGTGTCGTCCAAGAATACAATGCCGTTGCTCAACAACTTCATAAACTTGGCGAATCTGCACTTTCTACAGCACAGCAACTTGATCAGAAAGTCGAAGAACTTAACAGCATGCAGACAACCATTAAGGCCGGGCAATCTCTTTATAAATATACGATCATGGGTAAAACCAAAGATGGCAAACCCACTATCCTTGCTGAATATTATTTCATAATGGAGGGCGACAAATTCCAGTCCATTACCGGCGTTACCCGCGGTTGTGTGCCGTTGCCGGCCAAGCTGGCAGAATCCAGAAGCTGTATTTACTGCCCGCTATTTAAAACGATTTTCAATGCGGCACAAAGTATGTCCACCAAAGCTTATGACAAGCTGGCCGGGCCGCTGGCCAATGTGATGCTGATTGGTTTTGCCATTGTGATTGCTTTTATGGTTTTGAAAAACGTCAGTTCGTTTACCAAGCAGGATGCACCCAAATTCGTAACCGAGCTGCTGGTCAATATGTTTAAGGTTCTGGTAGCTTATTATATGTTAAAAAACGCCAATATTGTTTACGGCTACATTGTGGGCCCCGTACTTAAAGCCGGCTTTGAATTTGGTTCAAGTCTGCTGTTTGCTGAAAACAAATATCTGGCAGCCTGTGACGTTTCAAAAACACTTCAGAACGTGTCAAACGGGGTTATGCCGGCATATCTTTACACCAATCTGGATTGCTTTATCAGAGCCGTACAAGCCGAAGTGGCCGTTCCGCAGAGCGTCGGTTCGTCTTTAATGTGCGTTGCCCGCAATGCCGGTAAAGAGAGTATCGGACCGGTTCGCAATGTTTTGTGGGATTTCGGCATGATGTTCCAAGGATTTGCCATTTGGGTCATGGGCTGGATTATCTCTTTGGCTTTTGCTTTCTATCTGATTGATGCGACAATTCAGCTGGGCATTATCGGCGCTTTGATGCCGTTCCTGATCGCCTGCTGGCCGTTTAAGGCAACCCGCAACTATACGAGCAAAGGCTGGGGTATCTTTATGAACACATTCTTCGTTTATGTTTTCATGGGATTGGTCGTCAGTATCAACGTTGAATTGCTGGGACAGGGATTAACCGGTTCCAAAGGCGGGTTTGATGCCATTATGAAAGCCTTGAACGGTAATAACGTTCAAGAACTCAAAGAATTACTGGATATCGGCTTTGCCGGCTTCCTGGTCTTGGTTGCCTGCTGTCTGTTTGCCTTTAAACTGACCGGACAAGCTTCTGATTTGGCCGGGACCATGGCCGGCGGCGGCGGACCGAAAATTGGTGCCAACATCGGCGGTCTGGCTTATGGTGCTGCGACAAAAGGCGTTCAGGGGACCCTTAAGACAGGTCTCGGCGCGGCTAAAGCCGTCAGTGATAAAACCGGGCTTACCAATGTTGTCAACAAAGGCAGAGATTGGGCGAAAGATAAAGTTTGGGGTGCTGTCGGCTTAGGACGCCGCAGCGGCGCTGCCGGAAATAAAGCTGCACTTCGAGCAAAAACGAATCCTTTAGCTCATTCTGCTTTAGGTGATGGAGGTGCTTTACAAAATAAATCGAATCCAACTCTTTCCAATGCTCAGAATCAAACAGCACAAAATGAAATAAAAAGTAATCCTCTCTCTCATAGTGCCTTGGGTGATGGCGGTGAGAATCAAATCAAGAAGATGCAGCAGGCCGGACCGCGGTCGCAGCAACCGGCAACACCTTCGCCGCAAACACCGACGAATCCGTCAACCCCGCAAGGCGGTGCCGCTCAAGGCGGAACACCGCACGGAAATCAGGCGGATGCGCAGCAGACTCAGACGCCGCAACAGACACCCGAGCAAATGAGACAGCAGCTGGAAAGTGATTACAACAACACCGCCAACGGCAGAGCCGGCCGGCAGATGATTCAAAACCAGACGGCAGAAGTTGCCCGCAACAAAAAAGCGGAAAACGAAGCTCAGGGTAAAATGAATTATCATAACCGCAGAGCCGATGACTACCTGAAAAAGGCTCAGTCCGCCTCTGACCCGGCTCAGAAAAAGAACTTTGAAAACCTGGCAAACGCTCAGTTTGAAGAGGCCGTCAAAGCCGAAGCCGCCTATAACAAGGCTAAAGCCGACACTCAAAAGGCTCAAAGCGAGCTGGATGCCATAAAACAGGAGAATGAGCGTTACAAGAACCAATATGTTCAAGACGAAATGAAAAAACGCAACCCGAAAAAATAATTATTTTATAACAGAGTAACGACAATGTGGAAAAGTATTGACATAGGACGAGTTTTGAAACTGCTGCTGGTGGTTGCAGTCTCTATGTTCATGCTTACCGCCTGTGCCAATGACGATAAAAACCCGGATACATCGCGGGCAGCCGTAAAAGGGGACGTTGATGAACAGAGCATCGCGCAAGATCAGGCAACATGCTGGCAGGACTCTATCATTGAACTGCTTTATGACAACATGGGCAAAGTGGCAATGGGAACCTATAACAAGATTACTTCCGGCGCCCTGACTTTCATGATGGTTGCCTTTGCGGTTTGGCTTTCTATCCGCCTGCTGAAACATGTCAGTTCGTTTACCGAAGAAAACATCGGAGAGACCTGGACCGAAATTGCCCGAAAATTCTTCCTTTGTTTTGCCTGCGGTTATGTGGCATCATCCCCACAGCAGCTGCTGTTCTTCATGAATGACATTATTTTTCCGGTTTATAATGCGTTTCTGGAATTTTCAAGCGAATTGCTGGCTCATGCCTCGCTCAGCGACAGCAAGGCCAATTCCATAAAAGTTTTCGGATTTAGTTTTACCGCAGGCAAATCTATTATCTGCAAATTGTCCGACGCTGTTGCCAATGCCGATTTGAGCGGTTTCCCCGAATCGCCGAAAGAGATGATGAAATGCATGGTCTGTGCCATGAATGACCGGATGAATCTGGGACTGGCAATGGCTTATAAGGTCTTGAAAGCTCCGGGCTTTATGGCCACGATTATCGGTCTGATGATTATCGCCTGCTTTACTTTCGTCAAACTCGGATTTGTCTTTTATCTGGTTGACACTATTTTCAGATTTACGATTATGGTGGTTATGCTGCCGATTTTGATTATGGGATATCCTTTCGGACCAACTAAAAAATGGCTGTCGCAAGGCTTTGTCACCATTTTGAATTCTGCCGCATTTATGATGTTTATGGCAATTATGATTGCAATTGCCATGCTGGCTTTGGAGCAAATTATCATCGACAATGCCGACATTTTTGAAAATGGCACGGATAAAGATTTCAAAGAATTCAGCATTCCGTTTATGTGCCTGCTGATGATCGGTTTTCTGATTGCTTCTTCCGTTCAGCTGGCGCAGCAGGTAACCGATTCTCTGGTCGGCGGCAGCTCAAAAGGCAGCTTTAACGCCAAAGCCAAAGCAGTTATTATCGGTGCAGCCAAAGTTCTGGGCAGTATCTTTACCGCCGGTGCAGTTGCCGCCGTCAGCAAGGTCGCCGCCGGACGCAAAATTATTGAAAAAGTTCAGAACGGAAAAGCCAAAGTCGCTTCGTTCAAAAACAAAATGAACAGTTTGCGGGGGAGGTAAAAATGACTGATAAACTCCTCAAACATATTTTTAACTTCTTTCTGGCAGGATTTCTTTCCCTTAGCGTTATCCGCCCGGTTAATGCTTGGACGATAAATTTTACTGAAGAAACATGCGGCTCTGCTTATCAAGGCCGTTCCAAAGGAGAAAAAGCTTTTGAGCCTTTGGACACTCAAAAAACGCAGCAAAAGGTTAATGAAGTTAATGCAGCCACAACAAAATTAAAAAATTTTTGCGAAAAATTAGCAAAACACTTAGAACAAAGAGAAGATAATGGTGAAAAAGTAGATACAAATGTATTTCCAACTCAATCTTTTGACTGGGGATGGAAACAGGAAACTGTTGACGAATATAACCAAAGATTTGATAAAATTATTGCTCAAAACCCCAGTTTTAAAAATGAATACGACAGCTTAAAAGCGGAATATGAAAAATTAAACACGGAATTAGAGTTTGCACGTGCCGAAGAATTAGCTGAGCATAAGCGTGCCGTTGCAGCCGGAGAATATCAACCTTGCGGCAGCGAATATCCGCGAGGATGTCCGGAAGGTATGGAATGCTACTCCAGCTACAGTGTGTCAGTTCAAGGGACGGGAGGTTCATATTCTTCATCAACATTATCTTATACATGTAAAAAGTCTGAAGATGTGAAAAAACCTTTATTTGGAGAAAAACAGAAACCTGTAGAAAAGGGTACGGATACCAGTACCGTTGTTACAACAACAGCCGGATTTTCTTCTTATACGGTTAAGACTGATGAAACAGGGAAAAACACAACCGAAGAGGACGGCATAACGGTAAAACGCGGGGACAATTCGGCTTGCAGTATTCCCGACATGCAGAAGATGTATCAGTCCACCTGTTATTCCTGCAAAATTATCATGACGCTGATTACGACGTTTATGAATGCCTGCGGTAAAGTTTATGATTTAACCAGAGAAGCCGGAAGCAAGGTGTTGGTTATCGGATCAATGTTGTGGCTGGCCGCATTTGCCCTGAAGCTTGTCTCGGCTTTTACCAACCAAGAACCGATGAGCATTCTCAACACACTGCTGATCTTCATGTTCAAGGTTGCCTCCGCCTATATCGTAATTAATGTGGGTATCGGCGCCATTGTTGACCTGTTCGTCAATCCTTTGCTGCTGGCCGGTGCCGACTACGGGCTGGGATTGTTACAGGCGGCAAATCAGGGAATAATCAAAGTTGCTTTGACCTCAAACTTTACCTATAACGGTACAGAAATTATTTCTCCGGTAGTTATTAACAAAATTATGGCTTTAACCGAGGGAATCGACAAGACGGTTTCCACCAATCTGGTTATCGGACATGCCCTCACCTGCCACTCTTTTAATGCAGGCATGTTGGAATATACCGGCGGATTATTCGGTGTTAACGTCACTATCCGTATTCCTGACCTCTGGATTTGGCTGTGCGGTGCCGCTATCTGGTTCTGCGGTTTTATGCTGACTTTAGGTATCGGTTACTATCTGCTTGACGTTTGTTTCAAAATCGGATTCTGCATTATGGCACTGCCGATTGTTATCGGTCTCTGGCCGTTCGGGCCGACATCAGGCAAGTTTACATCGTGCATGAGCATTATTTTCCGTTCGGCAGCTTTGTTTACTTTCCTGGCTTTGACCACTTCTTATGCATTATCGCTGATAAGCGTGTCATTAGGCGATTTGACGACTTTCTATGCCAAAATCAAGGCCGGCGATGCGGAATGGGTTTCCAACACCTTTTCCATTTCAGGCGCAAACTTTATCCTGATTATGTTTGCTTATGTTTACAGCATTAAAATGATCGGCGCCACGGTTACCGGTTATGTCGGAAAATTCTTTAACGACAGCACATTCGGTGATGCCTCTCCGATGCACATGAAAGCAACCCAGATGACCGCCTTTGTAAAAAACAAGGTCACTCAGGCCGCGTCTTTTGCCGGCGGCGTTGTCACTCATCAGGCGACACGGGCTGCCGGAGCCGTTGCCGGCGGGGCCGTCAACTTTGTCAAAAACCGGGTAAACGGCGGCAAAGATGCCAACAAAGACAATAAAGACGCAGACAAAAAAGACAATGAGGGCAAGAAAGAAGGCGACAGCCCGAAAGACAACAATAAGCCGAATTAAGCAGGTGTTATTATGGAGATGATGACTAACATATCTAAATTGACCAGACAAGCCGGATTGGCATTTGCCGCCGTTTTATGGCTGGGCTTGAATACGGCCGGCATCTCCTCCGCTCGGGCCGCAGACGTGTCTAATACCTGCGCCGTTCAATTTCATCCCTGTAAAATTGACGGTGCCGCAGCTTCAAGGAATCTTTATCCCAACAGCCGAATTGAAGAAATGCAAAAAGGCTGTCTGAATACTGTTCCGGTTAAAACCAAAGGTTCTCTCAACTCCGTCGGACGAATTTCCGAAGAAGCCTGCCACCGTTCTACCAGTTGCAACAGTTCATACAGCACAAAAGTAAAATATCCCGACGGCAAATGTTATCGTGAACATCAGGGGATGGATGTCGCCGTACCAGAAGGGACTCCGGTTACCGCAGCGGCCGACGGAGTTATTTTATCAATCAGCTCCTGTTACGGCGGCGGCGGCAATACTGTTATTATGCAGCATGAAAAAGCCGGCGGCGGACAATATACAACAACATATATGCATCTGCAAAAATTTGCCGACAAAACAAAAAAAATTGCAGGAACCAAAGAAAAAATCGCCAAAGGAACGACCATCGGCTACGTCGGAACCACCGGTTGTTCGGACGGCACGACCAAACACGGCGCATATGGCGCTCACCTGCATATTGAACTGCGTGACGGCGGCACGGGAAAAGGTAAGATTTTGTCTCCCGCCTGCGCTTCGGCAGATGCTTTGTGCGACGGCAACATTCCGGTTCCGGAAGCACCGGTTATCGAAAACGATCCGGATCCGCAAATGGTGACGGCGGAAGACAGTTTAGGCAAATGCGGCAAACTGCTTCCGGCAGATAATCTGTCCGCTTTTCACCAACAGGGTGAATCCGGAGGCGATGCCGGCGCTTTCAACAAATGCTGGGCAGATGATAAAGGCGGCTGTTCTTATGGCGTTTCGCAAATGGTCTGCTACCGGGATTCCTCAAAATGGAATAATTCAACAATGGCCAGTTATTTGCAACATTTGCAGAAGAATGATCCCAGTAAATATAAGGCACTGGAAATAGGTGGCTCATTGCAAAGCACCATTAACGCCGCCTGCAATCCGCCGGCTACGCAATTTTCGCAGAAATGGCAGGCCTTAGCCTCCCAAGACAGTTCTTTCGGAACTTCACAAAGAGAATATATTGAAAATCACTATTTAAGCTACGGCAAAAGTGTTTTGAAAAAAGCCGGCATGGGAAGTTTGCTTAACCGCTCTCCCGAAATGGATATGATTATTTTAGCCGGTGCGGTTGCCGGTGCAGGCCCGATGAGAAACAATTTTCAGGCGGTTCAAAGAGCAATTGCTCCCGAAACCTTTGAAACGGCTTCCGACGAAACGATTATTTCCGCTTATTATGCAAGCTATGCCGAAGTCATGTATTCGGGATATGCAGATAAAACCCCTTATGCCAAACGCGCGGCCAAAGATGAAAAATTAGCGCTCGAATCGTTAGCTATTCGAAAAGAAATGGAAAACGGCTCATCTTTGGAAGAAGCCTCACAAAAAGTTACCGGCAAACGCGCCTGTGAAGAAGACGAATATCCGTCGGCTTCCGTCCGGCTCGGGCAAGCGTCCCGCCCGGCTTATTTAAATGAATATACCGGCGCGGTATCTACCGAATCCGCAGATAAAGGCGATCGCGAATGTAATGTCGAAAGTTATCGCAGCAGTTTCAAGACATGTATTTTCTGTGATATTTTCGGTGTTTTGTTTAATACCGCCAGCTCGGTTGCGAAAAAATCATACAATGCACTGGCAAACGGCGTTATCATGCTGGTTTGCGTCGGCTTTGCCCTCTGGCTCGGCATTACGGTTATGCAGTTTATTTCCTCCATGGAGCAAAAGAATCCGAGTATTCTGGTTAAAACAATTTTGAACAAAGCGTTTCTGGTGCTGATTGTCGTCACGCTGCTGCGTCTCAATTCGGCAGACTTTTTCCGGCTGGCGATGGAACCGATATTCAATACCGGGTTTAAACTGGCGCAAATTGCGACTGAAGGTGCGAACGGCGAAACCTGCGACGGATCAACGTTTGATATTTTAACCGAGGAAAAAGGTGCAGGCCTTCCGGCCAGTATGGGCGTCAGCATTTTGTGCACAATTAAGACCATTCAGGATAAAATTCTTGATGTTATGGCTTTGGGCTCTACATCTATTTGCGTCGCTTTGTATGTCGAATCATGGCACGGCCTTGCCCTCTTCCCGCATCTGGGCTATCTGATTGTCGGTCTTGTGTTGTGGATTGCCGCAATTCTGCTGCTGATTATCTATCCGTTCCTGCTGATTGACTCGGTTTTGCAGCTGACGGTGGCGACGGCGCTGCTGCCGGCGGCAATCGGAGCTTACGCTTTCAAATCAACGCAAAAATATGTGGGCAAAGTGTGGGATACGTTCCTTAACTGTATGTTTAACTTTATTTTCCTGTCGCTGATTATCTTTATTCTGACCAACGGTCTGATGGATGTTTTATCAAAAGCAGGGGTTGAGAGCGGCGGAGCGATGTCTGATGTCGGAACCCGAAGCGGTTACAAGGTTATTCTGAGCAATCTGGCATGGTGGGGAACCACATTCCTGAAACTCGTTTTCTATATGATTCTCGGCTGGGCGGTTCTGGGTGAAGCCAATTCCTTTGCCGGAAGTTTCGCCAAGAGCATCGGCGTCAAAGACATCGGTTCGAAAGTCGGCGGTTTGGCCGCATCCACGGCAAACAACGCGGCAATCGGAGGGCTCAAAACAGCGGGCAAAGCAACCCGTAAAGTCGGCGGCATGGCTCTTGACCGCGGGCGGGAAGCTTATAACTCATATAAAGTAAACCGCCGAGCTAAAAAAATTGAAAACGATGACCGAACGGTAACCGATGCCGACGGCAACAAAACTTTGCAACACCGTACCTGGTACGGCCGCAAGGTTACCGATACGCTGCAAGTTGCTCCGGACGGCACCAGAACGGTTACACGGGCAAAACAGAGCCTGCGCGGCAATAAGGCAACCTCCGTTAACAATGACAAGTTCATTCAGAACAAGAAGACTTATGACAAAGACGGAAACCTTATTCGCGAGGAAACAAGAATGAATACCGCTGCCGGGAAGACATTGCTGAACCGTGACGGCACCCGCAACGAAGTGGCCATTCATGCAATCCGCAGCGGCAGCGGCATGTCCAATGACGATGTCGATAAGGCGATTATGAACCAGATGATGCAGGAACGTATGGGCGGTGTTCCCGGGGCAGATATGAACCGCGAATTCAAAGACCGCGAAGTCAGCCGTACGCTGGATGACCAGGGACGCGAAGTCTTCAGGGTTAAGCAGACCAATGCCGACGGCTCGACCAGCATCTTTGAGATGACCAAGGGTGACAAGCGTGATATGCTGACTTACACCCACATCGGCAAAAACGGCAAAGCCGAAAGCTATGCGTCCGACGGCATCATCAACAAAAAATCAAATTACCGTCTGAACAAGGATGGCACGGTTGATGCCAAGAGCGTTAAAAACAACTATGCCTTTGCCAAAAACTATAATTCGGCACACACCCGCTCAATGGACAGCAACGGCAAATTCAACCGGTCTGTTCCGGCAGACGAAATTTTGATGAGCGAAGCGGATATGCAGCTTTTCAGAGAACAAGTCGCCACTTACGGAAAAGACCAGCCGATGGCCGAATTCGGAAAATAAGGCGGCAGCCGTCTTGATTAAAGCCGGGAAGAAATTCCCGGCTTTACAGTTATATTTGTACACAAATTGTCTTTTTTTGTACTATTTTCTTGATTAATATAACGCTTATATTTATGATACAAACAAATTATGAAGTTGTGTTTATTACAATAAAAGGTGGACTCAAATGGAAGAAATTATTTTCCCGAACCAAATCAGAATGTACAGAAGACTTCGCGGACGCTCGATGCAGGAACTTGCCGATCATTTGTCCGTCAGCCTTTCTGCAATCTCTAAAATTGAAAAGGGTTACCGCCGCGTGGACCAGGAGCAGCTGGTTCGTGTTGCTGAATTTCTGGACTGCCCGCTGCAGGATTTATTTGTTAATGAACAGAATTCCCAGCAGGAAGTCGTCCAATCCTGGAGGCGCGAACAGGAGAGAAGAAACAAAATCAACGAAAAAAGCGGTTTGAAAACTTTGGGTGCCGGTTTGCGTCAGATCCGCAACGAAAAGAACCTGACGCTGATTGAAGTTGCCGAAAGCGCCGATATGACCCTTTCAGTTTACCACCGTATTGAAATGGGCCAGCGTGAAGTTTCCGACAAAGAATTTAAAAATATTGCCAAGGCCATCAATATGGCTCCGGAAGAGTTGAAAGAGCAGATTAAAGCTCTGGAAGACAAAGGCATGCTGGAAGAGATTATTCAGCGCAACGATGCTAAATACAAGCTGTTGTCCACCCCGCGCGGAGCAATTTCCGCTTTCGGAAATTCCAATCAGGACGGCGTTAAAATTTCAGTTTACGGCGTGGCCGGAAAAGACGGCGACGTTATCATTGAATTCAGTCAGGAGACCAAAAAAGTTCAGCGTCCGCCGCAGTTATACAACAAAAAAGACGCTTATGCCGTTAATCTTTGCACCCGCCGCCTCGGAAGCCTGTTGCCGACACGTTCAATTTTGTTTGTCGATCCGCAGGATGTTGTCAGCGTCGGAGACATTGCCGTTTATTACAGCAATGAAAAAGAAGCCAAAATCGTCAGTATCCGCGAAGATGAAAACGGACAGCTTTACGGCTTGAGATGGAATCCGGACGAACGGATTGAAATCAGCAACGACGATTTGAACAGCCTTCATAAAGTGGTTGCAATCTACCTTTAAGAAAAAACTCCGCTGCGGCGGAGTTTTTTTTGATTTCTGCCGTTTCCGCCCCGTTTTATTAACCTGAAATTTACAACATCAGAAGTAAAATCGGTAATATGGATAGATTTTAAACTGATGACAGACAGATTCGGGTAAAAAATTGGTAGAAACGGCCGGAAAAACAAAAAAGAACTACAATAAAATCGGGACAGAGGATGACCCGGTTATTATTGCGCAGCGCTTTTTAAACATCTTCCGGCAGCTGCATATTTTTACCGACGAAAGAAAACAAGCCTTCAACCAAATGATATTGGAACAGCCAGCAGAAATCCGCGGCATGTTCAGTTCGCTGCCGGGCGGAGCCGTTTTGCAGCAGTATGTTGACGAGCTGGAAGAAAAAAACGGTTTGGTTCGCAGTACGCCCGATGCAGCACCGCAGGCTGATTATGAAGAAGAGACCCGTGCCAAAATTCTGGCAACGGCTTTGGCTGAAGCAAACAACCAGCATCACACTCCCTCTGCGGATACTCAGGCTGAAACGGCACAGATTGCGGCTCAGGCAGCCGCAGAAGC
>ERZ779850.2853-NODE-2853-length-13194-cov-5.124439_pt1 | contig 13194 bp, 9 predicted proteins | sample MGYA00511249_ERZ779850 | MGnify/ENA primary metagenome ERZ779850 (study PRJEB29588, sample SAMEA2162475) | human gut metagenome | biome: human gut; feature: human-associated habitat; material: faeces | place: Denmark | collected 2008/2010 ...
GAATCTTGGGATTCTTGGTCATCGTAACTGTCCTCTCTGTTACTGAGCGTCTTTCGACACCGCACTGCCGGGCCGGATGCTTCCTTGCATTCGGTTTACATAGTTAATAATTGCAGAAAAAAACGAACATGCAAGGCTTTCGCCCCCGCGTGCCGTGAACTTGCGATGAACAGTTTCGTAGATTTGTTAAGGATCCGGCCTTTTCGGAGCGCGTGCGATTCCTTAGCGTGTCGCGTAGAACGCCACTGCGCTGGATGCCGCCACGTTCAGGCTATCCACGCCGTGGCTCATCGGTATGCACACCGTATAGTCGCACTGTGCCAATGTCTCATCGGCCAGTCCTTCTCCCTCGGTTCCCAGCAGTATCGCAAGTTTATCCACTGCATGAAGTCTTTTGTCATCAATTCCAAGAGAGTCTTCCCGAAGTGCCATGGCAACCGTCTGAAAGCCCATCTGCCGCAATTGTCCCATGTCATTTGGCCAATCGACCGCCTTTTCTCCGATATAGGTCCACGGTATCTGAAATACCGTCCCCATGCTGACACGGATTGCACGGCGATACAGCGGATCACTGCATGCGGGGGTCAGCAGCACAGCATCCATATTAAGTGCTGCAGCCGAACGAAAGATTGCCCCTACATTCGTTGGATTCACGACATTCTCAAGCACCGCGATACGCCTTGCGTCCCTGCAGATTTCTTGCAGTGTCCGAAGTTTCGGCCGGTACATGGCACAAAGCATTCCCCGCGTCAGCTTAAAACCTGTCAGTTTTGCCAGCACTTCAAATTCCGCCACATATACCGGAAACTCTTTATTTGTACTGCTGCACATCCGAATGGCTTCTAACGCTTCGCCCTCCGTCTCCAGCTGTCTTTTCTCCATCAGCACAGAAACCGGCACACACCCGGCGTCCAATGCCCGCATGATCACCTTCGGACTCTCTGCAATAAACATCCCTTTTGCAGGGTCTGCACGATTGACAAGCTGATTCTCGGTCAGTCTTGCATACACGTCAAGCTCCGGTGCTTCAAAATTTTGAATTTCTATCACTTTCATCATTTCTGCAGTTTTCATTTACGGCAAATTTTTCCCCCATTGTTCCCTCCATGCATGCCGCATATCCTATCTGTTTTCATACAATAACATAAATAAATAACGATGTAAACAATTTTACCAAACTTATGTGTGTATCCATCACTACACATAAACGCCAACCGGAATCAGATATTTCAGGTAACGCATGACCGGAATATAGGCTCCCACATTCCAAAATACCGGACACATGATCACAGCAATTGCCATCATTACAATTCCATATGCGAGAAATCCTTCTGCGCTGGATGGAATTTTTGCATACAACGCCGTCCATATTATAGCATACACAAGAAATATTACAAATGACAGCAGTTCCTGCCCCAGCCCTCTCGACTGTGGAACAAAAAGCAACAGCACAAAGCCGACCACTGCCGGAATCGTCACGGCAGCCAGTTCCTGTACACATGCAAACAAAAAGCGTTCCCTGTTTGGAAAGGCATGCTGTACCCATATCCCTTTCGGCTCATATCTCTTTGCATTCGCAAAATACATAATTCCAAGAAGAAAGACTGCAAATATTCCCTGCACCGGATATGCATCATGATTGTCCTGTACTTTCTTCACTTTCGTATCTACCGGAACAATATCCGTATAAAAAAAATCGCTCTGCAAAAAATCATCACTTGATTTTTGCATTTTTTCAAGACGCTTTTTATCCTGCGTTGTAAAGATTTCCTTTTCGCTTTGCGCTAACAATTTTCCGCTGTACTCCTTGAAAAAGGCCGCAAAAAATGTTTCTTTTGCAACTTCTCCCTTGGTTGTAAACGGGTTGGCGATATACGTCACACATTTTTTCCAGTTGTCCTGCCGAACCCTTTCTGTGAAATCACTTTGCATAAGAAATCCACATTCCAGTTTGCCGGACTGCACTTCCTTGTACATTTGTTCCTTATCCTGATAATTCACAAATGCAAACCGGCTGTGTGAATTTTCCAAATCTTCACACAATGTTCTCTCCATGCTCCCATCCTGTTCACAATACAATCCTATTGTCATCGTTTTCCCGGACGGCATATGTATCCCCTGTACAACCAGCATAAGCAGAATCAGCGCGGCTGTCATAAGCCACGCTGTGATTTGTTTTGTATTTCGTTTTAATAAAAGCCTGTACCATATGATTACTTTTTGCATACACTCACCATTTCCGTCAAAACCAACTGTTTCCAAAGAGAAGCTCTAAATTGTACCGGTTCAAATGATACAGCGGTGTCCAATGACTGATCTGTTGTACAAATTTTGGCAGATAATCCACCGGGATCAGCATGCCTGATGCCAGCACAATAAAAAGTTCCAACGCCAGCAGCACGAGCATCCCTTCCGTCGATTTTCCTGCGATACAATAGATCAGATGATATCCAACTGCAAACAACAGACAAAACAGGTACAATCCCAACAGAACACGCATGTTCCAGAAAAGAAATGAGATTCCTAAATAATACGTAACGATGCAGCCGATTCCATACGCCAGAAAAGCCAGAAAAAACAACACATTGGTCATCGCCACAATTTTCCCGAAAGCAATCTTTCCTGCTCCCATTCCATACAGGGAAAGCTTCTGCTCCACAACCCTGGTCTCTCCTGTATACAATCTTGCAAAACATAATCCGGTAAATAACAGGACCAGTATCAATCCTGTAGAAAAATAATACTGCTTTTGCTCATATTCCCCAAACGGCGAACAGACAATTGAATCATACAGTCCCGTGCGGGTCAATGCAGTCTTCAGATAATTCGTTGCGACTTTCAGCCCGATATCCTGATAGGCAATCTTTGTGTTGCCATACTGCGCCTGTTCCAACACCGCAGACACACCGGCTTCTGCCGTCCACAGAATCGAGACACCATCCTGCAACAATTCCTGAAACGTCTGCAAACTGACATCCGATTCCTGCGGAACACACAACCTTACAAACGAATCATTTCCCTCATCCAAATCCTTATAAAAGTGTTCGGGGAAAATCAATACAGCCTGCACCTGCCCATTTGCAAGCTGCTCCATCGCTTCCGGCTCGTCCACATAACGCATCCGGCAAATGCTTTTTGTGCTTTGCATGGCAGATGCCAGACCTGTCAAAAGTCGCAATTCTTCGCCCTTTTCTTTTGGAATGACAACTGCCACTTCTACCGTATTAAGCACCTTTGCGTCACGAAATACTGCGCTACACGCAAACACCGCAATGCCCAGCAAAAGCACCATGCATATAAAATAGCGGAAAGACTTTATAAAGACGGCAAGCGCCTTCTTTTGTTCCATGCATAAGTATCGAAAAAACATCCTATTTCTTACAGTTCATCGTCATCATCGTAACTATAGTCATCATCGTTGTAGTCATAGTTATAATCATCATCATCACCATAATCATAATCATAATCATAGTTGTAATCATCATCATTGTAGTCATAATCGTAATCATAGTCATAATCTCCATCATCATAATTATAACCACTGTTGCCTCCACTGATTCCATAAATTTCCTGAACCAGTGTCTGAAGATCCTCCGCAGATGCATTTCCGATATCAAACTTCTCTCCACTGAATGTCTGAAGTTCTGCGCCTTTTTTCACATCCAATGAAAGGTTCATACCAGCGCCTTCCATCGTCAGTGTCAAACCATCGCGTTTGCCTTCCAGTGTACCGCTGACGGAACCTTCATCTTCGATGTCCAATGTGTATTCTCCTGATTTAAAGTCATAGGTCAGCTCACCGACTTTCTCTCCTTCTACGGATACACCAAATACTTCTTCGTTTCCATCCTCACTTCCGGAAATCTTCATTACAGACTCACCACACGAAATCAGCTCCATGTTCTGTGTTCTTCGGTCTCCACCTTTGAAAAGGATCTGTATATCCTGATCCTTCTCGGATGGATCTACTGCCTTCACACATGCCAGCTTATTCTTGTAGATATAAAATGTGATATCAATATCCGGCATCTCTTTAAAGTCATCTCTGAGCTCATCAAAAGACTCCTTGTAATCGTCATAATCCGATCCTGTTACGGCCTGATCCAGAAGATCTCCCACCTGGGCATCCATATAATCCTCAAAAATGTCCACACACTCAACCATGTAGTCAGATGTGATGGTTGTCTGATAGCCCGCACACTTGCGGTCTTTGCCATCTACTTCAAAAGACTCTTTGTCTGCGGATTCAAATTCGAGTTTCTTGTACATCTCAGAATATTTTTTACTAAGTTCTGAAAGCTTTTTCTTCTGCTCTTCATCTGAGTATATCTGCTTGCAAAGCTTGTCGAGCAATTCTACATTATCTGCGCCCATGGACTCTGCAAGATAACCGTTTTTCTCTTCATTATAATTGTATGTATAAATCTTATCGCCCAAAAGCGGTGCAGACACCTTTATCTCATCCTTATCAATGCCTGTAAGGAATTCCACATCCGAAAACTGCGGTCCCTCAAGGCTTCCGGAAATCTGCTTTTCGTTGTCCTTTTCGGCATAAGTTGCCTGAACACTATATCCTTCGGCCTCGCCCTTGATATCAACGGTATATGCCTTTGAACTCATAACACTAAGTCCGGATAAAGCTTCCGTAAAATGAGAAGGCTCACTGAATGTATTTGCCGTCGCTCTCAGCACTTTGTCGGATTTGCTCAGGAAAAATCCACTCTGTATTCCTGCAAAAACTGTGCCGGCTCCTGCAATTACCACAACCCCTGCAACAATACCGGCGATCAGTCCTGTTTTCTTCTTTTTCTTTGGTGGCTGCTGCAGTGGCATACCTGTCATCGGATCAAATGCCATCTGTGGCTGTACCGGTGTCGGATTGATTGGCTGTCCCGTCATCGGGTCAAACCTCATCTGTGGCTGCTCCGGTGTCGGTGCCGGGTTGATTGGTTCTCCTGTCATTGGGTCAAAATTCATTGCCATTTTCATAATCTCCTTTTCTTTTCAGAACATTCCTTTCAAATGATCTTCATGTTCTTTTGCTGATATATGTCTTGATTTCTTCCAGCCTCTTTTGTGGATCTCTGCTCAGCTCCCGCATCTGCCCATTGTCCATCAGCAGACAGCGATCCGCAAACACAATTTCCTGTTCCTCGTGGGAGGTCATGATAATTGTGCCATTCATCTGTTTGTACTTGGAAAGCCACTCTAAAATGCTTTCTTTGTAATAGATATCCAAAGCCGCCGTGGGTTCGTCCAGTAACAAAACCGGTGGGAGTTCCACAAAGGCGCATGCAATGGCCAGTCTTCGTTTCATTCCGCCGGACAGTTTCTCCACTTTCATATGAAGCATCTCCTCCAGCTGAAACTGCTCGATCACAGAATTAAGGTTCTCTTTTTTGCCGGCGCCCCAGAATTTCAGATTATCCTTAACCGAAAGCTCCTCGAATAATGGATTCTCCTGCGGTACATAACCATAATACTTTCGGGACGACTTGCCACAGCCCACCTTATTTCCAAAATAAGTAATGCTGCCACTGTCGGCTTTCTGTGCACCTGCCATAATCTGCAAAAGCGTTGATTTCCCGCATCCGTTTTTGCCTACGATCACAACACTCTCGCCACTCTCCACATCAAAGGAAATCTCTCGAAGCACCTGCTTCTTTCGATAATGTCTGGAAACGGCAGACACCTCTACTGCATTCACTTTCATAATAATTGTCCCTTCCCTGAACGGCCATCCGTATTTCAAACATCAGAACATATGATTCTATTATACGTAATTATACCTGCTGTGAAAATAGGAATTTTGCCCTAGTTTGTCTGATGTTTCTTTATACAGCCTTTTAACAGTTCTACCATTTTAGCTGCAATCACTGCCCATACATATGCAAATACAATAAGAAGTAACAATTCAAGGTATCTGTAATTTTTAAAAAACCGTTCTAACACGCCAAGCTTTTGAAAAACACGCAATATTGCAATATGTGCAAAATAAATTTCCAATGAAACAACGCCCCATTTTTTGCAAACGGTATTAAACCACTGCGGTGTATAATAAAAAAGTATCGCCAGCAAAAAAGTAATGCCAACACCACCGATCCAATAACTATACCTCTCCAATATATTATGAAACTTTCCTGCATCGAGACATATATGGTCCATTAAAAGGTATCCCACAGTCAGAACAATCAGGGTAACCGCCGGCATTCGTTTCTTTTCATATACCAGTTTTCCAAAGCAACATCCCGTCAGAAATACCGGAACTCTTGGCAATGCTTTGGATATGTGCTTATATACCGCCGGCTCTTCCATAAGAATTGCAACAGTTACCAATACAACGAGCACAATCAGAACGCTGTCTCTGATCACTGCGCTTTTCACCGTTTTTTTCTCAAACAGTAATCTGTAAATATATGGATACAATAAATAAAATACCATGATACATGATACATGATGCAAACCATACCTGCGAATCTTCGCTGATTCAAAACTGCACCAGACTGATCCGGTTAATCAGTCCCCAGATTGTTATCTTATGAAAAACCAAATAAGCAAGCCATAATGGTACACTTGTAAACAACAGTGGATACATAATTCTTGAGATTCGTTTTTTCATAAAAGCCAGAATGTCCTGATTCTTTACAAATGAGAAATACAGGCAGATGCCAGAAATAAACAGAAAAACATCAACTCCCATATTACCTCTCTTAACAACTTCCTGTAGATAATGCAATACTGGTATCCCATCAAAAATCTCGAATTTTGTATGTTCTCTCATATGAAAAAGCAAAATCCAGAATATACTGATTCCATATATTTCACTGCGGTACTCGCTGATTGCTTCCAGACGTAATTTCCCTTTTTGTATCGGATTCTCCCTCTTGTCCATTTTTCTTCTTTCCTTACTTTATGTTGTTATAATTTTCTCTATGTTAATATCACACAATACACAGCCACGTAATATACTAATCCTAACTATTGCAAACGTCAATGTATCATAAACTGCTGACATGTATGTGTATGATACGGGACCTGCGGGGTCTATAAAAAAAGTTCATGGAAATACCCCGCTTTTGCTCTAAAGGCGGGGTATTTTAACACAATTTTTCTGTATAGGTCCCACATGCATTCTAATAATTTGGATTTGAAAATTTATCCTTAATCCCTTTCAATTGATTCCGGGCAATTTTCTATAGAACCTGTTACCTTTAGATCATGTCCCTTATATGCAAATAGACTTTTTACTTTTCTGCCAATTCTCTTATTGCAATTCTATATTCTTCTTCTGAGTAATCCTCAAGAATGCTTTCTTTTGTTGCATGATACTCATGAATCATCTTCTTAATCGCCTTTATATTTGCCCGCATATTCGCTTCTTCCGCTGCTTTTTTCTCATATCTTTCCATTACTTCGCACACTGCCTGAAGACCTCCCTCCTGATGTTTCAAATAATTCATTCGCTTTGTTAGCTCTGGAAAACTAGCATTATTTACTTCTTTTTTCAAAAAACAATCCAGATACTCCGAGGCTATGGTTCCATCCTTAATCTGGGCATTCGCAAACACACGTATAAGTCCATCATTAATTGCATATCCAGTCTCCCGCACTACACTATCTACATGATAGATTACTCGATTCGCATTAAAAATATCAAATTTTGATATGTATACAACAATGATATCTTCAATTTCCCTGAATTTTTGCCCCATCTGTGAATCCTTAACTGCAATACTCGAAGCATTAAACCTTACTCTGCGCAAATGATCATCGTCATCCGATCTCTGCACTTCCACATTACACTTTTTTCCGTCTTCAAAAGTACATAACGCATCTAATCGAACCGAACGACCATAGATATTTCTCTCGCTGCTTTGTACGATTACCTCCTCAACAATCAGTTCCTCATCATCCAGTAAAATTCTTAACATTTCCTGGCAGAAACCTGTATCATCTGCCAGCACCTCGAAGAAAGCATCATCAATCGGCCGAAAATCTCGAACCTTTTTCTTCTTCTCTTCGATGGTAATTTCATTTCCCATACATTTCTTTCCTTTCTTTAGTATAGCATAATGAACCATTTTTACAACCAAAACGGACCATCTGCCTTCCCCAATATTCAATTAAACTCATGGTATTGTGAGCGCAGGATTCTTCGCGCTCCTCGTGATTTGTTGCTGATGTCGGATACAACATCAAATATGAAATATTCGAGTTTTGTAGATATAGAATAACGTAGTTGCTCCCATCTGTCAACCTTTTCTTGTTATGGGGTCTATTTGAAAAAATTGGCTTTCTGCTGCCACTTTCCCCCTCCAATTCCACTATTTTGGCTGATTTCAAACAGTTTGAGGGTCTATAGAAAAAAAGTTCATGGAAATACCCCGCTTTTGCTCTAAAGGCGGGGTATTTTCCTATAATTTTTGTATATAGACCCAATTGTTAGTTCTAAAAGGCTTAAAATCCTTGAAAGCGGGGTATTTTGACACAATTTTTCTGTATTGGCCCCACATGCATTCTAATAATTTGGATTTGAAAATGTATCCTTAATCCTTTTCAATTGATTCCGGACAATTTTCTATAGAACCTGTTACCTTTAGATCATGTCCCTTATATGCAAATGGAATATCAATAGAAGCTTCATCAATTTTGCTGACCCATGAAGGAGCTCCCTTCCTTGAATATTGAAATGATATAGTAACTTTCTCGCCCGGTTTTAACACAACCGTTTCCTGATTGCCGGTTAATGATGGCATATAACTGTAATATTCTCCGGAAAGATTTTGCTCATAAACTCTCATATTCCTAAAATAGATTTCCATATTGCTATATCCTCTGTTTTTCCACGTCATTGTAACAATATGTTTTTTCTTGTCCACTTTCCATTTTTCTTTTGACAGATTCGGTTGAATGACTTCGACTTTCATTTTGGCAGTTTTGCCATTGTATTTTGCAGTAACAACAACCTTTCCTTCTTTTTTCGGTTCCATTTTTCCATCTTTTTTGATTTTCAAAACCTTAGTATTTGAAGAACTCCATTTGATATTTCCCCTGTCATATGCAATTGGTTGTCCACCCTGATACAGTCTTGGCGCATAGTCACCGGTTCTCCACCATTCGCCCTCGCTGAACATGCTGTCATCAACAATCAGCTGACTGCTTGTTTCCAATTTGATCTTGCTGGTACGCTGTCTTTCTTCCTGCTGCCGTACTTCATCTCCATATGCTTTCACAATCTTTACGACGCGCGAACCGTCTTCTAGCGGATTAAAATCCAAATATAAATTATCCCACTCTGCACCTTTTACCGGGTGGCGCTTTGAAATATGGATTTTCTTAACTTTGGAAAATTTGGAATATTTCAGTTTAAGATCAATCTCATCTTCGCTATACACACCAGTATATGAACGCATTCTTACGTAATAGTTGTTTTCTTCAAAATAAACCATCCACTTTTTTGTGATATTCCGATCCTGAATGTATATTTTTTCAACCTTGCTGCCTTTAAAATTTTTGTTGGGACTGCATTGTATTTCATAACCGCTTATGTTCGGGGTCTTTGACTTTTTCCATGTCACATTAAATCCGTATTTTCGTTTTTTCAAAGTAACATTTTCCGGTGCCTTTATTTTTCCGCCGATAGTCTCGTTCAGTTCGCTTTTATTAATAATTCCAATTCCGTCACTTGTCTGAACGATATACGCCTCGTCCTGATCCCACATCAGTTCTCCGATTACTTTCACTTTCGTGTTCTTTTTCAATACCGAAAGAATTTCAAAGGCTCCATTTGATTCTTCCATATTTTTTATGACATTTGCGGTAGCATTTTTGATATACATCGTAATTGGCTCGGAATAGTATTTCACATGCGTATAATATTCTGAATCTCCACTGATTTTCGGATTGCTTTTGGCCATCTGTACATAGCCCGCCGGCAATTTTGTTTCAGCGTGAATGGGGATAATGATTGTTGCCATTGTAAAGATAAGCAGGGCTGATAGTATTCTCTTTTTCATAAGGTTCTCCTATCGTAATATTGTACTTTTATTACCAATTTTAATGTAATAAAATACTGCTTACCCATTATAGATAAGCAGCATTTCTATTATATATACGTCATTTATTTTCTGTATCTTTAACAGTAAATGTAACAATATATGTAATTGTATCACTTTCCGTCAGTATTCCTGGCTTCTCGATATCTTTATCTTCTTCACAAACATACTTATACTTCAGATGAATCGTATAATTTCCAGCCAATAATTCTTTTTCAAACCAAACTTTGGCAATTCTGCTATCCGGAAGACCTACAAATTCTACAACTACAGGCTGCTCCGAATCAGTCTTAGAACAAGTAGCGGTTGCTTCACCACTAGTTCTATAACCTTCTGGTATTTTTCCATAATCTTTTACACTTACCGTATATGGTACCTCAATATAAAATCCTTCTTCCTCTGAATTTAAGTCTTTTACTCCTAAAGAAATATTTGTATTATCCGTTTTTGCCAGGCAGATAATTGGAAGGTCTTTGTCTGAAAGTGTAATTTCGTTGCTCTTTTTCACTTCATCAGCTTGTTCTGGGTTTCGCGTATAAATTACATATTTATTCTCAGTTTTTAAACCTGAAAATTCAATAAAGCCAAAATCATCTTGTTCCGTTGCAGCTATAGCATCATCCCAATTTATTGCATTCTCTTCTGTTCCTTCTTCACAACAGATATATTCCTGTCCGTCTTCCGCCTTCACTACAATTGATGTCTGTGTTTTATGATGCATTTCAGGTTCTTTTACTTCTGTTTTTTTCTTCGTAAATGTAAAATAAACCATACCTGTTATATCTTTTGCCACATCGCCTTCTCCAGCTTGTACACGAATAGTAACATTTAATCCTGTTTTTCCATCTTTTTCAATGTACTTCTCATCACAACCGCCAAATACATCTGCATAATATTCTTCGCCCGCATATTCGCTTACTTTTTTGCTTAACTGCTCATATGCATACCGTGTATTTTCCTTTCCCTCTGGAAGAATCTCAAATGTTTTCTCAAAAAACTCTTCTTTTACTTGCTCAGCGGCTGCTGCAGTTTTTTCAAAATCATCTGCTTCAAACCAGAAAGTTCCCTTATATTCCGTATTTCCAGCAATATAAGATAATGTGTATTTTCCCGGATTCAGATTGGAAGCAAATGTAAGCATATATCTATACCATTCTGTTCCATCATCATCGTCGTCATCGTAATCTTCATCATCATTATCTTCGTTGTCTGCGACTTCTTCCTCATCATCCATATCTTTTAATGAATCAATTTTCTGAGTCACTCCGTTTTCATCAGTAACAATAATTTTATCTTTATTTGATTCTATAATCTCCGTTGGAATTTCTACATCTATTTTGTTTTTTTCAAATACATGTAATGCATTTAATTCAAACGTTTGGGCTGGATCTGGATCCGGTGTCGGAGCCGGTGTTACACTTCCGCCTGAAGAAGATCCCCCGCCGGATGTGCTTCCACCACCAGTAGATCCGCCATTGTTATCTCCACTTGTATTCGTTGTTGTATCTGTTACCTTTCCGGTATTGTCAACTTTAGAAGTGGTATCTTTTGCAACTTCCTGTGTTCCTGCCGGTGTTGTAACTTTGATCACATCTGTTGTGTCATTCTTTACTGCAACCTGTGCGTTTTCTCCGGTAGTCTCTACCTTACTTCCCTCAGCTCCCTTAGAGAGATTTAACGAAATCTCTGTAGCTGCTTTTACTTCAACAGGTGTGCTGGAAGTAACATCTGCGCCTTTTGCAGTTTCTTCTACTTTGACTGGAATGGCTGTTGTTGTCTTTCCTTCGACTGCAACTTTTGCCGGTGCGCTGACTGCTACTTCTCCAACAGTTCCATCAACTGCGAGGCTGACATCTACTGCTGCATCAATCTGAATTGCATCAATGGTTCCTGTTGCTTCAATTTTAATTTTGCCGCCTTCCTGTGAAACGGTCACTTTGGAAAGTGAAGCTCCTGCTTCTACGACAATTCTTGCATCGTCTGCAGTTACTGTAATGGTATTTCCTTTTGCTTTCTCTTTCCAGGTGTTTGGCTTAATTGCCTTGATATTGATTGACTTGAATGTACCGGCATTGACAACATCTGCATTCGGTGCATCCACCGTCAGATTTACTTTTCCATAATTTCCGGAAGGAATATTGAATGCTACTTCTTTATCCGTTTTGATTGTCAGATTCTTTACATTCTTATCCTTCAAAGCAGAGGTCAAAGCTTTCTGTGTGGATACTGTCTTGCTGACTGCTGCATTCTTAACAGTAACCTTGCAAGTCAGTGTATAATGCTTTTTGCCTTTGGTTACAACCTTACACTTTACATTGGCTGTTCCTGCTTTTACTGCCTTTACTACTCCCTTTTTTGAAACAGTCGCAACACTCTTCTTGCTGCTGGACCATTTCAATGTTGCATTTTTCCCTGCTTTTTTGACGGTAAGCGTCTTCTTACTGCCAACCTGCAACGTCATCTTCTTTGCACTGATTGTCGGTGCCTTTGTTGCTGCATATGTTGTAGTCGGCTGATATGTAGTAAGAATCATCGCCAGTGCTAAAACAAACGCAAACACTTTTTTCATGTTTTTCATAGATATCCTCCTTTATAAATATGATACTTTTGCGCTGTATTTTATACTCATTTTTATAACATGTCAATAATGATAAACACTTAAGATTGGTAGATAAAAATGGTGGCCGATTTCTCGACCACCACAATTCTATAAATTTTTAATTTTCTTATAATTCATCTTTTAGCGTATATATATATACGCTCACATCTGTATTAATTCCCATCACATCTATATCATATCCTTTATACTTAATATCAAAATATATGGTTCCTTCATTTATTTTTCTTTTTTTCAATGGCTGATATGTAAAAGAAATTTTCTTTTTTTCTTCTGGATGCAACAATACTTCTTCCTCACCTATAATTCTTGGTCCAAAGCTAATGTTCGCAATTGCATCTTCATACTTATCATATGCGCTGCCATACACATCTAAATCTGAAAAATCTATCTTTATATCATTTGATGAATTATTTTTAAAAGTCATTGTAATAATATGTTTTTGTTTATTATTCTTATAATTACTCATTTCTGTTATGAAGTGACTTTTGTCAAGAGTTAATTTCAAGAAATTTTTCTTAA
>ERZ779850.2876-NODE-2876-length-13091-cov-4.531451_pt1 | contig 13091 bp, 8 predicted proteins | sample MGYA00511249_ERZ779850 | MGnify/ENA primary metagenome ERZ779850 (study PRJEB29588, sample SAMEA2162475) | human gut metagenome | biome: human gut; feature: human-associated habitat; material: faeces | place: Denmark | collected 2008/2010 ...
CCGCCGACGGACGGCCCCTTGCCGGGGCCATCCTGCTGGCTGCCGACAGCACGGGCCGGCAGGCAGGCTACACGACCTCGGCCGCCGACGGTGTCTTCCATCTTCGTCCGCGTCAAGGGATGCGGGCCGTATGGATCGACGTCTCGATGATGGGCTATCGCGCGCAGCGGTTCGAGGCCGCCCGTCTGCCACGGGAGATCCGTCTTGCGGCCAGTGCCGTCGAGATCCGCGAGGTTGAGATCCGTGCGCCGCGCCTCTCGCTGCGGGGCGACACGGTGAGCTACAACGTCTCGAGCTTCACCGAGGTACAGGACCGTACGATTGCCGACGTGCTGCGCAAGATGCCGGGCATCGAAATCGAAAAGACGGGCGAAATTCGCTACAACGGAAAGGCAATCAACAAGTTCTACATCGAGGGGATGGACATGCTCGACGGCCGCTATGGGTTGGCGACGAACAACATCGCCCCGCAGGATGTGGCCAGCGTCGAGGTGCTGGAGAATCACCAGCCGATCAAGGCGCTGCGCGACGTGCTCTACAGCGACCGCGCGGCGCTGAACCTTCGGCTGAAAAAGCAGGCCCGGGCGCATTGGACCGGAACGCTGCGCGGCGAGGGGGGCTGGTCGCCCGACGAGGTGCTGGGCCGTGGTTCGGCCTTCGCCATGCGCATTGCTGCCCAAAGCCAGTCGATGCTCAACCTCAAGGGGGAGAATACGGGCGGCGATCCGACGGCCGATCTGCGGCAATTGACCGTCGAGGAGATGCTCAACGGCGCCGACAACCGCTATGAGACCCCCGAGTGGTTCTCGACGGGGCTCTCCGAGGCGCCGCTCGACGACAGCCGCACGCGGATGAACCGTTCGGCAATGGGCAGCGCCGACTATCTGCGCAAACTCACGGACGACTACCAGCTGAGCGGCCACGTCGCCTATGGGTATGACCGGCTGACGTCGGATTACGCCTCGCGGATCGTCCGCTACCTCTCCAACGGAGAGCTCACAGAGGAGCTTGCGGAACGGGCCCGACGGGTCGACCGGCAGGTGGCGGCCCATCTGAAGCTGCTGGCCAATACCGAACGTTTCTATCTGATGGACCGTCTTTCGGCCGACCTTGCGTGGTGCGATTTCGACGCCGCAACGACGGGAACCTATCCCAACCGCCAGCAGGCCGAGGCCCCGGCCCACCGCGTGGAGAACGACCTGAGTTACATTCGCCGCTCGGGACGCCGCACGCTCACCGTGACCTCGAACCTGTTGTGGCTCACGCAGCCGCAGCTGCTGGATGTCCTGCGCGAGGGTTCGGTCCAGCATCAGCGGCTCGATGTCGACTTGCTGCGCATGAACCACAACATCGCCTGGGGGCTGGAGGCCGGCCGCCGCTGGTTGTTTCAGTTCAAAGGGGGGATCGCTGCGCTGTACCGGCGTTTCGACACGGCGCTGAGCGGTCTCGAAGGTGTCACCGCCGAACCGCTGGCCGCCGACACGCGTTTCGGTTACGGAAGTCTCTATCTGCGCCCGACGGCCACCTATCGCACGCAGCGGCTGCGGCTCCTCTTTGCCCTACCGGTCGACTGGCGCTGGTACCGCTACACGGGCGGGCAGGAGGATCCGCTGCTCTGGTCGGCCAACCTCTCGGCACGCTGGACGCCGTCGGCCTGCTGGACCCTTTCGGCTTCGGGCGCCATGGGGGAACAGGGTCCCGACGACCAGTCGATCTATCCCGTCGCGCTGCTGCGCGACTACCGCACGCTGACCAGGGGCGTTGCCTCGCCCCGCACTACGCCCACACGCATGCTGACGGCCGGCGTCGACTACAAAAACCCGCTGAGCGGGATCTTCGCCCACCTCTTTCTCCAACGTTCGTGGAGCGATCAGCCGTGGCTCGCCACGCAGGAGTTCGAGGGCGACTACATCGTCGCGGGGCAGCTCCGCGAGGTGAACCGCATGAGGTCGTGGAGCCTCTCGTCGGGTGTGAGCACCAACATCGACGCCCTGCACGGTCAGGCCGGAGTCGATCTCGCGTGGAACGATTCGTCGCTCGAAATCCGGCAGCAGGGGGTACGGATGCCGTACCGCTCGGGCATGCTGACCCTGTCGCCCCGGGTGAATCTCCGCGCAGCCCGCTGGCTCAACATCGAATACACGTTCAACTACCGTTACACGCAGTTGCGGATCGAATCCGCCGTCCCGACCGACCGCCATACGTTCGACCAGCGTCTGCAGCTCAACCTGACACCGGCCAAAAATCTGGTCCTGCAACTGACCGGAGAGCACTACCGCACACAGCTCTCCGATACGCAGAACAAACACCTCCTGCTTATCGACGCGTCGGTGCGCTGGAAGGCCGGTGAACGGTGGGAGCTTTGGGCTTCGGCGGCCAATCTGCTCAATGAAACGGAGTATGCCTACACGCTCTTCGACGGGTTGAGTTCGTCGGCAAGCCGTTACGCCATCCGTCCGTGCAACGTGCTGCTGGGTGCCGGCTGGAGATTCTGACCGTTCGGCATCACGGCGTCTGGACACGGGTCTGTGTCCCGGTTTGCGGTACACCGTCGCACCCGCAGCCCGGCGCCGAAGAACCCCAACCGACAGGCGGGGCCGATGCCCTTTCTGTCGGACACCGACCCCGCCGGGATCCGGTCATCAGGATGGATTCCCCGGAGAACCAACCGGCTCTCCGTCGCGGTTGCGTTCGGGCATCCAGCGCTCCTGCAGCCACTGGAAGACCATGAACAGAGGAGGCACGATGAACAACAGCGCCACGGTGCCGATCAACATGCCGCCGACCGTACCGACGCCGATCGAGATGTTTCCGTTGGCACCGACACCCGAAGCGAACATCAGCGGCAGCATGCCGAAGATCATCGTCAGCGAGGTCATCAGAATCGGGCGCAGACGCACCTTGGCGGCCGAAAGGGCAGCCTGCGGAATGCTCATGCCGGCGCGGCGGCGATCCGAGGCGTACTCGGTCAGCAGGATAGCCGTCTTGGCCAGCAGACCGATCAGCATGATGAGACCCGTCTGGAGGTAGATGTTGTTCTCGAGACCGAACATGCGCGCGAAGAGGAAACTGCCGGCCAGGCCGAAAGGCACGGAGAGGATGACAGCCAGCGGCACGAAGAGACTTTCGTACAGCGCACAGAGAATCAAATAGATAAATACTACGCAGATAACGAAGACCAGCGTCGTCGTATTGCCCGTCGAGGACTCCTCGCGCGACATGCCCCCGAATTCGTAGCCGTAGCCCGTCGGGAGCGTTGCGGAGGCCACCTCGCGCACCGCCTCGATGGCCTGTCCGGAGCTGTAGCCCGTGGCCGGGGTACCGTTGACCTGGCTGGCCGAGAAGAGGTTGAAGCGCGTCAGCACCTCCGAACCGTAGACGCGCGTGAGGGTCAGATACTGGCTCACGGGAGACATCTCGCCCGCATCGTTGCGCACGAAGATGTTGTTGAGCGATTCGGTGTCGAGGCGGTACTCGGGCGGGGCCTGCACCATCACGCGGTAGAGTTTCGAAAAGCGGTTCATGTTCGAGGCGTAGCTGCCGCCAATGTAGCCCGAAAGGGTGCTCAGCACGTCGGAAGGCGAAACGCCGTTGCGCTTGCAGCGGGCGGCGTCGACCTCGACCAGATACTGCGGGAACTTGGTGTCGAACGAGGTGGTGGCGCGGCCGATCTCGGGACGGCGGTTCAACGCCTCGAGGAACTGCCGCGTATATTTCAACAGATCCTCGGTCGTGCCGCCCTTCTGGTCCTGGACGTAGAGCTCGAAGCCGCTGCTCACGCCGTAGCCCGGGATCATCGGGCGCGTGAAGGGCATGATCTCGGCACTCGAAATGAAGGCCGTACGGCGGCTGATCTCCTCCATCACGGCGCTGATGGCATCCTCCTTCGAGGTGCGCTCGCTCCAGTCTCGCAGCCGGATGGTGAACATGCCGTTGCAGGCACCCTGGCCGCTGAGCATCGAGTTGCCGGTGATGTTCGAGTAGAGTTCGATCTGGGGAATGGTCCGCAGGCAGCTGTCGACCTGCTCCATGACCAGCCGGGTCTGCCGGGTGCTGTTGCCGGGTGAGGTGCGCACGTCGATGAAGATCGTGCCCATATCCTCGTTGGGAACCAGGCCGGTTTTGGTCGAGGCCATCAGAGCCACAAGCCCCCCGCACGCCGCAACAAGCAATACGCCGGCCAGCCAGCGGCGGCGCAGCATGAACCCGACGCCGAACTTGTAGCGGTCGACCAGTCGGTGGAACGCCGCGTCGAAGGCAATGTGGAAACGCGACGAAAAGCTCAGCCGCTGGCCCTCGGAGGCGCTCTGGTGCGGAGTCATGATAAGAGCGCAGAGGGCCGGGCTGAGCGTCAGGGCGTTGATGAGCGAGATGGCCACGGCGGCCATCGTCAGTCCGAACTGGGTGTAGAACGTACCGGTCGTCCCGCCGATGAAACTCACGGGGATAAAGACGGCCATGAAGACGAACGTGGTGGTAATAAGGGCCGACGTGATGCCGTCCATGGCGTCGATCGTGGCGCGGTAGGAGGAGCGGTACCCCTCGTCGAACTTGGCCTGCACGGCCTCGACAACCACGATGGCGTCGTCGACCACCGTACCGATGACCAGCACCAGCGCGAAGAGCGTCAGCATGTTCAGACTGAAGCCCGCAGCGTAGAGGAAGGCGAACGTCCCGACAAGCGAAACGATGATCGAGAGGGCCGGGATAAAGGTCGAGCGGAGGCTCTGCAGGAAGACGTAGACCACCAGCACGACGAGGATGATCGCCTCGACCAGCGTCTTGATGACGCTGCGGATCGAGGCGTCGAGGAAGTCCTTCGTACTCATCAGGTCGACGATCCGGATCCCCCTGGGAAGGGTCTTCGAGATCTCGGCAATCGTCCGGTCGATCTCCTCGATGATCTCGTTGGCGTTCGAACCGGAGGTCTGCGAAATCATGATGTTGCAGCCCGGATGGCCGTTTACGCGGCCGATATAATCGTAGGCGCGGGTGCCGAGTTCGACCGTGGCCACATCCCGGAGCCGAAGCACCTCGCCGTCGGGCAGCGACTTGAGGACCATGTTCTCGTAATCGACCTCGTTTTCGTAGCGGCCGCGGTACTTGAGCACATACTGGAAGGTGTTTGTCGACTCGGCACCCAGAGTGCCGGTGGCGGCCTCGACGTTCTGCTCGTCGAGCATGGCGGCGATGTCGGCCGGAATCAGCCCGTACTTGAGCATCTTGCCCGGATCGAGCCAGATGCGCATCGAGTATTCATAGCCGAAGACATTGACCTCGCCCACGCCGGCAATACGCGACAGGCGGGGTTCGATGTTGATCTTCATGTAGTTGGTCAGGAAGGCCTCGTCGAACGAATCGTCGGGACTGTAGACGGCCAGCTGCTTGATGTTGCTCGTCTGGCGCTTGCGCACGGTGATACCGCTTTTGGTCACCTCGGCCGGAAGCAGCCCCTGGGCCGTGGCGATGCGGTTCTGGACGTTGACCGTGGCCATGTCGGGGTCGGTGCCCTGGCGGAAGTAGACCGAAATACGGGCCGAACCGTTGTTCGAGGCCGTGGAGGTCATGTACATCATGTTCTCCACGCCGTTGAGCGCCTCCTCCAGCGGTACGACGACGCTCTTCTGCACGGTCTCGGCATTGGCGCCGGTATAGGTGGCCGAGACACTGACCGTCGGGGGCGCAATCTCGGGAAACTGTTCGATCGGTAGTTGCGAGAGGCCGATGAGCCCCAGAATCAGGATCACCACGGAGATCACCCCCGCCAGAATCGGCCGATCGATAAAGGTTCGTATCGTCATGGGGCAGCGCTATTTTCGGGGTTGGACGGCCGGTTCGCCGGCGGATGCGGTGGTGTCGGCAGCGGCAGGGGAGGTCGTTGCCGCAGAGCCGTCGACGGCGTTGTCGGCCGCGTCGATCCGGATCCCCTCGTGCAGCAGTCCGGCTCCTTCGGCCACGATGACCTCGCCGACCTTGAGACCCGACTCGACGATGTAGGTGTTTCCGTCGTTGTACTTGTTCACGGTGATCGGCGCCGAGCAGGTCACGCCGTCGACAACCTTCCAGACAAAGATGCGGTTCTGCAGTTCGTAGGTGGCCGACTGCGGAATGATGATGCGGTCGCGGTAACGGATCGGAAGGATGACCGTCGCGCTGCCGCCGCTGCGCAGCAGATGGTCCGGGTTGGGGAAGACGGCACGCAGCCGTACGGCTCCGGTCCCCTCGTCGACCGTACCGCTGATGGCGTCGATACGTCCCGCATGCGGGTATTCCGAACCGTTGCCCAACCGCAGCGCCACATCGGGCAGCTTCGCACGGGCCTCCTCGAGCGATCCGTACTGCTCGATGAGGTCGAGCACCTGGTTCTCGGCCAGCGAAAAGTAGGCGTAGACCTGGCGGTCGTCCGAAACACTCACCAGCGGCTCCTCGATGTTGCTGTCGACCAGCGCCCCGACCCGGTAGGGGATCATCCCCGTCGTACCGTCGACCGGGCTGCGGACCTCGGTGTAGGAGAGGTTGTTGCGGGCATTGGTCTCCTGAGCCCGGGCCTGGGCCAGCGCGGCTTCGGCGGCCAGCTGCTGGTTGCGGGCCATCTCGAGATCGAAGTCCGAAACAACCTTCCGGGCATGAAGCTCCTCCTTGCTCGAGGTGGTCAGCCGGGCGGTCTGCAATCCGGCCTCGGCGCTCTTCACGTTGGCCTGCGCCGTCTCGAGCGCCGCCCGGTAGGGTACCTGGTCGATGACAAAGAGCACCTCGCCCTTGCGGACCGGGGCCCCCTCGTCGATGCGGATCTCGGTAATCAGACCGCTCACCTGCGGCCGGATCTCGACGGTCTGGCGGCCGCGCAGCGTGGCGGAGTAGTCCGAACGAAGGGTCTGGTCGCCAATCGCAACCGTGAGCAGCTGGTAGGTCCGGCTCTCCGCGCGGGGCTGGTCGCCCGCACAGCCGCCTACAAACAGCGGCAGCAGAATCAGCAACAGGGCTGGATGCAGGGTCTTCATGATCTCGTTGTTTTGCGGTGAAGATCTGGATGGAAACCGCTCCGGAACTCCATCCCGGAACAAACTTACGAAATATCCGCCGAACGGCGGAGCATGTGGTGACCAACGCCCCGAATGTGGTGACCAACCCGGAATCCGAACGCACCGTTTTCTGCCGCAATGTCGTATCTTTGCCATCAGAAAACCTCATCGTGCGGACTATGGAATCTCTGGTGATGAAACATACCCGTGTGGCCCGATGGATCGACCTGCTCTTCTGTCTGGTGATCCTGCCGCTGGCCATCATGCTGCTGCCGGTCGACCGCTGGATCGTCAACAACACGGCCTTCCTGATCACGCTCGTCGGATATCTCTATGCCCTCTACTTCACCTACCGCTGGGCGAAACTCTCCCAGCTCTTCCGACAGCGGCGATACCTGCACATTGCCGGGCTGATGCTCGTGCTGGTCGGAATTACGGCACTGCTCACGCACTTCCCGATGCCGGACAACTCCGCGGCGCTCGATGCCCGCCAACTGGCCGCCCGCCGCGGAATCCGCACCCAGACCGTATGGTTCTTCTTCCTGATCGTCACCGGATTTTCCCTGGCCATCGAGCTCACCTTCGAACTCTTCCGCCAGATCCTGGCCCGGCAGGAGCTGGCCGTCGAGCGCGATCGGGCCGAACTGGCCCTCTACAAGGCACAGATCAATCCCCACTTCCTCTTCAACACGCTCAACACGCTCTATGCATTGGTCCTCTCGAAATCCGACCACACGGAATCGGCCTTCGTGAAGTTTTCGAATATCCTCCGCTACATGTATGCACAGGCCGATCGGGAGTTGATTCCGCTCTGCGAAGAGTGGGAGTACATCCGCCAGTATGTCGACCTGCAGCGCATGCGGCTCAACCGTCATACCCGGGTCGAACTGAACGAGGTGGTCGACGACGAACAGGCAAATGTGCCGCCGATGCTCTTCATCACCTTCGTCGAGAATGCCTTCAAGTACGGCTCCTCCTCCGAGCACGACTGCACGATCCGCATCGGCCTGCGGCTGCACGACGACATTCTGGAGTTCCGGACCGAGAATGCCGTGATGCGGCCCCGTGAACACGGATGCGGCATCGGAATCGAAAACTGCCGCAAACGGCTGCAGCTGCTCTTTCAGGGCGACTTCGACCTGCAGACCTCCGAAAACAACGGCATCTACCGCGTCCGGCTGACCATCCGACTCAAACCGACCCGATCATGAAGACAATACGCTGTGTGGCCATCGACGACGAACCGATGGCTCTGCTGGTCATCGAACAGTTCTGTCACCGCTTGGGAGGTCTCAATCTGGAGTGTTTCAGCGAACCGCACGTCGGGCTCGAGGCAATCCGCCGCACGTCGCCCGATCTGGTCTTTCTCGACATCGAGATGAATGGGATCAACGGTCTGGAGATCGCCCGCTCGCTGCCGTCGGAGTGCCGTCTGATCTTCACGACGGCCCACGCGCAGTATGCCCTCGAAGGATTCGAACTCGATGCCGTCGATTTCCTCCACAAGCCCTTTGCCTACGAACGCTTCGAACGGGCGGTCAACAAGGCCCTGCAACAGATCGGCGACAAATCCGACCGGTCTGCGGTTGAGTCCGTGACCCTGAAGCAGGAGTACAACAATGTGGTTATCCCGATTGAGGAGATTCTCTATCTGGAGGCCATGGAGAACTACACGAAGGTCCACCGCCGAAACGGTCGTTACATCCTTTCGCGGACCAGTCTGAAAAAAACGGCCGAGCTGCTGCCGCCCGACCGCTTCCTGCGGATCCACAAATCATACGTGGTGGCACTGCCCCAGGTCGCCGAATACTCCCACACGCAGCTGCGACTGAAGGAGAGTCCGACGATCATCCCCATCGGGCGGGCCTTTCTCGAGGCATTTCTCCAAAGCATGATGAAGAGGCGACGATAACCCCGACGGCCGACGGTATCCCGGGCGGGTGACGGACAAAGATCCGCGCTATTCGGGAAGGCAGGTGATATCGCCTCTTCCGGGTTCGTATTCTGATTCCAGATTGGAAAGGTTATAAGATCCCTTGCTTGTATGTCGTATCCGGCGGAATTTTTTTGAGAATCATAATACGCAATGCTGTCGTCGAGCAGATTGGCAACAAGAATCGGACTCCTTGCATTCGGGATTTGGGTCCAGTTGTTAAATTCCCATAATTTCTTCTCTATGGCAGCCGGGGTCTCTTCATTGAACTGGAAGATCTCATCCGAACCCGGACGACTCTTCGGGCCGGCCTCAACAGGAGAGAGACAAAGCCAAATGCGACAGTGACAAGGGTTTTCGTAGGTCGTAATTATGGATTGTTCATGGCTTGACGTCTTTTTGCCGGTTTCTTGCCAGTCGCAATCTTGATTTCGGCAGGCGAATCGTCCCTGCCTTTCCGGGTGCCTCCAACCGGAAAGCCTGTAGGCCCTTCCGAATCTGCCCGTAACGCTCCGGCGTTAGAAACGGATGCTGAAATACGATCGGGAACTCGGGATACAACCGGCCGTTGCGAATCTGATATCGCCAACGGACTCCATCGTCATCTTCCCGTGAATAAAAATAGTAATGGACGTAATCTTCGTATCGGAAATGACGCATCTTGCCCGTCTTTGAGAACATCCTCTCCGGGGCGTCGCCCATAATGATATATGTCAATCCATTATGGTCGAAACAGCCTTTGGTGCATTTAATTTCCGACCCGGAAAGCGATTCAATACAACGGAATATTCCGATCCTCCATCTACCGCCCGAATCTTTACCGCACAATAGTTGTACTCCTCATATCGATTTACAACTGTACCTTGTCTACTAAAGAAAAATTTATGCTCCTGCATCAGGAAATCCTGAGTTTTCAGAAACGTCGAGTCCTCAATCGCCAATATCGGCAAGGAATATTCCACCGTTTCCCACGTTGGAGGAAAATTTATAACCTGCGCACGGGTTTCCACTCCGTAGGCCAAAGCCCCGGCTACTGTCACCATCCACAAAAATCGCTTCATACCCCTTGTTTTTAACATGATCTATTCTGAAAACCATATGGTACTTTTTGTCGTGTCGAAACCGGGTCCTTGCAGAATATCGTTACCAACTGTCCATATTTTTTATCATATGGCAAACGATCGATTATTGACTACCAGGGAATCCGATCCCGGCATTTTATCTATGCTCATTCCAATTTCGGCAGAATCCCATAAAGTTTTGTAGACATGCATCCGTAATACACCAGACAGATCATCATACGTGTATGGATATTCAATGAGTAAAACCTTATGGAAGGGAAGGGGTTCTGCCAACTTAACCGGGATGCAGCCTTTTTCCATATTGACAATCTTCCCCGTAAATTCGACCGAAGCGTAACCTTTCGAAAGGAGGGTAGTCAATATAACCGAATGCCTTTTAGTATTCTTCAGCAGGGATTTCATCCGGATAAAGAAGCCGGGAGACTCCGTTATATTTACCATTGTAATAATATTCCGAACCGAGTTCCTCCCAATATGTATTATTCAAACGAATGATCTTTATGATATAATGTGTAAGTGTTTTATCTTGAAAAATACAGTCATTGCATTGCAGGTGGGAATACCCGTCCAGAAATAACGTATCAGTTTTCTGATCAGAATATAACATGACGGCTATGGATGTATCAACATAACGCCGATTTCCTTGAAAAACAGTGTCTTGAATGGCATGTCCTACCAGATCTTGAATATACTTCAAACTATCGCAGTCCGTTATCGTAAGCTTATCTAATGAACTGTATTTTAGGAACTCTCGACCTTGAATAGAAATGATTTTCAGAATGCCCCAGGGAACTTCATTCGGGTCATAATATATAACAGCTTTTTTTAGTGAATCATTGGATTCGCCGGATCCCGCACAAGCACCAAAAAACAGTATTCCTGCCAAAAATAAAAATCGTCTCATATTGCCCTGTCAATTATTAAATTAACACACTGATTGTGAAACTAATATATATAGCGAGATATTTCTTCTGGACTCATGTTCACATCAATACTGATTCAATAAGGCAGGACGCTCAGTTCGTCTTCTTGGGAACTAACCAAACATTACACCCCCAAATGAATCCTCCATAACCACCCAATCTTGTCACATCATCCCTATCACTATGCGACAGTTGTTTTGACCATTCCCGGTATTTCCGGGAGCAGGCTTCATAAATACGGTTTTCCAATTCCGATACGGTCTCATTCTCGAACAGGGACTTCCATTCACCCGCATCCTCATAGTATATCGACTGCGAGCGAACGACGCTGGCTTCGTCAATCCGGACATCCTCTCCGAATAGAACAGCTGCCATATAATATGCCTTTATCGTATCACGAATACAATCTGCTTCGATCTCAACGGGGGTGTACGTGTGGCCCGATGAAAGCGGTGCCAAAAGAGAGGGCTCTTTCTGTACAGCCGAGACTGGATTCTCATTAACCGCCCCGGAATCCAGGCAGTTGGCCTTTCGATCCGTATTCCTGGGCACCAGTCGGATTCCATACATCCAAGTAAACGCATTGTGACCATAAAATCTTTCCACGCCATGCATATCACTATACGGCTGCCGTTTTAACCATACCAGAAATTTTCGGGTGCAGGTTTCATAAATACAGTTTTCTAATTCCGATCTGGTTCTATTACCATAATTAGATATATACTTCCATTCACCTGCGTCTTTCGCATCTCGATAATTTATAGAATACGTGCGAAGCCTGCCGGCTTCGTCAATCCGAATGCCCTCTCCGAATTTCTTGTCGAAGTAAATAGCTGCAGTATAAGAACCATTTATTGTATCACTAATACAATCTGTTTCGATCTCGATGCGAGTCAACTTCTGATCCTCTATAAGCGGTACCAAAAGAGGTGTTACCTCCTGTCCAGACACCTGCAACGTCCATCCCAATATGGCCCCTAATATCAAAACTCGTTTCATATGCTTTTATTTAATTCTATTCAACGCTTCCAAAAGCCTGATAACATCGAGAGTGTACCCTCAACGGTCGTAGCGTCATGTTAGCGCCAAACGTTTGGGCAAATACTCTTCCACCTCCATTTTCATACGGACGAAATACAACTCCCGCACTTTCTATTGTTAGAGTCTGATCCACTATCCCCGTTCGGATCGACAAACCTGACAGAATTTCCCATGCAGCAGGCATACGGCGAGGGTGGGGCTGGCGACACGCTAAAGATATTAAAAATAAGGCAATCATACAAGTTGCCGCGGTTAAGAATTTCGAGTTCGGCAGTGTTGCTTTGCCGAGTGGATATCACGGCAGGATTGCGGATGTTTTCCCCTAAATGCCGGCCAGATCCTTTACTCGTTTTTAGTAATTATTCCAACTCGTGTGGGGAAAGATTTCTATCTATGTCACAAGCCCCTAGATCTTGCTGAACCATGAAAGGAACCCTCATTCTCAAAAAGAGCGTCAGGGTTGAAGCGGTTGGTTACGATCATCAATCCGACGACCCGCGAAGAGGAGAAGCGGGTGTTGTACGAAAGGGTGATGTACGAAATCGCCTCATCGCACCTGCCGCGGCGGCAAAGGCCAACGAGGGGTTGTTCGACCATGTCGACGAGATCGCACCTGCCGCTCAAGACAACGACCTCGCCGGCAAACTGATCGGGGTGTGCAAGCAGCCGGTTGCCGAGTCGCCGGTTCCGGCAATGCTCTGCTGGCTCTACTTCGGAAAGAGCTTCGAACGCATGGTGGAGCATTGCGAAGAGTTGCGCCGATCTCCCGACCTGGGCTACTTCCAGAAGATCACCATGAGCGCCACAATCCAATTGCTGATTACCCGTTCCATCAAACTGGGGCTTCGGACCCGGCTCTCGACAAGCAGGCGCGGCTGAAAGTCCAGGAGGCGGAGCAGCTCAAACGCGATGCAGCCAAACTCAAGGGACGGTAGCTCGCCCATTTCTCAAGCATCAAGAACGATTTTCAGCTTTATACGAGCAACGAGGGGCCTGTGCGAACAAACCCGATACTGTTCCAAAGAGTGTGTCTGGGGAATAAATAAAAAAGTCTACAGATTTTTTAGATTTGTAGAGGCAAACCAACAAA
>ERZ779850.2882-NODE-2882-length-13052-cov-3.374240_pt1 | contig 13052 bp, 10 predicted proteins | sample MGYA00511249_ERZ779850 | MGnify/ENA primary metagenome ERZ779850 (study PRJEB29588, sample SAMEA2162475) | human gut metagenome | biome: human gut; feature: human-associated habitat; material: faeces | place: Denmark | collected 2008/2010 ...
GGCGAGGGCGTGCAGCAGGCGCTGCTGAAGATCGTGGAGGGCACCGTGGCCAACGTGCCGCCCCAGGGCGGCCGGAAGCACCCCCATCAGGAGTTCATCCAGGTGAACACCAAGAACATTCTGTTCATCTGCGGCGGCGCCTTTGACGGTCTGGAAAAGATCATCGAAAAGCGGCTGGACGAGAAGGCCATCGGCTTTGGGGCCAACGTCCAGAGCAAGAAGGAAAAGAACGTCAGCCAGCTTTTGGCGCAGGTGCAGCCCCACGATATTCTGAAATTCGGCATCATCCCGGAGCTGGTGGGCCGTCTGCCGGTGATCGCACCGCTGAACGCCCTGCAGCGGGAGGACTTGGTGCGAATTTTGCAGGAGCCCAAGAACGCGCTGGTGAAGCAGTACAAGAAGCTGCTGGAATATGATGACGTGGATCTGGAATTCACGGAGGACGCCCTAAACGCCATCGCTGATAAGGCCATTGAGCGGAACATCGGCGCCCGTGGCCTCCGGGCGGTCATGGAGGGTCTGCTGACCAAGGTCATGTATGAGATCCCCTCCGACGAGACTGTTGTGAAAGCGGTGGTCACAAAGGAATGTGTGGAAGGCACGGCGGAGCCGGAACTGACCCACGATCCCGACAAGATCAACTATTCCGTGAAGCTGAACCCCGGCAGAAGTGAGAGCCGGAGCGAGTCCGGTACGCCGAAGTCGGCGTCCTGACGACCCTTTTGGGTATAACACGGGGGAGGGGCAGCGCCTCTCCCCCTCTTTGAACTCTCCAGAGAGGAGCAATTTATGGAAGCGAACACCTTGAATCTTCCCGTTCTGGCCCTCCGGGGCCTGACGGTTTTCCCTCATACGAACCTGACATTTGACGTGGAGCGCCGTATTTCCATCAAGGCCCTGGAAGTGGCCATGGAATCCGGTCAGGAGATCTTTCTGGTGACCCAGAGAGAACTGAACACGGATCGTCCGGGGGAGAAGGACCTTTACACCATGGGCACCATTTCCCGGGTGACCCAGATCCTGCGGCTGGGAAAAACCTCCCTGCGGGTGATGGTGGAGGGCGGACGCCGGGCACGGCTGCGCCGCTTGTGGCAGACGGAGCCTTATTTGCAGGGCCATGTGGAGGTGGTGGAGGAATCCGCTGCCGTGAGCCACGGTCCGAAAACCGAGGCCCTGCTGCGGCAGACCTGGGGCCTGTTCCAGGATTATGCACATCTGGCAGGCAATGTGGCCGAGGAGGTCACTGCGGCGGTGCTGGATTGCCAGGAGCCGGGGTATCTGGCGGATTTTATCGCCCAGAATACGGCTCTGCGGTATGACGATAAGCAGGCAATTCTGGAAGAACTGTCTCCGCTGGTGCGGCTGCGGAAGCTGAACGGCTTCCTGGCCCGGGAGCGGGATGTGCTGGGCTATGAGCGCCAGATGGAAGGCAAGGTCCGGGACGAGCTGGCTCAGCAGCAGAAGGAACAGATCCTGCGGACCCAGATCCGGGTCCTGCAAAACGAGCTGGGCGAGGACGAGGACAACGAGATCGAAGAATACCGTCAAAAGCTGGCGGAACTGAAATTAGAGGACGAGACCCGGGAGCATCTGGAAAAGGAGATCAACAAGCTGGAAAAGCAGCCCTATGTCAGCGCGGAGGCTTCGGTGATCCGGAACTATCTGGACGTGTGTCTGGAACTGCCCTGGGGTACATATACGAAGGAGCGTCTGAATGTGGACGCGGCCCGGAAGGTGCTGGACCGGGATCACTTCGGTCTGGAAAAGGTGAAGGAGCGGATTTTGGAGACCATTGCCGTCCGGCAGATGAATCCGGAGGGGAAGGGGCAGATCATCTGTCTGGCAGGCCCCCCGGGCGTGGGTAAGACCTCCATCGCCCTGTCTGTTGCCAAGGCGCTGAACCGGAAGCTCAGCCGCATTTCTCTGGGCGGTGTCCGGGACGAGGCCGACATCCGCGGCCACCGGAAAACGTATATCGGCGCTATGCCGGGCCGCATCGTGGAGGCCATCAGCCGCAGCGGCGCTATGAACCCGCTGCTGGTGCTGGACGAGATCGATAAGCTCAGCGGCGATTACCGGGGCGATCCTGCCTCTGCGCTGCTGGAAGCGTTGGACAGCGAGCAGAACCACGCCTTCCGGGATCACTTCTTAGAAATTCCGCTGGACCTTTCTCAGGTGATGTTCATTACCACGGCCAACTCGCTGGATACGATTCCCCGGCCCCTGCTGGACCGGATGGAAGTCATTCAGCTTTCCAGCTATACCGATGAGGAAAAGCTGCAAATCGCCAAGAATCACCTGCTGCCCAAGCAAATGAAGGAACACGGCCTGAAGAAGGGCAGCCTGCGAATCGACGAGGAGACCCTGCGGGCCATCATTCGCGACTACACCCGGGAATCCGGCGTCCGCCAGCTGGAGCGGCGGGCTGCCGTCTGCCGAAAGACGGATATGCAGCTGCTGTCAAAGACTGTAAAGCGAGTTACCGTTACAGAAAAGGACCTGCCGAAGCTGCTGGATATGCAGCCCTATCCGCCTACGGTCCATGTGGAGCAGGAGGAGATCGGTGTGGTGAACGGCCTTGCGTGGACGGAGGCCGGCGGCGAGATTTTAGAGGTCGAGGTCAATGTGATGGAAGGTTCCGGCAAGCTGGAGCTGACCGGTAATCTGGGCGACGTGATGAAGGAATCCGCTCAGGCTGCTCTGTCCTGCCTGCGGAGCCGGGCGGAAGCGCTGGGGATCGACCCGGACTTTTATAAGACCAAGGACATCCACGTCCATTTCCCGGAGGGCGCGGTGCCCAAGGACGGCCCCTCCGCCGGTATTGCCATGGCTACAGCGCTGCTGTCGGCTCTGACCAACCGCAAGATCAAGGCGGGAATCGCCATGACCGGAGAGGTCACGCTGCGGGGCCGGGTGCTGCCCATCGGCGGCCTGAAGGAAAAGACCATGGCCGCCAAGCGGTACGGCATCCACACGGTACTGATCCCCAAGGACAACGCCAGAGATCTGGAAGAGATCGACCAGACCGTCCGGGCGGCGCTGCGGTTCATACCGGTGGAGACGGTGGATCAGGTGTTTGCCGAGGTGTTCTGCCCCTCCAGAGTGGAGACAAAAGCCGACGCGATCCCTGCATTTTTGCCGGTGGAAAACAGTAAAGAAGCAGCCTTACGGCAGTAAAGGGAGGGACGTATGCCTCTGAATTTCAACAAAGCGGAGTTTGTGCGCTCCGCCGGAGAGCCCAAGGACTTCCTGCGGGACGGTTTGCCCCAGTTTGCCTTCGCAGGCCGCTCCAACGTGGGAAAATCCTCGGTGATCAACCGTTTGGTAGGCCGAAAGAATCTGGCCTATGTGGGCGCCTCGCCGGGAAAGACCACCCACATCAACTATTTCCTCATCGACCAGAAGGCGTATCTGGTGGACCTGCCGGGATACGGCTATGCTAAGGTGTCCCGCTCGGAAAAAGAGCGCTGGGCCCGGCTGATGGAGACCTATTTCCAGCGGGAGGCGGACGCCATCACCACCGGTGTTCTGATCGTGGACATCCGGCATAAGCCCACGGCCAACGATCTGGTCATGCACGACTGGTTCCGTCAGACCGGCTGCCCGGAGATCGTGGTGGCCAACAAGCTGGATAAGCTGAAAAAGAGTCAGGTGGAACCGGCGCTGGAGCTGATCCGGGAGACGCTGGAACTGACGGAGCGGGATATTCTGATCCCCTTTTCTGCGGAAAAGGGCAGCGGAAAGGACGAATTGCTCCGCCTGTTGGTAGACGCCTGCCGGGGATAAAAACGAAAAGCATGGATGGGTCCCATTAGCGGGAACCGTCCATGCTTTTTTATTGGGATCGGCAGCAAAGATATCGGTGGATAAATGTATCTCGATATAATCAAGGAAGCGTTCCGGGAGAACCGGAACGCTTCCTTTTTGAGAGAGGGATAATAGGGAAGGATAATAGGGAATGTAGGAGGAATGGAGGTTTAGTCCTCGGCCAGCTTCTTGTACTTGGCGTAGCGGGCCTTTACGTCTTCAACTTCCTTGGCATACAGGGCGTCGGCCTTGTCGGGGAAGTTGTTTTTCAGGGAGGCGAAGCGGTTCTCGCCCATGAGGAAGTCCATCACCTTGGAGGTATCCGGCTCCTTGGAGTCCAGCTGGAAGGGGTTCTTGCCCTCGGCGATCCGGCGGGGATCATAGCGGTACAGATGCCAGTAGCCGCACTCCACAGCCTTCTTCATCTCGTCCTGAGAGGTGCCCATACCGGCCTTGATGTGCTGCTCCAGGCAGGGGCAGTAGCAGATCACGATGGAGGGGCCGTCATAGGACTCAGCCTCACGCAGAGCCTTCAGAGTCTGGGCCTGGTCAGCGCCCATGGCCACCTGAGCGACGTACACATAGCCATACTGCATCAGCATGGCACCCAGATCCTTCTTGGCTACCCGCTTGCCGCCGGCGGCGAACTTGGCGGTAGCGGAGGTGGGGGTGGACTTGGAGGACTGACCGCCGGTGTTGGAATACACCTCGGTATCCAGCACCATCAGGTTCACGTCACGGTTCTGGGCCATCACATGATCGATGCCGCCGTAGCCGATATCGTAAGCCCAGCCGTCACCGCCCACAGCCCACACGGACTTCTTGGCCAGATATTCCTTGTTCTCCAGAACGTACTTCACGTCCTCGGTCTGCTCTGCCTGTTCCAGAGCGGCGATCAGAGCGTCCGTGACGGTACGGGAGGTCTCCGTCTTCTTCCAGCCGTTCTCATAGGCCTCCACAGCCTCCACGGCGATACCGGCGGCCTTGATGGCCTCCAGACGGATCAGCAGCTCCTTGCGGATGGAATCCTGTGCGTGGAAGAAGCCGTAGGCAAACTCGGCGTTGTCCTCAAACAGAGAGTGCTCCCAAGCGGGGCCGTGACCCTGGCAGTCCTTGCAGTAGGGCAGGATGGGGGCGCCGCCGGAGATGGCGGAGGAGCAGCCGGCAGCGTTGCCGATGTACATCCGATCGCCGAACAGCTGGCTCAGCAGCTTGATATAGGTAGTCTCGGCGCAGCCAGCGCAGGCGGCGGAGAACTGGAAGTAGGGCTTTGCGAACTGGACGTTCTTCACGCTCTTGTCATTGATAACGTCCTTCTTCAGGTAGCTTTCGTTCATGGCCACCTCGTCGAAGAGGGTCTGCTCGGGCTTCATGTCCTCGAAGGAGGTCATGGTGAGAGCACCCTCGGCGGGGCAGGCGGTCAGGCACACGCCGCAGCCCAGGCAGTCATAGGGAGAGACCTGCATCCGGAAGAAATAGGGGGAATCCTTGCCCAGACCCTTGGCGGGGACAGTCTCGAACCCGGCGGGAACGGACTTCTTCTCCTCCTCGGTCAGCAGCACAGGACGGATGGCGGCATGGGGGCAGCACATGGAGCAGCGGTTGCACTGGATGCACTTGCTGCCGTCCCACTTGGGAACCTTCACAGCCACGCCGCGCTTGGAGAAGGCAGAGGTGCCGTTCTCCCAGGTGCCGTCCAGCACCCCGTGCTTCTGGAACACGGAGACGGGCAGCTTGTCGCCCTGCTGGCGGTCCAGAGGCAGCACGATGTCACGGACGAAGGGAGTGATGCCCTTGGGCTCCACAACGGGAGTATCCTGCGCGTCGGCCCAGGAGGCGGGGATCTCCACCTTCACGGCGGCGCTGACGCCCAGATCCACGGCCTGGTCATTCAGGTCCACGATCTTCTGACCGGCCTTCTTGAAGTAGGAGTTGTAGTTGTTCTTCTTCATATCCTCAATGGCCAGGTCCATGGGGATGACCTTGGTCAGGGCGAAGAAAGCGCCCTGGAGGATGTTGTTGGTGCGCTTGCCCAGGCCGATCTGCTGTGCCAGCTTGGCAGCGTCGATGATGTAGAAATTGGCATGCTTCCGGGCCAGGTCACGCTTCATCTTGCCGGGCAGGTGCTGCTCCAGTTCCTCCACGGTCCAGGGGCAGTTCAGCAGGAAGGTGCCGCCTTCCTTCAGGTCCTCGGTGAGGTCGTACTTGCTCACATAGGTGGGAGCATGGCAGGCCACGAAATCAGCGGAGGACACCAGATAGGTGCTGCGGATGGGCTCGTCGCCGAAGCGCAGGTGGCTCTGGGTCAGGCCGCCGGACTTCATGGTGTCATAGGAGAAGTAAGCCTGAGCGTACTTGCCGCCCACGAAGCCGATGGTGGAGATGGCGTTCTTGTTGGCGCCCACGGTGCCGTCGCCGCCCAGGCCCCACAGCTTGCAGCTGATCTGGCCGGGATGGGGCAGCTCGATCTCCTTGTAGTCCAGGGAGGTGAAGGTCACGTCATCGTTGATGCCGATGGTGAAGTTGTTCTTGGGCTCGTCCTTCTCCAGGTTGTCGTACACAGCGACGATCTGGCCGGGGGTGGTGTCCTTGGAGGACAGGCCGTAACGGCCGCCAACCACGCGGATGTCGCCGCGGCCGGCCTGATTCAGAGCTGTGACAACGTCCAAGTACACGGGCTCGCCCACGGAGCCGGTCTCCTTGTTGCGGTCCAGCACGGCGATGCGCTTGCAGGTGGCGGGGATGGCGGCAGCGAAGTGGGACACGGAGAAGGGACGATACAGGTGGATCTGCACCATGCCCACCTTGCGGCCCTGAGCGTTCAGGTAATCCACGGTCTCCTTCACGGTCTCGCTGGCGGAGCACATCACAACGATGACTTCCTCAGCGTCGGGAGCGCCATAGTAGTTGAAGAGCTTGTAGTCACGGCCGGTGAGCTTGTTGATCTCATCCATGTAGTGCTGGACGGTGTCGGGCAGGCTGTTGGCCTTGACGTTGGCGCCCTCCTTGCACTGGAAGTAGATGTCAGGGTTGACGTTGTTGCCCCGGTTGGTGGGATGCTCAGGGTTCAGGGACTGGCGGCGGAAGGCCTGCAGGGCCTCCTGATCCACCAGACCACGGAGATCCTCATAGTCCAGAGCCTCGATCCGCTGCATCTCGTGGGAGGTACGGAAGCCGTCAAAGCAGTGCATGAAGGCGTACCGGCCGCTGATGGCGGACAGATGAGCCACGGCAGCCAGATCCATGGCCTCCTGAGGGCAGGAGGACATCAGCATGGCGTAGCCGGTCATACGGCAGGTCATGAAGTCCGTATGGTCACCGAAGATGGAGTGATGGTTGGAGGTCACCACGCGGGACGCGATGTGCATGACGCTGGGCAGGAACTGGCCGCCCATGGCGTACATGGCGGGGATCATCAGCATCAGGCCCTGAGAGGACGTAAACGCCTGTAAGGAACCGTGGCAGGTGCCGGCAGCACCGGCCTCAGACTGCATCTGGATCACGTCCACCGTGGAGCCGAACAGGTTTTTCTTCCCCTTGGCAGACCATTCGTCCACCTTCTCTGCCATGGGGGAGGACGGGGTGATGGGGTAGATGGCCGCCACCTCGGTAAAGGCGTACGCACTGTACGCGGCTGCCGTATTGCCGTCCACGACTACGTAATTTTTCTTCATACGCAAGATCCTTCCTATCTTTCTTATCTGAATATGCTGTTTTTACATATATAGGCACCATCCGCAGATGGTAACACATGAAGGTCAGAAAACCAGTCTGCAATTCTGAATACGGCAGCTCTCTTCGATCAACTGCCGTTTTTTCAGAAGCAGCTGGGTGATCTGCTGCTTTTTTTCATCGGTGTACCGGAACTTGGGGGTGGTTACACTGATAGCCGCCTTGACCTGACCGTTTTCAGCCAGCGGGACTGCCGCGCAGCAGATCTCAGCGGTGGATTCCTCGCTTTCATAGGCGATCCCGGCGCTGCGGATGTCCTGAAGCGCCGCGATGAGGGTATCAAGATCCATAATGGAGTTTGGCGTGTAGGGGAAGAAGCGGTATCCCGCGTAAAGCTGCCGGACCTCATCGTCCGTCAGGCCGGAGAGAAGCGCTTTGCCCAGGCCGGTGACATGAGCAGGGAGGTGGTGGCCCACATCGCTGATGATGGAGATGATGGCGTGGCCTTCCTCTTTTAAGAGGTAGTGCACGTCCTGCCCTACCAGCACACCCATCTGGCAGACTTCGTCTACTTGGGAGACGATGCTGCGCATTTCACTGCGGATAATGGACAGAGCGTTCTGGCCGCTGGCGTAGGACAGCCCCAATTCAAAGGTATGGGGACCGATCTTGTAGAGACTGCCGTCCGTCACAACGTAATTGGTGGCGGCCAGTGTTTTCAGAATGGGGGAAATGGTGCCCTTTGGCAGGTCCAGCAGATTGGCGATCTCCGACAGGCTCAGACCGCCGGAATTGGCGTCGATCAGCTCCAGAATCCGGAGGACCCGCAGGGTTGGATTGTGATATTCCATGAAGGAGGACTCCAATCTTTCAGAGCTGTGTTCCGTGAGGCGGTAGAGTGTGGCTGAAAAATTTTTGTTGTTCGGATATGCAAATGCATAACGAATATCCGAAACTCTACTGGTAAAATAGCACAGATACCCGCCGTTGTCAAGGGGTTAACTATGGAATTTGAGATCAAAAATGCTGAATTTCGATAAAAAAACCGCGCAAGAGGTAAGAATTCGTTCCGACAGCGGAAACGGGGTGGATCAGCCGCAGGCGGTGACCGTTTCAGTGAAGGCAGAGGCCCTTCTGTATGCGGCTTTTGCGGTTCTGGTGGCGCTTGTATATTTAGTGGTGCAGCGCAGACCAGCGATCAGGTAATTTGGAGTTTTTCAAGACGCATAACAAAAAGCCGATGCAGCCCCGAAAGGGACCGCATCGGCTTTGAGGATCGATATGTGCGGATCAGTTTACTTGTGCAGCAGGGGAGAGAGGGGCTTGTAGATCAGGAAGCAAAGAACCACGTCCAGCATTCCCTTGAAGAAGGTGAAGGGCATATTGAAGATGGTCAGGCACTTGATGAGGCTGTCGGAGGAGGGGAGAATGGCCTGATACATACCGATGATGGCGTCCAGAGGCAGACCGTAGCACACCACATAGGCGGGATACACCAGGAGGTAGTTGAAGGGTACAGACAGGACTGCCATCAGCGCGGCGCCGACAACAGCGCCGATCAAAGCGCCCTTGCGGGACTTATTCCGGGCATAGATGTAACCGGCGGAGAAGGAGAACACGCTGCCCATCACGAAGTTGAACAGCTCACCTACATAGGCGGAGGAGGTGCCGTGGAGCACGGAGAACAGCAGGTTCTTCAGGAAGGTGACCACGATGCCGTAGACAGGGCCGAGAGAGAAGGCGGCCAACAGCTCCGGCAGATCGGACACGTCCAGCTTTACGAAGGAGGGGATCAGAGCCGGGATGGGGAATTCAATGAACATCAGCAGAAAAGCCACGCCGGAGAGCATTGCGGAAATAGTCAGCTTGTGGGTGCGGCTCCGATTGGCCGCACGGGTGGAGGGGATCGCGTTGGCATTGGGTTCAGACATAAAAAATACACTCCTTTTTTCATTTGAAAACACCCTGGATGCTTTGACTTCTCCAAGGTGAACAAACGAAAAAGGAGCGCGCACAAAACGCACGGCTTTCCCGTACTCATCTTCTTCCATCCAGACTGTAACTGTTGGTCCCGGAGTTTCACCGAGTCAGCGGACACCGAAGTATCCGGTCGCGGACTTTACCGCCAGTGGGGAATCACACCCCGCCCTGAAGACAAAGATTCAGTTGTTTTCTTCGGGTGATAGTATACGACAGAAGAAACAAAAATGCAACCCCTAATTTTTGACTTTACAAAAAAGAACAGATGTTCTATAATGGGAGCGATACACTTGAGGAGGTGAGGAGATGCCTGCCAGACAGGAATCCTGCTGCTTTACCGGGCACAGACCCGCAAAGCTGCCGTGGGGCTACAATGAGAGCGACCCTCGCTGTGTCAGACTGAAGGAGCGGATCGCCGATGCGGTGCTGCTGGCCTATCAGGAGGGGTACCGGCATTTTCTCTGTGGCATGGCCCAGGGCTGCGACCTCTATTTCTGTGAGGCGGTGCTGGCTCTGCGGGAGCGTTATCCGGAGGTCACTGTGGAGGCCGCCATTCCCTGTCCCACCCAGGCGGACGCCTGGCCGGAGGCGGAGCGGGAACGCTACCGGAATTTAGTTGCCCGGTGCGATATGGAGACCATGGTCTCCGACACCTATTCCTCCACCTGTATGCAGCGGCGGGACCGCTACATGGTGGATCACGCCATGCTGCTCATCGCCGCCTTTGACGGCACCGCCGGCGGGACCCGCTACACGGTGGAATACGCCTTGCGGCGGGGAATCGAGATTTTTGATGTGTCGATTCCCACAGAATAGCTGTAAAATGAAATTGCTTTACTGTATAGATGCCAGAAGGGGGAGCAGCTCCGAAAGAGCGTGGATGGTATAGCTCGGCCGGATATCCGGCCGGGGCTCCTTGCCGTGGGGGTTGAACCAGACAGTGCGCAGCCCAGCGTTCGATCCGCCCCGGATGTCGGAGGTCAGACTGTCGCCCACCATGACGGTTTCCTCTAACCGGAAGCCGGGAATGGCGGCGAAGCAGGCATCGAAGAACGCCTTAGAGGGCTTGTCGGCGCCCATTTCCTCCGAAATGAAAATGCCTTTGAAATAGGGGCGCAGCCCAGCGTCATCCAACCGGGGATTCTGGACGGCGGCAGCCCCATTGGAGGCGAGGTACAGGTCATACCGGGAGGAGAGATCCTTCAAAAGCTGCTCCGCACCGGGCATGAAGTCATGCTGGCAGGAGAGCAGTACCTCATACCGCTCGCTGATGGCCTTGCCGCTGTGGTCAACGCCCAGTTCCCGGAATAACTGCTCAAAGCGCTGCACCAGAACCTCGTCACGGGTGAGACGGCCTTCCTCCAGCAGCTCCCAGTGGGCGGTATTGATGATGTGGTAGCGGTCCAGAATGGCCTCCGTCGGCTCGATGCCCGCCTCCCGCAGCGTTTGGGAAAGGGCCTTGGCCTCCCCGGCAGTAAAATTCAAAATGGTGTCATCCAGATCCAAAAAGATATTCTTCAGCATGGCGGCTTCCCCTCCAACAGGTGAATTTCTGAGGCCAGTTTACCGGATTTCAACCGTTTTCGCAAGATTTTTTTCAAATGTTGCATTTGGTTGCGGCCCTGAAACCCTGCCGTGGTGGACTTGCCCGGCGCTTTTTGGTAAAATTGGGGCAGAAGCAAGGGAGGAATTGCCTATGAATTTTTCGGAAAAGCTGATTCGCCTGCGGAAGCGGGAGGGCATCAGTCAGGAAGAGCTGGCATCGTATTTGGAGGTTTCCCGGCAGGCGGTGTCCCGCTGGGAGCAGGGCACAGCTCTGCCCGATGCGGGGAACCTCCTAAAGCTGCGGCAGCGCTTCGGCGTCAGCTTGGACTGGCTGCTGGATGATAGCCAAGGCTGGGAAAACCTGACCGACGGCGCTCCGACTGCCGACGAAGACGGAGGAGCCGCACCGTTGCCAAAGCTGCGGAAGAGCGTCCTGCCATGGGCTATCCCGCTGGGAGTGTCCGGCTTCGGCTTGCTGTTGCTTGGAATTTTCTCGTCGGTATTCCCGGCGGAATATATGGTCGCGTCCACAGTGATCGCGGGAAATCAGGAGCCGGCGGACCGGATCTATCGTGGCCTGGCAGGCTTTTTGAAGTGCAACAACTTGGAGTGGCTGTTCCGGCTGTGTCTGGTCATCGCCATCGGTTCGCTGTTGGCGGGCCTATGGCAAAAGGGCGTGATGAAGCGGTTTGAAGACGCCGTGGATCACAAGCTGGATGAACTGGGGGAGAAGAACCGGGACGCATCCGCATAAGCATTGACTTCCGCACCGTTTCCGCGTATCATAAAAAGGCTATGAACGAAAACGGAAGGGTTTGAAGAACGATGCTGTATATCATGCGCCACGGCAGGACCGTGTGGAATATGGAACACAAGCTGCAGGGGAAAACGGATGTGCCTCTCAGCGAGGCGGGACGGCCCGTGGTGGAGCAGGCCGCAGCTGCCTACCGGGATACGCACATTGATGTTTGTTACTGTTCGCCGCTGATCCGGGCCATGGAGACGGCGGAGATCGTGCTGCGGGGACGGGAGATCCCCATCATCACGGACGTCCGGCTGGAGGAGATGGGCTTCGGCATCTGCGAAGGCACAACGGACTTTCAGGATAACCCGGACAACCCCATCTACCCGCTGTTCGCTGCCCCGGAGACCTATCGAATCCCGGTGGAGGGCGGCGAGAGCCTGGAGGACCTGTATGCCCGGACGGGGGCATTTTTGAAAGAAGTGATCGAGCCGCAGCTGCGGCAGGGAAAGGACATCCTGATCGTGGGCCACGGCGCCATGAACGCGAGCATTGTGTGCCAGATCAAGGACATCCCCGTGAAGGACTTCTGGAGCGTGAAGATGAAAAACGCGGAGCTGGTGCGGCTGCTTTGAGCGCCTCCCTGTGACCGCAGTTTGCCAGTACATGATGAAAAAGCCCGCCGCATGAATCATGCGGCGGGCCTTTTTTTGCGTATCGGTCGGTTAAGGGGTTGATAATCCGGCGTTTAGCTGTAAAGTGCATCTGCTTGCAAACGATTTATTTGCAAGGAAACAAACTGCTTGGCCGGGAGAATTACAGCAGATAGGCGTAGTCCTTCAGAACCGTCAGGATGAAGGTCTCCACATCGGCGGGCAGATCGTTCCGCCCATCCAGATCGGCCTCAAAGACCTTGCCGTCCAGCCGCACCAGGACCTTGCGGCCCTCCAGCGGCAGGAAACCCTGATTCTCCGTGCTCTCGTCGAAGCCCTCGCGGGTCAGGAACAGGGTGAACTTGTTCCGGTAGGGAGCGGAATCATAGGGGCAGAACACGGCGCAGTTGCCGCACTCATTGCACATCCGGTCCACATGGAGGATCTCATGTCGGCCGTCCGGAAGCGTGATGACCACATTGGCCCGGTTGGGGCAGACGTCGGCGCAGACCTGACAGACGGTGTTGCAGTGCAGGCAGCGCTCGCCCTCGCACCCGGCCTTGGGCGGGCAGAGGACACCCTTCCGGGCGATGGCCTCGTCACGGGTGGCGTGGGCGTCATCGGGGATGGCGACGCTGTGGACGCTGCCGATG
>ERZ779850.2887-NODE-2887-length-13023-cov-4.234500_pt1 | contig 13023 bp, 10 predicted proteins | sample MGYA00511249_ERZ779850 | MGnify/ENA primary metagenome ERZ779850 (study PRJEB29588, sample SAMEA2162475) | human gut metagenome | biome: human gut; feature: human-associated habitat; material: faeces | place: Denmark | collected 2008/2010 ...
CCGCGTTGTTCGGCGACGAACGCCGCGTGGAGGTCGACGGCGAGGCCTATTTCGAGGTCGAGCACGACGCCCGCAGGCCCTTCGTCGTCGTCACGGGACAGGTCGTCTCGACGGTGCTCGGAACGACTTTCAATGTGCACGCCTATTCCGAGGACGAGAATTACCAGATCACGCTGGCGACGGGCAGCTTGCTGGTGGACGGCGGTCCCGAGTCGCGGAGCGTGCGGCTGCGTCCCGGCGAGCAGGGATTCTTCGAGAGGACCTCCGGACTGCTGTCGCTGCGCAGGGTGAACGTCGAGCAGGTGCTCTCGTGGCAGGAGGACAGGCTCTACTTCCGGGCCGAACCCCTGGCGTCGATCGCCCGGAGCCTCGAAAGGCAGTTCAACGTCGACATCACGATCCCCGACGAACGGCTGCGCAGGATCTGTTTCACGGGTGAGTTCGTCGACGGCGAGAACATCCACGAAATCATGCGGATCATCTCGGCCGACAGCCGTATCCTCTGCCGCAGCCGCAAGAACCATTTCGAGCTTTACAGAAACCGATAGAGATTCACGATTTTTTTCACTACAACCTAAATTTCAATCCTTATGAGTAACAATTCTACCAGCAGAAGGTCCTTCCGGGACCTTTTCGGCCAGCGGATGCTGTGCAGACTGAGCGGATTGCTGACCCTGTGTTGGTTCACGGTGGCGGCCCAGGCTCTTTACGCGCAGAATCCCGTGATTTCGTTGACGCTGAAGAACGCCACCGTGCGCGAGGTGATCGAAGCGGTCAAGACGCAGAGCGGCTACTCGTTCTGGTATCGGGAGAGCGAGATCGACCTCCGGAAGCGCGTTTCGGTCGAGGCGCACGATCAGAACGTCCTGAAACTGCTCGACGGCGTGCTCGCCGACCAGGGAATTCTGGCCAAACTCGAAGGCCGCCACATCGTGCTTTACAAATCCGACCCGGCAGGCCGGGGCCGGGAATACCAGCTGAAGGGCCGCGTCGAGACCGAGGCCGGCGATCCGATCGTGGGGGCGAACGTGCTGGTCGAGGGCACGACGAACGGCATGGTGACCAATTCGAAGGGCGAATTCGCCCTGAACGTGACTGCGGGCGCGCGGCTCAGCGTGTCGTTCATCGGTTACGACGCGGCGCAGGTCGAAGTGGGCAACCGGACGCATCTGACCGTGGTGCTGAAGGAGAATAACCAGCTCCTCGACGACGTGGTGGTGATCGGATACGGCGTGCAGAAGAAGGTCAACCTGACCGGCTCGGGCGCCGTGCGCCAGATGTCGGAGATCGAGAACCAGCCCATGACGCACGCCTCGCAGGCGCTCTATTCGATGCCCGGCGTCTACATCAACCAGGCTTCGTCGAAGCCCGGCAGCGACGGCGCGACGATCCGCATACGCGGCGTCGGCACGATGAGCAGTTCCAGCCCCATGGTGCTGGTCGACGGCATGGAGTATTCGCTCAACGAGCTGAATCCCGGCGACATCGAGACGATCTCGGTGCTGAAGGACGCTTCGGCCTCGATCTACGGTTCCAAGGCCGCCAACGGCGTCATCCTCATCACCACGAAGCAGGCCAAGAAGGGCGCACCGGTGGTGAAGTTGAGCGCCAACTTCGGCATTCAGTCGGCGACCTACGTGCCCGACGTGGTGACCGACCCGATTCAGTATATGAACATGCGCAACCAGGCCGAACTGAACGAAGGCAAGCTGACGGTGACCTACAACCGCGACGACATCCTCGAATACGAGGAGGGCATGAAGCACGACAAGTACATCTATCCCGCCTCCGATTGGTACGACCTCTGCTACCAGAACGGTTTTCTCCAGCAGTACAACGCCCGCGTTTCGGGCGGCACGGACAAGATCTCCTACTCGCTGGGCGGCGGTTACATGAACCAGCGCGGCATCATGGTCGCCAACGACGACGCGGAACGCTTCTCGTGGGACATGAAGATCAACGCGCAGGTGACCAAGCGCCTGAAGGTGGGCATCAGCCTGCTGGGCAACCTGCGCTACAACACCGACCCGATCTACGGCGTATCGACGACGGTCAACGTCATCAACCGCGCCCTGCCGATCTTCGGCACGCAGCTGCCCGACGGCAAGTGGCTCTCGACGTGGCTCTCGACCCCCGGGCGCAACAACCCCGAGAATCCGCTCATGGAGCTGCACGAGGGCAACACCAAACGTCAGCTTCACCGCATTCTGGGGCGCATCAACATCGGCTACGACCTGCCGTGGGGCATCAAGTACAACGCCAACCTGGGCTACGTGAAGGTCGACCACTATTCGAAGGACTTCAAGCACGCGATGTACACCTACAATCCCAAAACTCTTGAGCGGAAGAACTTCAGCGCCTACGTTTCGGCCAAGGACTGGGACAACAACGCGATCAACTACACCTTCTACAACACCCTTTCGTGGGGCAAGAGCTTCGGCGGCAACCACAACTTCAACGTGATGGTCGGCACGGAGTACAAGCGTTACGACGGCAAGAACTTCCAGGCCAAGAAACGCGACTACTTCAACAACCAGCTCACCGCCCTGTCGGTCGGCGCCACGATGGAGGATATTTCGGGCGGATCGTCGCTCGAACTGCTCTTCTCCTACTTCGGGCGAATCACCTACGACTACAAGGAGAAATACCTGATCGACGTGACGGCGCGTTACGACGGTTCGTCGAAATTCGCCAAGGGCAACCGATGGGCCTTCTTCCCCGCCGTGTCGGTCGGATGGCGCATCGACAAGGAGAATTTCATGCAGAACGTCCGGGCGGTCGACGTGCTCAAGCTCCGCGGCTCGGTCGGCGAGATGGGCAACCAGGCCATCGGCAACTACGAGTACCTGATGGCCGTGCTGGCGAACAAGAGCTACAATTACAGCTTCGGCGACGTGCTGTCGGGCGGCGCGGCGATCAAGGATTTCGTCGACGAGAACATCTCGTGGGAGACCACCCGCACCTACAACCTCGGACTGGATTTCGAGGCCTTCGACCACCGCCTGCTGTTCAGCGTCGACCTCTATAAGAAACGCACCGAAGGCATCCTGCGCGACGTGAAGATTCCGGCGCAGATCGGCAACCTGAACGGCCCGAAGCAGAACATCGGCGTGGTGGCCAACGACGGCGTCGAGCTGAACCTCCAGTGGCGGAGCGCGGTCAAGAATTTCCATTACAGCCTCGGCGGCAACTTCTGCTACAACAAGAACATCGTCGTCGACCTCGACGGGCAGGAGTACATCAAGACCTTCAACATCATCCGCGAGGGCGAACCCATCGACGCGTGGTATCTCTACCAGGCCGACGGCTTCTACAACAGTTACGAGGAGATCGCCAATTCGGTGACCGTCGGCAGCGGCGTGAAGCCCGGGTACATCCGCTACAAGAATCTCAACAACGACGACAAGATCGACAACGACGACCGCGCCGTCTGCGGCAACCTCACGCCGAGCATCACCTACGCCTTCAACTTCTCGCTGGGATGGAAGGGACTCGAACTTTCGGCGCAGTTCCAGGGCGTCGCCGACGTGAAGACCTATCTTTCGGGCAACCTCGCAGCCCCGTTCTGGAACGGAGCGGGCGTGCTGAAGGAGTGGGCGACCGACGCGTGGACCCCCGAGAACCACAACTCCCGCCTGCCGATCCTCCACACCGCCACGGGCGCGCCCGAGATGCACGACTACAAGAACACGCAGTGGCTCTACGATGCGTCGTACCTGCGCTGCAAGCAGCTGCAACTCTCGTACACCCTCCCCAAGAGGTGGATTTCGAAGCTCGGAATGAGCCAGTGCCAGATCTTCGTCAACGGCGAGAACCTCTTCACGATCTCCCCGCTGAAGATGTTCGACCCCGAGATCGACCTTTCGTCGACCAACCTGATGCAGTATCCTTCGCTGCGGACGATCAACTTCGGCTTCAACATTACTTTCTAATCGCTTCAAATACGGAAAAACATGAAAAAAACAGTAATCGGATTGATGCTTTGCGGTGCGGCGGCGCTGGCCTCCTGCAACCTCGACACCATTCCCACCGACAAATATACGGTCGAGACGTTCTGGGAAACCGAAGAAGGAACCGAGGCCGCCATGACCGGCTGTTACAACATACTGACCAACAGCGCGCTGTTCGGAGACTCGGCGCCGCTGCTCGAAGAGACCTGCACGCCCAACGCCTATAATTACAACAACGCGGGCGGATACAATGTCATCGCCCAGGGGACCCACACGGCCAACAGCTCGGGCATCATCGCCAACCGCTGGAAAAAGTGCTACGAGGGCATCGGACGCTGCAACACCCATCTCAACCGCCTGCCTGCCGCCGCCGTGGCCGACGACCGCAGGGTGCAGATGGAGGGCGAGGCCAAGTTCCTCCGCGCGCTCTATTACTACATGCTGGTGACCTATTACAACGGCGTGCCGCTGATCCTCGAAGAGCCTGTCTATGCGCACGGTTCGCTGCCCCGCGCCTCGCGCGAGGAGGTGGTGCGGGCGATTCTCGATGATCTGAACGACATCATTGACCGCGAACTGCTCGACTGGCAGTGGACCAAAGCCGCCGACCAGGGGCGCGCCACGCGCGGCGCGGCGATGGCCCTCAAGGCCCGTCTGCTGCTTTTCGAGGCCAGCAAGCTGGTCAACCCCTCGAACGACGCCGCGAAATGGCAGGCTGCGGCCGATGCGGCCAAAGCCGTGATCGAAAAGGAGGCCCAGGCGGGCTACGACCTGTTCGGCGACTACCGGAAACTCTTCCTGCCGGCGAACGAGCACAGCTGCGAGTGCGTCTTCAACATCGAATTCTCGAAGACCAAGAACACGGCCGTCAATTCGTTCAACGTTTACAGCGTCCAGTACCGCAACAACGCACCGCTGCTCGATCTGGTGATGGACTACCGGACGACGACCGACGGTGCGGCCACGATGGGCAAGTACGACAACCTCGATCCGCGTTTCGCGGCGACGAATTTCTATCCCGGGAGCACGTTCCTCGGCAAGGCCAACTGCCCGGCCGGGGAGGTGTGCCAGTTCACGGGCTTCGCACACCGGAAACTCACGATCTACGACGCGCAGAAGCGCGATTCGGACGACAGCAACGGCGAGACCAACTACATGTTCATCCGCTACGCCGACGTGCTGCTGATGTTCGCCGAGGCGCAGAACGAGGTCGACGCCACGCCCTCCGATGCCGTTTACGACGCCGTGAACCGCGTGCGCGGCCGCGTCGGCATGCCCACCTATGCCTACGGTTCGAAGAACCAGTCCGAGATGCGCGAGATCATCCGCCACGAGCGCCGCGTCGAATTCGCCGGCGAGGGGCTTTATTACAACGACATCCGCCGCTGGATGACCGCCGAGCTGGTGATGAACGCCGTGATTCAGGACTATGCGGGCACGGACATCGCTGTCCGGGCGTTCGACCCCGACCGCGACTACTGGTGGCCCGTTCCGGCGGATCAGATCCTGCTGAACAAGAAACTCGAACAAAATCCCAATTATTAATCCGACAACCGCTAACTGGCAATTATGAAAAAATATCTGTGGATACTGGCTGCCGCATTCCTCCTTCAGGCTTGCAGCAAAGACGAGGAGGAGGGACCTTACGTTCCCTGGCGGCCGGGCGACGACAAGGAGGAGACGATCGACCTGGACAAGGCCACGAAGGTGATGATTCTGACCGAGCAGGCCAAGAACCGGATCGTGATGATCGACCAGCCGACGGGAAAGGTCGCCTGGGAGTGGTGGAACGACTGGCCGCCGACAGCGGGCTTTCGGCTGCGGAACAGGCGTGGTTCGATCTGCCCGACGAGGCCAAACCGGTCTACAACCGTACGTGCGTGCTCGTCACGGCTTCGGGCGGCGGCGTGGCGCTGATCCGCATTGCGGACAAGAAGGCGATGTTCTACGCCAAGCCGGGCGGAAACCCCCACTCGGCCGAGGTGCTGCCCGACGGGAATGTCGTCGTGGCGTCGAGCACGGGCAACCTGTTGAGCGTCTACGTGTACAATGGCGCCGACAGCTACGTTTCCAGACCCGCCTTCACCATGCCGGTCCATTCGGCCCACAACGTGGTCTGGGACCGGAAGCGCGGCTGCCTCTGGACGGCGACGGGCGCCCAGCTGCTCAAGCTCGCCTACAACGGGAAGCGTACGGATCCGGAACTGACGCAGGTGCGCTCTTACGATATGGCGGCGGGGAATACCGATGCCCACGACCTGGCGCCCGTCTGCGGGGAGGATGCGATGTATGTATCGACGAATCAGCATGTCTACAAGTTCGACTGTGCGGCGGAGAAGTTCCTCGACGTGGAGATCTTCCAGCAGAACACCATCAAGAGCATTTCGACGGGGCCGGAGGGGTATTCCACGATCGTCATGCGCCCCACGTCGGGCGGGAGCAACTGGTGGTCGGCCGAGGTGTGCGACATGAAGGGCAACCGGCTGTTCAACCGCGCGGGCTACCAGATTTACAAGGCCCGCTGGTATGTGGAGAATCCGTTCGGGTATCCCGAGGTTCACACTTTGTAAAACTTAAAATGCAAAAACGATGAAAAACATCCGAAAATACATGATGGCCGCGGCATGCATGACCGCCGCTGCGGCGCTGGTCGCCTGCACCGAGGCCGTGAAACGCGACACCGAGGAGGAAATCCAGGAGATGACCGTTCCCAAGAAACCCGGGCCGATCACGAAGGTGCCGGCAACGCTCACCTGCAACGGCGGCGAAGAGTTCACCTTCTCGGTTTCGAAGGTTCAGTGGGCCGAGACCTACGAATGGACGATCGCCGAGCAGGAGAAGTCGAAAATCTCGATCATCGACGGTCAGGGAACCAACGTCATCACCGTCAGGGTGGTCAACGACGACGTGGTGATTCCCGCCCAGTCGGTGTCGGTGGTGGCCAAAAACGAACTGGGTGCGAGCAAGGTGCGCGAGTATTTCGCGGCGATCACCGTGTCGGTCCCCATCGAGCTGCCGGGCTATACGATCAAGAAGTACGGCAAACGCTGGTGGATGACCGAGAACTGCCACGAAGCGGGCGAGGACGGCAACCTGGGCGTTGCGCCCGACCTGACGGCTTTCTCGGTTGCGGGGTTGGAGGCGTCGCATTTGCAGCGGTTGAACGACGCAAAGGGCCGTTACTACACCTGGTATGAGGCGATGACCGGCATATCGGGCTGTACGGCGGAGCAGTGTCCCTATGTGCAGAATTACGAAGGGGTGGACGACGTGGGCAACGCCTTCAAACTCGACGGTACGGAGGAGGGCGAGTTCGGCGTCCAGATACGCGGCTGCTGTCCCGAAGGCTGGCACGTGGCCAACGCCAACGACTGGTGGGACATGCTGATGGCTATCAAAAGCGAGTATGCCATTCCCGACGATTTCGCGCAGGGCGGATACACCTTCTCCGGCGGCCACGACGGGAAACCCGAGAATGCCATTACGAAGGCCGGATTCTACAAGTCGGGCTGCACGGTCAAGAATACGGGCAACGTCGGCGCATGGCTGCGCGGCGGCAACGGCCGTATCGTTGACGGCGGTATTTGGAATCAGGCGAATATGACGCTCACGGACGCCGGGGAACCCCTCCTGCAATTCGTCGACGGGGCCGAAAGCATCGGTTTCGGTTGGTATCCGCTGGGCTATCAGAAGGCCGACGGCAGTTTCAACAGCGGCGCGCTGGGCAAATGGGGCTACGTGTGGTTCATCGGGCAGACCAACGCCTCGACGGCCCGTTCGCTGGTCATCAGCGGTACGAGTCTGAACCTTCAGACCAAGACCAATCAGGAGGCGGCCAAGGATATTTATCTGAACGTCCGCTGCGTGAAAAACTACACCAAATAACCGGAAGCGATGAAAAAAAGAATTCTGTTTACGGCAGCGGCGCTGGTGTGCGCCGCCAACCTGACGGCCCAGTGTCTCGGCGTCGGAAGCTCGACCAGCAGCATGAGCCCCGAGGAGATGGCCGCCGCCGCGAAGGCCGGCGTGGAGTATGTCGAAATCGGCATCAGCGGCCGCGGGACCGTGGCTGAAATCCGCGAGAAGGCGCTGCACGCCAAACGCATGGCCGACGAGGCCGGTCTGAAGGTCTGGTCGTGCCACCTCCCGTTCTCCCGCAAGCTGGACATCTCGGTGCTGAACGACAGCGCCCGCATGGCCAACCTCGAATTCCTGACCGAAATGATCGCGATCTGCGGCGAAGTGGGACCGGAGAAACTGGTGCTGCATCCCAGTTCCGAACCGATTGCGGACGGGGAGCGCGAGCAGCGTATCCGGAACAGCATCGCTTCGATCGGCATATTGCGCAGGGAGGCGGCGCGGATCGGCGCGCAGCTGTGCATCGAGGATCTGCCCCGCACGTGCCTCGGGCGGAACTCGGCCGAGTTGCTGCGCATCATCGCCCCTTATCCCGAGGTGAAAATCTGTTTCGACACGAACCACCTGCTTTCGGAGGACCTGCTGCACTTCGTCGAGGCGTGCGGCGACCGGATTGCGACCGTCCATGTCTCGGATTACGACATGGTCGATGAACGCCATTGGCTTCCGGGCAAGGGCAAGATCGACTGGCCCGCGCTGTACGGGGCGCTGATGAAGGCCGGTTACAAGGGCGTCTTCATGTACGAGCTGAAACGCGGCGAGGGATCGTTCGGCGAAATGGTCGCCATCTACGAAAAGCTGGCCTCCGACGCGGCGAAGCTGGAATAACGCCGCTCCCGAAGAGTGCGAAAAAAGAGGTTACGGCAATTCGTAACCTCTTTTTCTGTGGGCCCAGAGGGGCATGATCCCACGACCTTCGGATTATGAGTCGTAATTTGTCGATTTTTAGCTGTTTTTGGTAATTTCTATATTGTTTTGTAAATACTTGTATTTCAATGGTAAATATAGCTATTTTATTTCACTTGGTTTTTGTTGGTTTTGATTAAATCCGTATATTTGTGTCTAAATTGTGTGTCTAAAATCAAAATTTATACACAAAATGAACTACTCGAAAGACGGTGCGACGGTGGCCGCAATGTTCGATTCAGCCCATCCGAAAAAGTCCGGGAAGTGCTCCGTAAAAATCCGTGTTACCTACAATCGAGTGCGTCACTATTATCCGACCGGGAAAGATTTGATGCCGGCGGAGTGGGACGCCCTGCCAACAACAAAAGCCCGCGCACTCGTAGCGGTTCGCAAGGACATCGAAAGCAGCTACCAGATAGTGCGGACGGCTGTTGAGGACTTATTAATGCGCGGTATCTTTTCATTGGAAAATCTTAACAATCGGTTAAAACGCGCAAACGGCGATACGCTTAATATCGCCTTTGAGGGCAAAATCGCTGAAATGAAAGCGCAGGAGCGCATCGGGAATATGATGGCCTATCGGGTCGTTATGAAGGGGATAGAACGCTTTGCCGGGTCTCGTGTCCCTTTGTCGAGTGTTTCGGTGGATTGGATTCGTCGCTACGAAAAGTTCCTGCTTAACGAGGGTAAAAGCCGTACTACTGTCGGAATACATATGCGGCATATACGGGCAATACTCAACGACATGAAGCGGTGCGGAAAGATTTCAGAGGTACAATACCCATTCGGCCGGGGTAAATATGAGATACAAGCCGGAGAAGGGCGTAAATTGGCCCTCACGCTGGAGCAAATAGGGCAGATAGCCAACTATGAGGACGGAACCGAGGCAACGGCCAAATACCGGGATTATTGGCTGTTCCTCTACTTGTGTAACGGGATCAACGTTGCCGATTTCGTAAAGTTGAGGTATCGGGACATTGTGAATGGTGAAATATGCTTTGTGCGGCAAAAGACCGAACGCACGACCAAGATTCGCAAGGAAATCCGGGTCGTTGTTACGGAGCGGATGCAGGCGATCATCAACCGGTGGGGTAATCCCTCCCGGCCCGACAGCTTCATTTTTCCGATTCTCGACGGACAGGAGGATGCAATGCGGCGGAAGTGTAAAACGATGTATTTCACCCGTGCGATCAATAAGCGTATGAAGGAGGTGGGCGAACAGCTCGGGATCGGCAATATCTCGACCTATACGGCCCGGCATTCGTTCGCTACGGTGTTGAAGCGGGCAGGAGCGAATATCGCCTATATCTCGGAATCGCTGGGGCATCAGGACCTCAAAACAACGGAAAATTACCTGGCCAGCTTCGAACGGGAGGAACGGCAGAAGAATGCGGAATTATTAACGAAATTTTAGGGATATGGGTCGGTATAAATTTGATAAATTCTTAATGAGGTTTTCGAAAGATGCGCAAAATGCTATTATAAAAGACCTTGTAGAGTGTTGTGACATATGCGCGGACGACTACGACTGGAATATAATAGACATCCGCATAAAGAAAGCGGATAAAGAGCAACGGCATAGGTTTGCTGACACAATAGCAAAGCTAACGGAGTATGATAAAAACGAACTCGGGCCATCTTATGAATATCTCGCAAATGGAGAACGCGATATTTGTATAAGTGCAGCATATTTTGCTCGTATAACAGGACGAAATAGAAAAACCGTAACAGATTGGATTAATAAAGGATTTATTGTGACTGTTGCCAATTCAATGGGGTTGCGCCGATTGGGTCAGCCCAAATTTGATATAATGGTAAGAAAAACCATAGAAAGGCTGAAAGAAATGTAATTTTTTTGTGGGGCATTGTGCGTTTTTACTGGACAGCTTTTTTTATTTGTCTGTATTTGTCATTTTGTTGTGTAGTATAATTTGCGACATACTGGACAACTATTTTGCATAGCTTTTCACCTGTCCTCCAAATGGGTAGTATTTACGATCCAATTTAATTATTTGCTCCTTTGCACTATCAACGTTGAGCAATCCGCCCGATCAGCGGATATTGTAAAACAATCAATAGTGTCAAGGTATGAATGAACCTGTTATCGTCACCACTCCCGCACAACTGCAATCCATCATCAGCGATGCAGTAAACGCGATTCTTCCCAAACTCGCCGACTTCCGGCGCAAGAACGAGCCCGTCCAAACAGACGGCATGAACGTCGAAGATGCCGCTTTGTTCCTGACCGAACAAGGCATACCCACCACCCGGGCCACGCTCTACAATCAAGTCTACAAAAACACTATCCCTTACAGGAAGTTCGGACGCCGCACGGTATTCTCTAAAAAAGAACTTCTTGCGTGGATTGAATCGCGCACCGTCCATTCTGAAGACAGGCGGACCGCTGCCGCATTGCGTATTGCACAATCTGCTGAATCCAAAAAGTAATTGCGCAATGATCGAAAACAAGATCGCCGCCGATGCCCGTATCGAGCACACAGCGGCAACCCCGGCTATTCACGTTGACAAATATACGAACAATTCGCGGGGTTTCCATCAGAAGCGCGTCCTTTCTTTGCTCCAAAGGGGCGAGAAACTATCTGCCGCAGACATCACCGTTGCACTTCATGTATCAGATCCTCGCAGCCATATCCGGGACCTCCGGGCAAAAGGCATAGCAATATCCGACGAATGGGTAAAGGCCAGGCACGGCAGCCGATACAAACTGTATTACATTCGTAAAGGAGGCGCGCAATGAGTAGGCGGGACACGTACTATTTCCCACACGAATATAACGCCAAAGACGACCCGAAATGCGAGCGTCTTATTTCGGTAATGGGAATGGAGGGATACGGAATATTTTGGGCACTTTTAGAGGTGTTGCGAGTACAACCCGACTATACCTACCCATTGGTGAACATTCCCATCGTAGCGCATAAGTATTACACAACCCCGGAACAGGTGCGTCGAGTTGTATTCGATTTCGGGTTGTTTACGATTATTGAAGATAAAATATTCTTTTCCAATGGTTTAATAAATCGTATGCAAGTTTTAGACGAGCGTCGGCGCAAGCGTTCGGAAGCAGGGAAAAAAGGCATGAGATCACGATGGAATAACAACGACGATAACAATGTTATAACACCGCTATTACAACCTTATAACAGTAAAGTAAATAAAATAAAAGAAAGTAAAGATAGTAAAGGGGATTTTAAGGGGGAACCTGCGACCGCGGTAAGTCCCGACGCTGTCGCCCCAAGTAGCGCGGGCGAGCCGCGCAAAGTCGCAACCAAACGCGCGGCGTTTGTTGCTCCCTCGCTCGAAATGGTCAAAGATTATTTTTTGACTATCAAAGGAGCGAATACGGATTCGGAATGCTTTTACGACTATTTCACAGCCAACGGTTGGCGAACGGGTAAAAACCCGATAAAAGACTGGAAAGCCGCTGCGCGAAATTGGATGCGCCGCAAATCCGAATTCAGCAACACGACCCAAATTCAAACAAGCTATGAGACGAAACGAATCTATAAAGACCTATAACCGCCCGGCCCCTGTTGAAGGGCTGCCGGAATCGCCCGAGCTCGAAAAGGCTGTTTTGGGTGCCTTAATTCTCGAACCTGAACAACTGTCTGATGTTTCGGAGATCGTCGAAATTTCGGCATTCCATAATGCAAATAACGGCAAAATCTACGGCGTGATGCTCTCAATGCTGGAGCGTGGCGAAAAAATAGACCTTTGCACGCTCGCAGATCGTCCGGAACTCAAAGGCCGGGAGATGCTGCGATACCTCACGACTTTGACCAATGCAGTAGGTTCCGGCATTAACGTATTGGATCATGCCCGGAAACTCCGAGATACCGAGATACGTCGCCGTATGTGCCTTTTCGGTCACGAACTCGCAGCGCGTGCCGTATCGGACCCCGACGGGGTTATGGATTGGGCGGTGGCGGGAATTACAGCGATAGCCGACCGGGCAATACGGGCAGACGACATTGCCCCTCTGTCAGAGGTCGTGCGGGCCACCCTCGACGACCTGGAACGACGCCAACAGGCCCGACAAGTGGGCGAGTGCATCGGCATTCCTACGGGTTTACAACGGCTCGACGCGCTGACGGGCGGCTGGCGGGGTGGCCAGCTTGTAGTGTTGGCCGGCCGTCCTGGGACGGGTAAGAGCGCAACGATGTTGCATTTTGCCCGGACCGCCGCCGTTGCTGGGGTTCCGGTGTGCGTGTTTTCGCTGGAGATGCCCGAT
>ERZ779850.2894-NODE-2894-length-12996-cov-6.095510_pt1 | contig 12996 bp, 6 predicted proteins | sample MGYA00511249_ERZ779850 | MGnify/ENA primary metagenome ERZ779850 (study PRJEB29588, sample SAMEA2162475) | human gut metagenome | biome: human gut; feature: human-associated habitat; material: faeces | place: Denmark | collected 2008/2010 ...
GGGGCTGGCGGAGATCCTGGAGCTGGACGAAGGGAAGCTTCTCGAGAAATTCAGCGACCGCCGCTCCAACGACTGCCTGCTGCGCCGCCGCGTGGATAAGACAATGGCCGACGCTGTGCGGGACTGGTGCCGGGCGAACGGTGTGGACGGCATACAAATTCGGCAGGATACCCGCCGTGTCTACCCGCAGGGGGATTTTATGGGCGGCATTTTAGGCTTTACCGACGTGGACAACGCGGGCCTGTGGGGGCTGGAACTGCGTTACAACGACGAATTGACCGGGCAGAACGGGCGCATCCTGACCGCCAAGAACGCCTGGGGCTACGATATGCCGACGCACTACCAGACGCTGGTGGACGCCGTGCCCGGCAGCACGCTGACGCTGACCATCGACGCGAACATTCAGCACTGGCTCGAAAGCGCACTGTCCGCCGCTGTGACGGAGCATCATGTGGCCGAGCGCGGCGTCGGCATCGTGATGGATGTCCACACCGGGGCCGTGCTGGCGATGTCCTGCCAGCCCGACTACGACCCGAACGCGCCGCGGACCCTTATAAATAAGGAAGTCCGTGACGCTGTGAATGCCCTGACCGGCGAGGAGCGCAGCGCCGCGCTGCAAAAGGCCCAGCAGGCACAGTGGCGCAACAAGGCCATCAGTGACCTGTATGAGCCAGGCAGTGTGTTCAAGCTCATCACGGCGTCGGCGGCGCTGGACTCCGGGGCGTGTAAGGCCACGGACTATTTCACCTGCGCGGGTAAAATAACCGTCGCAGGCACGCGGTTCCGCTGTGCAAACGGGCATATCCACGGCACCGAGACCTTCGCCCGGGGGCTGGCTGTCAGCTGCAACCCCTGCTTTATCCAGATCGGTGCGCGGCTTGGGAAAGAACGCTTCTGCGATTACTTTGCGGCCTTCGGCCTGCGGGAGGCCACGGGCATCGACCTGCCGGGCGAGGTCAGGCGCAGCGAATACTACACGGCGGACCGGATGGGCCCGGTGGAGCTGGCGAGCTGCTCGTTCGGGCAGAGCAGCAAGGTCAGCTACCTGCAGATGCTCACGGCGGTCTGTGCGGTGGTAAACGGCGGCGAGCTGATGCAGCCCTACGTTGTGGCGAAAATCACGGCGCCTGACGGCACTGTTGTGAAGGAAGTGCAGCCGACGGTGAAGCGCCGCGTCATCAGCGCGGAGACCTCAGCCACGATGTGCCGCCTGATGGAGGGGGTCGTTACAGGCGGCACGGGTAAGCAGGCCGCGCTGGCGGGCTACCGCATCGGCGGCAAGAGCGGCACGAGCCAAAAGCTGGACAGCGCCAACGAGGGTGCGCGCATTGCGAGCTTTGTCTCCGTTGCGCCCATCGACGACCCCAAGGTCGCTGTGCTGGTCTGCCTGGATGAGCCCCACAGCTGGACGACGAGCGGCGGCGCTCTCTCCGGGCCGGTGTGCGCCGAGGTACTGGGAAAGGTGCTGCCGTATCTGGGGGTGGAGCGGGAAAGCGGCGAATAAAGGCGGCCGGGCACGGGCGGATATGGAATCCGCCCCTACGGTGAATCGGGAAAGCGCAGGGTGACGGGGAACGGATAGAGCCCCTCTGGCCGTTTGCCGCTGCACTATACAAAAAACTCTGCGCCGTCCCTCTTGACATTCCCCGATCCGGTGTTATACTGGTAAAGTACGCAAACGAACAGTTAGACAACGAACAATCTGAAATCTAACTTCTTGGACCCAAAAATCGTAAAGGAGGGAAGAAATGCACGAATCATCGTATGATGACTGCGGCTGCTGCGCGGATGTCCACTTCGGCGCACTGCTGAACCAGACCTCGCGGCTCATCCGCCGTGCGCTGGATGCCCGCATCAACGCCGAGGTCAGCTCGGAGCTGTCGGGCGTGCGCGGCATGGTGCTGGGCGACATCGTCCGTGCCGAGCGCCAGGGCCGCGACGTCTACCAGCGCGACATTGAGCAGTGGTTCAACATTCGCCGCTCCAGCGTCACCGCCATGCTGCAGGGCATGGAGCAGGATGGCTTCATCACCCGCAGCGCCGTGGCGAAAGACGCCCGCTTAAAGCGCCTTATCGCCACAGAGAAGGGCCGCGCCTGTCACAAGCAGATCGAGGCAAGCATTGCGCGGTTTGAGGATGACCTGCAAAGCGGCATTGACCCGCAGCAGGCCGCCGCGGCCCGCGCTGTGCTGGAGCAGACCCTGCGCAACGCACAGCACATCCTGCAAGAGGAAAATACCAACCAAGAGAGGGGAAATACCAATTGTTAAAAACACTCGGACGTGAAACCAAGGGCTTCCGCCTGGTCTCCGTGCTGACGCCGATCTTTATGATCGCGGAGGTCATCATGGAAATGATCATCCCGAAGCTGATGGCCTCCATCATTGACAACGGCGTCACGCCGGGCAATATGCAGGTCATCTACACCGTCGGCGCACAGATGGTCGTCGCGGCGCTGTTCGGCCTGCTGTTCGGCATTCTGGGCGCGGTGGCCGGCTCCCACGCGGCCACGGGCTTTGCCCGCAACCTGCGCCGCGGCATGTTCCGCAACATCCAGACCTTCAGCTTTGCCAACATTGACAAGTACTCCACCGCGGGCCTGGTCACCCGCATGACCACCGACGTCACCAACATCCAGAATGCCTACCAGATGCTGCTGCGCATGTCGGTGCGTGCGCCCGCCAGCATGATCGTGGCGCTGATCATGTCCTACACGATCAACCGTCGGCTGGCAAACATCTATTTGATCGCCGTCATCCTGCTGGGCTGCGCGCTCGCCTTTATTATGAGCCGCGCCACCAAGTACTTCGGCGAGGCATTCCGCAAGTACGACGACCTGAACGAGAGCGTGCAGGAGAATGTCTCCGCCATCCGCGTTGTCAAGGCCTATGTGCGCGAGAAGTTTGAGGGCGAGAAGTTCCGCAAGGCCAGCGAGAATGTGCGCAATCTGCTGATGCGTGCCGAGCTGATCCTGGCCTGGAACGCCCCGCTCATGCAGCTGACCGTCTACAGCTGCATCCTGCTCATCTCCTGGATCGGTGCCCAGCTCATCGTCAGCTCCGGTGCAACGACCTTCACCACCGGCGACCTGATGAGCATGCTGAGCTACTGCATGAACATCCTTATGAGCCTGATGATGCTGTCCATGGTGTTCGTCATGATCACGATGTCTGCAGCCTCCGCCAAGCGCGTGGCCGAGGTGCTGGACGAGCAGTCCGACCTGACGAACGGTGAGGATCCCGTTATGGAGGTCAGGGACGGCTCCGTCAAGTTCGACCACGTCAGCTTTGCCTATAAAAAGGATGGCGAGAAGGCCCTCGAGGACATTGACCTCGACATCAAGTCCGGCGAGACCATCGGCATCATTGGCGGCACCGGTTCGGCTAAGTCCAGCCTTGTGCAGCTGCTGCCGCGTCTGTACGACGTGACCGAAGGCAGCGTGACCATCGGCGGCGTTGATGTGCGCAGATATGACCTCGACACCCTGCGCAACAACGTCGCCATGGTGCTGCAGAAGAACGAGCTGTTCAGCGGCACGATTGCCGAGAACCTGCGCTGGGGCAACCCCGACGCCACCGACGCCGAGATCGAGGACGCCTGCAAGCAGGCCTGCGCCGATGAATTTATCGAGCGCTTCCCCGACAAGTACCAGACCCACATCGAGCAGGGCGGCAACAACGTCTCCGGCGGCCAGAAGCAGCGCCTCTGCATTGCCCGCGCACTGCTGAAAAAGCCCCGCATCCTGATCCTGGACGACTCCACCTCCGCCGTCGATACCGCGACGGACGCAAAGATCCGCCATTCGTTTGCGGAAAAAATCCCCGGCACGACGGTGTTCATCATCGCCCAGCGCATTTCCTCCGTGGAAAATGCGGACAAGGTCCTCGTGCTCGACAACGGCAGGGTCAGCGGCTTTGACACCCCGGCCAACCTGCTGAAAACAAATGCCATCTACCAGGATGTCTACAACAGCCAGACCAAAGGCTCCGGCGACTTTGATGAGAAGGGAGGGGAGGCATAATGGCACAGCAGCCTAAAGTCGTAAAGGTCGGCCCCGGCGGGCGCAGCAATGGCCCCCGCCCCAAGGTCGAAAACCCCGGCAAGGTGTTCAAGCGCATCCTCGCCTATGTCATGAGCCGCTATAAGGCACAGGTCATTGTGGTGCTCTGCTGCATTCTGCTGGCCGTGTTCGCCCAGCTGCAGGGCGTCATGTTCTCCCAGACGCTGATCGACAGCTACATTCTGCCGCTGCTCAAGGCGGGCAGCACGGACTTCAGCGGCCTGGCCGCGGCTATCCTGCGCGTGGCAGTCATCTACTGCGTCGGCATCGCCGCTGTCTTTGTGCAGAACCGCCTGATGGCAAGGATCACCCAGGGCACGCTGAAGGACCTGCGTGACGAGATGTTCACCCACATGCAGACGCTGCCCATCAAATACTTTGACACCCACGCCCACGGCGACATTATGTCGGTCTACACGAACGACATTGACACGCTGCGCCAGATGATCAGCCAGAGCCTGCCGCAGCTCGTCAACACGGTTGTGACCCTCGTCGGCGTGCTGGCCTCGATGCTCTATCTGAGCGTCCCCCTGACGGTGCTGGCCCTCGCGATGGTCGGCGTCATGCTGCTGGCGACGAAGTACCTGACCGGCAACTCCGGCAAATACTTCATCAAGCAGCAGCAGGAGCTGGGCAAGGTCAACGGCTACATTGAGGAAATGATGAACGGCCAGAAGGTCATCAAGGTCTTTTGCCATGAGGAAATTGCCATTGAGGAGTTCGACAGGCTCAACGATGAGCTGTTCCACAGCGCCGACAAGGCAAACTCCTATTCGCTGGTAGCAATGCCCGTCAACGGCCAGCTGGGCAACCTGTCCTACGTGTTCTGCGCCATCCTCGGCGGTGCGCTGGCTATCAACGGCTTCGGCGGCTTTACGCTGGGCGGCCTCGCCAGCTTCCTTGTGCTGACCCGCCAGTTCAACCAGCCCATCAGCCAGATCTCCATGCAGCTGAACTCCGTCGTTATGGCGCTGGCCGGCGGTGCGCGTATCTTTGCGCTGCTGGATGAAAAGCCCGAGGTCAACGAGGGCGACATCACCCTGGTCCACGCCAAGTACGAAGCGGACGATACTGTCACCGAGGCGAACGAGTCCACCGGCATGTGGGCGTGGAAACGCATGGATGCCGACGGCAAGCCCCGGTACACCAAGCTGGAGGGCGACATTGTCTTTAAGGATGTGGACTTCGGCTACGACGAGAAGAAGATCGTCCTGCATGACATCAACCTGTATGGCCGTCCGGGGCAGAAGATCGCCTTTGTCGGCTCCACCGGCGCGGGCAAGACGACGATCACGAACCTTATCAACCGCTTCTACGACATCCAGAAGGGCCGGATCCTGTACGACGGCCACGACATCAAGTCCATTGAGAAGGACGCGCTGCGCTCCTCTCTGGGCATCGTCCTGCAGGATACCCACCTGTTCACCGGCACGGTCATGGAGAACATCCGTTATGGCCGCCTGACCGCCACCGATGAGGAGTGCATGGCCGCCGCGAAGCTCGCGAATGCGGATACCTTCATCAAGCATCTGCCCGACGGCTACAACACGATGCTGACCGGCGACGGCACGAACCTGAGCCAGGGCCAGCGCCAGCTGCTGGCGATTGCCCGCGCGGCTGTCGCAGACCCGCCGGTGCTGATCCTGGACGAGGCAACGTCCTCCATCGACACCCGCACCGAGAAACTTGTGCAGGACGGCATGGACGGCCTGATGTATGGCCGCACGACCTTCGTCATTGCCCACCGCTTGTCCACCGTGCGCAACTCGGACTGCATCATGGTGCTGGAGCAGGGCCGTATCATTGAGCGCGGCACCCACGATGAGCTGATCGCCCAGAAGGGCCGCTATTACCGCCTGTACACCGGCAACTTTGCCGAGAACTCTTAAGCGCAGAGATGTCGAAAAAAGCCGCAAAACGGCATAAAATCAATCAAAACTGCCGGGATAGCATCTGCCGTCCCGGCGGTTTTTGTGCAAAATGCCGCAACAGCGCCAAAAAGTTGACGGGAAGGTAAAAAGTGGTTATAATAGGATACGTAGACACGCAAAAAGCGGTGTTTGACCACGCGGCATGAGGGAAACTACAAACAAGATTTGCCGCATAATATACATGATATACCTATAGGAGGAACAAATATGGCACCGAAGAAGATTGCACAGACCGTACTTACCGAGGGTAAGTTCTATACCATCAGCGCCGCCAACGGCAAGGTCGTTGAGGTCGCTGACTATAACATTGACAATGGCGCGAAGATCCAGCTGATGGACAACGCCAACTTTGAGTGGCAGCAGTGGAACTTCGTCGCAGCAGGCGACGGCGTTTACCGCATCCAGAACCGCTTCACCGGCAAGATGATGGATCTGGACATGGGCGGCGTCAGCGATGGCACCCGCGTCCACCAGTGGGAGGGTGCCCAGGCATCCAGCCAGCTGTGGGTCGTGGAGCCTACCAACGATGGTCGCGTCAAGATCAAGTCCAACCTGGCCGGCAAGCTGCTGGACCCCGGCATGGCTACCGAGAACGGCACCGTGCTGCAGATCTGGGCTGACGTCAACGGTGACAACCAGTTCTGGACCATCAACGAGGTCACCCGCAAGCCCAAGACCAGCGTGAAGGCCACCACCGTGAAGGCCAAGGCCGCTGCCGAGAAGGCCGCCACCGAGGTCGTCAAGGCTGCTGAGCCTGTCGTCGAGAAGGCCGTCAAGGCTGCCAAGCCTGCCGCTGAGAAGGCTGTCAAGGCTGCGAAGCCCGTCGTCGAGAAGGCCGTCAAGGCTGCCGAGCCTGTCGTTGAGAAGGCTGTTGAGGCTGCCAAGCCCGCAGCCGAGAAGGCCGTCGAGGCCGTCAAGACCGCCGCTGCCAAGACCAACACCCGCAAGGGCGGCAAGGGCAAGCACCGCAAGTAATTTGCTTTGAACTTTTTCCCTGCAATTTTTGTGCTGTAACAAGAAAACCCCGCCCCGTCAGGATGCAGTTCCTGACGGGGCGGGGTTATTTTTTGTTTGTGGCTGAAAAGCCTTCCCCTACGGGGGAAGGTGGCCCGAAGGGCCGCATGAGGGGCGAGTGTGCCAGTATTGCCCGTGAACGAGCTGCGGCGGAAACGCTGCCCTCATCAGTCACCTGCGGTGACAGCTTCCCCCACGGGGGAAGCCTTCAGACTTACCCCAGCGCCGCAATGCTCTCCTTGATCTTGGCGGCCTTGTCCTGGGCGGCAGCCAGCTTGGCGCGGGTCTCCTCGACGAGTTTCGCCGGGGCCTTCTCGACGAACTTCGGGTTGTTCAGCTGGTTCGTGAACATGCCCAGCTCCTTCTCGGCCTTGGTCAGCTCCTTGTTCAGGCGGGCCAGCTCCTTGTCGCGGTCAATCAGCTCCATCATCGGGATAAAGCCCTTCGCGTCGGGGGTCGCCACGTTGACCATGCCGTCGGTGCTGCCCTCGTACTTTGCCGTGACCGTCACGTCGGTGGCAAAGGCAAAGCGGGCCAGATACGCGCCGCCCTTCTCAAACGCGGCGGGGGAGGCAGTCTCAATGACCATGCTCGTCTTTTTGGCGGGGTGGACGTTCATCTCGGCACGCATGGCGCGGACAGCCTTGATGTAGTCCATCAGCTTCTCAAAGTCGGCGCAGTCCTCGGCCCAGACCTTCATGTTCTCGTCGCCGGGCCACTTCTCGTTCATGATGGTCTCGGCGCTGCCGGGCAGAGCCTGATAGATCTCCTCGGTGATGAACGGCATGAAGGGGTGCAGCAGCTTGAGCGCCTTGTCCAGCACGTAGACCAGCACCTTGCGGGCCGCGGCGGCTGCCGCGTCCTCGCCGTTCAGGCGGGTCTTGCAGATCTCGATATACCAGTCGCAGTAGACCTCCCAGATGAAGTTCTCGACCTTCTCGGCGGCCAGACCCAGCTCGTACTTGTCGAGGTTGGCGGTAGCCTCGGCGGCGACCTTGGCAAGCTCGGACAAAATCCACTTGTCGCTCATGTCGAGCAGGCTTTCCTCGGGCAGACCCGGCTCAAAGTCCTCGGGCAGGTTCATCTGCACAAAGCGGGAGGCGTTCCACAGCTTGTTGGCAAAGTTGCGGCAGGCAAGGACTTTTTCATCGCTGTAGCGCATATCGTTGCCTGCGGTGGAGCCGATGATCAGCATCATGCGCAGCGCGTCCGCGCCGTACTGCTCAATGACCTCCAGCGGGTCAATGCCGTTGCCCAGGGATTTGGACATTTTGCGGCCCTGGCTGTCGCGGACAATGCCGTGGATCAGTACCGTGTCAAACGGTGCCTTGCCGGTGTAGGCCAGACCCGAGAAGATCATGCGGGACACCCAGAAGCCGATGATATCATAGCCGGTGACCAGCGTGTTCGTGGGGTAGAAGTAGTTGTAATCCTCGGCGTTCTCGTTGGGCCAGCCCAGCGTGGAGAACGGCCACAGGGCAGAGCTGAACCAGGTGTCCAGCGTGTCGGGGTCCTGGGTCATGTTGGAGCTGCCGCACTTGGGGCAGGTGCAGGGGGCTTCCTTGGCCACGACGGTCTCGCCGCAGTCGCCGCAGTACCAGGCGGGGATCTGGTGGCCCCACCACAGCTGGCGGCTGATGCACCAGTCACGGCCGCCCTTCATCCAGTTGATATAGTTCTTGGTGAAGCGCTCGGGCACGAACTTGATCTCGCCCTTCTCCACGCTCTCGATGGCGGGCTTTGCCAGCGGCTCCATCTTAACGAACCACTGCTTGGAGACCATGGGCTCGATGGTGGAGTGGCAGCGGTAGCAGGTGCCGACCTCGTGCTTCAGGGGCTCGATCTCCTTCAGGAAGCCGCCCTCCTTCAGGTCTGCCAGAATGGCCTTGCGGGCCTCGAGGGTGGTCATGCCGGCGTACTTGCCGCAGTCCAGCACCTCGGGCTCGTTCACGGTGTTCTTGCCTGCGGCAAACAGTGCATCGGCAGCGGCCTTATCGGCAGCACCGGTCATGTGGCCGTCATAGGTGAACACCCGGACGATGGGCAGATCATGGCGCAGACCCACTTCAAAGTCGTTGGGGTCGTGGGCGGGGGTGATCTTGACGACACCGGTGCCCTTGGTCATATCAGCGTGCTCGTCGCAGACGATGGGGATCTCCTTGTTCAGCAGGGGCAGGACAACATGGCAGCCGTGGAGGTGGGCATAGCGGGGGTCCTCGCCGTTGATGGCAACAGCGGTATCACCCAGCATGGTCTCGGGGCGGGTGGTTGCCAGCTCCAGCATCTCGCCGGTCTCCTTGACCGGGTAGAGCAGGTGCCAGAAATTGCCGTCCTTTTCCTCGTACTCCACCTCGGCATCCGAGATGGAGGTGTTGCAGTGGGGGCACCAGTTGACCATCCGGTTGCCGCGGTAGATCAGGCCCTTGTCGTACAGGCGCACGAACACTTCCTTGACGGCATCCGAGCAGCCCTCGTCCATGGTAAAGCGCTCCCGCTGCCAGTCACAGCTGGTGCCCAGCTTTTTCAGCTGGCTGACGATGCGGTTGCCGTACTTGGTCTTCCAGTCCCAGGCGCGCTCCAGGAAACCGTCGCGGCCCACCATCTCCTTGGTCAGGCCCTCGGCACGCATGGCCTCCACGACCTTGGCCTCGGTGGCAATGGATGCGTGGTCGGTGCCGGGCACCCACAGGGCGGCATAGCCCTGCATCCGCTTGGTGCGGATGAGCACATCCTGCATGGTGTTATCCAGCGCATGGCCCATGTGGAGCTGACCGGTCACGTTCGGAGGGGGCATGACGATGGTGTAAGGCTTCTTGTCGGGGTCCGCTTCCGTGTGGAAGTAGCCGCCGTCCTGCCAGAACTGGTAGATACGGTCTTCCACCTGGCTGGGATCGTACTGTTTTGCGAGTTCTTTCATTGTATCCTCCCAAAAATGTGATGAGTGGGACGAAAAAAGCCGCCCCACGGAACGTTCCATGGGACGGCTGTAAACTACATACCGCGGTACCACCCAAATTGCACCGGCTGCAAACACAGCCCGTGCCCCTTGATGCCCCGGTAACGTGGGGCAGCTCCGAGGGCGGCTACTGGCTTCACCGCCCCTGCTCAAAAGCGACAGTGCGCGGCGCTTACCTGCCGGGCTCTCACCTGCCCCCGGCTCTCTGCAAGGCGGTTTGCCGCGCACACTCTTTCTCGTTGCATTTATACAAAGAATATAACGTTTTTTTGGCGTTTTGTCAATATGCTCCGAGAACTTCCTGCTTCAATCTGCCGATCAGCCGCTCCATCAGGGCTACCCGGTTGAAGGGGGTCATCAGGTAGAGGCCGTCCGCATACGGCAGGGCGGCCTTTGCCATTTCCAGCGAGATGGCAAGACCCAGCTCCTCGCCCTGGGCACGGTCGAGCCCGGCAAACTTTTCAATGATCCAGTCCTCCACATGGATGCCGTTGATCTCGTTCTCCATGAAGATGGCGTTGCGCTGGCTGACCACCGGCATGATACCGGCCAGGATCTTTGCATCGGCCCCCAGCGTCTCCCGGGACTTTTTCAGGTTTTCCACCGCCTGTGCCGAGAGCACCGGCTGGGTCAGAAAGCCGCTCATGCCGTTTTCCAGCTTCTCCTTTGCCCGGCGCAGCTCCACATCAAAGTTGCGGGCGTTCAGATTCAGGGCACCGAACACGGTCATGGGGCCGGGCATCTCCCGGCCTTCCCCTGCCAGCGAGACGATGTATTGGGCCAGCTTGCGGGAGTTGAACTGGTAAACGTTCTTCACCTCGTCCCGCTCTGCCGTGGGGATGGGATCACCGGTGATGGCCAGCACCTCCCGCACGCCCTCGGCGTACAGGCCCAGCAGCAGGGCCTTGGTGGCGTTCAGGTTGCGGTCGCGGCAGGTCATGTGGGGCAGGGTGCACAGCCCCAGCTCCCGGTGGACCCGGCAGGCCACCAGAGAGGAATCCATCCGGGCCTGTGCAATGGGGCAGTCGGCAATGGTCAGCAGATCAGCGCCCGCCGCCTGCAGCTTTTTTGCCCCTTCCAGATAGCCGGTCAGGTCCGCATTGCGGGGAGAATCCAGCTCAATGGCAATGACCTTTTCCCCTGCGTTCAGCTTGCGCAGAAAAGCGTCCTCATTTTCCACCGTCTGTTCCTTCACGGTGGAAAACTCTTCCGCCGGAGCCGTTTTTTCCACCACGGGCAGGCTGTCCAGCTCCGCCCGCAGTGCGGCAATGTGGGCGGGGGTGGTGCCGCAGCAGCCGCCCAGGATCTGAACCGTGCCCTCGGCGGCCAGACGGCCCAGCTCCCTTGCAAAGTACTCCGGCCTGCCCTGATACTTCACCTGCGTCCGTGTGACAACGGGATAACCCGCGTTGGGCATGACCGACAGGGGCAGCGTGCCCCCCAGCTGCTTTGCCAGTGTGCGCATGGCACCGGGTGCCGACACGCAGTTCAGGCCCACAGCATCCACGATGCCGCTTTCCTGCATCCGCCGGGCAAGATCTTTGCAGTACATGCCCTCCCGGGTGTAGCCGTCGGGCAGGACCGCAAAGGACACCAGCACAAAGGCATCCGGCACTTCCACCTTGATGGCCCCCACGGCATCCAGAAGGCCCGCATCGGAGCTCAGGGTCTCGAACAGGAAATTCCTGGCCCCCAGCGCCGCGAACTGCTTTGCCACAGCCGTATATCCCTGCCCCGCCGGAACTGCCTCGGTATCCGGAGCCGGGCCGAGGTCAGCAAAAACGGCGGCACCCGTCTCCTCTGCGGCCTGCACAGCCAGCTGCCAGCCTGCCTGCGCCAGTTGTTCCCAGCCGGGCGCGTGTGCCGCCGCCAGCCGGGGCAGGCTGAAGGTATTCGTCTTGACGGCATCAGCCCCTGCCGCCAGATACTCCCGGTGGACAGCCAGCACCCCCGCCGGGTCGGTCAGGTTGGCCTGCTCGCACTCCACCCCGGGAGCCGCCTTATAATAAGTACCCATGGCACCATCAAAAAGCAGGGGGCGGGTCTGTAACAGTTCGCGGATGTTCATCATATATACTTCCTCGCATCTCACAAATAAGCTCTATATTCTTCAGTTTAATAAAGTTTCGCCTCTTGTCAAGCGTTTTTTCGTGCCACAGCTTGCAGGCAGGGCAGTTTTGTGCTATCCTATGCGTAACTTTTACATGTGAGGAGAGATGTATCATGCGCCATGCAGGCACACAAACGATCGAAACGGAGCGGCTGCTTCTGCGCCCGCTGATCCCGGCGGATGCCCCCATGATGTACGCCAACTGGGCCAACGACCCGGACGTGACCCGCTGGCTGCGGTGGGAGCCCCACAAAAACGTGGACGAGACCCGGGAACTGCTGACCGCATGGGCGCTTCTCTACCCCAATGGAGATTACTACCAGTGGGCCATCGTGGAAAAATCTACCAGGCAGGTGTTTGGCTCCATCGGCGTGTTCACATCCAGTTCCGCCGAGCCGGAGCGTGACCCCTGGCCCGGCTTCGACCACACGAACGGCGTGTGGGAGGTCGGCTACTGCATCGGCAAGGCCTGGTGGAACAAGGGCTTCACCACCGAAGCGCTAAAAGCAGTTGTAGAATACTGGTTCAAAAATACAGATAGTAGCTGGCTGGCCTGCTGCCATGCGTTTGAAAATCCTGCCAGCGGCCGGGTCCAGCAGAAAGCCGGCTTTGTCTACGACCACGATTCTGTCTACCACAAATTTGACGGCACACCGGTTGCCTGCAAGTGCTACGCATTGACAAGAGAACATTACGAAGAACTGAGAGGTTTATTTTGAGCGAACTTTATGACATTTTAGTAGAAACGCCCCCCACAAAGGTCATCTTACTGGCCCTGGATCAGGGGCTATGGGACTGTGAGCGCAGCCTGAACGAGCTGGCTGCACTCTGCGAGGCCAACCACATGGAGGCTGTAGCATCCGTGACCCAGAAGCGGCAGACCCCCGAGACCGGCATCGTGCTGGGCAGCGGCAAGCTGGAGGAG
>ERZ779850.2899-NODE-2899-length-12977-cov-3.441031_pt1 | contig 12977 bp, 6 predicted proteins | sample MGYA00511249_ERZ779850 | MGnify/ENA primary metagenome ERZ779850 (study PRJEB29588, sample SAMEA2162475) | human gut metagenome | biome: human gut; feature: human-associated habitat; material: faeces | place: Denmark | collected 2008/2010 ...
AGTGCGGTCGGATCATGGCGGAGTTCGGGGTTCCGAAGTTTGGGTTCCGACAAAAATACGAATAAGCGAGGGCAATGTCAAATTTTATTCGAACATTGCCGAGACGGAGTATCTAAGACGCAGCCGAAGATACGAAAAGTCGGGTGCAGAAGCAAATGACGATGCGATGCTGTCGGGATGAAATCGTTGAGATGAAGTTGGAATACGGGAAAATAAAGATGGAATCGCCTATTCGGGACACGGCTTTTCGTCGTGATTGTCGGAGACATCCGGTGGGGATGCCGCGTGTTCTGCGGAAGGGGCCGTACCGTGCGGATGTTCGGTTCCGCTGCGGGGCGGCGCCCTGTTTTTGTCAGCGGCGCTTGGCGGGAAATGGAAAAAATTTTATCTTTGTTTAGATTTATGCGAAAAACTCGGTCTGAACGACAGTCCGGCGTTAAAGAGTTTTAGGGATGCACGACAGGGCCATATGGAATAATTTCGAGCGGTTGTATATCGATTATCAGCCGCGGTTGATCGCCTATGCGCTGCGGTTCGTGGGCGATTCCGTCGAAGCGCAGGACTTGGTGCAGGATTGTTTCGTGAGACTGTGGGACGACTATGCCGAATTGGAGGAGGACGAGGCGCCGATGCTGCTCTTCACCATGATGCGGCATCGCTGTCTGAATTTTTTGAAGCACAAACGTATCGTCAGGGAGTATGCCGACCGTCAGGTCTCCCGAATACGTCCCGACCGGAGGGGGGGGGAAGAACGTCTCTATAATCTCTGTTTTTCCTATAACGAGGCCGAATACCCTTATCTTTATCAGGAGTTGGAGCGCGAGATCCAGCGTATCACGGATTCGCTTCCTCAGCGCTGCCGCGAGGTTTTCATCCTCAGCCGTTTTCAGGGGATGAAGAACCGGGAGATCGCCGAGCGGCTGCATATTTCGTTGCAGGCCGTCGAAAAGCATATCCAGAAGGCGCTCCGGATTTTTTCCGAGATGCTCGGCCGCGAGAATTCCCTCTATACGATTCTGATTCTGCTGTGGATGATGAACGCGAACCGCTGAGGCGGCGCGGTCGCCGAACTCCGTCCGATCCCGCAGGGTTCACGCCTGCTTCGGTCGGCGTTCGGAGTCGTCCTTTCATTTTTTTGCAGGTCGCGGTCGGCAGCCGCGGCGGCTTGCCGTATCGGGCTTGCGCTCCGTGAATCCCGACCTGTTTCCGGCAGAAAATTTCACAGCTTCTTTCGGGGGGGGGAAGTTCTAACAGCGGATTTTTCCCCTGAACTTTTGATCCCGAAGGGCTTTCGCTGAGGCGTGTGCCGAACCGGACTCGTCCGGATTCCGTACGTGCCTCGTCGTTCGCGCGACCGTTCCGGCGTGCGTCGGCTTCTCTTTTTTATTCTTTATGTCGTGCGATCGCGAAGATTGGGAACTGCCGGGACGGGCGGCGAACGGGCGTCGTAATAAAAATAGGTGCAGCCGGCGCGAACGAGCGGACGAAATGCCGGAAGGAGCGTTTTTTTTCGATAAGGCAGGTTGGGTAAAGGCTCTTTGAGTTGTTATAAGATTTAGAACGAGCAACGAAAATACGGGCCATGAACGAACGGATCAGAGAGATCGCCCTCCGGTTCTTCGAGGGGACGATCACGGCGGAAGAGGAGTGCGAACTGTATGGATTTCTCAACGGAAATCCGCAGGGCCTCGCGCAGATGAGGGAGTGGGAGAGCTGTTGGAAACGCGACCATGTTCCGCCGGCCGACGTGCTCGATTCGCTCGATTCGCTGAGGCGGAAGATTCGGCGGCGTCCGCTGCGCCGTCTGTGGCTGCGTATCTCGGCTGCGGCCGCGGTGCTGGCGCTCGTCTCGACGCTCGTGCTGCATCTCCTTCCGGCAGAAAGGCCCGAACAGCTTTTTACGGTCGAGGCGCCGCAGGGCACGCACAGCCGTATCTCGCTGCCCGACGGTACGCAGGTCTGGCTCAACTACGACAGCCGCCTCTACTATCCCGAGTCGATCGACGGCAATTTGCGCTCCGTACGGCTCGAAGGCGAGGCGCTCTTCAACGTCGTGCGCGATGCTTCGAAACCGTTCCGTGTCCGGACTTCGCTGATGGAGGTCGAGGTGCTGGGGACGGTCTTCGACCTGAAATGTTACGAGCACCTGGACTATGCCGAGTTGGTACTTGTCTCCGGCTCGGTCAAAGCCACCTGTGCCGGGCAGTTGCCCGTCACGCTCTGCCCCGACGAGCGGCTGGTCGCCTATCGCAATTCGAAAAAGATCGACTACCAGGCTGTCGATGCCAATAATTACAATAAGTGGATGTTCGAAACGCAGAAACTCGATGAGATGCGTCTCGACGCCGTTTTCGTCAACCTCGAACACCGCTATAACGTCGAGTTCGACATCGCGGACGATGTCGGGCTCGAGGCGCGGCTTACGCTTTCGCTGCGCAGCGAGCCGCTCGAGGAGATTCTGGATGCCATCGCACTGGTGGTTCCGATCCGTTACGAATCCTCCGGGGGAACAATTTTCATAACACGCAGATAGACCGTTTTGTACGATGTCCTCTTTGGGACAACGTGGGATAACTTATTGTTGCTGAAATGTAATATGTTGATAATCAATATGATATAAAACTAACTCTAAAACTTTCATCGCTATGACAAGACCTTTACGCATTCCTGCTTTCGATTATTAGGCCTTCTCCGGCGGCCGCAACCGACGGTTGTCCGGAACGTGTGAACCTTTTTTCGTGCATTCAAAAACCTTATTGCCTTGAAACTTCAAACTTCCATTCAGAAACGGGCGTACCGTGCCCGTTGCGGTCTGCGGCGTGTCCTGCCGGTTTTGCTGGCGTTGGTGGTCGCTACTGCTGCCGTTGCAGTGCCTCCTTCCTCTTCGCGCGACGGTAAACTGACGCTTAACGTCAAGAATATTACGGTAAAAGAGCTGCTGCAAACCATCGAAAAGCAGAGCCGCTACACTTTCGTGTATAACATTTCGGATCTCGATCCCGCCCGCCGGGTCTCGCTCAGCGTGACCGACGCCTCCGTCGAGGCGGTCATCGCGCAGGCGATCCCCGAGGTGACGGCTACAGTGCGGGGAACACAGGTCGTGCTCGTGCGCAAGGCGGCCGACAAGGCCCGTCCCAATGTGAAAATAACCGGTACGGTGCGTGATGCCGACGGCGTGCCGCTCGTCGGTGCGACGCTGATCGTCGAGGGTACGACCCTCGGTATGAGCACCGGCGCCAACGGCGAATATACGCTGAATGTTCCGGCAAACGGCAAAATTGTCTGTTCCTATCTGGGTTACGATTCGGTGACGGAGACGGTGAACGCCCGTACGCGTATCGACTTCCAGCTCCGGGCGGCGGCCAACAGCATCGAGGACGTGGTGGTGACGGCCCTCGGTATCACCCGTAAGGAGAAGAGCCTCGGCTATGCCGTCTCGAAGATCGGCTCCGACGACATCACCAACAATGCCAGCGGCAGTTGGCTGAGCGGTATGGCCGGTAAGGTTGCCGGTCTGAATCTCGACCAGTCGGCCGCAGGACCCGGCGGATCGGTCCGTGTCACGCTGCGCGGCGAGGGCTCGCTCTCGTATAACAACAATACGGCTCTGTTCGTGGTCGACGGTGTGCCCATCGGCAGCGGTATGGATTCCAATACGTCGTCGGGTTCTTACGAATCGGACGACGCCCCGATCGACTACGGCAATGGCGCCGGTGACATCAATCCCGACGACGTGGAGTCGATCTCGGTGCTGAAAGGCCCGGCTGCAACGGCGCTTTACGGATCGCGCGCCGCCAACGGCGCCATCATCGTTACGACCAAGTCGGGCCGCAAGCAGAAGGGCATCGGGGTTACTTTTACCACCTCGGTAACCTTCGACAAGGCGGGTTACTGGCCCGATTTCCAGAATGTATACGGCGCCGGCGACTTCCGCAAAACGACCATCAATACGGGGCATATGACCAACGGCCTGAATCCCGACGAATATTCGTTCTACACGGTCGACGCCGATCATTCGGATACCGGCAAAAAAGTAAATGCATTCCATTCGCGTTACCAGTTCGGCGAGAAAATCCAGGGGCAGATGCGTTACATGTATGCCTCGTTCGATCCGGCGACGGGGACCTATACGCGGCTTCCGTACGAAGTATGCGACTGGTACAAGGGATTCTTCCGGACGGGCGTTACCTACACCAACAGTCTGGCGGTGGACGCCAGCGACGGCCATGGCTCGTCGCTGCGCGTGTCGGTCAAGGATACGCGCAACGACTGGATCGTGCCCAATACGGGTTTCAGCACCCAGAACTTCACGCTTTCGGCTATCAGCAAGCGGAACAAATACATCGAGGCCGGATTGAAACTGAGCTACTACCGCAAAAATTCGGACAACCTGCCCGTGGGGGGATACAGCAATTCGTCGCCCCTGAAAACGTTGCTCTGGCAACCTGTGAGCGCTTCGGCCCGCGATGCATACAACGAATGGAACAGCGGCCGGCTGGTCGACTACTATTCGGGCAGCGATTCTTCGGTGAAGCTGATTAACGGATCGATGGACAATCCCTATTTCATTGTTTACGAATGTCTGAATACGCAGGCCAAAGACCGTGTTTACGGCAATGCCAGCGTGACGGGGCATATTATTCCCGAGAAACTGTCGCTGACCGTGCGTTCGGGCATCGACTTCAGCAACGATTTCCGTACGCAGCAGAAACCGCAGTACACGCATGCCTACCTCGACGGAATGTACCGCGAACAAACGATCCGCAACATCGAACTCAACAACGACTTTCTGCTGAGCTACCGCGATACGTTCGGCGATTTTTCGCTCAACGCGTCGCTGGGCGGTAACAACATGCTCTATAAGTATCATTCCGTGCGGTTGACGGCCAATATGCTCGAAGAACCCAACGTGTTCATTTTGCAGAACGTCAACGGGAAACTCGATGTGGACAACCTGCGTAAAACCAAGTCGATCAATTCGTTCTACGGGTTGGTTTCGCTCAGTTGGCGCGACATGCTCTTTTTTGATATTACCGGCCGCAACGACTGGTCGAGTACGCTGGCTCCCGGTTACAACTCCTACTTTTACCCCTCGGTGAGCGCCAGCGTGCTGCTCGACGAGGTGTTCAAACTGCGCAACAAGGCCAAGTGGATCGACATGCTCAAGATTCGCGGTTCGTGGGCCAACGTGGGTAACGATACGGAGCCTTACCAGCTCCTGGGTTCCTACTCCAATTCATCGGTTTTCACCGGGGCTTACAAACTGCCCGGATCGACCAAAAACTACCGGCTCAAACCCGAAAATGTCGAGAGCTGGGAGGTCGGTTTCGAAGGCCACTTCCTGCAAAACCGCATCTCTTTCGACTTTGCTTATTACAGTTCGGAGACGACGAACCAGATCATCAACGTCCCCTCCGACTGGGCGACCGGCGCTTCGTCGATGGTCATCAACGCCGGCTGCGTGCGTAACGAGGGTATCGAACTTTCGGCGCGGTTCCAGCTCGTGAAAACCAAAAACTGGCGTTGGAATATCGATGCCAACTGGTCGAAGAACTGGAATGAACTGGTCGAGTTGCCCCCGGGCGTCAATGTCTGGCAGCTCAATGCGAGCAATACCATCGGCAGCAAAGTCTTCATCTACGCCTATCCGGGCGGAGAGTTGGGGCGTATCTACGGATACGGGCTCGAAACAGCGCCCAAAGGTGCTTTTTACTACGATGCCGACGGGCATAAGATCGACTGTTCGGGACAGCATATCGTCGATGCCTCGACCGGAAATCCCATCCTCGACGCTACCAACCTCAAGGACCTGGGCAGTATTTACCCCCAGTGGAAGGCCGGCCTGACGACGACGGTGAGTTATAAAAGCCTGACCGTTTCCGCTTCGTTCGCTGCCTCGTATGGCGGCAAAGCCTACTCGCTGACCAATTCGATCCTCTCCTACATGGGTAAGCTGACCAATTCGCTCGAGGGACGTTACGACGGCCTGATTCATCCGGGCGTCAACGTCTCCGCCGACGGCGTCTATTCGCCGAACAACACCATCACCACCGATGCGGTCGATTACTACAATACGGTCATTTATCCGCGCGGCAACACCGAATCCAATGTTTTCGACACCTCGTATTTGAAAATGAAGGAACTGCGGGTCGAATATTCGCTGCCGAAGAAACTTTGCTCCAAGACCAAGGTGTTCCAGAACGTCTCGCTGTCGTTCTTTGCCACGAACCTGTTCTGCATCACGAATTTCCCGCAGTTCGATCCGGAGGTGGCTTCGCTTTCGGGATCGTCGCTCTACCGCGGCGTCGAGACGGGCGCTTACCCGATGACCCGTTCCTACGGATTCAGTCTCAAACTCGGATTCTAAAACTGACGCGATTATGAAAATGCTGAAATATATCTTGATCCCGGCCCTGCTGCTCACGGCGGCAAGCGCCTGTATGACCAAATTCGAAGAATACAATACCAACCCCAACGAAATGGAACAGTGGAAGATATCCCCTGCGGGCATGATCCAGGAACTGCTCTATTCGGGGACCGAGGTATTCCTCTACCGGACCTGGCAGCTCAACGGCGAGCTGATCCAGTATACGATCGCCGGCTCGGGCAACAATACCTACCACCGTTATGTGATCGAGAATTCGGTGGGTGCGTCGGCCTGGAGCAATCTCTACATGCAGGCGGCCAATGCCGACCACATGCGCCAATTGGCTGTCCGGAAAGAAGACCCCAATTACGAGGCTATTGCACTCACGTTGCGGACGCTGTTCCTGCAGAACATTGCCGACCTGTTCGGCGACGCTCCCTATTCGCAGGCTTTCAAAGGTTCGTCCGAGGGTATCAAACAGCCGGTGTTCGACTCGCAGGAGGCGGTCTACCGGGCGCTGCTTGCCGACCTGGAGCATGCCAATTCGCTTTACGACAGTTCGTTGAAACTACCCAGCGCCGAGCGTGACCTGCTCTACAAAGGCGATATCTCGAAATGGCGCAAGTTCAACAATTCGCTCTACCTGCGCCTGCTCATGCGGTTGAGCAACCGCAATGCGGCCATGGGCGTTGCCGCGAAGATCGCCGAAATCTTCAATAATCCGGACCGGTATCCGGTTTTTGCAAGCAACGGCGACAATGCCAAAATGTCTTATGAAAGCGTGGAGCCTTTCGTCAACTACTGGGGCACGAAGCTGAATACGCAGTTCACCACCTCGACCGGACGCCGCCCTGCGGAGCAGATCGTCGACATGATGAATCATTCGGGCGATCCGCGCATCGGTATCTGGTTCCAGCAACCGTCGGGCGCCGAGGGTTGGAAAGGCGGCCAAAGCGGTATCGAATCGCAGGAGGCCGATTTTACGGGTATCGCAAACCTCAACAAAGCCAATCTGGGCGATTATGCTTCACCTTACGCGCTGATGAAGTACGACGAAGTGCTGTTCATCCAGGCCGAAGCCATCCAGCGCGGATGGATCGCGGGGGACGCCGCCGCCTGTTACCAGAACGCCATCCGGGCTTCGATCAATTACTGGAAAGAGGTGGATACGACGGGACTGAACATCACCGACAAGGTGATCGAGAATTTCCTGGCGAATGTCCCCTACGACGGAACGCTCGAATCGATCATCAACCAGAAATACGTGGCCCTGTTCTGGGTCGGTTACGAGGCGTGGGCCGATTATCGCCGCACGGGGTATCCGGTGTTGACGATCGGCAGCGGTACGTTCAACGACCACATCCTGCCGACGCGTCTGGTCTATCCGACCAATACGATGGAGACCAACAAGGAGAATTACAATGCGGCCGTCGAACGCCTGAGGACCTACTACGGCGGCGCCGACGACATGAAGACCCCCGTCTGGTGGAGTAAGGCTGCCGTCGACAAAGGAATCAAATAACCGAAAAAGACTGGACTATGAAAACGATGATAAAACGTCTTTGCATCTTTGCCGCCGGGGCGGCCGCCTTGGTTTCGGCGGCGCTGGCCACGTCGTGCGAAAAGGACGAGACGCAGGAGAAATATGTCTATATCCTCGATAACGACAAAAACGGGATTCAGGAGGTGTCGTTCAATACGGCGGGCGGGACACAGGATTTTCTGATGTACTCCAACTACGGAAGCTGGAAACTCGTACCCACCTACGAAGAGGACCTCGAATGGCTGTCCTACTGGCCGACGGAGGGTGTCGGCGACGCCCGTTTCTCGGCCATGGTCGAGAAGAATACGACGGCCTACCAGCGCCACGGGACATTGAATATCGTGGTCGACGGCCTTTCGGTGGCGACGATCCGGTTCAACCAGGCGGGCGACGAGCCCAAACTGAAGGTCAACGTCAAGGAGTCGGGCAAGACCGTTTCGGTCAAGGGCGAGACCTTCACCGTGGGCGTCGAGTCGAATATCGACTGGGTGGCCGAACTGGTCGATCCGGCCGATGCCTCGTGGGTTACGATCGGCGACTTCACGCCTGTGAGCCAAACTTTCACCTGTGCGGCGAATCCGGGCTCCGAGCCGCGTGAAGCGCAGGTGCGTATCCGGGCTTACGGCACTTCGGTGTCGTGTGTGTTCGCCATCATGCAGGCCGACCGGTCGAGCGCCTTCGAGGAGGCCGAAAAGATCACGGTCGCCGACCTGCTGGCGATGGGCGAGGGTAAGATCGCGCGCAACGTCTATGTCGCGGGCAGCGTGATCAGCGACCGCACGACGCGCAACTATCCGGTGGCCTATTCGACCGGAGGCGGCGAGCAGGTGAACAACACGATGTTCATCCAGGACGAGACCGGAGGCCTGTGGATCGAATTCGACGATGCGGCGGACAATACCTGCGACCTGAACCAGGTCGTTACGCTCCACATGTACGGACAGCATATCGAACGCGACGCCTATACCAACGGATTGAAGATTGCCGGGCTTTCGTCGACGGCCGTACAGAGCGCCGTGGCGGGAACACCCGTCGAACCGGTCGTGATTGATGACCTGACGAAGCTGCCGGCGTATGAGAACCGGCTGGTGACGCTGCGCAACGTTGAATTCGCATTGCCTTACGGGACGCTGGTCAACATCAACGAAGGGGTGTCGTACCTCGGTATCAAACAGGGAGCCGCCTATCAGGCTTCGGCGGATTACAACGACCTGACGATCGAGTACGGCCATTACCTGCGCGACGCCAAGGGCAATACGGCTAAACTCTACACCACGTGGTCGTTCACCGAGCGGGCGCTTTCGATGATTCCCGAAGGGGCCGGCGATATCACGGGTATCGTCAACAAGCGTTACAAATGCGACGTTTACGACGGCCGCGACCAGATGCGCCGTCCGGTCGAGAGTTGGTGCGTGCGCATCCGCCGCGAGTCGGACATCACCAACTTCAAGGCCCCGGCCGCAAGCCGCCTTTCGAAGACCGTCATGCAGATCGGTCCGTGGACCGACAATGCAGGCGCCATGCAGTCGGTGACGGCGTCCGTCGGACAGGGACAGCTCAAACATTCGGTCGGCGAGGACGTGCTGGGATCGACTTCGGGAAATACGCAGCAGATGTACCTGGCGTGGGCGCATGCCCGTTGTACGGCGGCGACATGGGATGCGGTGAAGAATGCATGGCTCCCGGCCTACGGCAACACCAAAGGGGTGCAGTATGTCGCCGTGATGGCGCAGGGGTGGTGGAAAAATACCGCTGCGGTCAATACCGATACGGACGGTTGCTGCTGGATTCTCTCGAACCTCTCGACGAAAGGCTTTACGGGGCAGATTTCACTCCAGTTTACGGCCTCGAGCAACACCGCAGGCCCGATGTACTTCCAGATGGAGTGGGCCGATACGGACAATGCCAAAACCTGGACGCCGATCGGCAACGAATACGTGGCTTCGAACTGGCACAACAGCATCGCAGCGCCCGAATACCTCTTCGTGCTGCCCGACGAGCTGAAAGACCGCGAAAGTTTCTCGATCCGTCTGCGGGCTACCCGCCAGCGCAATGCCAGCGACACGGAGAACACCGCTTCGGGAACCAGCCGCATCGGTGTCGTACGCATGTCGTGCCTCGATTTATAAACCGTTAAAAATCCGAACGATGAAAATAGGTCAATTCAAATTGAAAATGCTCTTCGTCCTGTTCGCGGGCTTCCTGCTCGCGGCAGGGTGCTCGGAGAGCGATTCCCCGGAGTTCGAACAGTCCCGGAGGCTAGTGCGCAATCTCTACCTCGCGCCCGTTATGAGCGTGTATGCCGGGCAGACGCTGACCCTGCAGGGAGTAGGCTTCGAGGCGGGCGACGTGGTTTCGTTCCGGGCCGACGCCGCTGTGTTCGACCTGCCGGTAAGCGGCGTTACGGCCAAGACGGCCCGTGTGGTGATACCTGCGGCGATCGCCCGGGAGAGCTACGACGTTTATGTGGTTCGCGGTGCGCAGGAGCAGTATGTCGCCACGGTGAAAATCTACCTTACGACCGACCAGGAAGTTCCCGACAAGGAGGGCATGAACATCAAGGGCATTGTCTTCTGCGGCGACAAAGGCGTGCCGGGTGTCCGCGTGTCGGACGGGTTGCAGACGGTCACCACCGATGAGAACGGTTACTACTGGATTCCGTCGCTCAAGACGCTGGGGTATGTCTTTATCACGATTCCCCAGGGTTACCTGCCCGCTGCGCTCGATAACAATATGATGATGGGCTTCTGGGCCGGACTGACCGACGAGGCCGGGGTGTGCGAGAAGCATAACTTCGAGCTGGTGGAGGCCGATACCGAAAACCACGTCATGCTGGTGGGCGCCGACCTGCACCTGGCCGACAAGCAGAACGACCTGCGCAATTTCAAAAACGGGTTTATCGCCGAAACGCAGGCTTTTGCCGATGCCAGCTCCGTGCCGGTTTTCTGCCTCATGGCGGGCGACATGACCTGGGACAGGTATTGGTACGACCGTAATTTCCGGCTTCCGCACTACCGGCAGTGGCTTTCCCGGAACGGATATTCCGTGCCCGTATTCCACGCGATGGGCAACCACGATAACGACCCCTATGTGCAGGGCGACGCCCCGGGGCAGCTTTCCTATTGCAGGACGCTGGGGCCGAACTACTATTCGTTCAACCTCGGCAAGGTGCACTACGTGGTACTCGACGACATTGACTGGATCAATACGGGCGGCAGCGACGGCGTGCTGGGCAGCCGCGACTACAACCGCGTCGTGTCGCTGGCGCAGATGACCTGGCTGGCCGAAGACCTGGCTGCCGTCGAGGATAAGACGGCGCCGCTGGTGGTCTGTCTGCATGTCCAGCTCTACGAAAATTACAACGCCTCGTTCGCCAACACGGCCAAGATGCCGAGCGCCACGGGTGGAACCGGGGCGCTGATGAATGCCGTCCGGGATTTCTCCGAGGTGCATTTCATAACGGGGCATACGCACCACAACTCCACGATGGTCATCAACGACAAAGTGATCGAACACAACACGGCCGCCGTCTGCGAAACATGGTGGTGGAGCACTTTCTTTTCCGACCGGGCCATCTGCGTCGACGGGTCGCCTGCCGGTTACGGAATCTATACGGTCAATTCGACCGACGTGAAGTGGAGCTACAAGGGCATCGGCGAACCTGCCGGATACCAGTTCCGCACGTACGACATGAACACCGTGAAAAAGCACCTCGACAACAGCACCTACAAGGCGCTGCTGGCCCAGTATGCGAGCCGTGACAACAAGGGCGACGACTATGGAAAAGTGGGCGATAACGTTGTTTATATCAATGTTTGGAACTACGATCCGGCCTGGAAGGTCGAGGTGCGGGAGGATGGCTCGCCGCTTGAGGTGAAGCGTGTCTTCGACCGCGACCCGCTGCACACGATCACCTTCGACATTCCCCGCGTGGAGGCCAAATACGAAGCCAATGCCGACTGGGCGTCGTGCTGCTCGTCGCACATGTTCAGCGTGACGGCGTCGTCGCCCGTGTCGGAACTCGAAATCACGGTCACCGACCGTTTCGGCAATGTCTATTCGGAACGGATGAAGCGGCCGAAGGCCTTTGTGAAGACCTCGAAATAACTTGAAAAACGAAGAGCATGAAAAAGTACAGTATATGGCTGTTGGGATTCGCGGCGCTGGTCGCCGGGGCCTGCAGTACGGACCGGACCGGGGATGAGACGCTCGCACTCAGCGCTTCTTCGGTCAGCGCCAACAAGCGTGGAATGACCTACGAAGGCGGCGATGTCACGTTCGATGTCCTGTCGAATGTCTATTGGGTGATCAACCTCGACGAAGATGCCGACTGGCTGACCGTCGCGCCCCGTGCGGCGTACGGCAACCAGACGGTGAAGGTCACCGCGGCCGTGAATCCCGGGGGCAGGCGTTCGACGACGCTTCGGTTCGATTCGCTGGACGGCGTGACCGCACAGATCGAGGTGACGCAGGGTTCCTCCGATGAACTTATCTACTACATCCGCACCGGGGCCGGGGCTTCGGCCGTTGCGGAGCCGGTCGCCGTGGGCGGCTATACGGCGTGGGAACCGGAAGGCGTCGGTGCTTCGGCGGTGGGATTCTCCGGCGTAAACGCTTTCGTGTCGGCCGACACGCCTTCGTCGGGCTACGACGAGGCTTCGGGCGGTAACAATATCGTGCTGGAGGTTCCCGGAGAGGGCCCGGAAACTGTGACGCCCTCGTTTTCCGTGCGCGACGTGGCGACCCGTGACGACTCCTATTTCCGTCTGAAGATGGGCGTGCTGGCTCCCGGCGGCGAACTGACGCCCGACCGGTTCCGGGTGCTCGTCGGGAACGGCGGCGACGAACTGATCGCCCTGCAATACGAAGTGATCGACGGCGCAGGCGACTGGAAAGAGGTCCTGGCGCGGTTTTGGGTCGGCGAGGACAATCCCACGTTCGATTTTAAGGTCGAAGCCCCCGCAGGCGGTTACCGCATCGACGACTTCCGCCTTTACGAGGGCAACTTCGGCGAGGGACAGGAGGTTGCTTTCCAGGTCGGCGGCGACGACGGCAAGCCGGAAGGTT
>ERZ779850.2909-NODE-2909-length-12939-cov-3.958165_pt1 | contig 12939 bp, 9 predicted proteins | sample MGYA00511249_ERZ779850 | MGnify/ENA primary metagenome ERZ779850 (study PRJEB29588, sample SAMEA2162475) | human gut metagenome | biome: human gut; feature: human-associated habitat; material: faeces | place: Denmark | collected 2008/2010 ...
GCCGAGGCCGCCTGTCGCGAACGCAGCAGCAAGTTCCTCTCGTGGATCTTCCCCGTCCGCTCGGAGGAGGAGATCCGCGAACACCTCGACGCGCTGCGCAAGCGGTTCTTCGACGCCACGCACCATTGTTATGCCTGGCGCCTCGGCCCCCACGGCGAGGCGTTCCGCGCCAATGACGACGGAGAGCCTTCGGGTACGGCCGGAAAACCGATTCTCGGGCAGCTGCTGTCGAACGACCTGACGGATTGTCTGGTGGTGGTGGTCCGCTACTTCGGCGGGACGAAACTCGGGGTCCCCGGGCTGATCGCCGCCTATCGCGAAGCTACGGCCGACGTCATCGCCCAGGCGCAGATCGTCGAACGGACCGTCGACCGACAGGTGACGGTCGATTTTCCCTATGTGGCGATGAACGACATCATGCGCGTGGTCAAGGAGCTGCAGCCCCGCATCGAGGCTCAGGAGTTCGACAACCTCTGCACGATGCGGCTCTCGATCCGCGAAAGCCGCGCCGATCTGCTCGAAGAGCGGCTCCGCAAGGCCGGCGGCTCGCTCCGCGACCGCGAATAAGCGGGAGGAGGCTGAAAGAGGGGGCTGAAGGAAGAAGGGCCGGGAGGAGGAGCGTACAGGCCGGAAGGAGAGGACAAGCCGGGAGGAGAAGAGCGAGAGGGGGAGAGCAAGAGGAGAAGAGAAAGCCGGGAAGAGGGTAGAGAGGACTTGAGAGAGAGCCAAGAGGGGAGAGAACCGGAGAGAACCGGAGAGAAAGGAGAGCTCCGAGAAGAATGCCGGGAAGAGGGTAGAGAGGACCGGGAAGAGAGCCGGGAAGAGGAGAGAAAGCCGGGAAGAGGGGAGAGAACCGGAAAGGAGAGAGGACCGAAAAGAAAGCCGGAAACCGGGATGACGAAAACCGGGAAGACTGGTCGGAGAGCAAGAACCGGCAGAAGAGACGGCGAAAAACAACATGCTGACAGCAAACGGTCCGGCATAAGACCGGACCAACCGATATGGAAAGACACGATAACTGCATATACATCAAGGGAGCACGGGTGCACAACCTGCGCAACATCGAACTCGAAATCCCGCACGAAAAACTGATCGTCATCACCGGTCTGTCGGGCTCCGGAAAGTCGACCCTGGCCTTCGACACCATCTTCGCCGAAGGACAGCGCCGCTACGTCGAGAGCCTCTCGGCCTATGCCCGCCAGTTCCTCGGAAAGATCAACAAGCCGGATGTCGACATCATCGAGGGGATCGCCCCGGCCATCGCCATCGAACAGAAGGTCAACACGCGGAACCCCCGCTCGACCGTCGGCACGACGACCGAAATCTACGACTATCTCAAGTTGCTCTTCGCCCGCGCCGGACACACCTTCTCGCCCGTCTCGGGACAGGAGGTGCGCTGCTACTCGACGGACGATGTGGCCGAGTACCTGCTCGCTCACGACGGGCAGCGCGCCGTCATCGCCGCCCCGCTCATCCTCAACGAAGGGCAGGGGGTCATCGAAAAACTGACGCTGCTGCTCTCCGACGGCTTCATGCGCCTCTATGTCAACGGCGAGGTGAAGCTCATCGAGGAGATCCTCCCCGAAATCGGCCCCGATACGAAAACCGACGACTGGCTCCTCGTGGTCGACCGCCTGCGCGTGCACAACGACGAGGAGACCCCGACCCGCGTGAGGGACTCCGTCGCCAGGGCCTTCTCCTACGGCAACGGCCTCTGCTGCACGATCACCGACGACGGACTGCGCTCCTTCTCGTCGCGCTTCGAGGCCGACGGCATCGAGTTCGAACCCCCGACCGAACACCTCTTCAGCTTCAACAACCCGCTCGGGGCCTGCCCCCGCTGCGAGGGGTACGGCAAGGTGATCGGTATCGACGAGGATCTGGTCATCCCCGACAAGAGCAAAACCATCTACGAGGATGCCATCGCCTGCTGGCGCGGCGAAACCATGCGCCGCTGGAAACAGCAGCTCATCGACAACGCCTCGAAGTTCAACTTCCCGATCCATACCCCGTTCCACGAGCTGACCCCCGAACAGAAACGGCTGCTCTGGCGCGGAAACCAGTATTTCCACGGTCTGGACGAGTTCTTCCAGTACATCGACTCCGAGCGGCGCAAGATCCAGTTCCGCGTGATGAAGGCCCGCTACACGGGCAAGACCACCTGTCCCGAATGCGGCGGCTCACGTCTGCGCAAGGAGGCCCTCTACGTGCGGGTCGGCGGTCGCACGATCGCCGATCTGGTCCGCATGCCCGTCGACGAACTGATCGCCTTCTTCGCCGACCTGCAGCTCGACGAACACGACACGAAAACCGCTGCCCGCATCCTCGTCGAGATCCGCAACCGTCTGCAGTATCTCTCGGACGTGGGGCTCGGCTATCTGACGCTCGACCGCCTCTCGTCGACCCTCTCCGGCGGCGAAAGCCAGCGCATCAACCTCTCCACATCGCTCGGCAGCAACCTCACCGGCTCGATGTATATCCTCGACGAACCCTCGATCGGACTCCATCCCCGCGACACGAACCGCCTGATCGGCGTGCTGAAACAGCTGCGCGACCTGGGAAATACGGTCATCGTCGTCGAACACGAGGAGGAGGTGATCCGAGCTGCCGACTGGATCGTCGATATCGGCCCCAAGGCCGGTTACCACGGCGGCGAGGTGGTCTTCAACGGCACGTTCGACGACCTGCTCCGCTGCGAACGCAGCCTGACGGCCGACTACCTCACGGGACGTCGCCAAATCGCCGTCCCGCCCAGCGTGCGCGGTTGGAGCCGTTCGATCACCATCCGCGGCGCCCGCGAAAACAACCTACGGAACCTCGACGTGCGCATCCCGCTCGGCGTGATGACCTGCATCACCGGCGTCAGCGGTTCGGGCAAGTCGTCGCTCGCCAAGGGGATTCTCTACCCGGCACTGCGACGAATGCTCTACGACACGGGGGTCAAACCCGGCGACTTCGACGGCCTCGAAGGCGACGTTCAGCTGCTCAAGTCGGTCGAGATGGTCGACCAGAACCCCATCGGGAAATCCTCGCGCTCGAACCCCGTCACCTACATCAAGGCCTATGACGAGATCCGAAAGCTCTTCGCCGACCAGCCCTATGCCCAGCACAACGGCCTCGGCCCGGCAGCCTTCTCGTTCAACGTCGCCGGCGGCCGCTGCGAGGAGTGTCAGGGAGAAGGGGTCATCAAGGTCTCGATGCAGTTCATGGCCGATGTCGAACTGGTCTGCGAAGCCTGCGGCGGAAAGCGTTTCCGCGACGAAATCCTCGAGGTCAAGTACCGCGGACGGTCGATCTACGACGTGCTGGAGATGACCGTCGAGGAGGCCATCGAATTCTTCGGCGAGGATCTGCGCAACGCCTCCTGCCGGCGAATCGTCGAACGGCTCCAGCCGCTGCAGGATGTCGGGTTGGGGTACATCAAGCTCGGACAGTCGTCGTCGACCCTCTCGGGCGGCGAGAGCCAGCGCGTCAAGCTGGCCTCGTTCCTGACGAAGGATGCCGCCCAGGGAGGCGTCATGTTCATCTTCGACGAACCCACCACGGGCCTCCACTTCCACGATATCTCGAAGCTGCTGGCGGCGTTCAACGCCCTGATCGAACGCGGACACACGATCGTTATCGTCGAACACAACATGGATATCATCAAGTGTGCCGACTGGGTCATCGACCTCGGTCCCGAGGCCGGCGACCAGGGCGGACGGATCGTCTTCGAGGGGACGCCCCGCGAGCTGACCCGCTGCCCGGAGAGCCACACCGGCGAATTCCTCCGCCGTCACATCGAACACTGAGGTCGCCCCGGGTGGCTGCGGCCTCCCCCCAAAAACGGGCGGCTGCGGCCCCCAAGAAACAGAAACTCACGAAATGGAATTCTATACCTACAAGCTCCCCAACGGAATCCGCGGCATTCACCGTCAGGTGCGCGGATCGGTGGCCCACTGTGCGCTGGTCATCGGCGCCGGAAGCCGCGACGAACTTCCCACGGAGTACGGCCTGGCCCACTTCACCGAACACGCCTTCTTCAAGGGCACGGAGCACCGCCGGGCCTGGCAGGTCAACTGCCGGCTCGAAAACCTCGGCGGCGAACTCAACGCTTTCACCACCAAGGAGGATACGACGATTCACGCCACGACGCTCCGCGGCGACTTCGCCAAGGCCGCCGAGCTGATCGCCGACATTGCCTTCCACTCGACATTCCCCGACCGCGAACTCGACCGCGAAAAGGAGGTCATCGTCGACGAAATCAATACCTACAAGGATTCGCCCGCCGACCTGATCTACGACACGTTCGAGGATCTGCTGTTCGAAGGGTCGCAGCTGGGCCACAACATTCTGGGTCGAAAGGTCGCCCTGGCCCGCTACAACGGCGAGGCGATCCGCGCATTCACCCGGCGGATGCACACCACCGACCGCATGGTCTTCTCGTCGATCGGCAACTTCTCGCCCCGCGTGGCCGAGGCCGTGGCGGCCCGCTACTTCGGCGGAGAGGCCGCCTCGACGTGCCGCTGCGAAAGGGTGGCTCCGGGCCCCTGCACCCGTTTCGAAAAGAGCGTCGTGAAGCATACCCACCAGACCCACTGCATCATCGGAGGACGCGCCTACGGCATCGCCGACGAACGGCGGCTGGCCCTGCTGGTCAACATCCTCGGAGGGCCAAGTGCCAACTCGCTGCTGAACATGGTCATCCGCGAACGGAACGGCCTCTCGTACAACATCGAAGCCTCCTATACGCCCTATGGCGACACGGGAATCGTGGCCATCTACTTCAGTTCGGAGCACGCCAACGCCGAACAGTGCATCGAGCTTATCGACGAGCAGCTGCGTGCGCTCCGGACCACACCGCTCTCGGGCCGTCGCCTCTCGATGGCCAAGAAGCAGTTCATCGCCCAGCTGGCCATCTCGAGCGAAAGCAACGAAAGCTACATGCTCAGCGCCGGAAAAAGCCTGCTCACCCACGACGAGGTGGACACCATGGAACAGGTCTATGCCAAAATCCGCGCACTGACGGCTTCGCAACTCACCGAGGTGGCCGAAGAGGTCCTCTCGGGAATGTCACGTCTCATCTACCAATAACCCATCGACTCGCATGAACGCTCTCGAACGATACATCGACGAACACTCCTCGCCCGAAGAGGAGCTCCTCCACCGGCTCGACCGCGAGACGAATCTCCGCACGGTCGCTCCTCGCATGCTCTCGGGGCATATTCAGGGGCGGCTGCTCGAAATGATCGTCCGCATGTTCCGCCCGAGAAGGGTGCTCGAGATCGGGACATTCACCGGTTACTCGGCCCTCTCGATGGCGGCCGGCCTCGACGACGATGCCCGTCTGGACACCATCGAGGTCGACGACGAACTGGAGGAGTTCACCCGCTCGTGGTTCGACCGCTCGCCCCACGGCCGCAAGATCCGCTTCCTGATCGGTTCGGCTCTCGAAATAGCCCCGACACTCGGCGAGGTCTACGATCTGGTCTTCATCGACGGCGACAAGCGCGAATACCCCGACTACTACCGCATGCTGATGGGCGACAACGGCTCGCGGCCGCTCGTCCACACCGGGTCGATCCTCATTGCCGACAACATCCTCTGGTCGGGAAAGGTCGTCGAACCCGTGGCCCACAACGACCGCCACACGCAGGCCCTCCTGGAGTTCAACCGCATGGTGGTCGAGGATCCGCGGGTGGAGAATGTCATCGTCCCGCTGCGCGACGGGCTGAATCTGATCCGCGTGCGCTGAGGGTCCACGGTGAATTAGTATCCCGAAGCAATGGGTGCAATGCCGGTTTGCTGAGAAGGGGAGCAGCGTGCCGCCGAAGGAGGGCAGAAGAGGGGAGAGAAAACAAGTAGCATAAGGAGGAAGGCTCGGTTCGGGACGTGCCGTTTCGAGGGAAAAATCGCAGAAAAGAATCGGGTAAAAAGAAAAGTTAAACGATTCGGATTGTCTTTTTGCAGGATTTCAGAAACCGAACGGACAATCTCGGAAATTTTTACTTATCTTTAGGAACCCATTCTAAAATTACCCGCCATGAAGAAACTGTTCCTGTCGTTCGTCACGGCCCTGTGGGTCGTATCCCTGCCTGCCCAGGAATCCGATTTCCGGTTCGGAAAGGTCTCCGAAGAGGAGCTCCGTATGGAGCGCTATGAAAAGGATCCCGATGCCAATGCCGTCGTCCTCTACGAGGAGACATCGATTCACTACCTCGTCGGCAACCAGCTGTCCCTGATCCGCGACTACTTCGTCCGGATCAAGGTGCTCAAGAGCGACGGCGCCGATGTCGCCAATGTCGAACTCCCGTACATCTTCCAGCACGAAAACTACGCAAACCTCGACGCCGTCGCCTACAACCTCGTCGACGGTAAGATCGTCAAGAGCCCCATGCGCCGCCAGTATCTCTTCCGCGAACAGGTCGACGGCGACCACTGGCTCCTCAAGTTCTCAATCCCGGAAGTCCGCGAAGGAACCGTCATCGAGTACCGCTACTCGATGAACTCCGACTTCGTCACCTCGATCGACCCCGTCATCCTCCAGCACGGCATCCCCGCAGCCCGGACAAAGGTCCGCGTGATGATCCCCGAGTACTTCCGCTTCAACGTCAACCTGAAAGGGTATCTCCCCATCGAGATGCGCGAGGATGTCATCACCGGAACCATCTCGGGGACAAACTACCACTTCAACGAACGCGAAATCGCAGCCGACGGCGTCGATATTCCCGCCCTCAAACGCGAACCCTTCGTCTGGGACCTCGACGAGTTCCGTTCGATGATCACCTTCGAACTCTCGCAGCTCGCCCTGCCCAATACCATGGTCCGCAACTTCAGCGCCTCGTGGAAGGATGTCAACGAAAGCCTCGCCAAGAGCAAGTTCAACGACTACCTGCACATCAACAACCCCTTCCGCGACGAGGTCGAGGCCATCCGCGCCCGGAACCTCCCGGAACGCGAAACCCTCCACGAAATCCTCCGCACCGTACAGTCCCACATGAAGTGGAACCACATCTACAACCTCTTCGGCGATTCGCCCCGCGAGGCCGCCAACAAGGGCGAAGGGTGCAGTTCGGAGATCAATTTCGTGCTGGCGGCCGCCCTGCGCGATGCCGGATTCAAGGTCGATCCCATTCTGCTCAACCCCCGCTTCGCCGGCCGGCTGCCGCAGGTCTACGCCACGATCGACGGAATTCATACCTTCATCCTGCGTGTGACGCTCGCCGACGGCTCGTTCGCCTATCTCGACGGCACGAACCCGCATGCCGATGTCGACCTGCTGCCGAAAGAGCTGCTCGTCGACCGCGCCCGTGTCTACGGGGTCGACAATGAGAGCGGATGGTGCGACCTCTCGCATCTGGCCCCCAGCAGCACCAACATCAACATGATCATCGAGATGCGCGACGACCGCTCGCTCCATGCCCAGGTCGTCGAACGATACACCAACCAGGCGGCCCTCGAAACCAGCACGGAATACGACGAGGCTCAGTCCGAGGAGAAGTACATCGAAAAACTCGAAAAACAGCACGAAATCCGGATCGAAGAGCTGAAGATCAACGGCACGGGAACGCCCGTCGTCACGCAGGAATACACGATGGTCAAAAAGGCCGACGAGGTTGGCGACCTGATCTACCTCAACGCCACGATCATCCCGTTCCTCTCGGACAATCCCTTCAAGAGCGCCGTGCGAAACTATCCCGTCGAGTTCGACCTGCCCCGCACCTACAACATCCTCGGATCGATCCGGCTGCCGGAAGGGTATGTCGTCGAGGAGCTGCCCCGCGCCGCCTGCTTCAACGCCTTCGGCGGCGATATCGCCTGCTTCTACATGATCCGGGCCGCCGACGGCGTGCTGCAGTTCAACATGCGTTTCACCCAGAAGCGGATCATCTTCCTGCCCGAAGAGTACGCCGATCTGCAGGCCATGTTCGGCGCCGTGGCCGAACTCTGCAACCGGAAGATCGTCCTGCGCAAACAACAGTAGAACGCCATGTTGCGAAACATCCTGCTGCTGTTGTGCGTCGCCCCGGCTGTCGCGGCGGCGCAGCCCGCCGGGCAGATCCCCCGGGAGTTGCTGGAGAACAGCGACGCCGTCGTCCGCAGCGACGCCGTCGAGGTGGTCTACAACTCGCCGAACGACGCCGTCGAACGGCACCGTCGCTGCATCACGATCCTCAACCAGGCGGCCGCCGGGAAGGGTTTCTTCGTCTGTCCGGTCGACGGGCAGTCGACCCTGCGCAGCTTCCGCGGAGCGATCCTCGACGCCAACGGAAAGGTGCTGCGAAAACTCAAGCGCGGCGAACTCTCCTACAGCGAATACTCGTCGGGACTGGCCGACGATGCGGGTTGCTATCTGCTCGAAGTCCGCTCGCCGAGGGTCCCCTACACGGTCGAACTGGAGTACGAGGTGGCCCGCAACGACGCCATTCTCTCGTTCGCGCCGTTCATCCCCGTCACGTCGACCTCCTCGTCGCTCGAGAAGGCCGACTATACGCTCTCGATGCCCGCCGGGACCCCGTTCGGCTACAAGGCCCGCCGGATCGGTGAGCCCGAAAAGAGTTCGGCCAACGGCCGCGATATCTACCGCTGGAGAATCGAAGGGTGGAAGGCTCTCCCCGACGAGGAGATGTCGCCCGATGCCTTCGATCTGCTGCCGATGGTGCTCGCCGTGCCCTACGACTTCCGGTATGCCCGCACGCAGGGCTCGATGCGCGACTGGCAATCGTTCGGCGCCTGGCTCTGGGGACTGCTCGAGGGGAGAGACCGTCTGCCCGAAGAACTCCGCTCGGAGGTGCATGCCCGGACCGATACGATCGCCGCGCCACGCGACAAGGTCCGCTCGCTCTACGACTATCTGGGCGAGTCGACCCGTTACGTCAGCATCCAGCTCGGAATCGGCGGACTGCAGCCGATGTCGGCCGAGGAGGTCTTCCGCACGAAGTTCGGCGACTGCAAGGCCCTCACGAACTATCTGCGCGCGATGCTCGCCGAGTGCGGTATCCCGTCGGACTACGCCATCATCAACGTCGACCGCCCCCGGATGTTCCGCGACTTCGCCTCGGCCAGCCAGGCCAACCACGCTATCCTGCGCGTCCCGCTCGAAAGAGACACGCTGTGGCTCGAATGCACGAACACCGAAATGCCGTTCGGGTATATCCACAACGACATCGCCGGCCACGACGCCATCCTCGTAACCCCGCACGGCGGCCAGTTCGTCACGCTGCCCCGGTATGCCGATTCGCTCAACCGCATGGTCCGCAGCGTCGAGATCGAGATCTCGGCCGACGGCGCGGCCCGCGGAAAGGTCCGCGAACGATTCGAAATGACGCAGTACGAGTGGATGATGGGGTTCCGGCAGCTCGAACCGCGCAAACAGCGCGACCTTCTCCTCAGCAGGCTCCGGATCCCCACGGTCACGGTCGACCGGATCTCCTGCACCGAATCGCGCGGGGCACAACCCTCGATCGAGATCGTCTACGACTTCTCGACCCCCTCCTATGTCAACTTCTCGGGACAGAACGGCTTCGTGCAGCTCTTCCCGTTTGACGGCTATGGCAGCGTTACGGCCCGTTCGCGCACGCGCGACTTCCACCGCGAAACAGGGTATCTCGACATCGACCGGATCCGGATACGGCTCGCCGAAGGGCTGCAGATCGAGGCTTTGCCCCAGGCGGCGGAGTTCGCCAACGAGTTCGGAACGTGCCGGCTGCAGGTCACGCCGACGGACGATGGGGTAGAGATGGAGTTCCGCACGCTGGTCCGTTCGGATGACTTCCCGCGCGGAGAGCTGGAGGAGTATCGCCGCATTGCCGAGGCCCGTAAGGAGGCCTACAACGGCCATTTCGTCGTGAAACGTCCGTAAAGCCGATTTTTTTCGTATCTTGCAGGCCGTTTAAACCGGATAATCATGGAGATCAAGGAACTGCAGGAGCGCGTCGACGCCTGGATCAAGGAGTATGGCGTGCGCTATTTTTCGGAACTGACCAACATGGCCTGTCTCACCGAAGAGGTCGGCGAATTGGCCCGGGTCATGGCCCGCACCTATGGCGATCAGTCGTTCAAGGCGGGCGAAAAGGCCAATCTGGCCGATGAGATGGCCGATGTCCTGTGGGTATTGGTCTGTCTGGCCAATCAGACCGGGGTCGACCTCACGGCCGCCGTCGAGGCCAACTTCGCCAAGAAGACCTCCCGCGACAAGGAGCGTCACCTCCACAACGAGAAACTCCTCCACACCGACACCTCCCGCAAACAGTAGCCGGCAAACTTCACAAAGTACCTAGCGGTCGCGCTTTCCGGGACCGACGGCGGACGGCGGTTGCCGGGGCTGCGTCTACCGCACGATATCGATGCAAATGGCTCCGTAGAGGCCCCGCTCTCCGAAGAGTTGCACCGCTTCGACCGGCAGCATGTAATAATAACTCATCTCCACCTCGGCCGAACCCTGGAATGCCCCCGATAGTCCCATTGCCAGCCAGGCCTTAATGCTGGACGGCGCATCGCAGAAGAAGACCAGCGGCTCGCGGTCGGGATAGGTCGTTCCGCTTACGACCGGCTCCTTCCGCAAAGGCGCGGAGGGAACGGCAGCGGAAGCAGGGGAGGACGGCACGGAAGCAGAAGCAGGGGACCCCGGAATGCACCTCAGGATGCACCCCGGGATGCCGTCATTTCATAGTCCGGTTTCTGCTCACTTCCGATATCCGAACCGGCACAGCCTGCTGCACCGCCCGGCGCTGCGGATCGTCCAGCTCGTCGAAAGGTTTGTCGAACCACTGGCGGGAGAGATCGCTCCGAAGCCCGGCGTAGACCTCCGACAGTGTCTGCTGAACGTCGGCGTAGACGGCATAGGGGGTCTCGCGGGTCGTCTCAATGCCGAAAATACCCCGGCTGACATCGTAGGACTCCATGCGCCCATCGGGCAAGCCGATCTTCATCGGCCGGCTCTCGGAGAGCGACCGGTCGGAGGAGGGGTTGACCACAAACTCCCGGGCCCGCACCTTCAGCTCCTCAACGCTGCAGGCCGCCACGTTGCCTCGAGTTCCGGCAAGGATCTCCCCCCGGGCATTGATCAGCACCCCGAAATAGTTGCGTTCCGCAATCTTCAGGCGATAGGTGTCAGGGTGGGTCGAATCGCCCGGAACGAACTCATGAAGCTCATAGATCTCAACCCTGGGCTGCGAACCGTCGGGCTGCGTCCCGAGACGGGGCGGAAGCATCCGCTCGACACTCGGACCGTCTGTTCTGTAACGCACGCACAATGCGTTGATATCGCGCATCTGTTCCTTGATATCGGAAATGCGCCCCATCTGCACTTCGTTGTCGGCCTGAATCGTAACCGTCAGGCGCCGGCGATCCTCCTCGGAAAGGCTGTCGCGTTTCGCGGAGATACGCTGCAGCAGGTCGTCGCCCGATCCGGCAACACCGTCGATCCACATCGAATCCCGGCTCAACCGGACCTCGATCGTGGGGGTATCGTCGGCCGCAGCGTCGGGAACACCGGCTGCAGGTCCGGGATCGCGTGTGGTAAAACTGCAGAGCATCATCATTCCGGCCACCACGGGGATGGCCGCGCCAAACCGCAGAGCGGCATGGCGCCGTTGTCTGAATTGTGTCATCATGGCAAATCGGTTTTTGGTGAGTGAATGATTCAACCCGTTGGCTATATCCGGATTATAACCGAAGAGTTGACGAAACAGAACGATTCGATACCGCGTAAGGTCGTAACCCGCCTCCAGCACCGCACGGTCGGCCTCCCATTCGTGCACCTCCTTCAGCCACCGCTGCGCAATCCACACGAAGGGGTTGAACCAGAAGAGGCATCGCACGATCTCCACAAGGAGAATCTCCACCGAATGGCGGTGGCGGATGTGGCTCGCCTCGTGGCAGAGTACCATTCCGCGCCGCTCGCCTTCGTAGCCCGGTCCGAGATATACCGTGCGCAGAAACGAGAAGGGGGTTCGGATGTCGGGATGTTCGGCCAGCGTATAACCGGCACACGGCGTCAGTGACGCGTGGCGGCGCAGGCGGCGGATACGGTTCAGACGCACCGCCAGCAGCACGAACGAGAGACCGGCCACGATCGCGTAGAGCCACGGAAGGATATCCCGATGCGGCCGATTCGCCTCGTGTCGGACAGCTGCCGTGCGGATCTCTTCCTCCTCGGGAAGAGGCCGCGCGGGGATCCAGGGCTCACCGGTCCCGACACCGTCGGCCGTAAAGCGGCGGATGTCCGATACAGTCTCCGGCTCCGCAGGGGGATAGAGCGGAATATCGAGAGCCGGAAGAAGCGCCGAAAGCACCAGCGCCAGAATCAGAAAGCGGCGGCTGGCACGGAACGAAACCCGACGCACCAACATCAGGCGGTAGAAGAGCAGCAGTGTCCCGCTGCAGAAGAGCACTTCGATCAGATAGAGCAAGGGCGGTTTCATGGTGATGGCGTTTGGTGGGGATTCGGTCGATGGCAGGGGAGCTACCGACGGTCGCGCAGCAGCGTAAGAATTTCGTCGGTCTCCTCGACCGAGATGGCCCGGTGTTCGGAGAAAAACGAGACGAGACGGCTCACCGAACCGTCGAAAAAGTTGTGCAGCACCGTATCCATATACCGGCGCGCGTAGGCATCCTTCGTAACGAGCGGGTAATATTCATGGGTCTTGCCGTAGGCCTTGTGGCCCACGAAGCCCTTCTTCTCGAGAATGCGGACAATCGTCGAAACCGTATTGTAGGCCGGGCGTGGCTCGGGCATCGCCTCCAGGATCCCGTGTACAACCGACGGACCCCGGGACCACAACACCTGCATGATATCCAGTTCGGCTCGGGTCAGTTCCTGAGGCCGGCTCTTTGTCTTTGTCTCCATAACGAAAAGTTTAGTTGATCCGATACAAATATACAACTAATATTTTAGTTATACAACTAAAGTTTTAATTTTTTTCCGAGGGGGGGAGGGGGGGGGGTGGGAGGGGATCC
>ERZ779850.2910-NODE-2910-length-12936-cov-26.830758_pt1 | contig 12936 bp, 11 predicted proteins | sample MGYA00511249_ERZ779850 | MGnify/ENA primary metagenome ERZ779850 (study PRJEB29588, sample SAMEA2162475) | human gut metagenome | biome: human gut; feature: human-associated habitat; material: faeces | place: Denmark | collected 2008/2010 ...
TCACCTTGCCCTGCTGTTTATCCAAGACCAGCAGCACGTCTTTTTCCTGCCCCTCCACGGGCGGGGTCATTCTGTTTGCCATAAATAATTGGAATTTTAGTGGTTACGGGAATAGTCCCGCTCAAAGGTAGCGACTAAATATGCTATATTTGGACGGACGGCAAAGGCTGTCCGAATTTGTCCAACGATGTCTTGATTTGTCTTATCTATAACACAACATGGAATATTATTCGTAACTTTGTGGTAATTTTAACAGCAGATATAAATCATGGAAAATAATATTATCAAATTTCTAAAATCAAAAGATTATACAGCAATACGGGATATTGGACAAGGTGGTACAGGAAAAACAAAGTTGATTAAAGATGAAACTATTAATGAAACATTTGTGTGTAAAAAATATTCTACATATTATCCGGAACATCAATCTCTATATTACGAAAACTTTGTAAATGAAATTAAAATACTATACAAAATAAATCATCCTAATATAGTCCGTGTATTTAGTTATTACCTATATCCTGAACAATCAACAGGATATATTTTAATGGAATACATTGACGGGGTTGATATTGAACAGTATTTAACTGTAAATCCGAATAAGATAAATGACTTATTCATTCAAACAATAAATGGATTTAAATATTTAGAGGAGCGAAATATTTTACATAGAGATATTAGACCTTCTAATATTCTGATTTCTAATGATGGCATCGTTAAAATAATTGATTTCGGATTTGGAAAGGATGTACAAAAATCAGTGGATTATAAAAAAAGCATAACATTGAATTGGACATATTCTTTACCGAATGATTTTAGTATGTCTATATATGACTTTAAGACAGAGGTTTATTTCGTTGGAAAGCTATTTGAAAGAATAATAAACGACAACAATCTACATCAGATATTTAAATACAAAGTGGCATTAGATAAAATGATTATAACTAATCATGACATAAGGATTGCTTCTTTTTATGACGTAACAAGAGATATAATGTCTGAAAATGCCATATATATAGATTTTAGCGATGAAGAAAAAGAAATCTATGCGAATATTGCCAATTCGTTTATGAGCGTTTGTCCCAGTGTTGAACCAACAACAAAATACAAAGAAGATATAGAATTAATTACCAAATCATTAAATGATTTATTGCAGAAATCTATACTTGAAGAATACATTCAAAATAATAATTTATTTATTGCATGTTTTATATGTCCACCATATCGGTATAAATCAAAACCTATAATTCCAGTAGAGAATTTGGCTGTTTTCAGTAAATGGTGGAAAGAATTATCAACTGAACGCAAAATTATTGTACTTAATAATTTATGGATTCGATTTGATTCAATAAAAAGAGAAATCGCCGATGATTTACCTTTTTAAATAAAAAATAAAAGAGAGCGAAGTTAATCACTCTCTTTGGGTGAGCCATTTATGAGCCATTTAATTATAGACCTTATACCTTATAATCAACGACTTATTAAATTTGCATTATACCTGCGATACGTTAGTGAGCCATTTAGGAACATAATAAGTTCCTTTTCCCACTTTACCCTGCATTTCCAGCCAACCATTCATTTGTTGGAGTATGCGGGATGCTGTAGGCTTGCTTACTCCCAAAATGTTCTGTACGTCCGAGTTCGTGACACGTCCGTTCTTGGCTGCATACTCGACAACTGAAATATACCTTTCATCCACCCGCTGCGCCAATAGCTGCGAACGTATATCGGTATAATAGGTAATCATCAGACCGCTTAACATTTCAAGTTTGGGCGGCAACAACTTGTATGCACTGACAGCTTCCAAGATACGCTTGTAGCCACGTCCCCAGCTTTCAATATCCCCGCTTCTGAAAAAGGCGTTGGCGATTAACGGATTATAGGGAGAGGACGGGTGGCTTTCAAAAAGTTTTTCGGTCGTCCAACTTTCCGGCAACTGCCCGGCGTTCCAAAAGGTGATATGGTCGGGGAACACGCTAATCTGAATGGGTACGGCACTGGCATAGTCTTTATGTGCCACACAATTCATCAGTGATTCCCTGACAGCTTCCACCGGGAACTGCGGTGTTTCACGCCGGGAAATGCCCTCGTATGAAATGCGGTAAATCAGGTATTTGGTCTTTATCAAATCCATTGCCTTATCCACCTGCTCCATTAAAGAGCCGTGAACCTCGTCCTGAAACTCCAAGTTACCCTTATCATCCCGGAAGAAACCTATCTTGATATAAGCCCCGGTTACAAAGCGTTCCGGGTCGGGGTGGAACAACAGCAAGGCGGCACGGGTCGGGCGGTTGGTTTGGGTGTCAATCAGCCGCAAATCGTGCAGCAAATTTTCGGTAGTATCTTTCAACACATCTTCGTCCACACGACCGCTTCTCGCCGCTTCCTTGCGGAAACGGTCTAATGCGCTTGGGGAAAGTTCCTCTATGCCTGCCCACTCTATGGGAAACTCGTCCCAATGCCTGCCAGTACGTTGCAGGATAAAACGGTTCAACGCCGCACCTTTCAACTCCTGTTTCGTGCTGCCGCTGCGATAGTGGTACTGACCTTTGTAATTGATAGGATTGGAATAAGGCGGTACGTCAATCTCGATATATTTCAGCCCGTTTTCTTCCAGCAGGTTCACGTCCACGATAATACCCAGCACGTCACGTACTTTGTTCGGTATATCCTCCAGCAGTTTGTCAGCATCGGCAACGCCGACTACCTTACCGTTGTCATTCATACCTATATATATCTTGCCACCTGTGGCGTTGGCAAAGCCGCATATCCATTTCAGATACTCGTCACGCCAGCTTTCTTTCCATTCCGTATTTTGGTTTTCATTCATAATCATTTCTTTGTCTGCAAAATTAGTAAAAATACTGTCTGTCAGGAAAGAATATCGGTTATTCTTCCTCTTTTATCAGGTGGCATAGCTCCGGGTCGTTCTTAATCCGGGTTATTTCGTCCTCGACTATCTGCCGGACTTCCTGACGGATGCGGTCATAGTTGGCTTGTATCTCCTCCTGCATCCGGTCGTTGCCGTCCTTGTCGGTGAAGTCGATAATCTGCGGCAACTTCACGTAACGGGCGGTTTCCCGCTTCACCTTTTCATTGTCCACCACGATTTCACAGTGGAAAATCTTCTGCTCTATCCGCTCATCGAAGTTGTCCGCCACAGCACCCACGAACATACCTTGCGTGAGGTTGGATATTTTGCTGGCGGGTATCAGGCTGTCCATTTGGGTGCTTATCGAGGTGGATTTTTCCCGTTGGTTTATCGTCATGCTCTGCCGTTTCTGCAACACCTTACCGAAACGCTCGGAAAGGATTTTCGCCGTTTCACCGACCACCTGACCGCTGAACACGTTGCCCACAGTATTTTGGATTACCCGGCTTTCCTTGTCCCCGTAGTCACGGGTAAGCTGGCTGTAATCCTGAAAGCCCAGCAGAACCGCCACCTTGTTGCTTCGGGCGGTGGCTATCAGGTTATCAAGCCCACGAAAATATATAGTCGGAAGTTCGTCTATTATCACCGAACTTTTAAGCTGACCTTTCTTGTTTATCAGCTTCACGATACGGGAATTATATAATCCCAGTGCTGCCGAGTAGATATTTTGGCGGTCAGGATTGTTGCCGACAACCAGTATTTTAGGTTCTTTCGGGTTGTTGATGTCAAGTGAAAAATCATCGCCCGTCATTACCCAGTAAAGGGCGGGTGAAATCATCCTTGAAAGCGGGATTTTTGCACTGGCAATCTGCCCCTGCAACTGTTCAACTGCCGAACTTTCCCAAGCGTCCACGAACGGGGAAAGGTAATTTTCCAGTTCGGGATAACTGCGCAAAATCGTGAATACATCAGCGTATTTCTTGTTCAACAGTTCTATGGCATGGGGAAACGTGCAATACCTGCCGCCTTGATAGATGCGCAAATACCAAATAATGGCTGCAAGCAGGATAATCGGGCTTTCCACGAAGAAGTCGCCCTGCTTGCTTATCCAGCTTCGATTGAGGTTAAGCATAATCGTGTAGCTGGCTTCATAAGCATCCGCAATGTCCGACATGAAGCTGGCGTTTATAGGGTTACATCGGTGGCTCTTGCGTGGGTCGTCAAAGTTGATAACGTAAAATTTCGGCTTGACCTTGTAGCCGTCCAAGTGGTTAAGCAAATGATTGTAAGCGATTTCCGAAAGGTCAGGAAACTTATAATCATACAGGTAGAGCGCAAAACCTTTCTCGATTTGCTGTTTTATGTAATTATTTACTACTGCGTATGACTTCCCGCTGCCCGGCGTTCCTAACACGATGCTCGCACGAAAAACGTTTACAACGTTAATATAGCCATTGTTCCACTTCTTCTTATAGTAGAACCGGGTAGGCAGATTTACCGAATACTCGTTCTCGATAAGCCTTGTTTCCTGCTGGAAACTTTCGTTCTCGGTATTAAAGACATCATCCATTAGGTTGTTTTTCAACAACCGGGACATCCATGTCCCCGCCATGAGCATACAGATATAACCCACCGACAGCGTGGCGATATAAAACACGGCATCCGCCGTATGTGGCAGCGGCAGTTCCAGCATCCACCAGTTCAGGAAAAACAACACGACACCCGCCGCAAGGCTGCAATGTATCTTCGTCCACGTTATCTTTTCCTCTTTCACGCCCTTAGTGCCGATGCACGACAGGGCGAGGAACACCACCGAAAAAAGTTTCGTCCAAAGAACGGACGAGAACAGCCCGGTGGTACGCTGGAAGTTCCACAGTATCTTGTCTATCACTTCAAAGGTCACTCCCCACTTTTTCAGGGTGGAGTAACAGAACCAGTACACGTTTATTCCCACGAATAGAATACTGACAGCCCGCATAAAGTCCATGACCCTTGCAAGCCCTCTCAAATCATCTTCCTGTTGCATGATTGTAATGTTTTTTAGTTAGTCGATGCGCCTTGTGCGCTTCTTTTTCTTCTTTCTCTTTTGGCGGGCGGTGTCCTGCGGCTCGTCACCGCCTGATGCACCGCCGCCCAGCAAACCGCCGAAAGCACCCAGCACGGAAGCCACGCCCGAAACGATGTCGGCTTTCGGCATGAAGCCCGGCTGTTCCTGATGCGTGGATTGGTCTTGCTGCGGTGCTGACACTTCGGGCTGGTGCATCTTTCCGGTTTCGCCCGAAAAGCGTTCGTTGAACACGTTCGCCGAAAACTCCTTGCCCAAGCGTGAACCATTCAGCACCACCTGGCTGTCGTGGTCGATGAACGTAACGCCATAGATGCGCCCGCTGTCGTTCTGACGGAATACCACGTCAATGCCCTGCTTCTTTAGCTGCTGTTCCAGTTCCTTGCGGCTGCGGGCGGTCTGCATGGCAGTGGCTACAATCTTCCGGGTGCGCTCTTTCAGCTTTCCGTTCTTAATCAGCTCGCCCGATTTCTCCATTCTGCGCTGCACTGCTTCATAGCCCACCGACTTGCCGATGCGGGAAGCCTTTACCGGGTTGCCCACCTTTTCGCCCTTGTCATTCGTGGCGGAATAGACAATGCCCTGATAGGGCTTGCCGTTCACTTCACCCTTGACTTCCTCGGCGCACACGTTGTAAGCGGCAAGCAAAGCCTTGTACTCCCCGAACGACTGGAAGCGGTAGCCATAGCAAGCCGCTTTCACGGTGTTGCCGACTTGGTGCTTCACGTCCCCGGCTGCATAATCCACCTTTTTCAGTTCGGGGCGTTCGGCACGTTCCTTTCGCTCTGCCGGGTGCAGGTTGTATTTCTTTTCCAGTTCACGGGTGATTTGCTTGCTGCGCCGATGCTCGAACCTGTCATTCAGCGGTCTGCCGTTCTCGTCCACCCGCAACCCCACGATGTGGATATGGTGGCGGTCGATGTCGGTATGCTTGTACACCAGATAAGGCTGGTCGCCATAACCCAACTTTTGCATATACTCCCTTGCAATGTCGGAAAGCTGCTGGTCGGACAGCACGTCTTCCGGGTGCGGGTTTATGGAAATATGAAGTATCGGCTTCTTGGTGGATAGCTGGACTGGCATCTGCATCTCAAAGCTGCGCATACACTCGCCGATAGAGAAATTCCCGTCCTCGCTTAACAGCATCCGGTTGGAGAAAAGCACCTTTGCTTCCTCGCTGTCCACCTTGTTTTGGTTGTACGCCAGTGCGCCGAACATATTGCCGCCCGTGCTTATTTTGGCAACCATAGTTCCTTGCACTCGTTTGTCAGGTCGATAACCTGACGGTTCAACACAGCCAGTTCGGTGGTCGCTTTCTCCAGTTTATAGAGAAAAGCCAGTGCCTTTTTCTCCGAAAAATTACTGTGCAACGCCTTTACGACTTGGTTGTAATTGACCGCAACCGCCCGGAACTGGGCGTAAAATTCGGTCAGCTTGGCGCAATACTCGACCGCTGTTTTCTCCACTTTCACCACCCGGAACGGCTCGCCGAACAGCCGGGCGGCGATGAAACGGGACTTGCTCGTAACGCCCGACTGCTCCCATTGCGAGAGGAAGCGGGCGTTCTCCCGGTCGTTCAGGTAAAGGACATGGCGATGCTTCGCCGGGTCTGCGAGGGCGGGGCGACCGCCCTTGTTAGGTTTTCTTGTTTCCATGCTTCTTTAGATTAAAAAATTACGACTTCGGAGTGATTTTTACCCCCGCAAGGGGCAAGGCGTTTTCAGGCACGGAAAACGGTTTTGTAGCATACAAAACACACCTTGCTATTTTCTATAAATTCCTCCCGTTCGGCAAAACAAGCAAACTCGCTTTGCTCTCACTTAATCGGAATTTTCTGACGAAAATCGAAATCCGTCACGGACGGATTGGGGTTAGCGTGGAACGGTAAGCCCAGCCGTTCACCAGCCCGGTTTTACACCTCCGCCCCCTGCGGTTCGTTACTCCGCTGCAAAGTAACGGTGATTTATAATGCTGTAAAATAGGTAGTTGGTGGACAAATCGGGACAGTGCAGGACAAATTGGGACACATCTAAAAACGAACGTTTTTTCTCCTTTTATTTGCAGAAGATTTCAAGATTGAAAGCCATATTTCAAGCAAGAAAGCAGGATTTCAAGAAAACGTGATTGCAGGATTTCAATATTTCAAGATTGCAATATGGAAAGAATGAATGAAAGCAATAAATAAATCTATCTATCAACCAATAATGAACGAAAGCAATATGGAAAACGAGAAAACATCCCTTTATGTCGCCTTTTCCACCCAAAAGGGCGGGGTCGGCAAAACCACCTTTACCGTGCTGGCGGCAAGTTACCTCTATTACCTCAAAGGTTACGATGTGGCGGTGGTCGATTGCGACTACCCGCAACACTCCATTGCCGGGATGCGCAAGCGGGATGCCGAGCAGGTCGGGGCGGATGAAGATTACAAGCGCATGGCGTATGAACAGTTTACCCGGCTGGGAAAGAAAGCCTACCCGGTATTGTGCAGTTCACCCGAAAAGGCGATTGCAACGGCTGACGAATATATAGCCGCCGGACACGTGCCGGATATTGTGTTTTTCGACCTGCCCGGCACGGTGAACAGCGAGGGCGTGATAAACTCCCTTGCAGGCATGGACTACATTTTCACCCCCATTTCAGCCGACAAAGTGGTGCTGGAAAGCAGCCTGTCGTTCGCAATGGCTATCCAAAAGCTATTGGTGAAGAATGAAGCCTGCCGACTTGCCGGGCTGTACCTTTTTTGGAACATGGTGGACGGGCGGGAGAAAACAGACCTTTACACCGCCTACGACAAGACGATTAAGGAACTGGAACTACCGCTGATGAAAACCTTTATCCCCGATACCAAACGCTACAAAAAGGAACTGGTAGCGGATAAAAAGGCGGTGTTCCGCTCCACGCTCTTTCCCGCCAGCCGCCCGCTGGTGAGGGGAAGCAACTTGGAAGAACTGATAACCGAAATAGTGTACTACATCAAATTAAAATGATATGGCAAAGCAAAGCGGCGGGATGCCGAAGATAGACGAGGATTTCATGAAAGAACTTATCTCGCAAGGTGTCCCCAGTAAACAAGATAATAATAAAACGAATGATGTACCGCAAGAAACACAAACAGAAACGATGCAAGTAGAGAAACCGACACCCCGCAAGCGCAAGGGCGGTTCGGGCGACTACCGGGAAACCTACTTTCAGAAAGTGGAACTGGCAGACCGACAGCCCTTGTACGTGAGCCGTACCACGCACGAGAAGCTGATGCGTATCGTGACGGTGATAGGCGGGCGCAAGGTGACGGTAAGCAGCTACGTGGAAAACATCCTGCTGCGCCACTTCGAGCAGTACCAAGACGAGATAAACGCCTTGTATGAAAGCCACTTCCAAAAGCCCTTTTAGCTATGGTAGCCTATTGCATATTAACCGGGCTTTTGGTGTACTACATCGCCCTGTGGCTGTGGTATCGCTACACGGACAGCCGGACATCACCGGGCAGAACGGATGATGCGCCGCTTTCACGAAACGGGGTTTCAGGCTACACGCTGATAGGTGAAAGCCGATACAAGGGTGGACTAATCGGGACAGCGCAGGACAAATCGGGACACCTCCCGCAAGCGGCTGAAAATGATACTATTTTTGCGCCGCAGGCTGACGGACTGTCGGAAGAAAACATTTCGGAAGCAACACCCGGAGCGGAAGAAACGCCCGGTTACGAGAATGACGAACCCGACTACGAGGACGAGGAAATAGCCGGGTACATGGACGGTGACGATGATACCGGGCGGGCTACGGGCGTGAGCTTTGACGAACTGGGCGAAGCGGTACGCACGGCGAACGCCGACAACCCCACCGAAGCGGAACAGCGGCAAGCCGCCGGGACGCTGGCAAGCATTGAGGGGACGAACCTCTACGATGCGGTGGTGGAGAACATCAACGGCGGGCTGGCAAAGGTGGCGGAACTGCTGGGACGCAACGAAGCGGAACTGGCTACGGCTGCTGTTCCTGCCGAAGCTGGCGGTACAAGCAAGGAACATGAAGCGTTCGACATGAACGATTTCCTATAATATAATAATGTGTAACAATATGAAGCAACGTGACTACGGTTGATTGGCAACCTGAAAACCAAACAGACAAACGGGACTGCTCCCGACCACTAAAATTTCAAATTATTCACCAGCCGGGAAAGGCGGACTTCCCACCCGCCGCCCGGCATTAAAAACAAATCACAATGAGAAAGAAAATCTTTTTGTCGGCGGCTATCCTTGCCGCTGCGGTAAGTGCCTATGCACAGGGCAACGGGCAGGCGGGCATCACCGAAGCCACGAACCTAATCACAGGGTATTTCGACCCCGGAACAAAACTGGTGTACGCAATCGGGGCGGTCTGCGGCTTGATTGGCGGGGTAAAAGTGTATAACAAATTTTCAAGCGGCGACCCCGACACCTCAAAGACCGCCGCCAGTTGGTTCGGGGCGTGTATCTTCCTGATTGTCGCCGCCACTATCCTGCGGTCGTTCTTCCTCTAAACCAGCGGCTATGTCTGAATATCTGGTAAACAGGGGTATCGGGAAGCCGGTGGAGTTCAAGGGGCTGAAAAGCCAGTACCTCTTTATCTTTTGCGGCGGCTTGCTTGCCGTCTTCGTGGTGTTCATCGTCCTGTTCATGGCAGGCGTGAACCAGTGGCTATGTATCGGTTTCATCGTGTCGGCTTCGCTGCTGCTCGTGTGGCAGACGTTCCGGCTCAACGCACGGTACGGCACGCACGGGCTGATGAAAGCAGCCGCACGCAAAAGACACCCACGCTTCATTATCAGCCGAAAGGCGATACCCCGGCTGTTCAACTACAAAAGAAGAAAGGAAGAAAGAACATGAGGAATACATTAAAGGCTACCACGCTGGAACGAAAATTTCCACTTTTGGCGGTGGAGAACGGCTGCATCATTTCAAAGGATGCGGACATAACGGTGGCTTTCAGGGTGGAACTGCCCGAACTGTTCACCGTCACCAGTGCCGAGTACGAAGCCATACATTCGGCATGGTACAAGGCAATCAAGGTGCTGCCCGACTACTCCATAGTACACAAGCAGGACTTCTTCATCAAGGAGAACTACCAGCCCGACACCGAAAGGGACGAACTTAGCTTTTTAAGCCGCTCCTTTGAACGGCATTTCAATGAACGCCCGTTCCTGAACCATTACTGCTACCTGTTCCTGACAAAGACGACAAGGGAGAAAAGCCGCCGACAGAGCGACTTCTCCACCCTCTGCCGGGGCAGGATTGTCCCGCAGGAGATAGCCGACAAGGAAGCGGCGGCAAAGTTCATCGAAGCGGTCGGGCAGTTTGAAAGGATTATGAACGACAGCGGTTTTGTCACGCTTACCCGGCTGGCGGCATCGGAAATCACCGGGCAGGACGGAAAGGCGGGCATCATCGAGAAATACTTCTCGCTCTCGCAAACCGACACTACTTGCCTGAAAGACATCGGGCTGTACCCGGAAGAAATGCGTATCGGGGACGATATACTGTGCCTGCACACGCTTTCGGACGTGGAAGATTTGCCCGGAAAGGTCGGGACGGACTGCCGATTTGAGAAACTGTCCACCGACAGAAGCGACTGCCGACTGTCATTCGCCGCCCCTGTGGGCGTGCTGTTGTCGTGTAACCACGTCTATAACCAGTTCATCTTCATAGACGACCACGCCGAAAACCTGAAGAATTTCGAGCAGACCGCCCGGAATATGCAATCGCTCTCCCGCTACTCCCGTGCCAACCAAGTGAACAAGGAGTGGATAGACGAGTACCTGAACGAAGCCCACAGCAAGGGGCTTATCTCGGTGCGTTGCCACTGCAACGTCATGGCATGGAGTGACGACCGGGACGAACTCAAACGCATACGCAACGATGTGGGAAGCCAGCTTGCGCTAATGGAGTGCAAGCCACGCCACAACATCACCGACACGCCCACGCTCTTTTGGGCGGGTATACCCGGCAACGAAGCCGACTTCCCGGCAGAGGAAAGTTTCTACACGTTCTTGGGGCAGGCTCTCTGCCTGTTCGTGGAAGAAACGAACTACAAGAGTTCGCTTTCCCCGTTCGGTATCAAAATGGTGGACAGGGTGAGCGGGCGACCGCTGCACATCGACATATCGGATTTGCCCATGAAGAAAGGCATCACCACCAACCGCAACAAGTTCATACTTGGGCCGAGCGGGTCGGGAAAGTCTTTCTTCACCAACCACATGGTGCGCCAGTATTACGAGCAGGGTGCGCACGTGCTGCTGGTCGATACGGGTAACAGTTACTTGGGACTGTCCCAGCTTATTCACAACCGCACGCACGGCGAGGACGGGATTTATTTTACCTACACCAACGAGAACCCGATAGCGTTCAACCCGTTCTATGTCGAGGACGGGGTATTTGACATCGAGAAAAAAGAGAGTATAAAAACCCTTATACTCACCCTGTGGAAGCGGGACGATGAAGCCCCCAAGCGGTCGGAAGAAGTGGCGTTGTCCAATGCGGTAAGTGCCTATATCGAACGTATCACGGGCGACAGGTCGGTAACGCCCTGCTTCAACACGTTCTACGAGTTTGTCCGGGATGATTACCGCCGACAGCTTGAACAGAAGAACGTCAGGGAAAAGGATTTCGACATAGACAACTTCCTGAACGTACTTGAACCCTATTACAAGGGTGGCGAGTATGACTATTTGCTGAACTCCGACAAGGAGCTGGATTTGCTGCATAAACGTTTCATTGTCTTTGAATTGGATAACATCAAAGACCACAAGATTTTATTCCCGATAACGACTATCATCATCATGGAAGCGTTCATCAACAAGATGCGCAAGTTAAAGGGAATAAGGAAATTAATACTAATCGAGGAAGCGTGGAAAGCGATTGCATCGGCGAACATGGCGGACTACATAAAATATCTGTACAAAACCGTCAGGAAGTATTTCGGGGAAGCGATTGTGGTAACGCAGGAAGTGGAAGATATTATTTCCTCGCCCATAGTGAAAGAGAGTATCATCAATAACTCGGACTGCAAGATTTTGTTAGACCAGCGAAAATATCTCAACAAGTTTGACAGCATACAAAACCTGCTTGGACTGACCGACAAGGAGCGTTCGCAGATATTGTCTATCAACATGGCGAACCATCCCGGACGGAAGTACAAGGAAGTTTTCTTCTCACTGGGCGGCACGCAGTCGGCGGTATATGCCACGGAAGTTTCGTTGGAAGAATATTTCACGTTCACGACAGAGGAAAGCGAGAAAATGGAACTGTTCGCCCTCGCCGAGAAGCTGGGCGGCAACCTTGAACTGGCTATCAAGCGGCTTGCGGAAAGCAAACGCAGTCCCCAATCATCAACAACTTAAAAATCAGGAATATGAAGAAAACAATTCTCCTTATGGCGGTATGCCTTTGCTTCATCGGCAAGGCATCCGCCCAGTGGGTGGTGTCAGACCCCGGCAACTTGGCACAGGGTATCATCAACACCACCAAGCAGATAGTGCAGACTTCCACCACAGCCAAGAACACGCTGGACGGCTTCATGGAAGCGCAGAAGATTTTCCAGCAGGGTAAAAAATATTACGATGCGCTCAAAGCGGTGCATGACGTGGTCAAGGGCGGTGTCAAGGTGAAGAAGTCCATTGAACTGGTGGCGGAAATATCCGAAATCTACGTGCGCAACTTCCAAAGTATGCTGGCAGACCCGAATTTCACGCCTGACGAACTTTCCGCAATATCGTTCGGCTATGCCAAACTGATGTCGGAAAGCTCGGACGTGTTGCAGGACTTGAAGAATGTAGTGAACATCACGGGTATGTCGCTGACGGATGCCGAACGGTTGGCTATTATTGATAATGCCTACCGAAGCCTATTGAATTACCGCAACCTCGTGAACTACTACACCCGCAAGAACATATCCGTGTCCTACCTGCGGGCAAAGAAGAAGAACGACACCGACCGGGTGCTGGCTCTCTACGGCTCGGCGGATGAAC
>ERZ779850.2912-NODE-2912-length-12927-cov-5.288922_pt1 | contig 12927 bp, 9 predicted proteins | sample MGYA00511249_ERZ779850 | MGnify/ENA primary metagenome ERZ779850 (study PRJEB29588, sample SAMEA2162475) | human gut metagenome | biome: human gut; feature: human-associated habitat; material: faeces | place: Denmark | collected 2008/2010 ...
CCACGGCGCTGATGTCGGTCCTGACGTCGAAGGAGATGGCCGCCGAGGTGGGGTTCGACACGGTGACCCTCTTCTCGATGTTCATCCCCGACACCTACGAATTCTACTGGACGGTCTCGCCGCGGGATCTGGTGCTGCGCATGAAACGCGAGTACGACCGTTTCTGGACGCCGGAGCGCGATGCCAAGCGGGCGCGCAGCGGGCTGAGCCGGCTCGGGGTGATGACCCTTGCCTCGATCGTCTACGAGGAGACCAACAAGACCGACGAGATGCCCCGCATCGCCGGGGTCTACATCAACCGTCTGCGGCGGGGGATTCCACTGCAGGCCGACCCGACGGTCAAGTACGCCATGCAGGATTTCGGTCTGCGGCGCATCCTCCACAAACACCTGAAATACCCGTCGCCCTACAACACCTATATAAATAAGGGGCTTCCCCCCTCGTCGATCTGCATGCCGGGGAAGAATGCCATCGAGGCGGTGCTCGACTACGAGCAGCACGACTATATTTATTTCTGTGCGCGGCCGACGTTCGACGGCTACCACAACTTCGCCCGCACGCTTGCCGAGCACAATCGCAACGCCCGGGCCTATAGTGCCGAGCTGAATCGTCGAAAGATTAAATAATTTTGTTATCTTTGCGGTCCCATGTTGGTCAAGATCTATGAACGGAACCCCTCGGAGAGGGAGTTGAAGCGGGTCGTCGATGCACTGGAGCACGACGGCATCGTGATTTATCCCACCGACAGCGTCTATGCCTTCGGGTGTTCGCTGCGGTCGGCGAAGGCCGTCGAGCGGCTGCGCCATCTGCGCGGACGCAGCGATGCGCCGTTGACGGTGGTCTTCGACAGCATGGCCCGCGTGGCGGAGTACTGTCGGGTGGACAATGCGGCGTTCCGGATCCTGAAGCGCAATCTTCCGGGTCCCTTCACCTTCATCCTGCCGGCCTCGTCGCGCATTCCGGACAAGGCGCTGGAGCGCCGCCGCACGATCGGCATCCGTATTCCGGCCCATCCCGTGGCGCGGGCGGTTGTCGAGGCGCTGGGGTGTCCGATGATCACGGCGTCGGTCAAGGACGACGACGAGGTGGTGGAGTATACGACCGATCCCGAGCTGATCGAGGAGCGTTATGGCCGCGAGGTGTCGCTGGTCATCGACGGCGGCCCGGGCGACAACGTCCCCACGACGGTGGTCGACCTGACGGGCGACGAACCGGAGATCCTGCGCGAAGGCCGTGCCGAACTCCAGTGAGCGCGGGGGCCGATAAGCGCGGGGTGCCGGTAAGATCGAGGGGGCAGAGAGACCCGGGAACCGATGAACCCAGCGCCTCGGGGCGTAGACCGATAGGGGAGACCCCCGGTCGCGTCGGGAGCCGATCCGGGGGCCGATAAGCCCGGGAGTCCATAAGCCCGGGGGCGTAAGACCAAGTGGTCATAAGACCGAGAGGGCGAGTGACTGGAGATATGCCCGGAGGAGGAGTGAGACCGGAGAAATGTCCGGGAGAGGAGAGAGGCCGGAGAAAGTACCGGAGGCCTGTGGAGAGCGGACCCGCAGGAGAGTAGATTCCGGTATGCAGTTTGAACGAACGAAACAAAAATCGAATAGATGAAAAAGACCAATTTCTGGAACGAAGCCGCCCGCTACGGCGTCATCATGGCCTTGTTGGCCATCGTCTTCGACACGGTGGGTTTCTACACCCAGCATGCACTGGTGTCACTGGTGTCGCTGATTCTCTTTATCTTCCTGCTGACGATGTTCATGAAGCTGCGCGTGGCCCGCTACGGAGCCGACGGCTACAGCTACGGACAGTGTCTGGGCTTCATGGTGGCCGTGATGCTCTGCGCCGGCTTCATCGAGGGAGCCTACATGAGCGTGGCTTCCAACTGGCTCTTTGCCGCCAGGTACGACGCGATGATGAGCCAGCAGATCGGCGTTCTCGAGAGCACGGGCATCTACACCACCGACCAGCTGGTGATGATGACCCGCTGGCTGCGTTCGCCGCTGGTGCTGATCTTCAGTTCGATGATCGGCTCGGCCATCAAGGGGGCCTTCTTCGGCCTCTTCATTGCGGCCTTCACGCGTCGTGAGGCACAGCCTTTCCGTACGGACGACAATTCGCAGAACGCCTGATGGAAAAACTCGACATTTCGGTCGTCGTTCCCCTCTACAACGAGGAGGAGTCGCTGCCCGAGCTGGCGGCGTGGATCGACCGCGTGGCCCGCGAAAACAGCCTGAGCTACGAATTGATCCTGGTGGACGACGGTTCGTCCGACGCGTCGTGGTCGGTGGTCGAACGGCTCAAGGAGCGTTATCCGGCCATCCGCGGCATCCGCTTCGGCCGCAATTACGGCAAGTCGGCCGCCCTGTACTGCGGCTTTGCGGCGGCTGAGGGGGAGGTGGTCTTCACGATGGATGCCGACCTGCAGGATTCGCCCGACGAGATCCCGGCCATGCGGCGGATGATCCTCGACGAGGGTTACGACCTGGTTTCGGGTTGGAAAAAGAAGCGCTACGACCCGATCGGCAAGCGTTGGCCGAGCAAATTCTTCAACTGGACGGCGCGGCGCGCCTCGGGTATCATGCTCCATGACTTCAACTGCGGCCTGAAGGCCTACCGCCGGAAGGTGGTCAAGTCGATCGAGGTCTACGGCGAGATGCACCGTTTCATCCCGATCCTGGCCAAACAGGCGGGCTTCCGCCGTATCGGCGAGAAGGTCGTCCAGCACCACGCCCGCAAGTACGGACACTCGAAGTTCGGTCTCGAACGGACGGTCAAGGGGTATCTGGACCTGATATCGGTGATGTTCATGACCCACTTCGGCCGATCGCCGATGTACTTTTTCGGCGGACTGGGGACGGTGATGTTCCTGTTGGGCGGAGGTACGACCTGCTGGTTGATCGGCGAAAAGCTCTGGAAACAGTTCCACGGGCTGCCGCTGCGGGCCGTGACCGACCAGCCGCTGTTCTATCTGGCGATTCTGGCCGTGATACTGGGCGTACAGCTCTTCCTGGCGGGTTTCCTGGGCGAGTTGATCAACCGCAACTCGACGGACCGCAACAAATACCTGATCGATCAAACTCTGTAAACGATGATACAACGAATCCAATCTCTTTATCTGCTGATCGTTGCGGCACTGACGTCCGTGACGTTGTTTTCGCGGCTCGCGTGGTTCGGCGGTGACGGCGGCGAGTTCGGCCTCTACGCCTTCGCGCTGAAGAGCACGGAGGGTGAGGTGCTCCACTCGACCGTCTACCTGGGCATCCTGCTGGTGCTGGCGACGCTGCTGCCGCTGATCACGATCTTCCTCTACCGGCGCCGGATGCTTCAGATCCGGCTGTGCGTCGTGGAGATGGTCTTCCTGGTCGGAAGCGCCGTGATGGAGGGCATCTACTACTTCCTGAGCAGCCGGGTAGTCTCCGAACTGGCCTTCCATACGCAGGGCGTGCGGGCGACGATCGCACTTCCGGTTGTGTGCCTGCTCTTCGCATGGCTGGCCGTGCGGGCGATCTTCCACGACGAACTGCTGGTTCGCGGGGCTGACCGGATTCGTTAAATTGGCCAAAAAGCCGGGAATCATATTAAAAGATTGTTACAAATCTTTGCAATTCCGGGAAATAATTTTAACTTTGGGACGAATATCCGCTGTAGGAAACGAGATTTTAAGAAATACGATTGGCTACAGTTTTTATTTTTAACTAACACACATCTTTATGAAAAAAGTGAATTTCTGGAAGACATTGTTCCTCTCCGCCTTGGCAGTGACAGCCTTTACGGGGTGTTCGAACGATGATTCGGAGAACGACGGCGGGATGCCGTCGATCACGGTAAATGGTGAGAGCACGGCGACGGGAGCCGTGGATCTGACGGGTGGAACCCTTACGTTCGAGGTCGTATCGTCGAGCGACTGGACGCTGGCATATGATGATACGTCGGCCATGTCGTGGTGCCATGTAGCCACGGCCGGCAAGGGCGGCACGACGTCGCTTGAGGTAACGGTTGACGCCTGGAGCGATGCACAGGGCAATGCCGAGCGTACGGCGAAGTTCACGCTGACGACGTACGGCAATCTGGCCGGCGTGGGTGCTATTCCGGCCAAGGCCACGATTACGGTAAAGCAGAACGGTACGGGTTCGACCGAGGTTACGACCAACGTCAAGGAGGTTCGTGCTGCCCTGGCATTTGACGGTCAGGCAGTAGCGGCATCGACGGTTGTAACGGGTATTGTTGTGTCGGACTACGTGGGCAACAACATCAACAACCACCAGATCATGATCACCGACAACACGACGGAGTCGGGAGCCGGTCTGCTGATCCGCTTCAAGGGTTATATCGGTAACAAGGATACGGATTATAACCTGACGAAGGGTATGATCGTATCGCTGGATCTGCAGGGTGGTATCGCTCAGCGTTACAACGATATCCAGTATCAGGTGGACTTTACGAAAGCAACGGATCCCCAGATCTCGATTGAGGATTCGGGCGACAACACGCCGGAGCCGATCACGGTAACGGATCTTTCCAAGCTTGTCGATTATCAGTCGCAGTATGTTCAGATCTATTCGCAGCCGGTTGAGTCGATCCGCGGCGAGAAGTACTACAATGTAGATTCGGACTATGCCAACCAGACGTTCCAGACCAAGGATGGTGCAACTTTCCAGCTGTCGTTCATGAGCTATACGTCGTCGTGGGCCAGCACGGTGGAGATTCCCGCCAATGCCGGTTATATCAAGGGTTGCGTATCGTTCAACTATCAGACCCCGACGCTCTCGCCGCGCAATGCCGACGACCTGACGGGTATGACGGAAGCGCTCTTTACGGTTGAGTCCAAGACGGCCACGATCGGACAGATTACGGGAAAAGGCGAGTACGAGGTTGCTAATGCCAAGGTCGTTGGTGTCAGTGCCAAAGGCTTTGTCATGCAGGATGCAACGGGCGTGTTCTATGTTCATATGGCCGGAGTCGAGGAGTCGATCCCTGCAATGGGCAACACGGTTACTGTTAAAGGAACTGTCGATCTTTATGGATCGAATCTGCAGTTCTCGTCGCCTGCAGTTACGGTAACGGATTCGGGTACGGATTACGAACTTCCGTCGCCTACGGAGGTTACGGCCGACAATGTCGAGTCGATTGCAGCCGGCAAGCCCCAGTATGTAAAACTTACCTGCGAACTGGCCAAGTCTGGCAATTACTATAACTTTACGTTCCTCTTTACGTCGAACTATACCGGATCGCTTTGCTATCCGGAGGCTTCGTTGGCTGATCCCTTCGACAAGAAGACCATCGATGTTGAAGGCTGGTATGTTTACACCGTAAATTCGAAGTACTTCTATGTACTTGCCAATTCGATCAAGGAGAATTCGGCCGTAGCATCGGGCAGTTTCACCAAGCAGCCGGCTACTTTCGAGGCAACGGATCCGCAGGCTCAGGAGTTGACTTTTGAGGCTAATGCGGCTGCCGGCAACGTCAAGTTCAGCATCACGGGTACCAACGCCGACATGTTCTCGTACAACTACACCTCGGGAAACACGGTTACGGTAAGCGCAAAGGGTAACAACACTACTTCGGCTGCCTACACGGCCAAACTGAATCTGCTGAGTGCAACTGATGCAGTGCTGGCGTCGGTTGATCTGAAGCAGGCTGCTCCGTCGACAGGCGAAGGAGGCACTGAAACTATTGTCTTTGCTGATTGTGGTTGGTCTAACGGTCAGAAAGTGACTACCTATACGAAGGGTGATATTACGCTTACGTTTGCAAAGAATGGTGGTTCGAGTGATCCTGCTTATTATACGTCGGGATCGGCTCTCCGTCTGTATGCATCGAATCAGTTGACTGTAAGTGGAGCTACAATTACCAATATTGAGTTTGAATTTGTAGATACTTACAGCCATTTTACTTCAGTTGAACCGGGAACCTATACCGCTCCTACGTGGACTGGAAATTCGGACAACGTAGTCTTTACGTCCGATCCGGAGGAGAACTCGAGCGGTAAGAATGAGCAGACTCGTATCGTTTCGATGACTGTTACCTACACAAAATAGTCGAATCGCATTTTGATTTGAACCCACTCTTGGCGGGGTCTCCAAGCCCCGTCAAGAGTTTGGTTTCTAAAAACCATTCCTGTAAATACGTTTTTTCCCCTTTTTTGGATGTCTTTCAATACCTTGTTTTCGACAATCAGATCCGGCTGGATCTTCGTCGCTCTGATTGCCCTCTTTACGGGTTGCTCCGACAACAGTGAGGATGTCGATCTCGGCATCTCGTCGGCTTCGCTCGCCGCAACAACCGTAAACTGTAACACCACATCGAACCAAATCATCACCATCGGCCCTGCCGGTATCCCCTTCACGGCCACGATCTCCTTCAGGGAGGGAGACCAGACGTGGTGTTCGTTCGGTTCGAATACCTCCTCCGCAAACGGCTCCGTCGGGCAGATGCTGCCCCTCGTCCTGGAGAAGAACTCCACGGACTCCTATCGCGTTGCCGAAATCTCCGTAACCTTTTCCAACGGTTATTCCACCACCCTGAAGATGTGGCAGATGCCCGCATCCGGCACGACGGCGGCTGCCGATTTCGATCGCGCCTGGGGCGAACAGCCCGCCTATCGCCAGGGTTCCAATTATATCTACAAAACCTATCACACGACGCTCGTCTCGTCGAACAAGTACCTGGTCGGCGGACAGCGCCGCAACTACTCGATCTGCTACGACGCCGCCAACCGTATCTCGCTGTGGGTGGCCTACCCGCTGCACGGATGCTACACCTCGCCCAATACGGGGCGTTCCGATACCTGGGCCTACGACCCCAACCGGCAGCTGCCCGTCATTTCGCAGGACCAGCAGCCCTATATCATCAAATCCTACGGTTCGGGCGACGCCCGCGGCCACCAGTGCCCCTCGGCCGACCGTTACAACACCGCGGCCACCAACGAGATGACCTTCTATGCCACGAACATCATGCCGCAGAACTACGACTTCAACAGCGGCAGCTGGGTCGATCTCGAGGGTTCGATCCGGGCGTGGGCCCCGACGTCGGTGACGACGATGCGTTACGACACGCTCTTCGTCGTGACGGGCGTCCACCTTTCGGGCCGTACGATTAAGGACCGCGCGGGCAATCGCGTGGGGTATCCCGACAAATGCTGGAAGGTGCTTCTGAAGCAGCGGCGCGGGCTGAACGAGAACCGCCAGATCTGGGAGTTTTCGGCCGACGAGCTGCAGGCCATCGGCTTCATCTTCACGAACGATGAGGCGGGCGGTGAGATGAAACTCCGCGATGCGGCCTGTCCGGTTGCCGATGTCGAGGCGCTGACGGGCTTTACGTTCTTCCAGAACCTCGATCCGGCGGTGGCCGACGAGGTGAAACGCGCAGAGCCCGACACGTCGCTCTGGCCCGGACTTGCAACAAAATGATTGTCAAATAGTTCACTAATCTGTAAACCTTTATGAAGAAAAGCCTTTTGACAGGACTGTTCGCCGCGTTGATCGCGGTGGCGTGCTTTGCACAGAAGCCCTATAAAGTGGTCTTCTACAACTTCGAAAACCTGTTCGACACGATCAACGATCCCGGCGTGAAGGACGAAGAGTTCACCCCCGAGGGTCCGAAGAAGTGGAACACGGCAAAGTATGAAAAGAAACTCGGCAACCTCGAACGCGTGCTGTTCGACATTGCGGCCGAAGACAAGGATTTCCCGATTGTGATCGGAGCGTCGGAGATCGAGAACCGCTCGGTGATGGAGGATGTCATCGCGCAGCCGAAACTCGCCTACGGCAACTACCGCATCGTTCATTTCGATTCGCCCGATGCCCGTGGCGTGGATGTGGGCTTCTTCTACCGTCCGGATGTCTTCAAGCTGGAGGGGAGCGCCGCCTATCCCTTCGTGATGCCCGACATGCCGAACTTCAAGACGCGAGACGTGGTGACGATGTGGGGAACGATCGAGGGCGAACCCTTCTTCTTCGCCGTCAACCACTGGCCGTCGCGACTGGGCGGCAAGGAGGCCTCGTCGCCCAAGCGTGAGGCTGCGGCCCGCCTGGTGAAGCATATCGTCGACTCGGTCATGGCGGCCAATCCTGCCACGAAGGTGGTGGTGATGGGCGACCTGAACGACGACGCCACGGACAAGAGCGTCGTCGAGGGTCTGCAGGCCAAGGGCAAGATCAAGGAGGTGCAGAAGGGTGACATGTTCAACCCGTTCATTGCGCTGCTCAAGGCCGGATACGGCACGCTGGCCTATCGCGACGAGTGGAACCTGTTCGACAACATCGTCGTTTCGGAGAATCTGGCTACGGGCTCGACCGGCGAACTGAAGATCCAGCCGGTGGGCAAGTCGAAGTTCTACGGAGGCATCTTCCGCCGCCCGTACATGATCCAAAAGGACGGCCAGTACAAGGGCTATCCGCTTCGCACGTTCGTGGGCAACGACTTCCAGGGCGGCTTCAGCGACCACTTCCCGGTCTATATCTACATCGGCAAATAACATGCTAACAATAACTGTATGAAACTGAAATCTCTACTTATTCTGATGCTCTCCGCAGTGACCTTTGCGTCCTATGCCCAGGACGGAGGTGTACGTGGAAAGGTGGTTTCACGCAACGGACGCGTGGCCCTGAGCAACGTCGAGGTGAAGATCGAATCGCTGGGCGTGACGGTCATGACCGACGACGAAGGTCGCTTCCTGCTGGGCAACCTCCCCGCCGGCAGCTACACGCTGCAGTTCGATACGCCGGATTTCGAGCCGCTCTCGGTGATGGTTCGCGTCGGCGAGGAACACGTTCAGGATCTCAAGCAGGTGATCCTGGTTCCGGGCAACCCGTCGGAGAGCGGCAGCTTCTTCGATGACGCCATTTTCGCCGAATTCGATTCCGATTCGTCGTCGTCCGACACGCAGGCGCTGCCCTCGTCGCTGTCGGCCTCGAAGGATCTGTTCAACAACATCGCCTCGTATCGCTTCAGCGAGATGCGCTTCAACGTGCGCGGCTACGATTCGCAGTTCTCGGACATCTACCTGAACGGCATCCGCTTCAACGACGCCATGACGGGCTACGGACCGTGGTCGCTGTGGAGCGGCCTGAACGACGCCACGCGCAACCAGGAGAACTACACGGGTCTGGAGACGGCCGACTTCGGCATCGGCGGCATCGGCGGCATGACGAACGTCAACGCCCGTGCTTCGCAGTTCCGCAAGGGCTTCCGCGTGAGCGTGTCGAACGGCAACCAGATGTATCGCTTCCGTGCGATGGTATCCTACGGTTCGGGTCAGCTCGACAACGGCTGGTCGTACGCTTTCTCGGTGGGTACGCGCCAGGGCGGCAACGGCTACGTCGACGGAGTCTACTATAACTCCTACTCCTACTTTGCATCGGTCGAGAAGCTCTTCGGCGACCGTCACCGTCTGGCCTTCACCTTCCTGGCCTCGCCTTCGGAGCGCGGTGCGCAGCAGGCGTCGACCGACGAGGCCTACGCCCTGTTCGGCAACAACTACTACAACCCCAACGTCGGCTACCAGGCCGGCAAGCTCCGCAACTCGCGCGTGCGCAACACGCATGAGCCGATCGCGATGCTGAACTACACGTGGGAGATCTCGGACAATACGCGCATGAATGCGGCCACGTCGCTGCGTTTCGGCAAGAACGGCTACTCGGCGCTGACGTGGAACGGCGGATCCGACCCGCGCGGTGACTACTACCGTTACATGCCCTCGTCGGACATTACGCAGATCCTGCCCGGGACGACGACCGATCAGACGATCTACTACTACATGCAGGGAGCCGCCACGGCCGGACAGGTTTGGGACGGTATGCTCGATTTCGACGACTTCTTCCACAAGAACCAGTACATCGACACGGAGCTGACGGATCTGATGGGAAACAGCCGCCGTTCGAACTACATGATCGAGGAGCGCCACACCGACCAGCTGGACTACAACCTGGCGCTCAACGTCCAGCACCACATGCGCAACAACATGCGGATCGTGGGTGGCGTGAACCTGCGCATGAACCGCACGGACTACTACTCGCAGGTGAAGGACCTGCTGGGCGGTGACTACTGGTACGACATCGACAAGTTTGCCGAGCGCGACATGGCCAGCGAGACGGCCTACCAGAACGATCTGGACTACTACTGGGCGACGGGTCATGCCCGCATTGCCCGCGAGGGTGACAAGTACGGCTACTGGTATCGTGCCCACCTGCTGGAGACCGACGCCTGGGCCAACTATACGTGGGCCGTTGGCGGCTTCTCGCTGGGTGTGGCCGGATCGGTCGGCTATTCGGAGATGTACCGCGAGGGTATGTGGCGCAAGGGCCTCTTCCCCGAGAATTCGAAGGGCGATTCGAAGAAGCTCGACTACCTGACCTACGAGGGCAAGCTCTCGCTGGGCTACAAGTTCTCGGGCGCCCACTCGCTCGAGGCCAACGTGATGGTGCAGCAGCGCGCCCCGAAGTTCAACACGGCGTTCGTATCGCCGCGTACGCGCAACAACACCACGCCGGGTCTGAAGGCCGAGAAGATCTTCGGCGCCGACCTGACCTACAACCTCAATCTGCCCTACATCAAGGCCCGCCTGTCGGGTTACTACACGACGATCACCGATCAATCGAAGGTGATCTCGTTCTACGACGATACGCGCAGTTCGTTCACGAACTTCGCCATGAGCGGCATCGACAAGCGCCACTACGGCGTCGAGCTGGGCCTCTCGATTCCGGTGTGGAACGGACTGTCGGTGGTGGGAGCCGTGAGCTGGGGTGACTACACCTACACGTCGAATGCCAACTTCGTGCAGACGGTGGACAACATCGACAAGATCGTCCTGCGCGACAAGGTCAACTGGAAGGGCTTCCACGTGGAGAGCACGCCGCAGACGGCCATCAACGTGGGTCTCGACTACCGCGGACCGCGCAACTGGTTTGCCGGAGTGAACTTCAACTACTACGACAACCTCTACCTGTCGATGAACCCGTTCTACCGCACGAACACCGCCTCGAGCTACTACACGAACATCATCGTGAACCAGCTGACGAGCGGCAATCCGTCCAAAGAGATCGTAGACGGCGCCTTGAACTCGATTCACGAACTGCGCCGTCAGGAGAAGTTCGACGGCTGCTACACGCTGAGCGCCAACGTGGGCAAGAACTGGTATGTGAACAAGTACATGATTGGCTTCAGCCTCGAGGTGAAGAACATCCTCAACGATCAGGATATCCGTACGGGCGGTTACGAGCAGATGCGTATGAGCAAGGTGCGTGCCGCCAACACGGGCGACTATATCTTCGGCCGCTTCCCGTCGAAGTACTTCTACCTGTTCGGTACGACCTACTATCTGAACGTCTATTTACGATTCTAAACCGAGAAGAGCACACATTATGAAAAGTCTTAAAATAGCAATTGCGGTTCTTGTCGGCGTTCTGGCCGCGGGCTGCTACAACGATTTCGATACGCCGGCCCCCCGGAAGCTCTACACCGATGCCGATCTGGCGGCTGAGGGGCTCCAGCAGGTATCGATCAAGGAGGTGAAGGGTTGGTTCGAGTCCGCCTTCGGAAGCATCTCGAACACCGGCACCAACGACGACTGGGCAACGACCAACACGCTGAAACTCGGCGATCTGGCTCCCGAAGAGGAGTCCTTCGAGGGGATGAAGGGGTGGTCCGATGCCTCGAACAAGTACATCAAGGGCAAGGTGATCAGCAGCGACCGCCAGGGTAACATCTACAAGTCGCTGTTCATCGACGACGGCACGGCCGGCATCGAGCTGAAACTCTACAACGGACTCTATCTGGACTATTACCTCAATCTGAATACGATGGAGAGCCAGTGGGTCTACGTGCGTCTGGACGGACTCTACCTGGGCAACTACCGCATGATGCTGTCGATCGGCGATGCACCGTCGGATTCGAACAACACGTCGGGTAAGCACAAGTTCTACGCCAACTCGAATCTCGACAACCCGAAGATCGCCAAGCAGTATGTGGTTCCGGGCGAATACGTTTCGCTCGACGAGTCGAACATCGTTGAGGTGAATGCCTCGAACTACCGCACGGCGCTGGGCAAGGATCAGCTGGGCCGTCTGGTTCGCTTCAACGGGATCAAGATCCGTTATTCGGGGGTTCCCAACCAGGATCACGTGGTCAATGAGGCATTGAAGAACGGCACCTATACGAGCCAGTTCCCGACGTGGGTGGTGACCGATTCGGGAACGCCGCAGAATGCCGCGTGGTACCGCTGGGCCTACAACATCGAGAATGTGCGTCTCTACGCTTCGGTGCTGATCTCCTACAACGATGAGGCGGTCTACACGTCGGATCCGGGAGTCTATTCGGTGCGCACGAGCGGCTATTCGCAGTTTGCGATGAAGACCATTCCGAAGGACGGGGCCGTGGGCAACGTACTGGGCATCTACGGCATCTATTCGAAGCGGAGCGACTTTACGGGTGGTTCGTACGACTATGCGCAGTACCAGATTTCGGTCAGCCGGATCGAGGATCTCGACTTCAAGGCGGAGGATCTGCTGACGGAGGAGGAGGCTGATGCGCTGGCGCGCTGGGCCTATGACAAAGACTATTCGTTGTATGATCCGTTCAATCCTCCCGTGAAGAGTACGTCGGGGGATTACGAGAGCGGCGAGTAGTCTGCGATCGGAAAGCCGAAAAGTCAGGGGCGGCCGGGATTCGATCCCGACCGCCCCTCTTTTTTTGGTATGCCGGAAGTCCGGGAACAGCTGCGGGTCGGCGAGGAATTGGCCGTTGAATCGACATCGTGCAGCTGGCCGGAGGTAGTGTTTCAAAAAGTGTGTCTGAGAAGGAGCCTTCAGATTCTTCAGATATGCAAATATAACAATTCTTGTTTTTAGATCCACACGCCGCGGCGTGTGGATCTAATTTTTGTGTTATAGTCTTCACTCGGGGAATAATTCCCGATCCAGGTCGATCCGC
>ERZ779850.2915-NODE-2915-length-12914-cov-4.228012_pt1 | contig 12914 bp, 7 predicted proteins | sample MGYA00511249_ERZ779850 | MGnify/ENA primary metagenome ERZ779850 (study PRJEB29588, sample SAMEA2162475) | human gut metagenome | biome: human gut; feature: human-associated habitat; material: faeces | place: Denmark | collected 2008/2010 ...
GATTCGTACCAGAAACTATAGTTACCGGCAAACATATTGATTTTTCCGTAGTCGATGTCTACGGTGTGTGTACATACAGAGTCGAGGAAGTGACGGTCGTGGCTTACCACCAATACGGTATGCTCGAAGTTGGCAAGATATTCTTCCAACCAGGTCACTGTTTCCATATCCAAGTCATTGGTAGGCTCATCGAGCAAGAGGTTGTCCGGATTTCCGTACAATGCCTGCGCCAGCATGACACGTACTTTTTCCTTACCACTCAATTCACCCATCAATACGTAATGCTTATCTTCTTTCACGCCCAGTCCGCTCAATAGCATGGCTGCGTCGCTTTCCGCATTCCATCCGTCCAACTCGGCAAATTTTTCTTCCAATTCGGATACTTTCAGTCCGTCTTCGTCTGTGAAATCTTCTTTTGCATACAATTCTTCGCGTTGCTTCATGATGTCCCACAACACGGTATGTCCCATCATGACGGTATCCATGACGGTATATGAGTCCCACTTGAAGTGGTCCTGACTCAACACCGAGAGACGTTCGCCCGGTCCGAGCGCAATCGTACCTGTTGTCGGGTCCAGATCTCCGTAAATCGTACGAAGAAACGTAGATTTTCCCGCACCGTTCGCACCGATAATACCATAACAATTACCACTCGTAAACTTCAGGTTTACGTCATTAAATAACACTCTTTTACCAAACTGAACCGATACGTTCGAAACTGTAATCATCTTATTATTTACTATTTTACTAGTTACTATTTACTATTTGAGCGTGCAAAGGTAGACATTTAAAATGAATTATGAGCTATCTGATATGTGCCAATCTGACATAAAAGTGTTACCTTTGCTGCGTTTTTTGGCAAAACGGCCAACTTGGCAAAGTTTTTGCAGACGAAATCTGTGACATCCGGTCAGTCCGGTATGTTTATAAGCGGTATCTTGCATAGATAACGTGTGTTTCTAAATAGTAAATAATAAAATAGTAAATACCAAGATGGATCCGAAAGAAAAAAAAGTGAAGGAAGAGGAACTGAATGTGGAGGAAACTCACAATCCTGCGGAAGACCAACCGCAAAACGAACAAGCAGAGGGAACCGCTCCGCTGACTCATGAAGAGGAGTTGGAAAAGGAACTGGAAAAGGCTCAAGAAGCGCTTGAAGAGCAAAAGGATAAATATCTGCGCTTGTCTGCCGAGTTCGACAATTATCGTAAACGCACTTTAAAGGAGAAGGCCGAACTGATCCTGAATGGTGGCGAAAAGAGTCTTGGCAGTATTCTTCCGGTAGTGGACGATTTCGAACGTGCCATCAAGACGATGGAAACGGCAACGGATGTCAATGCCGTAAAAGAAGGGGTGGAACTGATTTACAATAAATTTATGGCTGTTCTGGCTCAAAATGGTGTGAAAGTCATCGAGACGAAAGACCAACCGCTGGATACTGATTTCCATGAAGCCATCGCGGTAATCCCCGCACCGTCGGAAGCACAGAAAGGTAAGATTCTGGATTGTGTGCAGACGGGGTATACACTGAACGACAAAGTGTTGCGCCACGCCAAAGTGGTAGTAGGGGAATAAGGATTCGCAACCCATAAAACTCATAATTTTTAAAGAAGCATGGCAGAAAAAAGAGACTATTACGAAATATTGGAGGTGACGAAGACAGCCACAGTAGAGGAGATTAAGAAAGCGTACCGTAAGAAAGCAATCCAGTATCACCCTGACAAGAATCCGGGGGATAAGGAGGCAGAAGAGAAATTTAAGGAGGCGGCCGAGGCTTATGACGTGTTGAGTAACCCGGAAAAGCGTTCGCGTTACGATCAGTTCGGTCATGCGGGAGTGAGCGGTGCGGCAGGCAATGGCGGTCCGTTCGGTGGTTTCGGTGGCGAGGGGATGTCGATGGATGACATTTTCTCTATGTTTGGCGACATCTTTGGTGGCCGCGGCGGCGGTTTCGGGGGAGGCTTCGGAGGGTTTAGCGGATTTGGCGGTGGCGGTTCACAGCAACGCCGGTATCGCGGCAGTGACCTTCGTGTGAAAGTGAAGCTGACGTTGAAGGAGATCTCTACCGGAGTAGAAAAGAAATTTAAACTCAAAAAATATGTGCCGTGTGACCAGTGTCATGGCACGGGTGCCGAAGGTGACGGCGGTTCGGAGACTTGTCCTACTTGTAAGGGTAGCGGCTCCGTGATCCGTAACCAGCAGACTATTCTGGGCACTATGCAGACTCGCGTCACTTGTTCTACTTGTGGCGGTGAGGGTAAGATTATCAAGAACAAATGTAAAAAGTGTGGTGGCGACGGAATCATTTACGGTGAAGAAGTGGTGTCGGTGAAAATCCCTGCCGGAGTGGCAGAGGGTATGCAGCTTTCTATGGGTGGCAAAGGAAATGCCGGCAAACACAATGGTGTGGCAGGCGACTTGCTGATTCTCGTAGAGGAAGAACCGCATCAGGACTTGATTCGCGACGAGAATGATTTGATTTATAATCTGTTGCTTAGTTTCCCGACTGCTGCTCTGGGCGGAGCTGTGGAAATTCCGACTATCGACGGCAAAGTGAAAGTAAAGATTGATTCGGGTACTCAACCGGGTAAGGTGCTTCGTTTGCGCGGCAAGGGATTGCCGAATGTGAACGGGTACGGAACGGGGGATTTACTCGTCAACATCAGTATCTATGTGCCGGAAGCGCTCAATAAAGAGGAAAAGAGCACGCTCGAAAAGATGGAGGCTTCGGACAACTTCAAACCTAACACGTCGGTGAAGGAGAAGATTTTCAAGAAGTTCAAGAGTTTCTTCGATTAATTTTTTGCTATAATATATAAGGTATAAGTGAGCTGCAATCTTTTTTGTGGCTCACTTCTGTTTTTAGGGCTTGTCCTTTTAAAAAAAAGACATATATTTGTGTAGCAAATAAATAGATACTAAATATAGACTTCAAGTATGGCAGAACCTTTTAAGAATATGTACAACAAGCAATTTTTCGATCTGTTTACGAAAGATTTGAGACTTGTTATCGATGATTTTGATGCTCACGGTTTTGTTTCTCAAATAATGGATGATGAATGGGAAGGCAGGGAACTAAAACAGCGCTGGATACATATCACTAGCATTCTGAAAAAGTTTTTGCCGGCAGATTACAAAGAGGCGATCGCTAAGATTCTTGAGTTGTTGGATCATGTAAAAAGTACGCGGCCTGATTTTTCGGTGATAGACGATACGAAGTTTGGATTGATGCTGGAGTATGGGGTGATTCTGAATAATTATGTCGAGCAATATGGGTTGGATGATTATGAAACGTCTGTCAAGGCGATAGAGAAAATCACACAGTTCACAAGTTGCGAATTTGTGACTCATCCTTTTATAATAAAATATCCGGATGAAATGATGAAGCAGATGTTGGTTTGGTCGAAACATGAGCATTGGGGAGTCAGGCGGCTTTCGTCAGAAGGTTGCCGTCCGCGTTTGCCTTGGGCGATGGCTTTGCCGAATCTGAAGAAAGACCCGACACCTATTATTCCTATTTTAGAGAATCTTAAAAATGATCCGGCAAGATTTGTACGGTTGAGCGTTGCCAATAATTTGAATGATATTGCGAAAGATAATCCGGAAATTGTCATTGATTTGGCAAAGAAATGGAAGGGGGAATCTAAAGAGGTAGACTGGATTATTAAACACGGTTGCCGGACGCTCTTAAAACAAGGGATTCCAGAGGTGATGGAGTTGTTTGGCTTTGATTCTATCAGAAATAATATTAGTATGGAGGATTTTCAGATTTCAAGTCTTAAGGTTAAAGTCGGTGATTCGTTGGAGTTTGGTTTTAACTTGTTGAATCATAGCAATAAGACAATCAAAATACGGCTTGAATATGGTATTTATTACCAAAAAGCAAATGGAACGCTGACGAAGAAAGTTCATAAAATCAGCGAAAAAGAATATACCGGGAATTCTACCACACGAATAACGCGAAAGCACTCTTTCCGCGTGGTTACGACGAGAAAATTCCATCTCGGGCTTCATCAAATTGCTATAATAATCAATGGGAGTGAATTTGAAAAATATGATTTCGTTTTGATTGAGTAATTCGATTGCTGCAACAAATAATATAAATCCTCGATTCTCCGGATGAAAATCGAGGATTTTTTATTTTGATTACTACTATCTTCTTCCTAATACCCCGGATTCTGTTTCAACCTCTCATTCATCACCCGTATTTTCTCCGGTATAGGGAATACAGTTGTATATCCACTTGCCTCATCCGGTAGTTGCGGACGGCTGCTGTAAGCTCTTGTAAACTTCCCGAAGCGGACTAAGTCCTGTCGTCTCCATCCTTCCCAAGCCAGTTCCAGCTGACGTTCGGCAAGGATATTCTCTAAAGTGGCAGTGCGGGGAGAAGCGTTGACACGGCTACGAACTTCATTGAGTTCTTCATCTCCGTTTGCTCCGTTCCGGACTTTCGCTTCACTCTTCATCAACAAAGCGTCTGCATAGCGGAACAATACAATGTCATTCTCCATCAACTTACCGTCTTTTGTGGCAGTCGGGTCGACTTCATACTTTTTCATGCGGGCTCCTGCGGTTTGTTCGTATGGGGTATCTGTTATATCCAGAGATACTTTCCAGGGCAGATATTCCAGTACCGTTCCATTATCCAGTTTGATTATGTTTCCTTTCAGGTCGTGGACAATTCCTGCAAAATAGCAAATATCAAAACGGGGATCTTGTTCCGCGGTTTCATAACCGAAAGTTTCGAGGGCTTCAATGGTGGCGCTGGGACCGTTCTCACCGCTTAGTCCGTAAGCCTTGGCGTGATTATAGTGGCGGGAACGGAAGAGATATTGCATCTGGTTGGTGTACAGAGTTTTGTTCATCGGGATAGTGAAGACATTCTCTACGGACGGTTCGTTGAATATAGAGAAATTCGTTTCGTATTCCGGTTCCAGTTTGTAGCCCATAGTCTTGAGTTGGTCACAATAGTAGATGACTGTTTCCCAGGCATTGAGTTCGCTGCCGTTCACTGTGAACTTTATATTTTTTCCATCCGGGCGTTGTCCGTCCGTCCAATCATTGTCTGTATAAACTTCGGAGTTCAAAGCCAGTTTGGTCAGTAGGAAAGTTACCACGGGGCGAGTGATACGGCCATAGTAAGGGCCGGACTGGTTGCTATGTGCATCGCTCAACAAAGGAGCCGCCTCTTGCAATTCCTTGACAACAAAGTCAAAGACCGTTTTTCGTTCACTTTGCACTACATCTTTCATTGCTACGGAAGAGGATTGAACTAGCGGGATGCGTCCGAACAAATCCATCAGGTAATAATAATACATAGCCCGCATGGCACGTACTTCGGCACGGTATGCCGGCAGTTCCGTAGCGGAATGAGTTTCGGCGAATTTGTCTATCCGTTCCAGTGATTTGTTACTTAACATGACGACTTTATAGAGATATTCCCATGTAGCCTGAATGGCATCATTCTCTATTCCCCAATCGTGCAGGTAAAGTCCTTGCCAAAAACCACCGTCATACCAGTCACCTCCACGGGTGGGGATAATGGCTTCGTCGGAGGTAAAGGTGTTCAGGTCGTAGACTCCCCTACCCGTTCCCTGCAATCCCTGACTATCACTATAACCGCCTACGTATGTATAAAGCGAAGCTACTGCATTGAGATATACTTCCGAGATTGTATTGTAAACGTCATCTTCGGGTAACTTATCTTTCGGATTTTCCTCCAAAAACTTACTACATGAGAATAAACCCAGGCACGTTATAAGAAGGAATACCAGCACTCCCGAAGGACGTAAGATCTTCTTTGAAAACAGTTCCGCTATCCTTGAAAGCAGTTCTTCTTTCTGCAAAAAAAGACTTTTATTTTTCATATATTGTTTCATCATCTCCTCCTCCATTAAAAGTTAATACTCAATCCCAGTGTGTACGTCCGCGCCAACGGATATCCCCGTTTATCATCCACGCCTAAAGTGGAGTTCACTGTTGAACTGTTAATCATGGGTGAAAGTCCCGAATAACCGGAAATGGTTGCCAGGTTGTTGACTGTAAATGCCAGACGCAGGGAGCGGACATATTTCTTCAGTTTCTGCACTTTCTCAATCGGCACGTTCCAACCCAGCGTCACATAGTCGAAGTTGACATAATCTCCCTTTTCCAACCAATAGTCGGTGGCGGTTTGATCCTTGATGTTCTGTTTCGGGGCTTTCTTCATTACGTTATAGTCGGGAAATATATTCATGTTCATATAGGTCAGGGAGGTTCCGTTGTAAATTTTATGTCCGAAAGCTCCGTTAACCTGCAAAGACAGGTCGAAACGCTTGTAGCGGAAACTGATGTTGGAGCCAAGAATCGTTTTAGGTACGGCTTGTCCTGCCACGTAGCGGTCTTCACCATCTTCAAGGCTGACATCTCCGCCATTCAGATCGGCGATGCCATAGGTGTATCCGCCGTTTCCGTCGGATTCCAGTCCCGTACTGTGGGGAAGATAGAACACGCCCAACGGTTGACCCACCATCTGATATACGATGTGGTTGTATCCTCCATGAAAGCCGGCTCCGTCGAGGCCAGCAAGACTTTTATATTCGGGAGCAGAAAGCATTTCGCCGTTGTACATACCGCTTAATGAGAGCAGTTTGTTGCGCTGGAAAGTGATATTGGCATTGATATTCAGTTCCATATCCTTGGTCTTCAAGGGGGTGATGCCGATGGCGATTTCCGTACCCCAGTTGCGCATGGAACCGATGTTGGCAAGCAAGGTGTTATAGGTGAAAGGCGGTACGCTTACGTTGTAAAGGTAAAGCATGTCTGTGGTTCGGGAGTTGTAATAGTTGGCGGAAAGCAGCAGGCGGTTGCCGAAAAGAGCTACGTCGATACCGGTATTAAAGGTATGTTTCACTTCCCATTTCAGGTCGGGATTCGTGTTCCGTAAGTCTCCTAAAGATACGACGGCGGAGTTTCCGACGGGGACTACACCGTTCGGCTTTACAAGGTTCAATGTAGTGTATGAGTCAATCCCACTCTGATTACCTGCCAGACCGTAGCCAATACGGAATTTCAGATTATCCACCATCGGCAACTGCTTCATAAATTCTTCTTCACTAATCACCCATGCGGCAGATGCGGAGGGGAAGAATCCCCATTTGTGGTTCGCCCCGAATTTGGAGGAAGCATCTGTACGGGCGTTCAGCGTCAGTACGTAGCGGTCGGCGTATGTATAGTTGAAACGTCCCATGAAGGATGCCAGACGGGGTTGGTCGTAGTAAGAATTAGTGCCTTCCCACAAACGGAGTGCGCCTGCCTGAAGATTATTATACCCGAATTTGTCGGTGCTGAAATTGCTTACTGTTGTATAATATCCCGTGTAGGTTTCTTTTTGAAGTTCGGCAAGTGCCAACACGTCAAAGAAATGTTTTTTCCAGTTTTTCTTATAGGTCAGCATCATGTTGCCCAGCAAGGATTCTCGCTTTTTGGTTCCTTTGTAAGCCTGGCCGTTCGCCCAGACGGAGGTGGGGAGGTATTGCGAATTTTCCACGATATTATAGGTATAGGCACCGAAGAGGTTAAGTTTCAGCCCTTCCAGTAGATTGAAAGTCAGACGGGCATGCGTGCTGATGTGCGAAGTGGCATCATCGTCCTGCACTTCCATCCATGCCAATGGATTGGTGATTTGACTGGCGGTCGTTATTCCATCCCAAGAATTGGTGACGGGGTCTTTATGGTTGGGATAGGTGGGGTTGAATGTGGCTGCCGAATAGAACGTTTTCTGATAATCCACCAGATTATGATTCTTCTGAATGGAACCGAACATTCCCAGCTCGCAGTTCAGGAAGCCGTCGAACATTTTCTGATTCATGTTCATATTCGAAGTGAAGTTTTTCATGTCTTCATTCAGAATCACTCCCTGACGATCCATGAAACCAAGAGAAACGCGATAGCTGGACTCACTGGAACCACCATAAAAGGCGATGTGATGGTTTTGTTGTAGTCCTGTCTGTTCAATCTCTTTCTGAAAATCGGTGTTATTTCCTTTATCCAGAATGGAAATCCCGCGTTCCGAGGCGACACGGCGGTACTCATCGCCGGACAGCATTTTCAGATTCTTGTAGACGGTGGAAATTCCGAAGCTACCGTTGTAGGCTACCTGTGTTCTGCCGCTCATTCCTTTTTTAGTGGTGACCTCGATCACACCGGAAGCTCCTCGTGAACCGTATTGTGCGGTTTCGGAAGCGTCTTTCAGAATGGTGAAGCTCTCAATATCCGTAGGGTAAATGGAGGTGAGCATACTCAAGTCACCAAATACTCCGTCGACGATTATCAAAGGGTCATTGCCACTGGTCAGTGAGGTAGTTCCCCGCAGGCGTACTGCATCCAAGGCTGCCGGACCATTTGACCCGCGTTGGATAGTCAAGCCCGGCACACGTCCGCGGATTGCTTCCAAAGGGTTCGTTATCTGGTCTTTATTCATCTGTGTCTCCGTAATCTTCTCTACGGAACCGGAGAGGGTTTTCAAACTTCCGGTGGCATATCCTACGGTAATCAATGAGTCTATGGGCGCGACGGGAATCTTCTGTGCCAACGTGCCCTCGCACGGGATTACCAGAAGAAGAAGGGTGTAGAAAATGAGTCTAGCGTGTTGTACCATATTCTTAGTTTTTAAGGTAATAATACAAATATAACAAAAAAAGAGAGAATCTGGTTGAATAGATTCCCTCTTTTATTCATAAATGATATTGACAATGTCTATTTCACGATTATCTCATCCGTAAATATCCACCCTCCGAATTCGCTTCCGGCCTGTGCCTGGTAACGTACGTATCTTCCTTTGGCTTCTCCCTGCCATGAAATATCCGTAAACCGGATAGGGGTTTCTTTGCTCACTTCAAAGTGTTGTTTTTGCAACTCCGTGAAGTTAATTCCATCATCGGAAATGGAAATAATCACTGTCTCCGGCAGGAATACTTCCGCGCCGACCACTTGCATAAAAGCGGCGGTGATGGAATGGATAGGGGTTTCTTTTTCCATATCAATCGTCACATCGAGACGGTTGTCCGAGATAAATCCTTGCCATGAACCATCACCGTAAGTCCAGTCACCACGTATGCCGTCTGTCAGGGCTGTGTTGCCTTGTGCGGGATAATGGGGGCTATAGGAGGAGTTATAGGTCACTTTTTTACCGAGCGCCAAATGGCTGACTGGTTGAAGAGATTCGGGACGGCTGCCGATTTCTTTGCTCAAATCGAAAGGATGGTATCCTTTTTTCTGTAAATCGGCCACTGCTGACAGTGCGCGGGTATGGAAATCGGGCCACGACTTACGTTCCGGAGCCGACCAGGCTACTTCCGCCAATGCCAGCATACGGGGATAAATCATATATTCCACGTGTTCGGGAGTGGGGATATATTCCACCCATAGGTTACCCTGCACACCATAGACTAACTTTGCCTGCTCCGCAGTTAAGGAAGCGGGGACAGGATCGTAGGCATATACTTTCTTCAATGGCAGGTAGCCACCGATAGCTTCCGGCTGGGAGTACGGGGCGTCCTGATAGCTGTCCAGATAACAGTATGCACCCGGTGTCATGATGGCATGATGGCCGGAAGTGACGGCAGCGATACCACCCTCTTCTCCACGCCACGACATAACGGTTGCATTGGGCGCAATGCCTCCTTGCAGAATCTCGTCCCATCCCAAGAGACGGCGTCCGTGATTGTTGAGGAACTTTTCGATACGGTGTATCAGATAGCTTTGCAGCTCGTCTACATTGGCCAGATGCTCGTCTTTCATTCTCTTCTGACATTTCGGACAGGTCTTCCAAGCCGATTTACCGGCCTCATCACCTCCTACATGAATGTATTCGGAAGGGAAAAGTTCCATGACTTCCGTCAGTACATTCTCCAGAAAGGTGAAAGTTTCTTCATTGCCGACACAGAAATCGGAGTTCTTGTAAGGTTCTCCCGAACAGGATAGCTGTGGGTAGGCAGCCAGCACTTCTTCCGAATGGGAAGGCATTTCAATCTCCGGAATCACGGTGATATAGTGCTGACGGGCATATTCCAGTATTTCACGAATATCATTCTGGGTGTAATAGCCGCCGGAAGCTCCGGGTTCATCGTAACGGAGGTATTTACGTCCACCGTTCCACCATTTCTTCCAAGTGGGGTCTGTACGCCAGGCTGCAAAATCGGTCAGTAAAGGGTATTTCTTGATTTCAAGCCGCCAGCCTGCCGCATCGGTCAGATGCAGGTGCAAACGGTTGATTTTGTAATATGCCAATGCATCTATCTGCTTCTTTATAAACTCTTTGGTAGAGAAATGTCGGGATACGTCCAGCATCAGTCCGCGGTAAGCAAAACGCGGGGTGTCTTCTATCTCGACAGAGACTACGGAATAGCTGCCTGTGCCCGCCGGTTGCATCAGCTGTAACAGGGTTTGCATTCCATAGAATAATCCGGCTCCCGAAGTTGCCCGGATCTCGATTTGTTGAGGGGTGACGGAGAGTGTATAGCTTTCCGGTGATGGCAATTGGGGGGTCTTGGGGGTTATCAATAAGAAAAGCATCTGTTTCCTGTCTTTCATTCTCGCTTCTTTCAATTGAACAGGCAATGCTTTCAGGTAATTCTCCCAGAGTTCCGCTTCTCCACCTTGCAGGTTTGTATAAAGTTTAGTCTTTTCTGACAGTAAAAAAGAGCCCGTCCCCTGCTCCATTTTTAATGGGACAGGTATGACGGACTGTGCCAGAATGGGATGTGCATGGAAGCACATCCCCAATATCCATAAGAAAAGACAAACTTTAGGGTATTCTTTTCTTATATTCATTAATCAATTTTGATTTCGTCTACAAATAAAAATGCGTTTTTACCTTTTCCTCCATGCCATGCCGGAAGTGATTTCTCCGGTGAAGCAATGACTCTCACGTATTGGGTGGTCACAGGAGCAAAGGTTAGTTTATGCTCAACGATTCCGTCTTTGTCTGTCTCTTTCATCTCCGGATATTCTTCGGAAGCAATCTTTTTGAAGGTCTTGCCATCATCTGAAATTTCTACGGACAGGTTTCTGGCATCAAATACCCAGTCTCCTTTTGCTACATTGGTAGAGATTGCCACGCTTGAGATTTCAGTAGGTTGCTGGAGGTCGATAGTCATATCCATGTCGTTTCCGTTGAAAGCGATCCAACGACCTGACTTGTAGCTGCTATTTCCTTTCAGACCATCTATCAAAGTGGAAGCTCCTTTGAACAGGTATTGTTCATTGATAGGCTGATTGGCTACAATCGGCTTCATGCTGGATTTGCTGAAATCAATCTTCTCTGTCACTGTCTTGCTTTCGCCGTTGGGACGAATGGCTTTGGCGGACAGGGTTACATTTTCCTTGATTTTCAATACTCCTTCGTAAACGGGGGAAGCGGCAGTAGGTTCTGTGCCGTCTAATGTATAGTAAACAGGGGCACCGTCGATGGTAGACAGGGTAACGTCCATTGTTCCTTCTGCCGGATTCGGGTCAAACTCGGCTTGTACGTCAAATACGTGTTTAGCGTAATTGTATCCTTCTGCATCGTACCACTTAATCAGTTGTGGAAGACGGGACAGGAAGTTGGCATAGTTTTTCTTTTCGGGGCTGGACCACTGAATTTCACACAAAGCAGCCCAACGAGGCAATACCATATATTGTGCATGCGGGAAGGTAGCGATGTATTCTGTCCAGAGGTTGGCTTGCACTCCCTTGATGTATTTCTGTTCTTCCGGAGTAAGAGAAGCCGGCATCGGCTCGTAGCTATACACTCTTTCCATCGGCAGATAACCACCGATACCGAACGGTTCGTTTTCGACGTCTTTAGCCTGGTAGTAGTCGAAATACAAGTAGGTGTTCGGTGTCATGATGACATCGTGTTTCTGCTTCGCAGCTTCGATACCACCTTTCTCACCACGCCATGACATCACGGTAGCATTCGGAGCAAGTCCGCCTTCGAGGATTTCATCCCAACCGATGATTTGACGTCCGTGGTCGTTCAGGAATTTCTCAATATGGTTGATGACAAAGCTCTGCAAACGTTCTTCTTTGCTGTGGCTCTGATCTGACTTCAATCCCAATGCTTTGATACGTGCCTGGCACTTCGGACATTTTTCCCATCTTACTTTCGGGCATTCGTCGCCCCCTACATGAATATATTGTGATGGGAAGATTTCAATCAATTCACCATAAACATCTTCCAAGAATTTCAATACTTGGTCGTTTCCGGCGCAAAGCACATCCTCGGATACACCCCATTGTCTCCATACTTCGTATGGACCACCGGTACAACCCAGTTCAGGGTAAGCGGCAAGGGCAGCTTGCATGTGTCCCGGAAGGTCGATTTCGGGAACAACGGTGATGTAGCGTTCGGCTGCATAATCTACAATTTCTTTGGCTTGTTCCTGGGTGTAGAATCCACCGTAAGGTTTGCCGTCGTATTCGCCGGAGTTACGTCCGATGACTGTTTCTGTTCTGTTAGCACCGATTTCAGTCAGTTTCGGGTATTTTTTGATTTCCAGACGCCAACCTTGATCGTCGGTGATATGCCAGTGGAGGCGGTTCATGTTATGTAAAGCCTGCATGTCGATGTAGGTCTTTATTTCATCCACGGTAAAGAAATGACGGCTGGTATCGAAATGCGCGCCACGATAGCCAAAGCGGGGAGCGTCATTGATTTCTACGGCTGGCATGGCAATATCCGCACCGACAGCCACAGGCAATGATTTGCGCAGGGACTGGATGCCATAGAATACGCCGGCTTCCGTAGGACCAGTAATCGTGATTCCGTCACCGGTAACTTTCATCTGGTAGGATTCCGGATTTTCGTTCTCCGTGCCTAATGCCAGTACGATTGCGTTTTTACCTTCTGTTCCGGCTTCAATGGCGAAATCTTTTCCGGTAGCCGTTTT
>ERZ779850.2917-NODE-2917-length-12901-cov-3.929939_pt1 | contig 12901 bp, 12 predicted proteins | sample MGYA00511249_ERZ779850 | MGnify/ENA primary metagenome ERZ779850 (study PRJEB29588, sample SAMEA2162475) | human gut metagenome | biome: human gut; feature: human-associated habitat; material: faeces | place: Denmark | collected 2008/2010 ...
TTTCCCGGCGTAAATAATGCTGCCGCTCTTTGCGTCGATTTGGCAGAAATATTGATTCGTCCCGGTGTAGAACTCCAGCAGGTAGCAGGGCTTGCCCTGATTGCGGCTCAGCTCCTCTCGGGTGAACACGATCTTCTGCGTCAGTTCATCCAGTTTGGCGTCCTTCAGTGCAATCTTCTTTGCTTCCTCCAAGGAGATGAACTTCGATACACTGACAGAAGCAATGCCGGAAGCCTCTTGGAATTTAAGAAGCTCGTCCAACGACATGCGGGCAACCTCGTCCGTGGGCAGCCCGGTTTTGTTTGCTGCGGTAAGGATACAGTCGGCGCGGCCAAGGGAGACATGGAATTCCTCGGCGATCTTTGCTGCTTCGGCATTTTCCGTCAGTTCGGAGTGGAAAACCAGTGTGCCGACGGCATCGGTCTGCTCCAAGGCATTTCGGATCTCCGCGGAGAGAGAGGCTTTTAGTTCGGCATTCGCATCAAGACGGGAATCAAAAGAGATCAGAACAGTCGCTTCGCCATTTTCCATATATCCGCAGGCCTCGTAGGCGGCGACCGTGCGCGTTAGAGCGGTCTCGACACTCTGCTTTCCCAGCGTAACATCGCTGAGCGCATTTTCCGCATCGCTGTTCAAGCAGCGGACATTCTTAACGATCCCGCTTTTGGCAATCGTATATTCCACGCTGGGGTTGACATCCATTGTGAAGGTGCCTGCTGTCGCATTGCTTCGGATGGCATGTGTGGCGATGCCGGTACAGAGAACCAGTGCAAGGCAGGCAGCCATTGTTCCAAGCTTGGCCCAACCGGGCTTTCTTTTGGTATTTGCTTCGCTTTCCGCGTCAGCGATAAGCTCGTCATTGATCTTTCCGATCGAACGAAGAAGAACTTCGGTTTTCATAGCATAATTCCCTCCTTTTCAAGAAATCGTCTTAATTCGTTTCTCATACGGAAAAGCAAAGACGTCACCTTGCTCTCGCTCATTCCGTATGCGTCCGCAATATCCCGTATTGCGTAGAGATGATAGTATCTGCGGACAAAAATGTTACGGTTCAGCTTGGGCTTTGCATACAGGAAGCGGTCAATGGCGGCAGCCAACTCATTTTCTTCGATGGTCTGCTCCACAGTCGTTTCCGAAGGAACGCAGGCTTCCAACTCAGACAGCGCGAGGACTACTTGTCCGTGTCCGCGTTTTTCGGCAGTATACCGCTTATAACGGTTCAGAGCGAGGTTGCGCGTGATTTTCCCTAAGTAGATCGACAAACGGTTCGGACGCTGCGGCGGAATTGAATTCCATGCGCCAAGGTATGTATCGTTGGCACATTCCTCCGCATCCTCTTTGTTACGCAGTATGTTATATGCAATCGTATGGCAGTAGCTCCCGTACTTTTCTGCGGTGGCGGCAATCGCGCTCTCGTTACGCGCCCAGTACAATTCTATGATCTCATGGTCTCTCATTGCGCCCTCCCTTCTCTCTGCGTAAAGGCCTTTCATCTATATAGACAACAAAAATCGCCGTTCATTGCGTGCATTGCGCAAAAAGTATGCTTGTAAATTCATTATATCGTGTGGCAGATCTGATTTCCACCGGAATAAGCACGCTGCTTTAAGGAAGCGGGCACAAAAGCTACGACGGCGGGGAAGATGAGCCCCGCCGCGCAAAATAAATACATACGATTTTTCCGCTCCCGACTATTGAGGAATACAAAAGGTCTCACGAAATGGCAGACTAAATGGCAGGGTTTGCGCCGATGACACGAAAAAGACGCTGTGGTATAATCGTATCGTCCCCCAATGGGTCGTGAAACCCGGCATGAATGCCGAATACTGCCCAAAGGAGTGCTGAGTATGAAATATTGTCCCTATTGCGGCGCCGATTTTGCAGATGGCGCCGCTTCTTTCTGCATGGAGTGCGGGAAGAGTCTGCCGATTGCGGAAGATGGTCAGAAAAAGCCAAAAGAGAAACCCGTAAAGTCGCAAAAGCGTATGGAAAAGAAGCGTAAGCACCCGTCTCCAAAGCCACGGAAAAAGCATGAAAAGCCTGTCGGCGAACACATGGGAGGAGCTTTTCATCCAAAGGACGATGGATATGACGGCTACTATGACGATGTTCTGCCTTCAGATGCAGGAAAACTGAAAGAGGGACCTGACATGGAATTGGTGAAGAAGGTTTCCGCCGTGGCGGGCGTCATGCTGCTGATTGTTATTCTGTGCGTTGTCGCAATGTATTTGCTGTGAGTGCTGTAATTCGCGCCGCCTTGCCGTGTAATATGGGAAAAGGACAGACAAGGAGTGAGCAAAATGAAATATATATCCAAAGGTATGGTAATCAGAGCCTCCACAGAGGATCTTCTGTTCGTGACCCGCTGCGGCGTAGATTTTCAGCTGACTGGGGAACAGGCTGCGCTCTGGCTTAACGGCAGATTTGGGTTTGCAAAAAACCGCGAGAATGTGCCGGAGGTAAAAGCCCTGCAGCAGCTTAAACGTCAGGGGCTTGTTGAAATTACAGAAGGTGATGAGCCCGTTTTTGAGTATCGTGCATTGACGCAGTGCGTTCTGACGCCTGCGAAGCCGCAAGGAGTTCGTGCGATTCTAAGCGCACGCCAAAAAGAACTGCTGCTATGGCTGACAGAAGCCGGACTTCGGCTCACCACGGCAGAACTGGTATTCCTGACAGAACATCATGTAGCACCGCAAATAAACCTGTTGGGGGATAGAAACAGGCAGAACCTGACGGAAACGATCTATACGCAGGAAACCATTTTTGATAACATTCTGGAAGCCCAAATGGAACACGCCGCAGTGCGGGATGAGGTCGTTTCCGCATTGCTCAGGCTACTGAAGAAAAAGAGAATCCTTCTGTTGGGAGGTGCATAATGAGAGAAAAATTCGAAAAAACCCCCCCGCCGCTGCAAAAACAGATTATAATGAGATGTGGAGCCGCGCTGGTAAGCCTTTTATTGATGGTGGTGTCTCTGTTGTTGGAGGGCAACCTTTATCTGTCTCTTTCCGTCCTGCTCTTTTTCGCCTTTTATGGGTTCAGTGCATTGCAACTGCTGTATAGAGCAGTCACCGATCAAATAGTGGTAATTCGTGGTCACTGTACCGGGCTGGAAAAAACTCCGATGCGCCGCCGCATCAAAACGCTCTATCTGTGGTCAGACCCACATACAGTGAAAATACAGCTCGCCGGAAGACTTCGAAATGTTGATGAGGGCGACATCATCACGGTATATACGGCAACCGGCACACCGGTATATGAAAACGAAGGCTGCCAACAGCTTAGCACATATTTGGCAATCGATATTTTGAAAGGAAGAGGATCAAAATGACAAAAGGCGATGAGATCCGCGGATTAGTCAGGGAAATAGAGAACAGAGTCGAAGCGGGTATCCTGCCGGATGGGAACTGTATATTCGACCCGCTTCGAGTGAGGCTTGCGTTGGAGTTGGTTCTGTCTGTGCTGGAGCAAGGTACCCCGGTGAAAACAGAGAAGTGCCAGGCGAAAACAGCGGAAAGCAATTGACTGTCATATGAGAACCTGCTATAATACAATCATAAGTATCAAGGTTTCCTGCGCGGAACACCAGAGTATTCAAGTTATAAAGTGTCAATTAACACATTCGTGTTGGTTGGCACTTTTTTTGTTTCTCGGTTTCTTCCCGAAATGGGTTGAAATAAATCATGTTATAGCAGGCAGCACCTGCAAGAAAGGAGCATCTTATGTTCAAGGTAATCGCAACTGATGTCGTCATCTCCAAGGGATATGACGGCGCCCCGGCTCTCAAATTCTCCGAAAACGGGGAGAGCGTCCGGTTCCGCATCGGCAAAAAGGTGTATGACACCCGCGCCGAAAACAACACCCGATGGGTAAACCTCTCTGTAAAAGCCTTTGGCCCGGTATGTGAGCGCATCAAAAAGATGCAGCTTAAAGAGAGCTCGTTCATCAATATTCTCGGCCGCCTGGACGAGGATGTTTGGGAGGACAGCACGACGCATGAAAAAAGGAGCGCCATGGTGGTCATTCTGGATGAGATTGAGTATTGCTCCTCCGGCGGCGGAAAGCAGAAGACCGAGGAAGCTGGGGAACAGCCCAGAGCGGCTGCCGCACCCGCAAAGTCTGCCTCCAACGGAGAGATGCCCGGTAATTTCACCGGCTTTGAACCCTTCGGCGGCGTAAATTCGTTCTTCGACGAATAATCAATCGAAGAACTACAAATGGATCGGGCGCATTAAAACGCACATGAGTATCTATGTGGACTCATGTGCGTTTTTTGCGTTCAGAAAGGACAGTATATGCAAAACAAAGAATTCAAGCGCCACATCGCCTATGAGGTTTTGACCATACTGGGGACATTGGCTCTGCTGCTGTTTGTTTGCAGGCTTTGGCCGATTCTCTTATTGGTGATACTCGGTATTTTTATCGCCGCCATGCGACTGCTCTTTCTCTCTGCCAGAAAAGTGGAGAATATCCCGCCTCTGCTTCCGGCTGCTCGCCCAGAACCTACGGATCAGGATATCCGGGACATGGCGTTCGGCTCGATGCAGCGGCGGATTACAGAGCTGGTCACGGCCGATTTCCCCAACGCCAGATGGGTATGGAAGACGCCTAATGCCATGCGCAATATTGCGACAGGCAACGAGGTGCGAATCCTGCTCAACCATGCCGGCGGATACCGTGAAGCGATCGTTGTGATTCGCGGCCTTCAAGTGTGCAGCCTGACCTACCCGCACGCGGAAGAAGTTAAGATGCCGGAAACGGAAAATGATGAGACGGGCACAGAGGAAAACGAGGATGACACTCCGCAGAAGGTCGATCCCCCGGAGAATTATGAGTATCTGGCTTTTGAATGGGTGGATGCCCATGTTATGGAACTCAATGAGCGGTGCAACGAGAGCATCGCGCAAGGGCTATCCATGCTGGAAATAACGGCGGCAGAACTGCCTGCACGAGAAAGCTGGCCGGACATCTGCCGGGAGCTGGAACGAAACGGTATGGAGAACTGCTGCTGTACAGATACCGGTATTACCATTGATTTCACGCAGTGACACTGCAGAAAGGAATGACGCGATATGAGCGTATCAATCAACAATCTGTTCAACTATTCCCGTTCGCTGCCCGTCCCCTTTGATACCATGACAAATAAGAAGGTCAAGGTGGCATCCATGTACGGGGCAAAGACGGAATCAACGCTATGTGGTTCTGTGATCAAGGCAGTCCACGCCATGTGCCGGTGCATGAACGGCACCGGAGAAGGTGCGGTCGGCCAGATCGATACAAACAAAAGCGTGGCGGAGTATAAATCCTCCGTCGGTCCGGATGCCTATCATCTTGTGGTGTTCGATGCAGCCTCCGGCAGCGCTTTGGCAAGCGTTTATGACAAAAACACCGAGCTCATCGAGCAGTACGTGGCGCATCCGAGCCAGCGGGACGGCGCGGCAATCTTCTTTGCCCTAATGCCGTTCCTGATGTCAGATGCGGAGTTCGATGAAACCTTTCAGGAGTACTACGACCAGTTCATTGCCGGATACCCGGATATGGCAAAGGCGACCGAAAGCATGGCAATCCTCTGCGACAATGCCTACCGCAGAATCAAGGACGATACCTGCCCGGCGCATATCAATATCACAGTGGACAAGTCCGGAAACCTGATGCGGGTTTCTCAAGGTCAGCTGGATTCCGGATCCTTTGTGCCCACCAGCGTTACAGCCGGGGAATTCACGATCTTTGCCAAGACCGGACCGGCCGTTATCAAAAAAGCCGGCGTCGTGGTGGAGCATACGGATTTCGTCGGCAAGTATCCCCTGACGCCGGGACGCACCTTGAGCGCGTTGGAGCTGAGCCTGATTCCGAAACTCCCGGAATGGTATATCATTCCGCCGGAAGTGGTGGATATTTGCAAGCATGCGCAGAAAACCACCGGTCGCCCCATGCAGATGCGAAACTTCCTGTTGCGTGGGCCTGCCGGTACTGGCAAGACCATGGGCGCAAAAGCCATTGCCGCCGGACTGGGGCTGCCATACATGAAGTATACCTGCTCTGCCAACACAGAAATATTTGATTTCACCGGCATGATCTTCCCTGAAACGGACGCAGTGTCCACCGGTAGCCCGGAGCTTGACCGTGAGCGTGAGATACTCAAGTCCATGGGCGGTATCAGCTATGCCAATGTAGCTAAGCTTCTGCGCCTTCCGGACTTGGATGATATGGACTACGATCCTGCCGGCGTCTATCAGGCTCTGACAGGCGTGGAAAATCTGGCGGCTACCGTGCAGGACTGCATGAGCGTTGTGCTGGAAAAGGTCACGGAAAAGGTACAGGCTCTTAGCAAGCGTGCTGAAAACCGTCAAAGCTCCGGCCAGAACTATACTTATGTGGAGACGGATTTTGTGAAAGCGTTAAAACACGGGTATTTAGTCGAGGTTCAGGAGCCATCCACGATCATTCAGCCGGGTGTGCTGGTGGGCCTTAACTCTCTTCTGGAGCAGGAGGGGTCTATCACTCTTCCGACCGGCGAGATCATTCGCAGGCATCCTGATACGGTCGTCATTGTGACGACCAATGTCAGTTACGAAGGTTGTCGGCAGATGAACCAGTCGGTGGTGGACAGAATGAGTCTGGTCAAGGACATTGAACTGCCGGAGCCCGAGGTTATGGTACAGCGAGCCATGGCCGTGACCGGATGTGCCGACGAATACCTGGTATCCCAGATGGTGCAGGTGGTCAACGACATGGCCGATTACTGCCGCAAAAACAGTATCACCGACGGTGCCTGCGGAATGCGCAGCCTGATCGATTGGGTCATCAGCGCAGAGATCTCCGACGACCCTTATCTGTCGGCAAAGTATACGGTCATCAGCAAAGCCACTGCCGACGAGGAAGACCGGGAAGCCCTGATTACAACCATTCTGGACCCTATGTTTGCCCCAAAGCGGAAGCGAACATCGGCATAAGTCCGGAAGAAAGGAGGATGACTCTATATGGCAAGAGTGAATCATAAGCGGGTTAAACAGCTGCTCAATGAAAAACGCAGCAGAATCACAGACCGGCAATTCTTCACGTCCCGCATCCTTGCTGGACATTTTGAAGACATGGCCATGGCACAGACGCGGCGGTATAAATACAATCGCCGCATCCATGTGGCCATCAGCTGGAGTCCGAAGTCCGGTGAAGTGGCATGCACCAATAACCTGTCGGTGCTGATCAATGCGGGGCATAGGCTGGTGACCCAAAACAGAGGGCGGGAGAACCGCTATGAGATTGTTTGCGGACTGTTTGCCCACGAACTTGGGCATTGTCTATACACGGACTTTCTTGCGGGCCAGACCTACAACAACTACCTCAGCCGGGAGAAATGGTATCCGGAGCCGCCTGCGTACAAGCTGCCCAAAGACACTGTAAGCGAACGAGCGCTGTGGGAGTATGTAAGGCTGGAGCCACGGAACAACGAAATGCTTCGCTATGTCGCGCACCATATTTCCAATGTCATCGAGGACGCCTATATCGAAAATCGGATACTCGCTCAATTCCGCGGCACGCTGGGCAACTGCCTGGAAGCGTTACGGGAGCAGCAGTATGAGAGCATTCCGACGGTAACGGAGCTTATCGAGAAAGAGGATGACGGGAACTGCCATATCTTTGAGAGCATCCTGCAGATCATGCTGTCGTATGTGAAGTTCGGTGAAATCAAGTACGGAGATGCTCCCCTCAGCGATGAGCGCATTCAGGTCGTGTTCAAACTGATTCACGATCTGGACGCCGCCATTGTCAATCCCTCCGGAAAAGAACGGCTCAAGGTCGTCAATCTCATACTGGTTCGCTGCTGGGACTATATCGAGGATTTCCTGGAGATCTGCAAAAAGCGCCAGGAGGAGGCCAAGGCGTCCGGTTCCACAGAGTCGCTGGCCGAGACCATCGCGCAGATTCTGCAGGCAATGGCCGGAAGCTCTGTGTCCGGCGAGGGCAGTAGCACACCTATCCCCGAAGTGGGTGCGGTCTGTGTGGCAGCCGGAGCCGGGAAACGGGCGCAGACGGCGGCTCAGGCAGAAAAAAGCGAGTCTGAAGGAAGCAGCGGCTCTGAAGGGCCCGAGCCCCAGACTGACTCCGAATCCGAGGGTTCTTGTGCCGGGATCTCCCAGACCGAAAATCCGGCGGAAGAAGGCGCAATTCCCGGAGATATGGAAGGCGCTTCCGGTGGGAAGCAGGCAGTATCCGCGGAAGAAGACGGACGCATCCCCTATCAGCAGACAGAGCGTGTTTCCGAAGGCAGCGGAGGGGCGACCAAGCACAACGATGCATATGAGCGTGAACGCTATGACCATGCAGCGGAGGACATTGAGCGCCTGCTGGACAAGATGGCGGAGAAGGCTGCCTGTGAGCAGCTGGAGAATGAACGGACACGGGAACTCAACGATGTGGCCCAGAGCATCTCCTATGGAGATGTCCATGCCGGTGTTGATATCTGTGTGAACCGGATATCCACCGTCGATGAGGAGCTTGTAGAGCAGTATAACGCCATTTCCGGGCCATTGCTGGATATCTCACGGCAGCTGCAGAAAAGTCTCTTGCAGCAGCTGAAGGATAAACAGCGCGGCGGTAAGCAGACCGGGCTCATGATGGGGCGACGGCTGGATGCCCACGCCCTCTGCAGAAACGATGGGAAGGTTTTTTATAAAAATGCCCTGCCCAACGAAATTCCACAGATGTCCGTAGGGCTTTTGCTGGACGAATCAGGAAGCATGTGCTCCTGCGACCGCTGTACCTACGCCAGGTCTTCGGCCATCATTCTATATGACTTCTGCAAGGCGCTGCATATCCCTGTCACCGTTTACGGTCATTCCACCAGCGGCAACAGTGTGGAGCTGTATTCCTATGCGGAGTTTGAAAGCATCGATAACGATGATAAATACCGCATGATGGACATTGCTGCCCGCAGTCTGAAGATCAAGCGCACTACCATCGGGCGGCTGATGGAGGAGGGGCTGTACCCCTACACCAAACGCTATCTCGGCAGCTTCGACAATCACTTTTCCACCATCGGTCTCGTCGGCATGAATGAGGCGGGCCTGAACGCCAACTGGCTCCGCAAGGACCTCACCCATGAGGAGACGCAGGACTTTGCCGTTCGGGTGCTGAAGCACATGCGGGAGCGGCTGAGCGATTATCAGGAGCAGTATGGCGACCTCTACAATCTGGAGGCCACCCCTGCCGAGTCCACCTCCTATCGCCTTGCCAAGCACGATAAGGCACAGTACCCCAATATCATCACCGCCCACGAGGGCGGGACGCCCTACTACACCAATTCCAGCCACCTGCCTGTGGGCTACACGGAGGACGTGTTCGCCGCCCTGGACGTACAGGACAAGCTCCAGACCCTCTATACCAGCGGCACGGTGTTCCACACCTTCCTGGGCGAAAAGCTGCCCGATTGGCGGGCAGCGGCGGCGCTGGTCCGTAAGATCGCGGAGAACTACGAGCTGCCGTACTATACGCTGTCTCCCACCTATTCCGTCTGCGCAGACCACGGCTATCTGGCCGGGGAGCAGTTCACCTGCCCCATCTGCGGACGGAAAACGGAGGTTTACAGCCGCATCACCGGCTACTACCGCCCGGTGCAGAACTGGAACGACGGCAAGAGTCAGGAATTTCTGGACAGGAAGACCTATCAGGTGGGCGGTGCGCAGGAGGATTGCCCGAAGCGGCGGGAGGACAAGGCGGCCGGAAAGCCGGCCGGGGGATATTATCTCTACACCACCGCAACCTGCCCGAACTGCCATATCATCAAGCCCATTCTGGAAAAAGCGGGGATTCCCTTTGTGGAGCGGGACGCAGAGCAGTATCTTCAGGAAGCGACCGCACTTGGCCTGACGCACGCCCCATCCTTGGTCGTACAGGCCAATCCTCCCATTATCTACGCAGGCGTGGCAAGGATTAAGGAATTTCTGGAGCAAGCGTGATATGCCCGCTTTCTCCGACGCGTGTATACGATGACAAAGGAGATGAGAGAAATGACAGGAGCAACACAAAAAAGACTTTGCGTCAGAGGCTTTGCGTGGTGGCGGACGGTTGGCCTATTATGCTGCTCAGCGCCAAGCAGGAAACGTCTCGACTGCTCGGAGAGGATGCGGTCTTGCTTAATGGCGAAAGGAGCTGCCTATGAAACTTCGTACTGCCGGAGAGGATGCGGAGAATCGGCAGGCGCGGCAGATGATCATGCGGCGAAGGAGTACGGAGCAACTTAAAAGGTCTCACCTTAAAACGGATCGATGCAAGATCGAACGTTAATGATAGCGCAAAAGCAGTAGTATTATGTGAATACGTCATTCATGTTGTGTGAATTTCTGTTCTTCTCCTTGCAATCACCCCATCTGTGCAATATGAAACAAAAAGGGTATCAGAACGCAGCGTTTGGATGCTTCGCTCTGATGCCCTTTTACGATATAGTTTCTTTTACCGCGGCGACAACGATTATCGGAATTCCAGCGTCTCTTTCTGCAACGCTGAACCCCTTTTGATTAGTGATTTTTTCTCCGCACCTCTTGCAAAACAGAAAGAAACGCGGTATAATATGACCAAAAGAACCGAATTGGTCATATTTAAGGAGGCGTGGGCTTGGCTTTTACCGACTATGAAACAGAACAACTTCACAAGGCGCTGCTGAAGGAAACAAGACGCTGCGCCGTCACATTGGGGATGAAGAAAACCTCAGTGGATCAACTGACAAAGGCGGTCGGCATTGCGAAGGGCTCGTTCTATAAATTCTACGAATCCAAGGAGATGGCCTTCTTCGCAGTTCTGGAAAGTATCCACTCCGAGCTTTACGGAGTGGCTGACCATGCACTGAGCGAAGCAAACGGCTTGCCATCGTCGGAGCGCGCGGCAGAGGCGGTTCTGGCCGTCTGCCGGAGGCTGTCTGATACTGGCGACATGGCTTTCATTGAACATGACGCCAAGTTGCTTTTACAGAGATTGCCGGAGGGCGTCAAAAAGGAACATTACCACGATGACGAAACGCACATTCGTCAGCTCTTGGAAAAATATGATTTGATGCCAAGGCGCGGCGCGTCTTTGGCCGCTGCGACGGTGCGGGGACTGATCCTCACAGTTTCCCATAAGGAGCAGATCGGGGAATTATATCCGCAGGTGCTGGAAGCACTGGTGTACGGCGCTTGCAGGGAGCTATTTGAATAAGCCGAAAGGCCGCAGAACTGCGGCTTTTTCAAGGCATGACTGTTAGACACCTCTAATCGCGTGAATTCACGGGTGACGGTTAGACCAATCTAACTATGAAAGAGGATGACAGCGATGCAAGAACACAAGGGCCTCCGGGATCGGAATGCCGGGTCATATGCGGAATATGTGAAGAAGGAGGAGTAAACGGTGCAAATTTTGGAGTGCGGGCGGGAGCATAGAGAAACGCTGCTGTTTTTTCCCTGCACGGCAGAGCCCGTATGGGCATTTGCGGACACCATTGCGATTCTGTCCAAAAGGTGGCATATTTTTCAGGTGGTGTTCGACGGTCACCAGCCGGAATATCCGGGAGACTTTACTTCCGTGGAGCAGACTGTGGACGAGGTGACCCAATATCTGAATGTCCACGGCATTTCCCATTTGGATGCTGCCTACGGCTGCTCTCTGGGCGGTGCGTGTCTGACCCGTTTGCTGGCCTTGGGGGAAATTTCCGTTGGCCGGGCAATCATTGACGGCGGTATGACTCCCTATCGCCTGCCGTTTCTGGTGCGAAAGCTGCTGCTGGCGCGGGATGTGTTGTCCTTCAGAACGGTGGCAAGCAACCGTGAGGTGCTGGAAGCGGCATTTCCGCCGGAACGGTTTACTCCGCCGGGGCATGACAGCAGGAAAGAATATGATGCGATGGAGCGGTACCTCAAAACCTTCTCGAACCGGACGATCCGGAACATATTCTGGTCTGCCAACAATTACGCTCTGCCGAAAGTGCCTGCCGAATGCGGCACAAAAATCACCTATTGGTACGGCTGCGATGAAAAGAAAGACCGTAGGTACAATATTCGGTTTATGAAGCATTATTTTCCGCAGATCCGGGTCCACGGGATTCCCAAAATGGCCCATGTAGAGTTGGTCTTGGTGCACCCGGAGCTGTTCGATCACTATGCGGAAAAATTCCTGAAGCCGGAGGAATGAAACGGAATCGGTGCCGGATGATCCGAACGCCGCGAGGAATCGCTCCGGCTGGCTTACCATTAGAAAACGTAAGGAGGCTTTACAATGTCCTTTTTTGAGAATACCCGCAAGCCTGCGGGCTTTGGCGGAAAGCTTATGGTGGTCATGATGAACCTGGGGCACAGTCCTGTGGCACGGTGGGGGCTTCACTTTCTGGAGCTTGCTCCGGACAATAAGGTGCTTGACTGCGGCTGCGGCGGTGGAGCGAACATCCGAAGGCTGTTGAAAAAATGCCCGCAGGGTATCGTCAAGGGCATCGACTATTCGCCCGTCAGCGTGGAGAAAACCAAAAAGGTCAACGAGACCGCCATCGCTGATGGTCGCTGCGCCGTTCTGCAAGGCAGCGTGGCAGATATGATGTTCGCGGATAACTGGTTTGATGCGGTCACGGCCTTTGAAACCGTCTATTTCTGGCCGGATCTGCCGCGGTGCTTCCGTGAGGTCTGGCGGGTACTGAAGCCCGGCGGGACATTTTTTATCTGCAACGAGAGCAATGGCGACACAGACAAGGACGAGAAGTGGACGAAGATCATTAACGGCATGACCATTTATCAGGGTACCGAGCTGAAAGCATATCTGGAACAGGCGGGCTTTCACGAGGTGCAGATACACAAGAATAAAGCAGGCTGGCTGTGCGTCACGGCACAAAAATGAGGTGCGATCATGTCGAAAAAAGCAACGGAATTCCAAAGAAAAGCAATGA
>ERZ779850.2925-NODE-2925-length-12853-cov-2.419050_pt1 | contig 12853 bp, 13 predicted proteins | sample MGYA00511249_ERZ779850 | MGnify/ENA primary metagenome ERZ779850 (study PRJEB29588, sample SAMEA2162475) | human gut metagenome | biome: human gut; feature: human-associated habitat; material: faeces | place: Denmark | collected 2008/2010 ...
TATATTAAAAGATAAATAAGAATTTATGGGGTTGAGCTTGGTATATCCTACAAGAAGCGTGATTGAGAAGAAAGGTGGTTATACTGGTGGAAAAAATAGAAAAGAATAAACTCACGATACCAATTTATCTTAACACTAAAATTGTGTTTGATATGTTGGCGACAATTGAGGATGGTTTTGCAGAGGTTAAGAATGTTCAAACTTCAAAAAGCAAAAATCGAGAAAATGATCTAGAGGCAAATATCGGCACTAATAATCTGTTTGCATTTTTGAATGTAGGAATTCGTGGAAATCATAAAGGTAATTCAAGTAATGGAGAGACCGTTGTTGAAGAAAGAACACATACTCCTGTTTCTTTGTTCCAAAAGCTAAAGGGGCAATTAGACAATGAGAAGTTGATCAATCGTGATATTACAAAATTGAGCATTGGCGATTTTGTAGAAGTGCAAGGAACTTTAAAAAATAATCCAGTTATTGATATGTTGTCAGGATTGAAGGAACTTATGGCGTTGGCTAACTTATTTGTGGACAACAAACCCAATAATAATAAAAAAGACAAACTGATGGCAAATAACAAGTTCAACACTCAAATAGATGCGTTGATTAAAGGCCTTCAAGCAGATGGAAAGAAAGATATAATTTGCGAAGCGGATGGGATGAGTATCGTTCTCCCAACAGATGAAAATTATTTTCTAAATAATAATATGAGTGAAGTTACTGATGGAAATTACAAAATATTAGGTAAGGTTATTCGAATTTGTATGGATGATGGTGAAATCAGCTTACTTAGAAATACTGTTTTCTCTAAACTTCAACTCGATAAAATGAGGGAATTTCAAGAAATGTTTTCTAATCCATCATTAAGTCAGTTTGTCGGTGATGGTGGTATTAAGACTGTAATAAGTAAACCAGTTATTATGATTATTCCAATTGCTATCTATATTTAATATAATCATATCCATAAGAGCCTAAGTAGTTGAGACACTGCTTAACCAATCCCAGTTTGTTTATATAGCTAATATTTATAACTTAAAATTAAGTAATTCTATTTCCACAGATAAAAAGTGTTGTTTGTAGATCAAAGTGTCACAAACAAAAGAGTTTTTTGTTACGGATGATTATGTCTTGAGCTCGGCAGAAGTTATGATGCACAACACATCGAAAATATTTTAAGATTTGAGAAATCCTAGTGATTTCTTTTTCTTATATCAAGTTATAACAAATAATTATTTGTCATATTATAAAGAGTGATTTACAATAAAAATAGGAGGAAAAAGGAAATGAAAGTATTATTAGTTAATGGAGGACCACATCCTAAAGGATGTACCAATCGTGCTTTAGAAGAAGTAGAAAAAGCATTAAAGGAAGAAGAAATAGAAACGCTTATTTATGATATTCCTAATGTTCCATTACAAGATTGTGTTGCTTGTGGATCATGTGCTAAAACAGGTAAATGTGTTTTTGATGATTGTGTCAATGAATTTGCTTCAATGGCAAAAGATGCTGATGGCTTTATCTTTGGAACACCTGTTTATTATGCGCATCCAACAGGCAAAATTCAAAGCTTTATGGATCGTGTTTTTTACAGTGCTAAATCAGCTTTTGTTCATAAACCAGCAGCTGTGATTTCTTCATCGAGAAGAGCAGGGAGTGTCACAAGTATGGATGTTTTAAATAAACATTTAAGTATTTCAGAAATGCCAATTGTCACATCAAATTATTGGAATGAAGTGCATGGACATACACCAAGTGATGTTGAACAAGATAGAGAGGGATTAGATACAATGTATGCATTAGGTAAAAATATGGCTTGGATGTTAAAATGTATTGAAGCTGGTAAAAAAGCAGGAATTGAAGTTCCTCAAAATAAAAAGAGAACGACAAACTTTATTCGTTAAAATGAAAACACTGTATGTTTCTGATTTAGACGGTACGCTTTTAAATAGTCAACAACAAACATCAACTTATACCAATCAAACAATTGAAAAACTTGTTGATCAAGGAATGTTGTTTTCTTATGCAACCGCAAGATCTTATTATTCAGCCAAACCAGCAACCAAAGGCTTAAGTGCAAAAATTCCTTTGATTCTTTATAATGGCGCCTTTATTATTGATAACCAAAGCCAAGAAATTTTAGTATCTAATTTCTTTTTAAAAGAAGAAGTCAATGATTTAGCTCATTATTTTAATCAAAAAGACTTTTATCCTATTGTTTATGCTTTTATAAAAGAACAAGAAAAATTTAGTTATATTCCTAGTAAATCAACCAAACAACAACTAGATTTTATAAGTACACGTAATGATAAAAGAAAAAATCCAATTGAAAATGATCTCTATCAAGGAGATGTTTTCTATGTTTCATGTATTGCTTCAAAAAAACAGCTAGAAAGTTTTTATCATGATTTAAAAGATCGTTATCAATGCTTATTTTCTAAAGATATCTATAGTCAAGATTGGTGGCTTGAAATCTTACCACAAAAAGCGACAAAAGCGCATGCTATTTTACAATTAAAAGACTATCTAAAATGTGAGAAAGTCGTTGTTTTTGGAGATGGGATGAATGATCTATCAATGTTTGAAATAGCTAATGAGAGCTATGCAGTAGAAAATGCCTGTCAAGAACTCAAAGAAAAAGCAACAGGTGTTATTGGTCGTCATGATCAAGATGCGGTGGCGCATTGGTTAGAAAAGAATTATAAGGGTTAAGATGAAAGATTTATATTATATTTTAATGTACAATAATTTAGGTAATACAAAGGAATGCAAAACACTTATTAAACATGGGTTCATTCAAGTTAATGGTGTTGTTGAAACGAATTATAAAAGAAAGATCCAAGAAGAGGATGTTCTTATTTATCAAGGAAAAAAGCTCAAGAGTCAACCATTTCACTATCTTATGCTCAATAAACCAAAAGGATATCTTTGTGCCAATAAAATGTGTTGTTGATTTAATTGATTATTTAGATTGTTTTTGTTTAGGAAGATTAGATCGTGATACGACAGGACTTTTGATTCTTACCAATGATAAAAGTTTAAAGAAGCTTTTATTACCACAAAATCATGTAAAGAAAACCTATCTTGTTGAAACAAAAGAAAAGCTAAAAAAAGAAGATCAAGAAGTTTTTAAAAGGGGAATCATCATTGATCAAAGTATTCAATGCTTACCGGCTAAACTTGAAATTTTAGATGATTTTCATGGCTATGTAACACTTGAAGAAGGAAAATATCATCAAATCAAAAAGATGTTTTTATCATTAAAGAATGAAGTTGTTTCTTTAAAAAGAATTTCTTTTGATGAAATCTATTTAGATGAAGACTTATTGGAAGGTATGTCACGTCCTTTAAATAAAGAAGAAAGAAATAAGCTCATAAAAAAAGCGGCTCAATGTTGAGTCGCTTAAACTTTTTCTGTCATTAAAATAACAATAACAGCTCCTACAATAGATAGAACTACTCCAGCAAGTAAAACATGTCCAACACCTAAAGCATCAAGCATAATTCCACCTGCAAAGTTTGCAAATACCCCTGATAATGTCATTGAAGTTGTAACAAGTGATTGTCCTTTAACACGATCAGCAACAGCAATTTTCTTATTAACATAATAAACAGAAGCTGGAACAAATAAAGCATAGGCAAACATTTGACATACTTGAGCAAGATAAATCATGATCATGTTTGTTGCAAAATATGTAAGTGCATGTTTTACGACAAACATTAAAATGGAAAATTTAATAAGTGTACCACAATTAATTTTTTCAGACATCTTTGTAAAGAAAGCCATTGTTGGAAGTTCCAACATTGCTGCAACGAAAACTGCATTTCCCATATCAGCACTTGTCCCACCAATATTAGTAATAATTTGAATAAAGAAGTTATTGATGATTGTGTGAGCAAAATAGACAAGTACAAAACCAACTAAAAATAAAATAAATTTTTTATATTTCATACAGAATTTACCAAAAGAAAGTTGTTCTGTTTCTTCTTGTTTTGTATCTTCTTTGGTAATTTCTTTTTCATAACCTTTTGGTAAAACAAACATTTTAACAACAACAAATAATAAAGCTGTAAAAATAACATAGAATAGAGGTAATATACCTGGTGAAAAACTTTCAACAACATGTCCTAAAACAAGAGAAGCAATGGCATAAGCTACAGAACCCAATCCACGAGCAAGACCATAGTTAATTTCAATACCATGTTGTTCAAAAACAAAGGCAAGTGAATTCATCAATGGCATGATTGATGACATGATTGAAAAAATAGTCACTACTAAAAATAAAACAAATAAAGCACTTCCGGGAATTAAATAAAGAATTGCGGATAAAGCAATGACTAACAATACAATTGGGGCAATGATATTCCGCATTTCAATATTTTTATGATTGTCTGCAAAAGAAGCAAGCATTGGTTGTAATAAAACAGCGATAATACTTGAAAGAGCAAGAGCAATACCAATTTGTGAGTTTGTACATCCTTTATCTAATAAAAAGACAGAAGCATAACCCATCATTGATGCAAAAGCAGCAAAGTAGAAAATTTGGCTACCAGCATACTTCAAGTTTAAACTACGATTTTTTTTCATAAACATTTCCTTCCTTAAATAATAATCATATTGTATGTCTAAATATGAATAGCTTATCTATATTTTATCATAAAAGCAATGAATGTAAGCGTTTTTTTGTATTATGAAAAAAAGAAGAATATTTTGACTTACTTCGAAAGAAAATTATAATAGAAAGTGGTGATATGATGAAAGAAATAATAATGATTACAGGTGCAAGTTCTGGAATGGGAAGAGAATTTACCATGCAAATTGAAAAGAAGTATCAAGTAGATGAAATATGGGTGATTGCTAGAAGAAAAGAAAGATTGGAAAATTTAAAGGAAAGACTACAAACAAAGGTAAGAATTTTTGCTTTAGATTTAACGCAAAAAGAATCCTTTGAAATTATTCAAGAAGCTTTATTTCAAGAAAAACCTAGAGTAAAAGCCTTGATTAATTGTTCAGGCTATGGAAAATTAAATCATTATGAAAATATGTCGATTGAAGTCATTGAAAATATGATGAATTTAAATATGCTGGCAGTTGTTAAAATGGTCAATAGTGTTTTACCTTATATGCATAAAAAAAGCTCTATTGTTAATCTTGCTTCATGTAGTGGTTATATGCCGATTCCTTACTTAAATATTTATGCTTCTACCAAAGCTTTTGTCTTAAGCTATTCAAGAGCTTTAAATGAAGAATTAAAATATCGACAAATTCATGTTTTAGCTATATGTCCTTATTGGGTAGAAACAGAGTTTTTTGATCGTGCTGTTGTAAAAGACAAAAAACCTGTTGTGATTCGCTATGGAAAGGTTTATAAAGCGAAAGATGTTATTAAAAAAGCGATTAAGGATATGGAAAGTTCTAAGGATGTTTCTTTATATGGAACAATCAATCGAATACAAATCTTAGGAATGAAGGTTTTGCCACATCGTTTAGTTAAGAAAATTTGGATGATTTATCAAGAGTTAGATGGAACAAAAGAAATAAGATAAATTGTATTTAATTAAAAAATCTTTAAAATTAGAGAATTTTTTATTAAAGTATGATAAGATACAAGTAATAATGAATATGAAGAGGTATGTGTGATGAAAAAATTTATTAGAGAAAATATTGATCATCAACCAATTGTTGATAATGTTTTTAAGATTGTAAATCTAGCAAATGATGCAATTGCTAAAAAAGGAAAAGAAAATATTATCAATGCGACAATTGGTTCATTATATGATGAAGATGGAAATTTAGTTGCATTAGATACCGTATTTAATACGTATAACAGTTTAGATAATAGAACAAAAGCAAAATATGCTTCTAGTTTTAGTGGGAATCCAAACTTTAGAAAACAAGTTTATAATTGGGTCGTACAAGATACAAAACTTGATTTATGCCATAGTGTTATTGGAACACCTGGAGGATCAGGAGCAGTAAGTTCAACCATTTTAAATGTGTTAGATGAAGGGCAAACTTTAATTATTCCTCATATTGCATGGGGTAACTATAAATCAATGGCAACGATTGCTAATTGTAAAGTACAAGCCTATCAAATGTTTGATGGAGATGCATTCAATATTACAAGCTTTAAAGAAACTTGTCGTGAATTAATGGCAAGACAAGGTAAAGTTTTAGCGATTATCAATGATCCATGTCATAACCCAACAGGATATTCTATGACAGTTGAAGAATGGAATCAAGTGATTGATTTTTGTAATGAATTATCAAATGAAGGACCTGTTATTATCTTAGATGATATTGCTTATATTGACTATTCTTATAACTTAGAAAGATCAAGAGATTATATGAATGCATTTAATCGTATGAATGATCAAGTCATGATTGTTGTAGCGTTCTCTTGTTCTAAAACACTTACATCTTATGGTTTAAGATGTGGGGGTGCTGTTATTTTAGCAAGAAATCAAGACGATGTTCGAGCACTTGAAATCTTAATGGAAAAACATGCAAGAGCTTCTTGGTCAAATATTCCTAATGCAGCAATGGAAAACTTTGTTAAAGTTACAACTGAACATAAAGATGAATTTAACGAAGAAAAAGGAAAATATGTTGATTTATTAAGAAAGAGATATGAAATCTTTACAAGTGAAGCTAATCAATGTGGTTTAGTTTATTATCCATATAAAGAAGGTTTCTTTGTTACTTTAAAAGTAGAAGATGATGATTTATTAACACGATTCCATGAAGCAATGCTTGCTCAAGATATTTATACAATTAAAGTCAATAAAGGTATTCGTGTTGCTTTATGTTCTTTATCAGTAGAAAAATGCCAAGGACTTGCCTTTAAAATGAAAGATATTTTAGATAGTTTAAAATAATCGGGGAAACCGGTTATTTTTTATGGAAAGAAGAAAGTATTTATTTAAAGGCAGAGTTCAAGGTGTTGGTTTTCGTTTTCGTTGCTTTTCTATCGCAAATGAATTAAAATTAACGGGGTTTGTAAAAAATGAATATGATGGTTCGGTTTCTATGGAAGTTCAAGGAGAAGGAATGCAAATAGAAAGAATGATTGAAAAGCTCTATCAACAACCATTTATTGAAATAGAACAAATCCATTACCATTTATTAAATATAAAAGAGTATGAAAAATCTTTTGAAATACGATATTAAGGAGGAATTATGAAAACAATTGCTATTGTAGCAACAGGTGGTACAATTGCTGGTACAGGAAAAAAAGGGAAAACTGCGACATATCATGCAGGAGAAATTGATATTGATTCAATTATTGAAACAATTCCAGAAATCAATGAAGTGGCGCATATTAAAGAATATCAATTAATGAATATAGATAGCAATGAAATGACTCATGAAAAATGGTTGATCTTAAAAAATAATATTGAAGAAATTTTGTCGGATGATACGATTGATGGTGCGGTTGTTACTCATGGAACAGATACTTTAGATGAAACAGCTTATTTTTTAACTTTAACATTAAATACACCAAAACCTGTTGTTTTAACAGGAGCAATGCGTCCAGCAACAGCAACGAGTGCAGATGGCCCATTTAATCTTTATCAAGCTATTTGTTTAGCTTGTCATGGAGAATCTTATAACCGCGGGGTTCTTGCTTTATTTTCTAATACAATTTATTCAGGAAGAGATATTGAAAAAGTTAATAATTTTAAAATTGATGCCTTTGATCAAAGATCTCTTGGATGTTTAGGATATATGCAAGATCAAGAAGTCTATTTCTATACACAAACAAGTAAGATTCATACGGTAAAATCACGTTTTAACAAACGTATTGATTCTATTAAAAGTGTAGCGATTGCTTTTTATTACAGTGGTGCGGATGCTAAAATCTTATATGATCTTGCAAGTGATCATGAAGGAATTGTTATTGCAGGGTCAGGAAGTGGAAATTATAGCCAAGCTTGGTTAAAAGCAATCGAAGAACTTTCTGAAAAGGGTACAATTTTTGTACGTTCTTCACGTATTTCACAAGGAATTGTTTTTGATGATGAAATCTTTGATCCACATCATTTATGTATTTCATCAAATACTTTATCCCCACAAAAAGCAAGAGTTTTACTTATGCTCGCTTTAACACAAACACATGATCGTGATGAAATCAGAGAAATCTTTTTACAATATTAGAAGGAGAAATCCTTCTTTTTTTAAAACATGTATGAAAAGTAGATAGATTTATGATACACTCTACTTACAATAGAAATCTATTAATTGGGCTGGTCGTAAGACCCGGGTCCCTCAATTTGCGGGTAAGACACCCGCTTTTTTTAGGAAAGAATAAATTTTGAGAGGTTTAAGTACAAAAATAATTTCAATGAAAAATATAAGAAGGAGAAGAATTATGAAATTACATTATCCTGCCATTTTCTTAAAAGAAGATGATGGAAGATATACCGTTTTATTTCCAAATATACCAGAGGCGGTAACATGTGGACAAAACTATGAAAATGCTGTTGAAATGGCAAAAGAATGCTTAAAATTATGTATAAAAGGAAGAATTGAAGATCATGATGAAATTCCAAAAACTCATTTTGAAAATATTGAAACAAGAAAAAATGAAATAATTGTAGAAATTTAACTAAATGAAATTTAATAAAATATACAAAGAATAGTGAGTCAGTTTTCTGATTCACTACTCTTTTACATAAACTGCAAAGTTTTTATCTTCACAATAAAAATCACCATAACCATCTTCATTAATAAGAACTCTTTGATAACCATTAAAGACATTGACATAATAACAATGACTATATTCTTTACCAACATGCATTGATTTAATACCACCAGTTGAATTCGTCATAATAATTGCCATTGCTTTTGTTTGGGTACGCCTAATCCAACCAATTAAATGAGGATGATTGAAATAATCTTCTTGATTTCCTTCGGTATATTGTTTTCTTAAAGAAAGGAGCTGTTGAAGCATTTCTTTTTTTGAAGAAATATTTTCATAATCAATACCTTCTAAATCACCATAGAAAACACAAGGATAACCATCTTTTCTTAAAAGTATTAAACAATAAGCATGTCCTTTAAACCAATCAGGAATGAAAGAAGCTAATGATTGACTTGGTTCCGTATCATGATTATCGACAAAAGTAACTGCATTTGAAGGATACATGGAAACAAGCGTTTGATCAAAAATATGAGAAAAATCATAATTTTCATTATGACTTGCATCATAAAAATGATAGTGAAGAGGAACGTCAAATAAAGACATTTCAAAATTGACTTCTTTTAAATAATTTTCTAAATGATACACATCTCCGTGCCAATACTCACCAACCGTAAATAATTCTTTATTAAAATCGTGATATATTTTTGGCAAGAGGTTTTTATAAAAAGAAGCGGGAATATGTTTAACGGCATCGAGACGTAAGCCGTTGATTTTAGTTAAATTTATATACCAATAAAGCCATGAGGTAACTTCTTGAGCCGTTTCTTCATTTCCAAAATCTAAATCAGCTCCCATTAAATAATCATAATTGCCGTTTTCATCATCTACTTCTTGATCCCAACTTTTTTGATCAAAAAGGAAAATGGTATTACGATGGGTCTTTTCATCATAATCAATCCCATCAAAATGATACCAATGCCAAATAAAATCAGAATATTTTTTATTTCTACCGGGAAAAGTAAAAAGGGTATAGACTTCAATTTGTTCATCATCAGAAATGATTTCATTGGTATTTTGACGATTGACTTCTTTTGCCATAACGATTTCAGTACCATCAGCACCCATTTTATGATTCAAGACAATGTCTCCATAGACATCGATTCCTGCTTTTTGAAAATCTTGAATACACGCTAAATAATCTTCTTTTGTTCCATATTTTGTTTCAATACTTCCTTTTTGATTAAATTCTCCCAAATCATAAAGATCATAAACACCATAACCATTATCATTGATGCCACCAACTCCTTTATAAGCAGGTGGTAACCAAATAGCTGAAAAACCCATTTCTTTATAGGATTTTACTTTTTCTTGAAGTTGTTTCCAAAGTTTTTCTTCAGGTTTTATATACCAATGAAACCCTTGTAATAAAACACCATTTTCCATTTTTTTCACCTCATTGAAACTATTATACATCATTTTATTTCATTTTCCTAAAAGATGCGGTAAAATAAAGGAAATTAGGGGGATTATATATGTATGAATTAATATCAAACTTAATTCTTTATGGGAATTTACCAGAGGATGAAATTTTAGTACAACTTGCTAAGTTGTTATCAGATGATGAAAAATCAAATCATGAACTTCGTCAAGAAATTTATGGTCAAATAAAAAGATTATTAGAACTTGCGACTCAATATGGATTTAATGATAATTTATGGCATAATTATTTAACTTATTTATTAATGACAAATGAAAATCCATTTAGTATGACTTGTGAAAAACAAGGAGCAAGAGAAGGAACTGTTAATCATTTTGCTTTAAATGATTTTAAAGTATTTTATGATCTTTTCCATTATGATTTTAGGAGTATTGAAAAAGAATTAAATATTGATTGTTTTTCAACACTTGCTGATTATAAAGCTTTATCTAAACCAGAATTGATGTACAACAAGAATGTTTCTTTAAAAGTACAAGAGCTTTCTAAAAAACTAGAAGAAACAAAGAATGAACAAGAGTTCTTTGATGTTGTAACACAATTCTACAAAGATTATGGAGTAGGTATGTTTGGTTTAAATAAAGCCTTTAGAATTGCGACAAGTCATGAAAACTATGTAGAATTAAAACCAATTAATAATATGGATGAAGTTGTTTTAGATGATTTAGTTGGTTATGAAATTCAAAAGAAAAAGTTATTAGATAATACTGTAGCTTTTGTTGAAGGAAGAAAAGCAAATAATGTTTTACTTTATGGGGATAGTGGAACAGGTAAATCAACAAGTATTAAAGCAATTGTAAATGAATTTTATGATCAAGGTTTAAGAATGATTGAAATCTATAAACATCAGTTTAAAGATTTATCAAATATTATTGCGATGATTAAAAATAGAAATTATCGTTTCATTATCTATATGGATGATTTATCATTTGAAGAATTTGAAATTGAATATAAATTCTTAAAAGCAGTAATTGAAGGTGGGGTTGAAACAAAACCTGAAAATATTCTTATTTATGCAACAAGTAATAGAAGACATCTTATTAAAGAAAACTGGTCTGATCGTAATGATGTTGTTCAAGAAAATGGAATGCATCAATCAGATACCATGGAAGAAAAACTTTCATTAGTTAATCGTTTTGGAGTTAAAATCAATTATTCTAAACCAATGAAAAAAGAATTTAATCATATTGTTTTAGAATTAGCACATAAAAATAATATAGAAATGGATGAAAAAGAACTTTTATTAGAAGCCAATAAATGGGAATTATCTCATGGTGGAACTTCAGGAAGAACTGCTCAACAATTTATCAATTATATTTTAGGATTGGAGAGATAAAAATGGATGCAATTGAAGCACTTACAACAAGAAGAAGTTGTCGTAGTTTTAAACAAGAACAAATTAAAAATGAAGAATTACAAACGATTTTAGCTTGTGGTTTAAATGCCCCTAGTGGTAAAAATAAACAATCAAGTAAAATTGTGGTTGTTCAAAATCAAGAAGAAATCAAAGAACTTTCAAAACTTAATGCAATTATTTTTGGAAAAGATATTGATCCTTTTTATGGGGCACCAACAGTATGTTTTATCTTTGTCCCAAAAGATGAAAGTAATGGTATAAAAGATGGTTCATTAGTGATTGGTGCTATGCAAACAGGAGCTTATGCTTTAAATATAGGTTCTTGTTGGATCAATCGTTGTAAAGAAATGTTTGAGTTAGAAAAGGGACAACAATATCTTCAAAAATGGCATTTAGAAGATTATGTTGGTGTTGGTTGTTGTATTTTAGGATATGTTGAAAAAGCTTTACCTGAAAAGAAAATTTTAGAAAATCGTATTATTCAAGGATAGGAGAATGAATATGGATAACAAAACTTATGAATATGTTGAAGATCGTTCAATGACGATACAACAATACATTAACAATATTTTTAAATGGATGATTATAGGTGTTTTAACAACTTTTATGACAGCTTTTGCTTTAGAAAAATCATCATTTATGTCTTATGCAGGAATGCTTCCTTTCATTTTAATTATTTTTCAATTTGCGGTTGTTATTGGTTTATCAAGACGTTTAATGACAATGAAACCAATTACGGCAAAAGTTCTTTATATGATCTATTCAGTTATTACTGGTGTGACATTTTCTTATGCTATTGCAAGCTATACTTCCTTTAGTGTTGCACTTGCTTTTTTAGTAGCAGCTATTTACTTTGGTGTGCTTGTTGTATTAGGAACAGTGATTAAAATGGATCTAACAAGAATTGGAACAATCTGTCTAGCAGGATTATTTGTTTATATTATTTTTTCAGTTATTGTGATGATTTTTCATTTAGGTGTGGGAACACTTATTATGCCACTTATTTCACTTGCATTATTTGCAGGAATTACGGCATATGATATGCAAAAATCATTACAACTTTATAATTATGCTTCATCTAATCCAGAAATGTTAGAAAAATTAAGTATTTATGGAGCATTTAATCTTTATTTAGACTTTGTTAATATCTTCTTAGATATTCTTCAATTATTAGGAGATAATAAATAACCAAAAGAGCGAAAGCTCTTTTTCGTATTATGAAACCAGGAAGAAAAGTATTCTGGTTAATATAGAATTGTATAATGTAGATGAACAGATCAAGAATCATTTCTATTGAAAGAGAATCAACTGTTTGTTTAGTTATTCATGGTATTCAAGTCAGGATATAATATTCCTGGCTTT
>ERZ779850.2934-NODE-2934-length-12811-cov-4.084352_pt1 | contig 12811 bp, 6 predicted proteins | sample MGYA00511249_ERZ779850 | MGnify/ENA primary metagenome ERZ779850 (study PRJEB29588, sample SAMEA2162475) | human gut metagenome | biome: human gut; feature: human-associated habitat; material: faeces | place: Denmark | collected 2008/2010 ...
ACGGCGACGGCGGCAACGACATCGCCATGCTCAAGCGTTTCCGCCACAGCTACGCGACCAAAAACGCAAGCGATGCAGCCAAGGCCGCCGCGAGCGCGACCATCGGCAGCTGCATGGCCCACGCCGTCCCCAAACACATGCTCGCCACCATGCATAAGCAGAGCTCCCGCACCATCATCGAATAATGTGACAAAGGGACTGCCCCTTTGTCACATCCCAAATATTGCCTTTACGTGTTGATGCACACGGTGTGCAATAATACTCGCACTGTGCAATAGCGCACAGGCTGAGTAACAAGGAGGACGCTTGTCCCAGCTCGAGAAATGTGATCGCCGGTCCCTTCGCTCGCAGCGCGCCCTTCGCCAGGCGCTTGCCAGCGAGCTTGCCGAAAGCGGCGACCTTTCGCGCATTAACGTCGCGTCGCTCACCGAGCGCGCCGGTCTTACGCGTCGAACGTTCTATTCGCACTACCGCGATATCCCCGACTTTATCAGTCAGATCGAGGACGGCCTGCTTGCCGAGATTCGCGAGCGGGTGGAGCTTATCACCGCAGCTCAATTACCCGATCTTTACCGCAACATCGACGAGCTCGAGCCGGCACCCGGTTCGGTTGAGCTGCTTCGCTATCTTGCGGCTAATCGCGACCTTATCGGGGCCCTACTGGGTCCGGGCGGCGACCCCGCCTTTATTAAAAAGATCATCGATACCGCACGCGAGGCCGTGGTGCCGCGTGCACAGACGGGCATCTTGGGCCTGGCACTGGGCACCTTCTTTGACTACTACGTTACCTATGTCGTGAGTGCCGAGGTCGGCCTGATTCAGCGCTGGTTTGAGCGTGGGCTCACCGAATCGCCCGAGACCATGGCGCGCATTATGACGGTTATCGCCTTTGTGCGCCCCGGCGACCTGTATGGCCAACCCATCGATATCAACGTGCCGGAATACGGCATGAAGCTATTGAATCTGCAGCTCGAGGACGCGGTCGACACCACCGCAACCGTCGAGTCCAACAACTAAGAGGAGAGACAATGAGCAAACTCGTCGAGGGCATCAAGGACCGCATGGTCGCTGCTGCACGCGAGGCCGCGCCCGCCGTGGTGGACGCCGCGCAGAAGGCCGCGACCGCAGCTGCCGAGAAAGTTGCCGAGGCAGTTGCCGATGCCAAGAACGCGGCAGGGGAGACGTCCGTCGCTAGCGAGCTCGCCACTGCCGCTGAGCCCGTAGCCGCCGCCCACGCCCCCGAAGGCGCGATCTTCAACCCCGAGAACGCTCGCGGCAACCTGCACCTGGGCATCGACGTGGGCTCCACCACCGTTAAACTTGCCGTGCTCAACGACGACAACCAGATCGTCTACGCCAAGTACCAGCGCCACCACACCGACGTCCGTGCCTGCGCCCGCGACCTGTTCGAGGGCGCTGCGACCGTGCTGCCGACGGCCCAGATGACCTGCGCCATCACCGGCTCGGGCGGCCTTCTGCTGTCCCAGTGGCTCGACCTGGAGTTTGTCCAGGAGGTCATCGCCAGTAAGCGTGCCGTCGAGACCCTCATCCCGGCCACCGATGTCGCCATCGAGCTGGGCGGCGAGGACGCCAAGATCATCTACTTCGATAACGGCATCGAGCAGCGCATGAACGGCACCTGCGCCGGCGGTACGGGCGCCTTCATCGACCAGATGGCCACTCTGCTGCACACCGACGCCAGCGGCCTTAACGAACTCGCGGCCAACGCCACCACCATCTATCCCATCGCCAGTCGTTGCGGCGTTTTTGCCAAGACCGACGTGCAGCCGCTGCTCAACGAGGGTGCCCGCCCCGAAGACGTGGCCGCCTCCATCTTCCAGGCCGTCGTGACCCAGACCATCTCGGGCCTGGCGTGCGGCCGTCCCATCCGCGGCAACGTCGCCTTCCTGGGCGGCCCGCTGCAGTATCTCTCCGAGCTGCGTCACCGCTTCTACCTCACGCTCAACCTGGACGAGGAGCACCGTATCGTGCCCCAAAACGCTCACCTGTTTGTGGCGAGCGGCGCCGCCATGGCGCACGAGTCCAACAAGCTCAGCACGTTCCCGCAGCTCATCGAGGCCATCGATGCCCTGGGTGACACGCAGGGTGCCGAGGTCGAGCGTCTGGACCCGCTCTTTGCCACCGACGAGGACTTTGTCGAGTTCAAGACCCGCCACGACCAGGAAGTCGTTCCCAAGGGCAAGCTCGACGGCTACACCGGCCGCGTGTTCATCGGCATCGACGCCGGCTCCACCACCATGAAGGCCGCGCTCGTGGGCGAGGACGGTCAGCTGCTGCACACCTGGTACGGCAACAACAACGGCGACATCCTAGGCACGGCCAAGGTCATCATGGCCGATTTCTACAACCACATCCCTGCGGGCTGCACCATCGGCCACGTGACCACCACGGGCTACGGCGAGGCGCTGCTCATCGAGGCCCTCAAGGCCGATTCCGGCGAGATCGAGACCGTCGCGCACCTGCGCGGCGCCAAGGCGTTCCTGCCCGGCGTCGAGTTCATTCTGGACATTGGCGGCCAGGACATGAAGTGCCTGCGCGTCAAGGACGGCGTCATCGAGCACATCATGCTCAACGAGGCTTGCTCGTCGGGTTGCGGTAGCTTTATCGAGAGCTTCGCCGTGTCTATGAACATGGACGTGCGCGCGTTCGCCGATGCCGCCATCCATGCCAAGGCCCCCGTCGACCTGGGCAGCCGCTGCACGGTCTTTATGAACTCGCGCGTCAAGCAGGCGCAAAAGGAAGGCGCCACGGTGGGCGACATCGCGGCCGGCCTGTCCTATTCCGTCATCAAGAATGCCCTGTTCAAGGTCATTAAGCTGCGCGATCCCAAGGAGATCGGCAGCCAGGTAATCGTCCAGGGCGGCACCTTTATGTCCGATGCCACGCTGCGCGCGTTTGAGCAGCTCACCGGCGTTCATGCCGTGCGTCCCGACATCGCCGGCTGCATGGGCGCCTACGGTGCGGCCCTGCTCGCCCGCGATCGCGCCGGCGCCGACGGCACCTCGACCATTCTTTCGGCTGAGGACATCGCGCACCTCACCGTGACGCAAAAGCATGTCCGCTGCGGCCGTTGCTCCAACAACTGCCAGCTTACCGTCAACGACTTTGGCGGCGGTAGGCGCTTCATTACCGGCAACCGCTGCGAGAAGGGCGCCGGCCACAAAAAGCAGAAGACTGAGGCCCCCAACCTCTTCAAAAAGAAAAACGAGCTGCTCTTTGACCGCGAGGTCCTGAGCCCCGACGAGGCCCCGCGCGGCACCGTGGGTATCCCGCGCGCACTCAACATGTACGAGAACTACCCCTTCTGGCATGCGTTCTTTACGCGCCTGGGCTTTAGCGTGCAGCTGTCCGACCAGTCGAGCAAAAAGACCTACCAGGCGGGCATCGAGTCCATGCCGTCCGAGAGCGTGTGCTATCCGGCCAAGATGAGCCACGGCCACGTGATGAACCTCATTGACCGTGACGTCGACTTTATCTGGATGCCGTGCGTGCGCTGGGAGCGCAAGGAGGATCCGACCGCCGGCAACTGCTATAACTGCCCCATCGTCATGAGCTACCCCACGGCGCTGGCGCTCAACATCGACGAGATCCGTGAGCAGAACATCGAGTTCCTGTACCCGTTTGTGCCCTATCACGACAAGACCGAGCTCAAGCGCCGTCTATACCAGGTGCTCGCCGTCGACCGTGTGGCCGATGCTGAGGCCGGTCGCGGTCGCGTGCGCGGTCCCAAGATCACGCGCTCTGAGGTCGATGCCGCCGTCAACGCCGCCTACGAGGCCGACGCGCGTTTTCACGAGGACATCCAGACCATGGGCGAGGAGGCCCTTAAGTGGGTCGAGGACCACGGCGGCCACGGCATCGTACTCGCCGGTCGTCCCTACCATAACGACCCCGAGATCAACCATGCCCTGCCCGAGCTTATCTCGAGCTTTGGCTTTGCGGTCTTTACCGAGGATTCGCTCGCGCATCTGGTGAAGCCCGAGCGTCCGATTCGCGTCGTCGATCAGTGGATGTATCACAGCCGCCTGTACGCCGTCGCCCGTTTTGTGACGATGCGCAACGACCTGGACCTGATCCAGCTCAATTCCTTCGGCTGCGGCCTGGACGCTCTGACCACTGATCAGGTGCAGGAGATCCTGGAGGCCAGCGGCAAGATTTACACCGTGCTCAAGATTGACGAGGTGTCCAACTTGGGCGCCGCGCGTATCCGTATTCGCTCGCTCATGGCGGCGCTCAAGGACCAGGAGGCCGAGCGCTTGGCCGAGGCTACGGCCGCGGGCGAGACTTACGAGCAGGGCGATGCCGCGCCGGTGGCGCCCTCCACGGATGCCCCCGCGTTCGCGAGCCGTAAGTACACGTTCGAGGCGCAGCGCGAGAGTGCTTCGACCGCGTGGCCCAAGGTGCCCTTTACCGAGCAGATGCGCGAGGAGGGCTACACCATCCTGTGCCCGCAGATGGCGCCGATCCACTTTGACCTGGTCAAAGAGGTGTTCCGTGGTGCTGGCTACAACTTGGAGCTGCTGCCCTCGACCGATCACGATGCCGTCGAGGCCGGCCTGCGCTACGTGAACAACGATATTTGCTATCCGTCGATCCTGGTGACGGGCCAGATCATGGAGGCCATCGAGAGCGGTCGATACGACCTGTCCAAGACAGCCGTGGTTATCAGCCAGACCGGCGGCGGCTGCCGTGCCACCAACTACATCGCACTCATCCGCAAGGCCCTGCGCGAGAGCGGCCACCCCGAGATCCCGGTGATCTCGCTTTCGGCCGTGGCGCTGGGCGAGGACAACCCTGGCTTTAAGATTACGCCGGCGCTGCTTAAGCAGGCAGTCTACGCGGTGCTCTTTGGCGACGTGATGATGCAGATGCTCTATCGCTGCCGCCCGTACGAGGCTACGCCCGGTGCCGCCAACGCGCTCTACGAGGAGTACATGGCGCGCGCTCGCAAGCTGGCGCCCAAGTTTAACCGCCACAACTACACCAAGCTGTGCCGCGAGGCCATCCGCGCGTTCGACACCATGCCGCTCGTGGGCGAGGGTACCAAGCCGCGCGTGGGCGTGGTCGGCGAGATCCTGGTCAAGTTCCATCCCACAGCCAACAACCACGTGGTCGATGTCATCGAGCGCGAGGGCTGCGAGGCCGTGGTGCCGGGTCTGCTCGACTTTTTCCTGTACTCCATGAGCAACGCCGAGCTGCAGAAGGACGAGTTGGGAAGCTCCGCTACCACGCGCGCTGGTATGCAGGCGCTCATCAAGCTCGTGGACTGGATGCGCACGCCGGTGGAGGAGATGCTCGAGAAGTCCCGCCGCTTCGAGGCGCCCGAGCGCATCGGCACCATGGCCGACAAGGCCCGCACGGTGCTTTCGGTGTGCAACAACATGGGCGAGGGCTGGCTGCTCACGGCTGAGATGCTCGATCTGATTGACCACGGTGCGCCCAACATCATCTGCACGCAGCCCTTCGCGTGCCTGCCCAATCACGTGGTGGGCAAGGCCGTGATTAAGGAGCTGCGCCGCCAGCATCCCGAGAGCAACATCGTTGCGGTGGACTATGATCCTGGTGCGTCCGAGGTCAACCAGCTCAACCGTATTAAGCTCATGATCAGCGTGGCCAAGGAAAACATGCGCGCCGGCAAGGGCTTTAAGCTTGAGAAGGTGGCGCCGCTCGCGATGGACGAGGTCACCGGCCAGATGCGTGCCCACGACGGCTGCGTGAGCTGCGGTTCGGTCGATGAGAGCGCCGTGGCGTCGGTCGCTGAGCGCCTGGGACGCGGCATTAAGAAGTAGCTGGCCTGCTATGGGCTGGATATGAGACAAACGGGTGGTGGCCGTACCGGCTACCACCCGTTTTTGTTGGACATATGTTGCGCATATGATCTTGCTGTAGCCTTCCGCGGGCTCGTATTTCTGAAGTGCGGTGAAAAACGCGAACCTCCCGAGCACACTGCCTTTTTAGGCGCTCGGGACCTGCGGTTTTGTTGCTAAAAAAGTCCGTCTGGTCAGCGGAACTCGATTTTTCGCCGCACTTCCGAAAAAGCGGTCCGGCAGCGTTAAAAGGGGCCTCCAAAATCGAGAGATAATGAACAGGTGTTGCCGTTCGCCGCAAATTACCGTCCGTTTATAGAACCCACCCCCAGCGTGCAACCCTCCTTACGGTTGAATAAATACACATCTATGGAATTACGTAAGAGAGGACCGTCCCATGAGCTACAAGACCGTTTGTGTTGCCGGCGGCGGCGTGTTGGGAAGCCAGATTGCCTTTCAGGCTGCCTACTGCGGCTTCGATGTAACGATTTGGCTGCGCAGCGAGGGCAGCATCGGCCGCACCCAGCCCAAGATCGATCATGTGCGCGAGGAGTACATCGCGGCAATCGAGGGTATGGCGGACGGCACGGGCGAGTGGTGCTCCGGTATCGCCGATAGCGGCAAGCCCTTCGACAAAGAGGCGGCACTCGCCGCCGTTGAGCGCGCCTACTCCACACTCAAGCTGGAGCTCGATCTTGCCAAGGCAGTGGCCGACGCCGATTTGGTCATCGAGTCTATGGCTGAGGATACCCAGGCAAAGATTGACTTCTACAAGAAGCTCGCCCCGGTCCTTCCGCAAAAGACCGTCGTCGTGACCAACTCCTCCACGTTACTGCCGAGTACCTTTGCCAAGTACACTGGCCGCCCCGAGAAGTACCTGTCGCTGCACTTTGCCAACTCTATCTGGAAGAACAACATGACCGAGGTCATGGCACAGGACCAGACCGACAAGCGCTACTTCGATGAACCCGTCGACTTTGCCAACGACATCCGTATGCTGGCGTTGCCCGTCAACAAGGAAAAGAACGGTTATCTGCTCAACTCCATGTTGGTACCGTGGCTGCTTTCGGGCCTTGATCTGTACGTCTCGGGCGTGAGCGATCCCAAGAGCATCGACCTCGCGTGGACGCGTGGCACCGGCGCTCCCAAGGGCCCGTTCCGCGTATTCGACACGGTGGGTATCCAGACGGCCTACAACATCGTCATGCAGTATCAGAAGGTGCCGGGCCTGGTGAGCCCGCTGCTCAAGAAGATGATGATGCCCTACAACTTTAAGGCCATGGCCTCCGTTCTCAAGAAAATGCTCGACGAAGGCAAGCTGGGCGAAAGCTCGGGCGAGGGCTTCTTCAAGTACTAAGAACGATCCCTCGGGGTCGGAGGAAAACGGATCATTTTCGGCCGCCAGCAGTGAGAAGATGGACCCAGAAATAGAAAGGAGTGGCAATGGGCTGGCTCGGGCTTTGAAGACAAGTTATTGCAGGCCCAGGGCGATTTTTCGCTCAATGCAGGCCAGCACAGCGTGACGTATCTGCCGAGTTCTGACACGGCAGCGACTGGTCGCTACCAGGTGCTGCTATACGACAACAACTTTGGTGCGACCGAGCGCTATCCCAAGTTCGACTGGGGCCAGCTGGGCGCCGCGGTGGCGACCGACTACAGCAAGGGAACGCATTCGTTTGGGCGCATCTTTACGGTGGACGAGACCGTGCGCACCTACGAGCTTGTGGACCAGATCGCCGTGCCGTTCTCGGGCTATGCGAGCAGTGCGCAGCGCGTCGGCGATTCGAATAGCATGCTCGTGGCATCGGGCAAGGCCAAGACTTTTGCCGAGTACGATCGCTATGGACTGCCCATCGCCACCTACGAGATGGAAGCCGAGAAGTACATCTACCGCGTGTACAAGTACGAGCTGTAGCGCTGCGCTTGGCTGCGTCTGTGCCCCGTGGCTGCGCGCGCTCGCGCCGGGCCCGCCTCGCGTCCCGCATCACTTCACATCGAACTCAACGCGATCGAGCTCGGGCACATTGAGGTCGATGAGTTTGCGGGCGACACGGCGGTCGTGCGCCCCAAGCGCCTCGCCTGTCGTCACATGGGCGACAATCTCACGCTCGACGACGCCCTCCTCCTCGCCTTCGGTAGCCGAGGTCTCGACGGCGACGGTGTAATCCTTAAAGCCCGGCAGCACCGCGGCAAGCTCGCGTGTGGTCTCTGTGACGCCGTAGCCGTCCTGCACGCCGGCCTGCGCCGAGCCAATGGAGCCCGCCGTCATAATAATGCAGGGGATGGCAAAGATCACCGTGCCCACGATGATGCGGCGGCGCACTTTGCGTGACAGCTCGTCGACCTCGGCATTTTCCTCGGCGGTCACAATGCCGTCGCCGTTGAGATCACGCTTGAGCGGTACACGCAAAAGAAGCAATACGGCTTCGGCCGCCAGCGCGATAAAGACGACGTTGATGCCAAACTCGTAGAGCGCCGAGAGAAACAGCGACCCGCTTGCGATGGCGATGCCATAGCCCGCCGCGCACAGAGGTGGCATGAGCGCGGTCGCCACGGCCACGCCGGCGATGAGCGTGGCGGGTTCCTGGTCGCGCGAGTTGCCCAGGCCACCCGCAAAGCCGCCCGCAAGCGCGACGGCAAGGTCCCACACGGTCGGTGTCGAATTGTCGATGATGGCGGCCGTGGTGGTGCCAAGGGGCGAGAGCTTAAAGTACAACGTGGATGTGACCAGGCAAAAGGCCATTTGCAGCGCAAGGCTGGCGACGGCTTCGACGGTGATCTCGCGGTCGAGCGTGGCAATGCCGTATGCCATGGCAAGAACCGAACCCATGAGCGGGCAGATGAGCATGGCGCCCACGATGGCGATGTCCGAGTCGATATCGAGGCCGATGCTCGCGATGAGCATGGCGATGATGAGGATACACAGGTGAGAGCCAGTCAGACGCGCCCCGTTTACAAAACGCTTGCGGATCACGTGATAGGGCGCGCGTCCCTCGCGAATGTTGAACGCGCGCTTTAGGAAACGGCCGGCGTTCTCCATGACCTCACTATGGGCAGGGCGGATGCCGTGGCGCCGGTGATGGCGTTCACGCAGTCGCTTGAGTTGTTGTCTATCGAGTTCCATGTTCACCTCGTTCCAGCGCGGTCCGCGCAACGCGCCCGTTGTCCTAACTCTACACCGTGGCGGGCGAGGTGTCTGTTGGATGCGGAATCCGATAGGGCGGATGACGCGGGAGCAAATGCAAATCACAGGCTCAATTCGATCCCGCAAGAATATGCTGCACCAGCTCCTACATATGTGACGAAATTGTGAAGCACGAGAGCGCGAATTTCAAAAAATCCGCCGGTGACCAATGTTGCGCAACAGAATTCAAAAATCAGCTCCTACATTTTGAAGCGTATGGATACATCCGTGTCAAAGGGAGAAAGCCATGGCAAACTACAGTCCACAACACTTTGAGCCTCGGGCTAAGGCCGTCAACGTCAAGGGCGTTGCTAACCGCGCCGTCGCAACCGTTTTGACGGCGGGCCTCATCGCTCAGCCGCTCATGTCGCCGCTGGCGGCAATCGCCGCACCGTCAACCGATAACGGCGATTCTGTTCAGGGGGGGGGTAGTTCTGTAGAGAACACCGTTGCCGCCGGTAACCAAGCGGTCGCAAAGACGGCTGCCCAGCTGGCCGAGGAGTCGGCAAAGCAGCTCAAGGACGCTCAGGCCGCCTACGATGCCGCCCAGAAGAAGGCCGACGCGGCGGGCCAGTCTCAAAAGCAGGCGCAGCAGCAAAAGAATCAGGCCTCGCAGGCCGTGAGCGACAACGAAATCGAGCAGAACGCAGCAGAAGTCGCCGCGCTCCAGGAGAAGATCGACGAGCTCAAAGCCGCCGTCGAAAAGACCGAACAGCAGCAGAAGAAGCTGGGCGACCTGAACGATCAGCTCGATCAAGCCAACAAGAGTGTCGAGGATAAGACCCAGGCGCTCAAGGACGCCAAGGCAAAGCAGGATGAGGCCAAGAAGGCCCTTGATGATGCCCAGGCCAAGCTCGAGGCCATGGGTATGGACGAGTACGAGGCCGCCAAGAAGGCCGTCGAGGACGCGCAGACAAAGCTCGATGACGCCAATAAGGCCGTTGCTACTGCACAGGCCAATCTGGACCAGGCCAAGGCTGCCGAGGCCAGCGCCCAGCAGGAAAAGAAGGACACTGAGGCCGCTCTGACTTCCGCCCAAGCCAAGAAGCAGGAGACTGCCGCTGCGCTCGCAGCCGCAACCACCTCGCGCGATAACGCCCAGCAGAAGTTCAACCAGGCGCAGGCTGCGCTCGATGCCGCCGTCTCGGGTACGGGTGTTGACCTGAGTGCGCTTGAGGCCGCCAAGAAGGCTGCTGCTGGTGAGCTCAAGACCGCGCAGGCGGAGCTCAATGCCGCGACGGATGCCGACGCCACCGCACAGACAAATCTGCAGGCCGCTCAGGCTGCCGTCGCTGCCGCGCAGGAGAAGGCCAACGCCGCTAGCGCTGCTGTGGCATCTGCCCAGTCTGCATACGGTGCGGCAAACAAGGAGTACAACGCCGCCGCCAGCAAGCGCGACGCTGCGAAGTCGGCATACGAGCAGGCTCAGCAGACCGAGGCCGACAAGAAGGCGGAGTACGACCGACTCGTCGAGGTTCGTCAGCAGAAGCACAGCGAGTTCGATCAGGCTCGTGCTGAAGTAACCGACGCACACAATGCATACGACGCCGCAAACGTCGAGGTCGAGAAGCTCAACCAGCAGATTGCCGACCTCAAGTCGAACATGACCGTAGACCAGAATGTCATCAGCCAGGGTATGTTCGGCTTCATGAACTACATCATCGGCGGCAGCCAGTTCACGGCCACGCAGAAGAAGAACGCCCAGGACGCCGTATCGATGCTGACCGGTGCCGATGACAAGGCCGAATGGTATGACCAGTACGTCGATCAGGACATGTCTCGCGATACCAACCCGCTTTCCCTGGAGCAGATGCGCAACGCCCTGACATATCTCGACACCCAGAACAACCTCCGCAAGGCGAACGGTCAGTCGGCGCTCAGCGTCAGCCTCCGCATGACTGTGGCGGCAGCACTTAATACATCATATTCATCGAACATCTGGGGACACTCGGGCTGCTACTGGGACAATGGAGAAAATCTTGCTGGCGGTGGTGGCGCATATACCGGCGGCGAGACCGAGGATACACTCGGCTGGCCCTACACCGGTCTCTATACCCAGGAAAAGGAGAAATTCGATAAGTACGTCGAGCAGTATGGCGACGCACTTGGAAGCCATCGATATGATTCCTACTATATCTACCAGCACTACAACAAGGACGTCAAAATCTACGATGAGTGTGGGCACTATCTCAACATCATCGATGCCGGCACGAAGGCTATCGGCATCGCGACCGGTAGCGGTAAGAACACCGATTCCGAGGTAACAATCTTCGATTACAGCTCTTTTGACAGTGAGGCTGATTTCACTGTCTCCGAGTTCAAGAAGCTCCTGAACGACTACATCGATTCCGCATACAACGCAGGCGGCACACAGGAGCAGAAGGAGCAGCTGAAGCAGCTGCAGAATGAGCTGGCAGAAGCGCAGAAGAACTTCGGGACTGCTGGAACGGCTTATTCTAACGCATTGGATAAGCAAGAAAGCGCGCGCGACGCCTATACCGCGGCCGACACGAACATGAACACCGCCAAGGGCGAGTACGAGAAGGCTCAGTCCGCTACTGCTGCCGCCAAGTCCGCCTACACCGCCGCCGAAGCCAAACTCAAGGGTATCGACGTCAAGACGCCCCAGGCCAAGCTCGATGCCGCCAAGAGCAAGGCCGCTACTGCCCAGGCAGCTCTCGATAAGGCAAACGCCACGCTTGCTGACAGCAAGACGAAGGCAGCCGAGGCCACTGCTCACAAGGCGAAGGCTCACAGCGCCCGCGATGCCGCCAAGGCAAAATCCGAGCAGGCCAATGAGGCGTATGACAACGCTACCGCTTCGGTCAAGGACCTTGCCGCCAAGCGCGATGCCGCCAAGACGGACCTTGCGAACAAGCAGGGCACGCTTGACGATGCCAAGAAGGCCGACGACACAGCCCAGGCTGGCGTTGACAAGGCTCAGGCCGCAGATATGCACGCCGCGACCGCTCTTTCGGACGCCAAGCAGGCAGTTGCCGCCAAGACGCAGGCCCTGTCCGACGCACAGGAGAAGGCCAAGGCCGCCGAGGGCGAGCTTGCCACCGCAAACAAGGCCTTCGAGCGCTTCGCCGGCGCCCAGAAGGCGGTCGACGACGCCAAGGCCGCCTATGACGCTGCCGTCGCCGGTGTCGCCGATGCCCAGAAGCAGCTCGATGCCGCCAACGAAGCCGTCGTCGATGCGAACCTCGAGATCGTCAAGGCCAAGGCCGAGCTTGCCAACGACGAGGCACTCAAGGCCGATCTTGAGGCCGTCGACCACAAGGCATCCCTTGCCGCGGGCACGACGGGCAACGAGAAGCTGGTCAAGTTGAACGCTGCCTACGCTCGCTATAAGGCCGCCGTCGATGCCGCCGCTGGCCTCAAGGCTGCTCTGAGCGATGCCGATGCCAAGCTGTCCGATGCCAACGACGCCTATGCCGCCGCGCTTGCCGAGCTTGGCGATGCCAAGGATGCCCTGGCTGCCGCTCAGGCCGAGTACGACAAGCATCATCCCAAGGCTGAGCCGCAGGCCAAGCCTCAGGTTGCGCAGGCTGCTGCAAAGGTCTCCGTTGCCAAGAAACAGGCTGCGCCTGCCGCGCTCGCCCAGACCGGTGATGACTCCGCGCTTGCGGGCGAGGTCTTCGTTATCGGCGGTATTACACTCGTGGCTGCGGGCGTGACGCTGGGCGATCGTCGTCGCAAGCACATGTAGTGAATCGGGCGTCGGCTCTGCAACGAACTTCAATTCATAGCGGGACCGTCTCGTTAGCCAAACGATAAGGCCGGCGCGCTGTCATAC
>ERZ779850.2935-NODE-2935-length-12811-cov-2.865789_pt1 | contig 12811 bp, 4 predicted proteins | sample MGYA00511249_ERZ779850 | MGnify/ENA primary metagenome ERZ779850 (study PRJEB29588, sample SAMEA2162475) | human gut metagenome | biome: human gut; feature: human-associated habitat; material: faeces | place: Denmark | collected 2008/2010 ...
TTCGACGAGACGTTCCGCGTGGTCAGGGCCGACCCCACGAAACAGCGTTACATTGTCCGGCTGAACGAGTACATCGCCCAGATTTCGCGCGTGGGCAACAACTACAATCAGGTGGTCAAGGCGATCAACACCTGCCTTTCGCGCAACATGCTGCCCCGCCAGATCGACACGCTGGTGGCCTGTACGCGCGAGTTGAAAGCCCTCTCCGAGCAGGTGTCGGAGCTGACTAAACGATTACGGGAAGAGTGGCTGAAAGAGTGATCGGGCAAGGGGGCTTGCCCTTCGCGGCAAAATAAATTGAATTTATTTATACAGACAATGCGTTGAAAATATCCCCGAACTGAAAGTGAGCAAAGTTTCGAAGTGGGAAGATTTTTCGAGATTAACGAAGCAAGCAGAAAATAATAGGATCAAAGAAAAGATGGGGCAATTAAAATAAATAATTGAGAAAAGAGCAAAATAGTCTCTTTTTTATTTATGGCAACTTTGCTATCTTTGTTACATTATATGATTGTGTAAATGACTACTTTTGCTAATATTCTGAATAAATTCCGCCGGGAGTCCTTTTCCGAGCGTGACAAAGGCTTCCGATTCGAACGCCTCATGCAGGCTTATCTGAAGACCACAGCTTTGTATGCCAACCTCTTCGAGGAAGTATGGCTTTGGACGGAGTTTCCCTTCCACGACCAGTTCGGCGGCAAGGACACCGGTATCGACCTCGTGGCTCGTACCGTCGATGGAGCGTATTGGGCCATCCAATGCAAATGTTATGCGGCGGATACGTCTATCGATAAACCCGACGTAGACACGTTCCTCTCCACATCGGGCAAGCTCTTCGAGACCGAATCCGGCACGACGGGATTCGTACAACGATTGTGGATTTCGACGACGAACAAATGGAGCTCCACGGCCGACCAAACCATTCGTAATCAGAATCCGCCAGTCACCCGTCTGAATCTCATCGACCTTGAAAACGACGACGTGGACTGGAGTAGTCTCGAACAGGGAATCTTCGGCGTGGCCTCACGTTCCAAACCCTTCACCATACGGGAACACCAACAGCAGGCCATCGACCAGACCCATGCATATTTCAAGATTGACGAAGCCACCGGTCAACCCGCTCATACGCGCGGCAAGCTCATCATGGCCTGCGGCACAGGTAAAACCTTCACTTCGTTGCGAATTGCCGAGACCGAAACCGGTGGCCGAGGTCTGGTGCTGTTCCTTGTCCCCTCGATCGCTCTGCTGGGGCAAACCCTGCGGTCGTGGTTGCAGCAGGCTTTGGAACCGATGATGGCCGTTTGCATCTGCTCTGACCCGCAGGTCTCGAAACAGTCTGAGAAAAACGACAACGACACGACGAGCGTCGTCGACTTGGCGCTTCCGGCCTCGACCGACGTTCCCTCCATCGTCAAACAATTGCAACACGCCCGCCAACACAATGTCGAAGGATTGACCGTCGTCTTCTCGACCTACCAATCCATCGACGTTATCTCCCGCGCTCAAAAACAACTGCTCTCGGAGACCGGCGACACCTTCGGCACTTTTGATCTGATTATCAGTGACGAGGCGCACCGCACCACAGGCGTCACGCTCAAGGACGAGAAGGAAAGCGCCTTCGTCCGGGTTCACGACAACGACTTCCTGCGCGCCACACGCCGCATCTACATGACCGCTACGCCGCGCCTCTATACCGACGAGACGAAGCGACGCGCCGAAGAGAACTCCGCCGTACTCTGCTCGATGGACGATCGCTCGATGTACGGCGACGAAATCTACCGCATCGGCTTCGGAGAGGCTGTCAAACAGGAGTTGCTCTCCGATTACAAGGTTCTCATTCTTGCTGTGGGTGAAAAGGACATCCCGCCTACACTGCAGAATGCCATCACCGACAAGAGCAGCACCATCCCCGCCGACGATGCCTCGAAACTCATCGGCTGTATCAATGCCCTCTCGAAAAAGGTGCTCGGCGCCGATGAGGAATTCGTCAAGGGTTCCGATCCGTTGCCTATGCGCCGAGCCGTAGCCTTTTGCTCGAACATCAAGGCCTCGAAGGCCACTGCTGAAGCCTTCACTATCTGCAAGGACCTTTACATGGATGACATCAAGGAGGAGGATCGCGCTACGATGGTCGATGTTGTTGCCCACCATGTCGACGGCTCGATGTCTGCCACCAAACGCGACGAGGAGTTGATGTGGCTCAAGGAACATCCCGACAACGAACGCGAATGCCGTATGCTGACCAATGCCCGCTGCCTCTCGGAAGGTGTCGATGTCCCGTCGCTCGATGCCGTGGTCTTCATTTCCCCGAAGAACTCGCAAGTCGACGTCGTGCAGTCGGTGGGACGTGTCATGCGTCGCAGCGAGGGGAAGAAATACGGATATATCATCATTCCGGTCGTGGTTCCAGCGGAGGCTGAGGGCGACAAGGTTCTCGAAAATCACCCCAACTTCAAAGTGGTCTGGACCGTGCTGAACGCCTTGCGGGCCCATGACGACCGCTTCAATGCCGAGGTCAACAAGATCGAACTCTCACGCAAGAAGCCTAAGAACATCATCTTCGGAGGGGTCGGCGCCTCGCGTAAGGATGACGATCAGCACAGCGACGGCGACAGTTCGCCGCGCGACAAGAGCGCCGCCGAACAGCTCGCCACCCAGTTGGCCATGAGCTTCAACGACCTGCAAAACGTCTTCTACGCCAAACTGGTGACCAAGGTCGGCACCAAACGCTACTGGGAACTTTGGGCCAAGGACATCGCCCAAATTGCCGAACAGCATATCGACCGCATCAAAACATTGATTGCCGACAATGACAAGCATCGCCGGGCCTTCGACCAGCTCATGCGGGGCTTGCGCCGCAACATCAATCCCGGACTTTCGGAGCAAGATGCTATCGAGATGCTTTCGCAGCATATCATCTCGCGTCCCGTCTTCGAGGCCCTCTTCGAGAACTACCAGTTCGCCGCCAGCAACCCCATCTCGCGCTCGATGCAGAAGATGCTCGACTTGCTCGACGACGAGACCAGGACCGAGGAGGAAAACCAGAAACTCCAAAAGTTTTACGATTATGTTCGCACTACGGTCGGCGACATCCGCGAAGCCGAGGCACGGCAACGTATCATCGTCGAGTTGTATGATAAGTTTTTCAAGGTTGCTTCACCCAAAACCGTGGATAAACTGGGTATCGTCTATACGCCAGTCGAGGTGGTCGATTTCATCATCCGTTCAGTGGGTTACATTCTGCACAAGGAGTTCGGTCGCACGCTCTCCGACGAGAACGTCCATATCCTCGACCCCTTTACCGGTACGGGTACCTTCATCACGCGCCTGCTTCAGAGCGGACTGATCTCGCGCGAGGCGCTGGAGCGCAAATACGGCCGGGAGATTCATGCTAACGAAATCGTGCTGATGGCCTACTACATCGCCTCGGTCAACATCGAAAATGTCTTCCACGACCTGATGAGCCCCGATACGGAGTACCGGCCCTTCGGTGGCATCTGCCTGACCGACACCTTCCAGCTGGGCGAAGAGGCTTCGGACGAGAACCTCTACTCCGAACAGTTTCCGACCAACTCGCAGCGCGTTATCGAACAAAAGAAACGGCGCATCACTGTCATCGTCGGTAACCCGCCCTATTCCATCGGCCAAAGGTCGGCCAACGACAATGCGCAAAATCAGAAATATCCAGCGCTCGACAGCCAGATCGAACGCACCTATGCGGCGGAAACCGACGCCAACAACAAGAACTCGCTTTACGACAGCTATATTAAGGCTTTCCGCTGGGCTTCGGACCGGCTCGACAAAAAGGAGGGCGGCATCATCGGCTTTGTCACCAACGGCAACTGGCTCGATGGCAATGCACAAAACGGTATGCGCAAATGCCTCTCACGCGAATTTTCGGCCATCTATGTCTTCAATCTGCGCGGCAACTGCCGCACAAACGGTGAAATCCGCCGCAAAGAGGCCGGTAATGTCTTCGGTCTGGGCTCTCGCACCCCGATTGCCATTACGATTCTGGTCAAGAAACCGAAGGCTTCCGATGAAGCGGCGCGCATCTACTACCACGACATCGGCGACTACCTCTCGCGCGAGGAGAAACTGCGTATCATCCGCAATATGGGCGACATCGGCAATCCGCTGATGCAGTGGGTCGCCATCACCCCCAACGAACACGGCGACTGGCTCAACAAGCGCAGCGAACAGTTCAAACTCTTTACACCGCTGGGAGACAAGGACGACAAGAAAAACAAAAAGACATTCTTTGTGCCCTACTACTCCAACGGTCTCAAAACCCAACGCGACCCGTGGTGTTATAACAGTTCGTTACCCGTTGTCAAGAAATCCGCGACGGAACAGATTGATTTTTACAACGAACAACGGGAGAAACTGGCAAAGAAGGAAATTGCCGATGTCGATTACTCAACGCATAAAATTAGTTGGACTGTAGCTGTATTATCCGATATTCAAAAGAACAAACCCTACAACATACAAGATTGCCAGTTTCGGGAAAGCATCTATCGACCGTTTTTCAAACAGCATCTGCTGTATTATCGGTCTTTAAATGAAAGAATGTACCAAATTCCCAAACTTTTCCCGACGCCGAACCATCAGAATCTGGTGATTTGCGTCTCGGGATTAGGGGGCACCAAAGAAAATAGTGCTTATATTTCCGATTGTATTGTCGATTTGAACTGCCTTGATGCTGGAACCCAATGTTTCCCGCTCTATTGGTATGATGACAGCACGGCGGATATTGCCGACCTCTTCTCGGCCCAGCAGAGCGATGCAGACCGCTACGTCCGCCGCGACGGCGTGACCGACTGGATACTTTCTACGGCAGCCGAGTAACCAAGGAGGACATCTTCTATTATGTCTACGGCATCCTTCACGCCCCGGACTACCGCACGACCTTCGCCGCCGATCTCAAGAAGTCGCTGCCCCGACTGCCGCTGGTCGAGTCGCCCGACGATTTCTGGGCCTTCAGCCGTGCCGGACGCGACCTGGCCGAGCTCCACCTCGGATATGAGCGTGTGAAACCTTACGCGGAGTGCCGGATACGCCTCGCTTCCTCGATGCGCGGAGACGATACGGTCGATTATCGGGTTGAAAAAATGCGCTTCGGCAAAGCGGACGGCAAGACGGTGGACAAGAGCGTGATCCATTACAATGCGGGGATCACGATCGAAAGCATTCCGCTGGAGGCCTACGACTACGTGGTGAACGGCAAGTCGGCGATCGAGTGGGTGATGGAACGCTATGCGGTGAAGACGGACCCGGCGAGCCAGATTACGAACGACCCGAATGACTGGTGCCGGGAGCACGATGACCCGAAATACATCTACAACCTGCTGCTGCGCCTCATCACCGTTTCGCTCGAAACGATGAAGATCGTCCGCACTCTCCCGAAACTCAAACTGGAAGAATAAGTTGAATTCGAGATATTTCAGAGAATCGGTTCTATGTTGCAAGGGTTCTGTAGGTAAAACAACTTTGCCCCCGTGAAACTACTTTGCAAGATTCAAACTTACAAGAAACTCGTATAATGAGTTATTAATTGATTTTGTCGGCCGAAGCGTATCTACGGATAAGACAGCATTACAGATAAATATCTGCAATGCTGTCTTATCCGTTTAATGAACTATGATTCTAAATAGCTTCTTATTTCGTGTATAAATTGTTCCCCAAACCATTCATATTTACGATCCCCAATCCCTTTTATTCCGACAAACTCTTCTCTGGTCGTTGGTTTATCTGTCGCTAATGACACCAAAGTATCATTGTGCATGATACAATAAGCAGGAAGTTGTCGCTCTTGTGCGATGACACTTCTCAATGTACATAGTTTAGCAAGTAGTACCATATCGGTCAATATATTTCCTTGCGTATCAACCAATACATTGAACTTATTTTGCCCGATTGTTCGCTCTGAATAACCCGTTGTATGAACTTGCGTTTTTTTCTTTTCAGTTTGACCGTTGCTGGTTTGTCTTACGGGCACTATTGAAGGAGCCTTCGGGTCGGATGTTGCAAACACCTGCTTCTTCAAGAATTCCGGCTTGTCTTTCGACGGATCTATCGTTCCGAAATCATTGCTTCTCCATGCCTTGTAATGTTCTAGATTAAGTAGGCGCCCGCAACCTGATTTGTCCGGTTTATAATTCGTACAACCTAAAATGGGTTCCGTACGGCCACCCTTTACGATCAAATATCCATCCTTGCACCAGTCACATTTTTGGATAGAGAGTTCTCCTCCCCGTTTGTCGTTGGTCATAAAACCGCAAACCTCCTGATCGTTGGTGCATATCCACAATCTCAGTCCGTAATTTTTATTCCAACGGAACAGCATCGGATAACCGCAAATCGGACAACGATCTTTAATGTCTGTCTTCGAAGAAGTGTCTGTTTCCAATACACCCTTCAATGTGACATTCGGATAACGTTTCGGATTGTTCAACAGCTCTTTGATGAAATCCGACGGGCGTTTTTTCGGTGTGACAATAAAAACCCTATTCTTGGTTCGGGTCAATGCAACATAAAATAATCGGCGTTCTTCAGCATTGTTGTAGGTATTATCGTTGAATACCACCAATTTCAAGACGGGATCATCGTCAACCTGCGAGGGAAAGCCGTAAATATCGTCTTTTGCATTGATGATGATTACATTATCCGCACTCAACCCTTTCGAACTATGAGCCGTTAAAAACTGGAGTTTAACTTTGGGCCCATATTTGGATGAATGGACCTTCCCTGATTTCTCATCGTAATTAAACTCTTTTGAGTAGCACAGATTACGAGCGTCGAAACCATACCTGCCAATCAGAAGAATCGATGCTACACGAGTTTTCCCCTCGATGGAATTATACGCTAAAATATCTTCAATGGCTTTATTGACAGCCTGTCCGAGATAGAAGTATTTCCCTCCCTCAGGGCGTTCCTCCCCTTTTTCGTAATTCTCGGAGTATGGATGAATGATGACCGGGTTCATAATTCGTTTGGGTGAAATCAGTTTCTTCTTTATCTGCGCCGAATTCATTTGTACGAATGTTCCCGCAATGTCGATAATTTCCTGTGCGTTACGATAGGTCCGTGTGATCTTCAACTCTTGGCCATATCCCGCTTCTTCACAAAATCGAGTGAACAACGAAAAATCCGATCCGCTGAACGCGTAAATGGATTGCCAGTCATCACCGACAGCCATAATCTTAGCGGCACACAATGCAGACAGTTCTTTGATCAGATTATAACGCTGGTGTGAAATGTCCTGATATTCATCTACGATGATATATTTGTAATCGAGTTGTTCTCGGGCGATCCGTTTTTTGTGAATCAATTCGGCGGATTTGTTAATCAAGTCTTGAAAGTCCATGCATTGCCGTTCCTCCAATACTTTCTGATATTCGAGATAACACACCTTGCAAATATCGAGGAACAGCTTGGTGCGAACATTCTTATTCGCTGCTTTGAGATCTTCAAATTTGTCTGCTTTGAAACCTTGTGTCTTGAAATTATTGATAAAATTACAAATCAGGAAAGTCAATCGTACAATGTATTTACTCTCTTCTGAATCTATCAATTTTTTATAGACCTCTTCTGTCGAACGCTTATTCAATACATAGCCATTCTCGACTAGCTGTTCGCGTAAATGGATAAGATAATCCCTTCCGTCTTTATATTGCGAATAGGTATATAGTAAGCATGTTTTGTGTTTCTCATGTAACCGTTTCTTGTCGTTGATGCGAGATATGTATTTTTCAAGCGTTTCTTTTGTATATCGATCGCTTCGGCCATCTTCGGTGATGCCGAAATGTTCGATGTAGGCGATCTTGCCGTTTTGAGTAATACGGAAATCAGGGGTGTACGGTTTATTTGCATCGAGTATAGGATACTGGTAAATGGGCTCGTATTCGTATTCTATCTGATACATGTATAGGAAGTTGGCGATGCGCACTTCCTCCATCGACCGTAGGATTTCATTGTTGAGTGTCTGTGTTTTCTGCGTCTTTCGGTCTATGACATGCTTGATATATTCATGCAAATTACTTTTCAAGGTCGAACAGTCCGTATGAGCAATGAACTGAAAATATTCATTGAGTTTCTCGCCTTCATAGGGTGCGGAAAAGTAGGATCCGAAGAAAAGAATCAGTTTATCCACCATATCGGAATCTCGAAGAACCGCAGATTTGAGATATTTGTTGATGACACTATACAAATACCCTCCGTCAACGATTCTCTTTCGTTCTGTTTCGCTTTGTCTTAAAATAGTAGCGCCGATCGAATGGAAAGTCGTCACCGGACATGGAATATGCAAATTGTGATTGATGCGCTCACGGAGTTCTTCAACCGCTTTGTTCGTAAATGAAATCACTAGAATCTTGTTCGGATCGATCCCGCGCTTCTCAACAAGGTAACGCACTTTAGCGGCGATAGTGGTCGTCTTCCCGGCTCCTGCTCCGGCAATAACTAACGTATAGTCTTCTTCCGACAGCACGACCTCTCGTTGCTCTCGGTCGAGCGATATGGCCGGATCGCATGCCTTGAGAATATTATCGAGATACGTTTTTTCCGATGTAAGATGAACGGAGATGTAGTCATCATTATGCTTCTTGATTATCGGTGATTCTTTCGTAAGGTCTTTGATCCCGCCGAATGCATTCAAGAAATAACTGATTTGTGAATCATCAAGTTGATATTTGGCGATATATTCGTTTAACATGCCATGTTTGCAGAACGTCTCGTAGACATCCCAAAGATCTCCGTATGCTTCGACGAGTTTCTTGTAGTCGCTTCTTGCGATGAATTTGTCTTGAGACAGCAATGCATCAAATGCCTTGTTGAACGATATGGTTCTAGCGTATTGCACAGTCTCATCTTCCGAACTTGTTTTTAACATAGGTGTCGGTTGAGAGTCATTCGATACGTCGCATCTTGAGGAAAAGTCTTCTATCTCCATATATCATTCTGACTTTGTGTCACTTTACAAAGATAGTGAAAATATGTTTTTACAATCATATTGTTTAATCCGTTCTGATTTTAATATATCCTTTTCCACCAAAGAAATAATTAGTAAAACAAAGATTAGGAGAGACTTTTCTCTGAAAATTTGGTAAATTGATTTATGCTACTCTCGACTGCTTCATTCTCTCTGAAAGTGAATAATTATTCCCGTTATATTTGTCATAGCATCTCGTTCTGAACACAAGCAATTTTTATATAGGATTCTTATTCCAACTTATTATCCTAAAGTTTTGTTCTAAAGCCCATTGAAACGATGCCTCTTTTTCAGTCCGAGCCAATAGTTTATTGCAGGAGATACTTTACCTCGTTTATTTAAGAATTCAGCTATTCGGACCAGATTCCCAACAGTATCTGGTATTTCCACATCCAACTCCCGCAGAACATGTTCATTATACAAACTTATAGTCAACAATAATTTATCAACAATATCGACTGATGGATCATTGGCTGCGCAATACTTCTTTAGATAATATACGACAAACTCCAAACAAGATTGCAATCCCTCCTTTTTCTTAAATAGTATCCTATCTACTAATAAATTCAATGCTTTATCGTGATTCGGACATCTCTTTTCTATGAGATCCGAGGCCATTCGGTTCAAGGCTTTCACGATTTGTCCACCATCATCAGAGAGCAAAGCCTCTTCGACGTTGACAAATCCTATTTTTCGAGCCAGGTCATTCGATATTTTCTGTTTTAACTCCTGATAATCGCTATATTTAGATAGTACCTTTTGATAACTCAAAAGAAATTCAAGCATCTCATCAAGCAGTGCGTCATATTCAAACGGAATAAAATGAAAATTCGAATCATCGGTATAATAATTGCTAACAACCATTCTATTGAGACTTTCTTTCAACTTTTCATAGATTATCGTTAATTCTTCGGATGTCCACTTCACATGTTTTAACTCCGATAATCTGATATAATCAGCAGGCGATGTTCCTGTTTGATGAATCCCGTTGTCCCATAATTTTCGATTGTTTATAATCGCAGCCTTGACAATATCGTGATTGATTGCAGTCTTCTTTGTAAAATAGGCTAAAGCCTTGAAAATATGTATAGGCAAATCTATATCGCCGCTATGTATGATTTCGCCGACTTTAATGGAAATCGCCCGCATATCGTTCTTAGATAACAATCTGTACAAATTCCCGGCTACCGTAAATTCTTCTACGTTATCCACATTTGCGACGAAGCCAGAAATAGCTTCTTGCAAATTTGTAGCGCTTATCCTTTCGGTGACTCTCAGACTGTATAAGAATTCGACTGTTATGTCAATGTTTTGTTTTTCATGAACCAAACAGTCCGTAATAATTTTTATAAGGGATCTTTGACTTTTAATATATTGAAGGCCTTTGCAGATGAACTTAACGAAATTCTGATGGGATTCTATCCGGCTATAATTAGGAAGTATTTCTTTATCCCATATTGCCAAAAACGGTTCTTCCCAAATAATAGGTTTAACCGCGACAAAAAGTTCTTTCGCAATCTGTGGTATTCCCCCACAGAGCCATCGGGGAGTATTTTCGTCAAGGTAAACTTTTAATAGTCGTATCAATATATCTGGAATTTCTTTTTGCAAATGATCCGAATAGGCGTACTCTTGACCGACACGTGTGAGAAGATCGGAAGAGCTGTATTGCAGGCTGTAGAACAGAGTCGGATAAGGAAAGTCTTCGAATATGTACTTGAAAACCGAATACCAATCATCGGCATTAATTACTATAATGGGCGGAAACGATGTGAATACCGGAAACTCTATCAAAAACTGGAGAACTCGTAATGCATTTTCATAATCGGTGTTTCTATTCCCTATTTGATATGTTTTTCCACGATAGCCATATGGTTTTAATTTTTCTTTTTTTTGCGTCACCGGCCGCACAAAGGCATCTTTTAATTCATAAAGTCCATCAATATTTTGATTTTCATATTTGACCGTGGAATAGCGAGGCGGGTATTGCCAATCAATTAAATTCAAAAGAGACGTGGCATAGTAACGTTCTTTAATTTCGGGTTCTCGGTCAATGTATTCTATGAGAAGTTCTTTGGCTGCTTCTTTATCAAATAACGACATAAAAACGGCCTTCTTGATAAAATAATTTCCCGCTGGGCTCCATCTTGCCAAGCGTTGTTTTAACCCGGAAAAATCAAATCGGAAAGCGAGGCGCAATACCTGTTCATAAGCATAAGTATCATCTTCTGTTTCCGATATTATCTCCAAATTTGGTTGTTTGAGGGTAACGCTTCGCTCCTTCAGCATTTTGAGTAATATTTGTTGCCTAATTGTCAACTTATCATGATTATTTTCCAGATTTTCAAGTAGATTCCGATAATATTCAGGGAGAAGATATGTATCATAAAGAGCAAGTAATAGTAAATCGACTATATCCTCTTTAAGTTCCTGATTCATATAGATATCGTGCAAGAACTGCTTTTGGAAACGCACAGTCTTGACAATTCGGTTGGTAGATTTTAACCGACGAAGCGATTTGAAAACTTCGGGATCTATTGTGATAACATTTTCGAATTGAGAAATATCATGGCGTTTACATGAATATACAGTATCCCATATCTCCGAATACTGTTTTTCTCTATTATAGATATATTTTAAAAATTCGATAACCAACTCTTTAGGTTCCGTAACCTTTTCGGCACCTATAATTGCACGCACATCATGATTCAAAAGCGGAATATGGAAAATATTGTGATTGTTATAAAACAATTGCTTATCGGCAGAAGGGCGTTCTGCGCTTATATCGATCAGAAATATTTTTATATTTTTCACATGATCTGTTGCGGCAGCCTCATTCCTATGCAGGATAAGAATATCGCGTACCCAGCGAATCCATGATATGAAGTTGGGATCGCTCCCAGAAAAACCGAACAGACAGAAGGTCCCTTGCAATAGGGAAATTCGCATCAATTGAGTAAATGCTTCGTGCTCCCGGGGATAATTTATGTAGTCTTCTTTGGAAATAACATACCGATGATGGCAGTTTCCATCAAATTCAAAAATAGGATCTTGAGGTTTGCAGAGATCTCCATGTAATTTAATTATTGCTTTGGCTTGTTTACTGAACGACAGTTCCTGTGCTTTTCGGATTGTATTCCACGTTTTTCCGGTACGCCGTGCAGCAAATTCCAACAATTGATCATAATTCGTGGTATAGATATTATCCCACCCTCCGGCCAAAAGTTGCGTATGTGCCGCAAAATCGCTGTCGTTCAATTTGATTTCCCGATTCTCATTCAATAATGATAACGCGACTTTTACTTCATCAACATGAGGAATTCTATTTTCGATATATATTTCAACCGCTTCACGAATGCCTTTGTGTTCAAGATATTTCGACACAATTTCCAAATACCCCTCCCGGTTAATAATCTCTCTGACTTTTAGATTACAATATTCAATATAATGCATATTCAGTTTGGGCAGGGTATGTAGCCGTTGCTGAAAACCATCATCAATTTCTGTTTTATATAACTCCACAACCATATCATGGAGTAACTCATCCCATGAAGGAAATTCTTTGTAAACGTTCTTTGAAAATCCGGCCCCTACCAATGCTGAAACTTCATTCCTATGATAACGGGCTTTAAGTTCATCTATGGCATCTTTGTATGAGATCATTTACTATCAAATTTAAATCAAACTTGCGGGCTTATTTAATTATTCTTATTTATCAGATTTACCACCACCTTCGTCATCACGTCCTTCTCCTCGGTGCGGCTCTCGGCGATCATCAGCGTCAGGGCCACCAATGTGTTGTTGTCCAAGAGGCGCGAGCCG
>ERZ779850.2936-NODE-2936-length-12809-cov-3.477105_pt1 | contig 12809 bp, 8 predicted proteins | sample MGYA00511249_ERZ779850 | MGnify/ENA primary metagenome ERZ779850 (study PRJEB29588, sample SAMEA2162475) | human gut metagenome | biome: human gut; feature: human-associated habitat; material: faeces | place: Denmark | collected 2008/2010 ...
GCCTACGCTATTGGCGTTGCCAACCCGGTGTCCGTCAACGTGGAGACCTTCGGCACCGAGCAGGGTGTGACGCGAGGCCAGATCGCCGCCGCCGTGCGCAAGGTCTTCGACCTGCGCCCCGCCGCCATCATCGACGAGCTGGATCTGAAACGTCCGATTTATCTGAAGACCGCCGCTTACGGCCACTTCGGCCGTACCGACGTTGAGTTCCCGTGGGAGAAGACCAACAAGGTCGAGGAGCTCAAGGCCGCGATTGCTGGGGAGTGAGCTGAATTAAGTTCCAATTGAATTAAACGGGTGCCTCCCACTTGTTACGGTGGAAGGCACCCGTTTTTCAAGCACTGCTAACATGCCTCTCTATTCAGAGGCATGTTAGCAGTAAACCCAGTAGTATATTCCAGTGCGCAGTAGCATGAAAACATATCTCGCCTAAATGCCAAAGGAGCCTAGCATGGAACGCGTCAGACTTGTCGACTGGCTAAAGAGCGAGCGAGACCAGCATGTTGGTGGAGGCCTGTACTACAACTCACAGATTCTATTTGCCTACAATTCCAATCACATGGAAGGCTCCACTCTTTCACCAGAACAAACCGCGCAGCTGTTCAACACGGGTGCCTTGCTCCCCGACAACATCAACGATGAAATCAGAGCAGACGATGTCGCCGAAACAACGAACCACTTCAATGCGTTCAATTGGGCCTTAGATCATGTAGACGACCCAGTAAACAAAAGCCTTGTATGCAGCCTTCATGGAATTCTCAAACGCGGCACCAGCCAAGAATTCGACGCCAACCGCAACGTCGGCGGATACAAAATAGTGCCCAACGTCATCAGCCAACTTGAGGGAATTCATACGGTACTCCCCGCGGATGTGCCTCTTGCCATGAAACAGGTATTCAGCTTGTACTCACAATTGGAAGATGATCCTTTTGCAATCGCAAAAGCACATTGGATGTTCGAATCCACGCACCCATTCTCCGACGGTAACGGTCGAATTGGGCGACTCGTCATGTTTAAAGAACTCTTGCGCTTAGATTCCGTTCCAGCTCTGGTATTGGACGAACACCACAATCTTTATACTCGCGCACTAAAGAATTTCCCAAACGAACCCGGATATCTGGTGGACCTGCTTCTTAATGAACGCGATTACTATCAACGAATGATCGAAACATACGCACCGAACCGTATCCGATACTCATACGTTGACCAGTGGAACCAAGCTGGTATCCTAAGACACCTCAATCATCATCCAACATCTCACGCTCGAAATCGTCAAGATCAGCCTCAGTATGCAGAACGGTATCAGTGGGCAAAGCATGCAACGTCTTGCCCATAGCCTCAGCCGAAGCGTAAGCCGACAAACTGTCGGCAATCGTCATAGCCACATCACCTTTCATCACTAGTAGCTTTCAACGTATCCCTACATCCTAGGACACGTCATAAGCGCCTAGACCAAGGGAATCCGGCACATCTCAGACCAACCGCACGCCCTTTCTTGTGTACAGATCTAGTGGTGCTTGCCCTCCATCCCGTCTTGAGTATCAGTATCATAGGCATCGTCGATGTCGAATCCGCCTATAAGCACAAAGCGCCTCAACATATTTGTGGCACGCATGCGTACTTTGAACACCGGCAATGGTGTGTGATCGCATTGCTCGAAGAAAGCTTTCGCTCGATGTACGTCAATCGAGGAGCGCAGCACGTCGAAACGCCCGAACTCGTTGATGTTCGCTTCATCTATACGTTTGGCAAGGAACTCCTCGACCACCGACCTATTAACGCCCAGCCGATCGACTAGTTTGTCGACTTGCTCGTTCTTCTCTCGCGCAGCATAGCGAGTGATGTAATCACGTAGCGTAATGCCGGCTTCAACCTCCACGTCGCCACGCTCCACGTCATGCAGGAACAGTTCGGCGAGTCGTTGTTCGTCCCGCGAGAGCGCGGCAAAGGAACGGTGTAGCTGCGCAGACATCTCCGCCAATTCCGGGCTATTCTCCTTGAGCGCCTTCAGCCATTTATTGAAGTTGGCATTCATGTAATCGGTATCGATGAGTCCGGTATTGATTTCGGTAAGATAGCCATCCAATTCATATGGCGCTTCGGGATTATTTTTTACGCCATCATCTGAATCACCACCGCAGCTGCTATTGCCATAGAACAGTTCTTTATAGCGTTGCGCAAGAATGAGGTATGTACGTTCGTCGATTTGAGGACGCACTACTTCAGACTCGTCATGCTCATCATTGTCCTCATTCGTATCGTCAGTATCCGTACTATCGACCTTGTATTCTGTGGTACTCCAGTCAAAGCCCTGCACTTTCGCCGCTTCAAGGTACCGGTTCAACTCCACGAACTCCTTGGCAAACTTGCGCCTAGCCTCCACCGATTCCGGCAACTGCATAAGGTCTGATTCCCCGTTATCCGAGAACACGTCAAGAATCTCCCGGTACCGCGTATCCATGGATTTTACGTTCGCCGGCAATTTCTGTACGAACAGGTCAAGCGGCCGATCGCCCGAATACAGTTTCACCGCTGCTTCAATGAAGCCATGCATGGTGTGCGGTTTGCGGTAGTAGCGAATGACACCGAACGGCTTGTCCGGTCCGAACAGACGATTCGTGCGACTGAATGCCTGGATGATGCTTTCGTAGTCGATAATCTTGTCGAGATACAACGTATTCACCCATTTTGAGTCAAATCCGGTAAGCATCTGGTCCACGACAATGAGCAAATCGAGCTGCTGACTGCGGTTTGTTGCTATGCCGCCGTACGGACTCTTATGCGATAGTCGCGACGAAATATCTTTCTTCATCGCCGGCCATGTGGGGATGATGAACTCTTTGCCGAACGCCTCATTGTAATCGGTGATGATTTCAGTCAGCGCATCTTCTTTGTCCGTTGCTCCTTCGTTGTTGTCGATGTTGGGATCGAACAACGCCGTTACATGCAACTTAGGTGCTTGCTGCTTGAACAAGTGATAATAGTTGACAGCTTCAGGAATGGAGCTAGTGGCGAGCATCGCATGGAATTTGCCCGCATGGCTGAGCACCGGGAACTGTTCGAGAATGTCCGAGACCACCATGTTCGGATGCGGGGAGTCGATGCCATATTGGTCTCGTCCAAGGAAATCCTCGATGCCGCTAATACAGTTTCCAGCGCCATCAACCATCGGACCCATGGGGACCTCAGACTTATCCATGTAATGCTGGAATACTTTGGCCTTGACCGGGTCGGCGAGCGCATCTTCCGTACTCTCCACCTTCGCCTTGTCGAGAGCCACGGCACGTCTGACTTCAGAATCCTTGTACGTGGTCACCATGTACGGGTCGAATCCGAGTACATTATGGTCACGAATGCCGTCGGCGATGCTGTACCGGTGCAAGCAACGGCCGAATACCATGGCAGTGGTGGAATTCTTCTTCTGGTTTTCGTCCAGAATTGGCGTACCGGTAAATCCGAAGAACAGCGCGTTTGGGAAAGAGCGACGGATATTCTGCAACATGTCGCCGAATGTGGAACGATGGCATTCGTCCACAATAAAGACGATACGTCGTTCAGCTAGCTGATCCAGCCAGGTCTGTGTGACGCCTCGCTCCCCTGTTTTCACGTTGCTCATCTTCTGGATAGAAGTAACGATCAGAGTGTCGTTGACATTGGTGCTGTTGAGTTTGTCACGCAAAACACCGGTGTTCTCGGTGCCTTGTACTTCCGTCTCGCTGTCGGCAAAGCTGCGGTATTCCTTCAACGATTGAGTACCCAGCTCGATGCGGTCCATGAGGAACACGACTTTATCGGCGTCATGCGAATCGGCGATGAGTTGCGCCGATTTGAAGCTGGTCATGGTTTTCCCGGAACCGGTGGTGTGCCATACATAGCCGCCGGGTCGTCCTGGGGTAGCTGGCCGCTGTTCCCAATCACATTTCCTCACCACATCAGAGATGGCGTTTGCCGCGATGTACTGATAACTACGCAGCACCTTAAGGCATCCATCCGCTGAATCAGCGATGGTGTAGAAGCCGATGAGCTGATGCGCCATGGGAATGGACAGCAGGCCTGCGGTACCGGAGGTGCCTCCGATGAACAGCTTCCATTCGTCTTTGCCAGGGTTTTGCCCGCCGCAGATAGGCTCATTGTTGTAGTCAGCCCAATGGAAGTAATAGCTTGGATTGAATTTGTCTACACCCGGATTAGCGAAGTAGACGGCGTCATCGGGGTTCATGGCCACAAAAATCTGTACTAGACGGAACAGGCCGGTGAACACACCTTCGTGCGCATATTTCTCGATCTGATTGGTTGCTTGGCTGACCGGTATGCCACTTTTCTTGAGCTCGATATGGATCAATGGCATGCCATTGATGAGAAGCACGAGGTCGCCGCGCCGCGAGTTCAACATCTTGTTCTTGGCTGGATAGACCGGTTGCTGAGCGATCTGATAAGTGCTTTTGCCGCCCGCGATTTCCTTGCGGTCATAGATGTAGAGACTGACTTCCTTGCCGAAATGCGCCACATCTTCTTTGTTGTCACGCGTGATAGACACGGTACGCCCGTTGACGAACGAATTGAGCGCGAGCGGCGTTCGCAGGGTCTCGATCTGCTCGATTATCTGGGTCATTTCCCCGTCCGTCAGCGGGTATTTGCCAAGCCTGTCTATGTCGTTGTTGTTGCGGTACAGTATGTCTTTCCAATTGTCGAGCAAATCCCGCTCAGTTGGATAGCGCAGGACACCGTCCTTCCATCCATGCTGCTTAAGCACGGTGATGACGTTTTCCTCAAACACCGATTCGCTATCGAATATCATGATTCTTCTCTCCCCGAACTTCCCAGTGTCCTGCCTTTCGCGAGCCGACGCGCTTAAGCAATCCACACCCAATGAGTATTTCAGCATCCCTTCGCACAGTCGCTGATGAGACTCCCGCGGCACGTGCCATGTCGTCATATGTCGCGCTGGGGCTCTTTTCTACAAAACGTAGAACAATTCGCTGTCTCTCGGTTATCTGCTCATTCAAACCATTTAACTGCTCATTATTGTCAGTTATCTGCTCATTCAAACCATTTAACTGCTCATTATTGTCAGTTATCTGCTCACCACGGATGAATACATGCTCATTTTGATAGAGCTTGGCATCCGGCTCCAACATAAGCGTGAGCACCGTACGATCAGCCTCGCCGAAGCTCTCTTCAATCTGCGGTTCAGGAAGTCCTGCATTCGCCCATGTGGCAAACACATCGGGAACACCCGTACCAGCTCGCTCGCCCACATCGATTAGGCTGAACATCTTCATGACAAGACCGTTGCGCGGATCGGACACCCCGCCAAGACGCATCTGCTCAACACCCGTTCGGATATCGCCCGGATTTTCGAACACCAATCTATCGGGTGCGCGTCTGACCACCACACCACGCACGCCATAGTAATCAGCGTTGAACAAACAGTTGGCCAATGCCTCTCGAATTGCCTTATGCATGGGAGTGTCATCAACGCGGAAGATGCCATTAAGTTTGAAAGGGGTCTTCAGAGACTCGGCAAGTTTGAGATTCACGCGAAAAAAGAAATCAAAGAGGTTACCTGACCACATGCCATCGCCGGAATGGACACGATCAGTCCAACGAATCGTCGGATCTAGAGTCTCCTGATAATCAAGGAAATAATGCGGACATTCGCGCACGATGTCATAGTCGTTGCCGAACATAAGCAGACCGCCGAACGTAGGATGAAGCTTACCGTCTTCTCGGCTCACCATTGCCGCGCCAACAGCACGCAGAAAACGCTCGTCATCGAGATCGGTCCAAGAACTGCCCTGACGTACCGTACGGAAACGATTGCGATATGCCCGCACTGTGTCTGTATTGAAGTCGGCAACAGTGAGATCGTCCAGCACCTTGGAATCCATCGTCTCAGCTCCCTGATCCCGGAGCATTGCTGAGATCTCCTGCCGCGTGCAACGGTAGTCGCCCTCACCACGCCGACGGTAGGTTCCCCCGAAGAGATCATTATTGATATACACGGGGCGTTCGTCACGCGGAGCGCGCGGAACGTGAATAGCCAGCACCATCCCACCATCCGCTTCGAGCACTTCAACTTCCGATTCGATGGGCAGCACGGCGCTCACCTTGGACCGGTTGCTGACCGTGTTCCAAAAGTCCTGGCGAAGATGTTCCGCTTCCACTGGTGCGAGCCCGACTGTTTCAAATGTGCCGTCTTCGCGTTCTTTGACACCAAGCAGGATGACACCGCCATAGGTGTTGGCGAAGGCGGAATAGGTCTCCCACATGCTGCGTGGGAGACCGCCTTTCGCTGCTTTCGCTTCAATCCGGTTATTCTCGCGATATGAGGCGAGCTTCACGATATCGAATGTCTCCATTGCTCTACCTTCCTTCACACAAACATCTTGTCAAGCAAGGATTTCTTGATATTCTGCAGCAATTCCAACTTACGCTGATGAAGGGTGATGAGGTTATCGAGTTGCGAGAATAAAACGCCAATCTGTGCCTGCTCTTCAACACTAGGCATTGGTAAATTCTTCTCGAGCAGGTCTTCTTTGGTGATTCCTTTAATCGCAGAGCCCTGAACGATATGAAGGTCTTCTTGAAGCCTTTTCCATAGCGCATAGCAGGTATATCGCGCATCGCCTTTTAGCCCACATAACGAGATGAAATCTTGACTCGTTGAATACTGGAATGGCAGGTAGATAAGCTTTCCGACACCGACATGAGTAACGACGGCGATAGAGTTTTCTGGAACGATTTGCGCTGCAGATTCTTCCAATCCTTTTTGGGTAATGGCTTTAGGAATATCGACATCAAACAGCGTGTCCTCGAGAACATTAGACGACTGAATCCAAGGTATTTCACCATCCCAGTACGCCGGGTTTGACGTACTGGGAGTGCCGCCGCCAATAGTCGTAGTCACCAGCTCCCCCAACTGACGCTGTTCCCAAGGGTCAGTAAAACCAGCAAAGCGAATTTCGGGTACAGACTCACCATCTTTCGGGAACATTTTTTCAAGCATCGATTTTTTAAAGATGACAAGCTTGTCATACTTACGCTGATGAAGGGTGATGAGGTCGTCAAGGTTGCTGAAGAAAGAGCCAATTTGTCGCTGCTCATCTAAACTTGGTTGAGGAATACCTAGCTCTTTGATGATTGCGCCTGAGAGGTTTCCCTGCCCACCTTGAAGAAAGGTTTCGGTTATTGATTTCTTCTGTCTACGGAGCCAGTAAGCTATGAAACGATTTGCTGCCATATCAGATGCATCCATGGCAAGAATCGCCTGGTTAATTGCCCCTTTTATCTTCGAAATAGCGACTTCTCCGCTGGTTGCTCCATACATGGCATAGAGAACCATTCCTTTATCAACAAGCTTTGCTGATGAGTTATTTAAACCCGCAACCGTAAGTGACAATTCGGTTGAATCGCAATCGATTTCAGCAGATCGGATAAAAGGAATTTCGCCTCCATAGTAAGCAGAATTGCCAGCGCTGGGAGTGCCTCCTGAATAAGTCAGCGCCAGCTCTCCCAACTTACGCTGTTCCCAAGGGTCAGTAAAACCAGCGAAACGAATCGCGGGTACTTTTGCCTGTTCAGCCATCATTCACCTCCCAACAGGGTCTTCAGCTCGGCAATACCAGCCATGTCGAACTCATTGCCGGTTAGTTGACCAAGCATATTGCCAAGTTCTGCCTCAGTCTGTTCGATCTGTTCGCACACATCGGAGTAGGTAGTCGAATACTTGTCGTTCAGCGCATTCACCGCTGCAATCAACTCATCAACAGCCGTCTGAGGGAGCTCCTCAAGCTTGCGCTGCAATGGTTCCACCCACTTGGCAGCAAGCAAGTCATCAGCATGTTCATCGCTCAGTCCTTCAATAACGGTCCGGGTCTTTTCATCAAGCGCTGAACGGAGATTCTTAACGTTCTTTTTGACTTCACGCTCTTCATCAAACAACCGCTGTGCACTCACAAGAGCACGGTCAAAGTCAGTCTCGGGATGCTTGCCGATAGACTTCACTGCTTTCTTCAACTCAGCGGCAACAAAAGAATCACCATCCTCACTGATAGCACCGGTTGAGCTCTTGTCGTCTTCATCCATATTTTCAAGAATGTCGGCAATCTCACCACTAATCTCTCTTAACCGAGATTCATATGTAACAATTTCCGCAAGATCAGCAGTAAGCAGTTTGCTTTGCACAAGATCGAACGGCAGGATATGTCCAGCCCAGCCATCCGGCACTTCGACATCCTTACCGCCTTTCTTCTTAACAACCATGTTGGCGTCAACTTTGCGAACGGCGTCATGGCCCTCGCTCTGTATGGTTTCAAGGTCGGTGGAGATGGTCTTCTGCCAGCTATCGTCAAGCACCTGATATGCCGTATAGGCATCTACGAGCGGTATATCAGTCAAACGATGTAGCAGGTCATGTGCCAGAACCTCCTCTTCGGCGGCAATGCTCACGTTGGCGGCGTTACCTACCAGTTCATCACGCAGATAGGCAGGATAATCGGTGAATACCTCACGATATCGCTGGATATAGGCACTCACACCAGAATCAGCATTCACTGCCTCGCGAACATCTTGCACAGCGAGCCTGGCCGAATGGCCGTTCTCCTCAGCAAAGAGACGTTGGCGCAATCCCGGGAACACGTTCCAATACTTACCGAGCGCATCGATATCCTGCTTGGGAATGCCACCAAACATGGTGGAATACACGTCCCAACTTTCGGCACTTTCAGAGGAATCCACATATCGGGGAATATTGAGGTTGTAATCGTTCTGCCGAATCTCATCAATGCTCACCAAACGGCTGAACTTATCGATATCACGATTCTCCGTCACCACATCCACGATGCGTTTGATATCGCTCGCACGCAGCTTGTTGTTCTTGCCTTCCTTGGTGAAGTATTTGGAGGCATCCACAACAAGCACATGGTCATCGTTGCGGTGCTTGCGCAGCACCATCACGATGGTGGGGATGCCGGTGCCGAAGAAGATGTTCGCTGGCAATCCGATGATGGCCTGAATATGGTGGTTTTCCACTAGATTCCGGCGAATAGCGCCTTCCTCACCGCCACGGAACAGCACGCCATGTGGCAACACGATGGCCATAATGCCGTCATCACGCAGGTGATAGAGATCATGCAGCAGGAAGGCATAATCAGCCTTGGACTTAGGCGCAATGCCATATTCGAAACGGATATCCTCGCCCGCTTCCGGCGGCTCCCAGTTCTGGGAGTAGGGAGGATTAGAGACCACGGCGTCCACGAACAGCGGCTCATAGGTCTCGTCCTTCGTTTCGTCGGTATCGAACCATGGCCAGTCGCTTTTTAACGTGTCACCGTTACGAGCCACAATATTGTCTGGCAGTATGCCACGCATGACAAGATTCATACGCGTGAGATTGTAGGTATTCTCCTTGAGTTCCTGTGCGTAATACTTGATGTCATTCGGATTGCCATTGCGACGGGCCACAGCCTGACCGATATGGATCAGCAACGAGCCCGAGCCACTCGTGGGGTCGTAGATATTGATTTCTTCACGGCCGGCGAGATGCCAGGCCACTATTTCGCTCATGAGCTGAGAGACTTCGCTCGGCGTGTAGAACTCACCGGCCTTCTTACCCGCATTGGAAGCGAAGTTGCTAATTAGATACTCATAGATGAAGCCGAGGGTGTCGTAGTCCTGCCGGCTGTCCATCGGAATGTCCTTGATGAGGTAGATGAGGTCGCGGACAGCCTTGCTACGACTTTTTTCATCGGTGCCGAGTTTGGACAGACCGGTTTGCAGCGTGTCGAAGATGCCAACGAACACACGTTTACGAGCCGGATCAATGTTGCGTTCGAAAGCGGAAAGCGCGTCACGTACATCAGCGATGGTGAAATCGCCCTGGCTGGCAATCCACGTGGAGAACAGGTTGTTGTAGGAGATGAAGTAGCCACATAGATCACGTACATACTGTACAGTTTCGGCATCATTCTCATCCAAGCCCTTGAGGTCTTCGGCTCCCCAGTCTTCAGCACGCAGACGAGCAATCTCCGTCTCCGAGAGGAACTTATAGAAGATAAAGCCGAGGATATAGTCCTTGTATTCATTCGCCTCAATCTTGGAACGCATTTTATTGGCGGATTCCCAGATTTTGGCGGCAAGCTGCTGCTTATTCATTCATATGCTCCTTGTTTCTGTACACGTAATCAAGGGTCTGTCCTTGTTCATTGACCCATTCGGTCCAACCGTTTTGACTGCCACCGAGAACAAATACAGCAGCAGCGGAAGGGCTTGACAGTTCAATGTCATCAGCAAGAGTCGCCTTGCCCGTCTGCGTTCCGAAAAGATGCTGCCGAGCTGCCACGGCTCCCTGGTTTTTAATAACTGGATGCACGAGATCCACTTCAGAACCGGAAAGAACAGTGAAACGACCTGTACCTTGGCTATATCGCCCAGTGGCCTGAACACCGTTCTTCTTCGTATGGAATACGGCGTTCACCATAACCGGTGTCTTTTCTTTTCGATCAAGGTCATATCCGAGCACTCGCATACGAAAGAGGATGTTATTGTGCAGTCTTTCCACCTGTTGCTCTTTGTATGGATTCATGCGAGGAGCAGGAGTATACTCATTGTCGGTCTCATAAGAGCCATGTTTGTCCACATAATCTATGGCTGTTGACTCAAGAGAGTCCAAAACATCACGATCGATATTGACATCATTATCGAGGAACATGATGGCTTTGTTCCAAAAATCTTTCTTAGTCTTGTGCGCATCAAGCCGACTAAGCCCCTTCGTGGTTTGTCCCACATACGCACGGCTCAGAACTCCATGATCTTCATCAAGAAGATAATACACACCGCGATCCGGCAAATCGGGAAGACTTTTCGCCTCACTCAACATATCCCGGGGCACCACAACCGTGACAAGCGACTCCCCATCCACACGACAAATTCGAATGCCATCAGGATTGTTGTCAATAATTTGTATGGTCATAGCAGTGAGAGCAATCATTACTTGCCGCCCTTTGCTAGTTCATTAATCATGCATGTTCTCACGAATGCCGAAAAGCTCATCCCGCGAAGAGATGCGGCCTCTTTAGCAGAATCTCGCAAATTAGCGGGGATACGCATAGTAACCGGCACCACATCACCGTTTACCAGATACGAACGTATCTCTGTTTCACCAGCATCATGCTCAATCAGATCGGAGTACGTCATTGCATTCTACACTTTCAAACTGCAATACAAATGCAATAATTCTACACCCGCTTGGGAACAGCGTAAGTTTGGGGATTGCTTCGAGTTCTTGAAGAGCAACACTCTTTCACGTGCCGGTTTGAATGGCGAGAATGGCACTGCTCGCAATGTTCATTACGGAGATATTCTTATTAAGTTCGGCGATTGCCTCGATGGCGAACGAAGCGATTTGCCGTTCATTACCGACGATACCGTGCTTCCCAAATTTGCTGGGTCGATACTTCGCGAAGGTGATGTCATTTTCGCTGACACGGCAGAGGACGAAGCGGCTGGCAAGTGCGTTGAACTGCGAAAATTACCCAAAGAGCCAACTATCTCGGGGTTACATACGATACCGGCGCGGCCTCGGTTCTTCTTTGGGACGGGCTACCTGGGGCACTACCTTAATTCCGATGCATATCACAGACAGCTTCTTCCTTTAATGCAGGGGATCAAGGTGATTTCCGTTTCAAAGGCCGCACTGCAAGATACACAAGTAAGATTTCCGGGCTTGTCGGAGCAAGCTGCCATAGGCGCAGCGTTGAGTGAGATTGACAACCTCATCACCCTTCATCAGCGTAAGCGTCTATCTATTCGTCAAAGGAGCCCCGTGTGGTCATAAACACAATCAACGAAGAAATGTCGTTCTGCGATTACTACTCGCAATGGGTCGACGTCTACAAGGAAGGCGCGATTCGGGAAGTGACAATGAAGAAATACAAGCTCACACAGGCGTGGCTGAGAAAACTTATCCCTGATCTCAAGCTTTCCGAGTTCGATCGTGTGAGCTATCAGAAACTCATCAACGGATACGCTGAGCATCACGAGCATCAGACAACAATGGATTTTCATCACCAACTGAAAGGAGCCATCCTCGATGCCGTTGATGAAGGTCTGATTCAGAGAGACCCAACAAGAAAAGCAATCATCAAAGGAAAACAGCCGAGACAGAAGAAGGTGAAATATCTTAACCAGTTCGAACTTCATGCTGTCCTTGCTGATTTGAAGCTTGATCCGATACCTAACTGGGACTGGTTGATACTGCTAGTGGCAAAAACCGGGTTACGTTTCTCCGAAGCATTGGGGCTTACTCCTGATGATTTCGATTTCGTTCACCAGACTTTGTCCGTCAATAAGACATGGAATTACAAGAATGGAGGTGGCTTTGTTCCAACAAAGAATGCTTCTTCGGTACGTAAAGTACAACTTGACTGGCAACTCATCATGCAGTTGTCTGTTCTGTTGAAGAGCTTACCCGGTGACAAGCCTATCTTCGTGGATGGCAAGGTATACAACTCAACCGCCAACGGTATTCTGGCCCGGCATTGCAAACAAGCCGGAGTACCTGTGATTTCAATACACGGATTGAGACACACCCATGCTTCACTCTTGCTATTTGCCGGCGTTTCAATTGCAAGCGTCTCTAAACGGCTTGGGCACGCAAGCATGAACACAACGCAGGAAATATATCTGCATGTCATCCGCGAATTGGAAAACAAAGACGTTGACATCGTGATGAGAGCCTTATCCACCCTTATTTAGCAAACCACAGACGCTTACGCTGATGAAGGGTGATGAGGTCGTCAAGGTTGCTG
>ERZ779850.2944-NODE-2944-length-12791-cov-2.689934_pt1 | contig 12791 bp, 12 predicted proteins | sample MGYA00511249_ERZ779850 | MGnify/ENA primary metagenome ERZ779850 (study PRJEB29588, sample SAMEA2162475) | human gut metagenome | biome: human gut; feature: human-associated habitat; material: faeces | place: Denmark | collected 2008/2010 ...
GATGTCAGCATTTCAACTCACGCACTCACGTGGAGTGCGACCTCTCTATTACAGGGAGGTTTTTTTATGTCAAAAATTTCAACTCACGCACTCACGTGGAGTGCGACATGAGCTGGTATGGAGGTATGGGGTATGACTATTGATTTCAACTCACGCACTCACGTGGAGTGCGACATCGGATTGACTACAACGGAACGGCGTTTGTTCATTTCAACTCACGCACTCACGTGGAGTGCGACGTGCACAGAATCCATTTTTTCCCGCCAATCGTCCGGATTTCAACTCACGCACTCACGTGGAGTGCGACGGTATGCGCAAAGTCGAAAGATCTGCCAAGAATCATTTCAACTCACGCACTCACGTGGAGTGCGACGTGCGTAAAATCAAAAAATACTAGGCTACGCCTATTTCAACTCACGCACTCACGTGGAGTGCGACATTCATCTCTTCCACTGTTATAATTATACCACATTTCATTTCAACTCACGCACTCACGTGGAGTGCGACGGAATTGCTTTCCCACACTTATCACATACAACATATTTCAACTCACGCACTCACGTGGAGTGCGACCCTTTTCCGATTCGCCGTTCCCTTTCTTTGCGTATTTCAACTCACGCACTCACGTGGAGTGCGACATTTCGGATACAATTCCAAATGTTTTCGGATTGGATTTCAACTCACGCACTCACGTGGAGTGCGACCTTGCCATTTGCTTCATTTTGTGCTATAATGGGAATTTCAACTCACGCACTCACGTGGAGTGCGACCATCGCTCAGAGCCTTGCGCAGCGTCCAGCCGTATTTCAACTCACGCACTCACGTGGAGTGCGACCTGCCGGTTGTACCGACAACGGAAAATAAAGAAATTTCAACTCACGCACTCACGTGGAGTGCGACCCTCTTCATCTTCGTATATTTCCTCGCCGAGTGCATTTCAACTCACGCACTCACGTGGAGTGCGACGAGCTGAACCAAAAAACGGACGAAATGCACGATATTTCAACTCACGCACTCACGTGGAGTGCGACGCGTGCGCTGACCAGCAACGAAAAAGCGTGGTATGATTTCAACTCACGCACTCACGTGGAGTGCGACCGTCTAATTTCCAGTTTTCTATGGCTGCAAAAGATTTCAACTCACGCACTCACGTGGAGTGCGACATAGCGGTTGATAATAGATTTTACACGTTCAATGATTTCAACTCACGCACTCACGTGGAGTGCGACGATTGATCCCTGCGTTACGCCGATTCTTTTGGCATTTCAACTCACGCACTCACGTGGAGTGCGACCGCATACCGTGCAGCAGAATACTATTACAGCGGACATTTCAACTCACGCACTCACGTGGAGTGCGACGCGCAACGCTTCACCGCTTGGAAGGAGGAATCTATTTCAACTCACGCACTCACGTGGAGTGCGACAACATGTTTAAAATGTTCTTTTAACCAAAAAAAGATTTCAACTCACGCACTCACGTGGAGTGCGACCGAACATTGCAGAACCAGGCGACACGCCACGGGATTTCAACTCACGCACTCACGTGGAGTGCGACATCATTCCATTGAGCAAACGCTTCAGGGGGAATATTTCAACTCACGCACTCACGTGGAGTGCGACGCAACTGAAACACGTGATATGATGATCGCTATTGATTTCAACTCACGCACTCACGTGGAGTGCGACTTGCTTCTCACGCCAGCCAATAGGCTGGTCGTGATTTCAACTCACGCACTCACGTGGAGTGCGACTATTAAAATAAGGGAGCCCGGAGGGCGACCCACCATTTCAACTCACGCACTCACGTGGAGTGCGACCACGAAGCGCCCCGGGCGCAGGGGCGCAAACGATATTTCAACTCACGCACTCACGTGGAGTGCGACTCTAAATATTGTATTAAAAAAAGATTCGCCACACAGTATATGGGAAGTCATTGCTTTTTATCATCAATTATCCTAATTTTTTTCATATATAGTAAAAAATAAAAGCCTTATTTTCTGCGAAGCCATTGCAATTATAATTTCACTGCTCCTTCGCAAAATATAATCACAAATGATTTTATGCTTAAATATCTTTTTTAAAAAGCAGATAACAATTACAAATTTTTTAGACAAAAAAGCAGAAAAAACTACCTGTTATAGAATTTGCACTCTGAGTCATACTAGTATTGCAACCGTAAAAGCATACCAAATGCAAACGTGCTGCAACAAAATAGGAACAAAAAGGAGATTATGATTATGAAGGGCGAATTTACGCAAAAAGGCAAGGAAGCAATGGAACGGTTTAAGATGGAATCTGCAAGCGAAGTAGGTGTAACACTGAAGCAGGGTTACAACGGCGATCTAACTGCAAGAGAAGCAGGATCTATCGGCGGACAGATGGTCAAGAAGATGATTGACGCATATAAAATGCAGTGAGAGAACCCAAACAATTAAAACAGCTACCCCGTTATAGCGCATAAAAACAAACTTGCATTCTGAATAATAGAAAATCCTCCTATGGTATTGATTCAGCCATAGGAGGATTTTTGTAGCATATTAGCAGTCTTCTTTCATCGAAATCATTCTATTATTTTGTATATGCATAACAATCGTTTAAAGAATTAAAATACCCTCCGGATTATAGCTCTGTTTGGCTCCAAACTGTTCTACTCTTCTCTGCCAATTGTTGCCCAAGTAATAAATACGCAAGCTATCCTGCTCTTCATCTATTATTTTTAAAAGCTGATCTTTTACCTTGAGAAACGTTCCATAATCGACATCAATCTCAAACACACTGCACTGGACGCGCTGTCCGTAGTTTTGACATACTTTTGAAACTTTCCGCAACCGTGTTTTTCCTTTTGTATCAATTGTAGAAACATCATAACTCACAAGTACCATCATAACTTCCATCACACCTTACTTCAGCAAATAAGAAGGATACTCTCCTAAATCGCCTCGTATATATTTAGCCAATAACGAACTCTGCACAAACGGAAGTAAACCAATCATAATTTTTTCATTTAAGTACGGATGCACCATACTCACCTGCTTTCGTTCTTGCCATGCCGTTAAAACTTTCTTTCTGCCTTCTTGATTCAAATAAACAGCTCCGCTCACCTGTGTTTCAAAGTCATCTGGCTTGATTTTCTTTAAATTGATCATGGTTAAAACAAGACGTTCTACGATGCAGCGAAACTCTTCCACAAGATCACAAGCCAAACTGCTTCTTCCTGGTCGAAGGGTATGATAAAACCCATAACAACTATCCAATCCAACACTTTCCAATGCAGAGGCATAAGAAGCTGTTGCAACAGTATACAAAAAGGAAAGCATTGCATTGACTCGATCCAATGGTGGGCGTTTTGTCCTGGATGTCATGAAAAATGCATCTTTTTGATGCAAAATCAAGCGATTAAAAATATCAAAATACGCCTTTGCACAATTTCCTTCAATTCCTAATAAAATCTCTCGATCTGTAGTTTCATAAACGGTTTGTATGCCACTTTCCAAATAAGAAATACAATTGGAAAGCGCACCGTCTGCATCCAATTCTGGATTATCTCGCTTAGAACGGCGAATTAAGGATCTTGTGTTAGAAAGTTTTGCGGCAACTGTATTTTGCATTAAGTCTAATTGCATCTCTCCAAATTGTTCAAACTGTGCTTTTCGAAGGTAAATATTTCCTTTTGGTTTGCCCTGCACACGAGCTAAAAATTTTCCTTGCGGAGAAATGAAATTGATTGGAATTCCATATTCCACACACTTTCCCATCAATGCAGGCGAACAACCTACATAACTAAACACATAAATATCCTCAATATTAGAAAAAGGTACCCGAAACTTTTCATGCTCTTCATATCGACATACAATATTTTCTCCATCCAGTGTCAAATATGCTGTTTCATCTAATATATAAAGGGAATTCAAAAGCTTTCTCATTTGTCTCCTCCATTCATGGAAGCAATTTGATCTCGAACAGAATAGGACTTTTCTTTTGGAAAACACAGATCCGATAACGAACAACCGGAACATTTTTGCCCTCTTACTCGTTTCGGGATAACATGACTTTCCAAAATCTGCCGCATCTGCGTCAAATATTTTCTGAGCAACTCATCATAATAAGTACCTTGTGTTTCAAATGGTAATTTTACTCGCCGACGAATATCTGCATAATAAAGAAAACATTCACTGTTACACTGAAAGATAGCATCTACACAAAGCTTTTGTGCGTAAACTTGGATCGCATCACTTTCATGAAATTCCTGATTCTTTGGTTTGGTTGGTTTGTATTCCACAATCTGAACAGTAAACTTATCTGCTAATGATTCAACATAGACTCCATTCTTGTTTCTCAAAAACTCTATGCAGTCTGCAACGCCAAACATATCATATTCCGGCGCATCATAATAAATCGTGACATCGCTTCGAACAACTTTTCTGGCACTGTTAAAACTTCGTTCCCCGCTGTGCACCCGTTCATGCATCAAATTTCCTTTAACAACAAATACATTTTCTGCCCAGTCATCATTTATCTCTAATAAAGCAAACCGTCTCGGACAATACATGTAATGCTGAATGGAACGAATGGAAATGGTTCTGTTCATCATTCCTTTAGGAAAGCTTTTCGATTAACTTTACACCATCTGGCATATTGCGATCAATACAAACCTCATAATCCGAGTAGGCTCTTGCCACACAAACGGAATCCTTTCGCTTTACTGTCACTTTATCAAACAGAACATGCGCCGGTGCATTGCCCAATGCAGAAGCATGCTGAAAGACAATTAATTTTCTCATGCAAAGTTTTCCCCTTGCAGCACTTCGGTCATGCTCAAACATATTGATGATCGCAGTCCAAAGCAACTCCAGATCTGCTTCACTAAAACCTGTTACCTTTTGTGCCAGCATTGCAGAGACATACCCTTCTGCCCGATACAAACCATAGGGAACAATATCCTTTTTTCCCATTTCTGTTTCACCTTTTTCCTGGCGATCTTCCGTTGTTTTTGCCTGTCTTGTGATTGTAATAGTTTGCGGAAAAACAGGATCAATGCTTCTGGCAAAATTAATCTGTACAGGTCCCCGTACAATTCCACACGGATCATTTCCTGTACTCATAACTGCGCCAAAGGTTCGCACATCATAATAATTTTCGCAGATATATTCCTGGACTTTTCTTTTATCATCTGAATTTTTTAACGTTTTATTTTTCATTCTCGGTGCTGCTTCCAAACCACAAGCAGAATAAGCATCTGTAAATTTTGTGTTGAGTGCTTTATCTGCTTTAATCAAAATATTATAACCCACTTCACCTTCCTTAGCCAGTTCTACATAATTTCTGATTTTTCGCTTTAAACAAACATCTGTTACAAGTCCTATGCTTGTTTCTGGATCGGTTCTCGGCATATTATCAGCATCCGGGTCACCATTTGGGTTTCCATTTTCCACATCAAACAACATGATAAATTCATAGCGATTTTGAATTGCCTGTTCTTTCATTTCCAACATCCTTTCTTATTCCGCTACAGAATCATCTGTAGCTGTTTCCTGCTGCTTCTCTTTTTTCGCATAAAGCGCCTTGTTTTGCTGATAATAACCAATGATAAACTTTCCCTGTTCATCCAGCGAAAATGTATTTGGAAATACATCTTCCAACTGATCTATGATATCCCCACAAAGATTTTGATAAAAGACCGCATACTTTGCCTTTTCCTTTGCCTTTATCTTTTTTAAATGATGTTGTGAAAGTTGGATCAACTTTGGAAAAACAGTAGCCGGTTTGGAGCAAGCTGAAGAAAAATAGGAATCTTTAATGGTTCGATTCAGCTCCTCTTCAGAAGCATCCCGCTGAATTTTTTCCAGCACCGCAAACAATCTTCCACAAAGATATGCTTGATTGGTATTGTCTAAATTTAAAGACATTGTTATTTCCTCCTTTTTGGCCTTTCGATTTAAGCAGCCTTTAATTAGACCGGCTCTAATATAATTGACTTTCTTTTGATTCATTTCGTTAACATCTGTTTTCACATTAAGTGTTGATGCTCTCCGCTTTGAAATCTTTTTCTTTTGCTGTGTCTCATCAGCATCTGTTTTCACTCTTGCAATCACGGTTGCAAGCAATGCATCTGGATATCTTGTACCATTTAAAATGGATGCAAACAGACTTGCAATCAACGGCGACGGCACTTTTGCATCTTTTGATTTGGGAGAAACCAACTGTTTTTGAATCTGGTACATGGAGACCGGTTTCTGCTTTTCCAAAATACGAATATCCTTTTGATGTGCTGCAATATGCTCCAAAATGACACCAAATCGATTGCGCAGAACAAATCTGGTACAAATGCGAACAGTATTCACTGTCAATCCTGCAACATAAAATACGGAATCCGGATCCACTCCACTTAGATCCTTTAACACGCCTGTTTGGGCATCGTTGTAGATTTGATTCAAATCCTTTTCGGTTTCCTGATCCACGATTTCCTTTTGATCGGAAGCAAAGTCCCCAAACAATAAGGAAAATGCATCACACTCCGCAGCATCATTCTGTTTCATTGCAAAATAAACAACCACCATATCTCCAAAATTCTTATGATGTCCGTTATCTGTAAGTAGGAAATTCAAGGCAGCCGTGTACTGCTTCATTGCCTTCTCCGAAATATCACAACTATAATCTTGCTTTTTATTATAACTTCCATAAGAATAAAAAGCGTTTCGATTTGTCGGATTCTTACCAAAGCTAACCAATTTCGCCTGATTTCCTATTCCCTTTACTTTATCATGCTTCTTGCAAATTGGTAAATACTCTCCTAAAATAGAACAAAATTCAATTTTCGAGGTTTTCTGTTTTTTTGGTTTTCCCAGAAGCGTGGCTTGATAGTTTTCTTTTACACGCGGATCTTCATGCAACATGATTTCAGGGCTTCCATCCAATCCAAAACAAAACCTTGCATTGTCAAAATTGGCTCCCATTTGCAGCAAAATTTCATTTTCTGTTTGCAGTTCTGGATTCCAAGTTCGAATGAAATTGCAGTAGGCTTTGCAAATATCTGAATCAATCTTTTCAAAAAACGGAAGATTTTCTTCGCAAAATGCATCATGCTTACTCTTTTTTCCAGCTTTTCCAGGAATGGTCTTAAAACTATTTTTCCCTTTTTCCCGCTCCAATCCAAAAATATATTTCGCACGATGCTCAATCAGATAAGAAGAGATCACGGTGGTATTTCCACGTCGTCCTGGCAATAGTAATTCTGGAATAATGTGTCCCTTTGTACCTTCTATCGGTTTGCGCAAATCTTGAATTGCGGTAACAGTACCATCTAACGCCAACAAAATTTCAAAATCGATGGCTTGTTTATAATATGCTTCTGTATCACCACATAAATTTGCTGCCGCGCTGTAGTCACATAACGCTTTTATCAGCATGTGATCTCCTCCCTGTACTTTGCTACGTCTATCACGCCATCTATCATATGCGGATGATAGTAAACAGCATTTGCAGCATCTGAAAACTTAGGATGTTCCCAGTCACCATTCTGTGGAATCCCCTTATCTTGAAACTGCATTCGATACAGCATCCATCCAAGATCTCGATCTCCCTTATTTTCAGCAGCAACTTCGTGCAAATCAAATGCATCCACCAATTCCATTCTTTTTACAGGAAACTCGCGGCATCCCAAACAAGGCTGCCGAAATTGCTGTCCTTTCTGTAAGCGGCGCAATAAAATATTATAATGTTTCTCATCGCTTTCATCTTCATGATCTGAACGGAGAAAAGTGCGTTCAAAATGAAAAGAAATTCCATATTTCACATCTTTCAAAATCATCGCTGCACGTTGTGTTCTTACTTCAGAAGCATAAATTTCTGGCGTACTACTGGAACCTTCCATTTGACTTTCTGCTGCAGGACAAGAAACTTTACTTTTTACTTCATTCCGCCGAATATTGGTAAACTGAATGGGATGAAATACGACAATGCGATCAATATAATACTGCAAAGCCGGTTTCCAATAAATCGACTTTAACAAACCTTCTAATGCGCCTGGAGTCGGAACATCATAGGAAGCGCGTTCTACCTTTGCCTCGCTTCGTGTAAAGCAAGCATAATCCCCTTCCACCACAAGATGAAACCCATAGCTCATTTGTATCACTCCTTGTTCTTAAATTATAAAAATATGCCGAAAGGCTGCATTTCGATTTGCAATCCGATCTCAGCATCATAATGCCGAGAATCCAAAAGCACATAGATTCCTGTTCCAAAGTCATCCAGCACACCTTCTTGCAGCAAACTTCCAAACTCATTGAGGTAGACCGCAACAGAATATTTTTGCAGGCTGCGTCTAACACCGGTATGTCCACCTTTCAATTGCGCAATCAACGACTGACAGACTTCATCTGATTCATCATTGATTACAATTGAAGTTGTATCGGAGCGGATATATGCAAAAGAATTGGCATAACTTCTAAATGGAATCTGATTGGGCTGCATCTTTTGTTCGCTGAATGTCTTTGTCTGCGGATGAAACCTTCCAATTGTATTTTCGTTAATTTGTGTTTCATGAAATTGAAAGATTCCATCATAGTATGCTTTGATGCAGCTGCTTGCTGTAAGATCTTCATATGTTCGCAGCAAGCCTTCCGTTTTATTGATGCGCATTTGCAAGTCCATATCTCTTGGACGTTCTCCCGTCTGAAAAATAAATACGGTTGCTTCTTTTCGTTTTCCTTCGCGATTGCATCGACCGCCAGCTTGCAGGATATTGTCCAAGCCAGCCAATTCTCGAAATACAACTGCAAAATCCAAATCAACGCCAGCTTCTACCAAAGATGTCGATACAACAGTAATTTGCTCTTTTCTTTTCAAACATGCTTTTATTTCTTGAATAGACGCTGATCGATGTGCAGGTGTCATATAGGAAGAAAGGTGGAACTTCTTGCCTTGCAGCAGACGATATACTTCCGCAGCTGTTTTTTTCCGATTGACGATAATCAGTGCATTTTCACAAGTCTCTGCTTGCGCTGCAATTGTTTCATAGTCCGTTTCACCTAGATTTTGATACATGCACTTCTTAAAAAACGGAAAATCAGAATGATCTGTAATCAATTGAGAATACTTACAATCGGGTAGAAATCGTTGAAACAGCTTTTCATAGTCTGGCATCGTTGCAGAGAGGAAAATCGCTTCTCCATTCAAATATTTTGTAACATATCCAACTGCCCGCAAACAAGGCTGCAACAAATCCGTTGGAATCAAATGAATCTCATCGAAAATCAAAATGGAATCTTTTAGATTATGCAGTTTTCGCAGTGCAGAACTTTTATAATGATAAAAGGATTGAAAAAATTGCACACTTGTCGTGATAATCAATGGTGCATCCCAGTTCTCGCAAGTTTTTCGCATTTTTTCTGCAAGCTCCAGTTCCTCTTCCTTTCCCGTCTCATAGGTATAATTAGAATGATGCTGTAAAACAGGAAGTACATCGCCAAACAATTTGGAAAAAGAATCCGCCGTTTGCTCAATAATGCTTGTATATGGAATAACGTAGATGACTCTTTTTTTATGATGTTTGATTGCATTGGAAAGTGCCAATTTCAGGCTGCATAAGGTCTTTCCACTGCCCGTTGGCATATCCAAAATGGCAATTGATTCTGCATGTTCTGCATTTTGAAACGCTTGATTTTGTATTCTGCTTCTTGCTTGCTGCAAACTCGTTGTATGGGGCAATTCTGAAAATCGATGATTTAAAATCTCAAGTGCCTGTTTAAAATCGCCCTGCATTCCTCGCTTTGTATCAGGATTACAAAATCTCTCTGTGTCCAAAAAGTCAGCATCCGTCAAACAAGAAAACAACAATTTTGTAAAAAAGGCATATCGCTCCAGTACTTCAAATGGATCCTTACGCACCGATAGAAGTTCTGCAAGGGCGGGCTGTTCTTCTTCCGCAGTGAGTGGCTGCACCAAATATTCCTCTTGGTAAGTGGTATAGTCATTTTCTCCTGTATAATCCACTTTCCGTTTTAAGCATCCTGCAAGGGTTCCATCTTCCGGTGTATCCACCCGTGTACCGCCGTCCATTAACCCAGTATGATGCCCTGCAATGCAATATGTCAACATTGGAGTAAAAACATCTCTTTGATTGGCTTGTTCCTGATATGCAATCGCACCGCAAACCGCATGGCAAAATGAAACAGAAGCGCCTTCCAATCGCTTTTGAAATGTTTTTGCGTACTTTCCAATATCATGATATTTTGCTATTTTTTCTGCCATTGGTTTTAGAAGATCAATACAATACTCCTGTGCCAGTTTTGCGGTTCCCTCTAAGTGTTCTGCAATTGTCTGCCATCTTCCATCATCAGATCGATGCGCATAATACGGCATATACTCCCTCCTTCCTAACAGCATATTTCATTCTGATTTTCATTGTGAAATCATACGACACCGCATCATTTTTCGTTTTTTAGAAAAATATTATAATAATTATACAATAAGCAAAACTACTTTTCAATAGTTATTGTATAATTTCCTGATAATTCTACATTTTCACATAAAACCGATTCCCCATTTTGTACATTCTTCCAATTTGTTCTTTCTTTTTCGACAAAGTTCGACCAAATTGCAGAAAAAGGAACTGCCACAGAAGTTCTTGCAGCAGTTCCTAATTATTTTTCTATTATTCTACCGATTTCAATGCTTCCAGCATATCCACCTTTTTCAATTTTTGATTGATTACAAGTCCAAGACAAATCGTGATTCCTGCAATCAGGAAAAACGGTACAATAAATGCCTTTGCACCAAGTGCTGGATTGAACATCACTTCTTCCGGCGGTACAACTGCCAAAAGATACCGATAAAACAGATCCCCTGTTCCATATCCAACTAAAATGCCCAGTAACGTTAAGAGAATGGTTTCCCGATAAATATAAAGCGTCACTTCTTGATCATAGAATCCCAATACCCGGATGGTGGAAAGCTCTCGAATTCGCTCCATGACATTGATGTTGGTTAGATTATACAAAATGACAATTGCCAGCAAAACCGCTACCAAAATCAATACGGTCATAATTTTATTCAAAGATTCTACAATGGTATTGATTTGCTGAATCATGGTTGTATTCTGTACAATACCAGCAATTCCATCCAATTGCATAAATTGATTTGCCATTTGATCAGCCGCATCTGTACCGTGTGTATTCAAGATGATTAAATTGGCATTCGGCGTATATGACTTCTGAAAGACCTGCTCATAATAATCTGCATTTAAGAATGCAAAGTGCCCGGTGTACATTTCTGTAATCCCAGAAACCTGCATCTCATAAGACTGATGGTCGGCATCACATAAGGTAACCGTATCCCCAACCTTTGCATCCAGCAATTTTGCAAGGCGCTCAGAAAGTACAACTCCATCGGAAGATAAGGAAATGGCATCCCCACTCTTTCGTTCTGTTAAGGAAATAAAGTTGGCAAACAAATCCGTTTCCTTGAGGACTATCATCTTGATTTCCTGTTTATCCTGCTTCTTACCCGCAGTTTGATTCATCTCTGTATAATAAATAGGAAGCGACTGATCGATTGCATCACTTTGCAGCAAGTTCTCGATCTCTTTGGTTTCTTCTGTACTTAAATTGCTGTTTTCCGCTGCAATCAGATCATACCGAAGAATCGTTTGAAATTGCCGATCATTGATTCCTGCAATGGAATGCTGGACACTCAATCCTGCAAACAACAACATCACAGCACCGCAAACGCCAAAAATGGTCATCAGCATTCTCTTCTTATAACGGAAAATATCTCTGGCGGTCACTTTATGCGTAAAACTCATATGGTTCCAAATCGGTTTTATTCGTTCCAACAAGATTTTAGAACCGACTGCCGGTGCCTTCGGCAGCAACAAAGCCGATGGTTTCTCTCGCAGTGTCTTTTTGGCTACAATGTATGCTGGTACAACGGCACTCAGGAATGCCAAAAACAAAGCTGTCACAGTGACCAATGGATAGAAGTGGAATTCAATCCGTGGAACCGAAAAGCCATCCCGATATGCACTTGAGACAACAACTCCGTAGAGTGGACGAATCCAACGATGGTATAGGCGTGCTCCTTCAGTACCTTATCTCCGGAAAGATCTGCTTTCTCTGTGAAAGATATGGTATCGCCTATTGCATAATCCGCATTCATATCGTTGGAAAGCGCAATCTCAGAATCGGTCTCCGGCATTCTTCCCTGAACAACTTCATACTGGGAAATGGATTTGGTGTTGGAAAAAACACGAACACTGAAATCCGTATCTGCAAGGACAACGTCCTTCAAGTACCCGTATTCTATACAAGAAGCACCGGAAATTTTTGAAATGGCAGTTTTCGTTTCCGAATCAATTCCCATGCTACCGATGACCGAAAGGTCAGCCGCATGATAAGTCTGTGTATAATGTTCCCCCGTTTTTCGCATATCCGGTCCGGTGACCTGCAAACCCACCAATGCAAACGATCCAAGTGTAATCAAACACAAAATGGAAATAAACCGTCCTTTGAACTTGGAGAAGCTTTTTTGAATATCCCGATAGAGTGCTTTCTTTTTCAAAGGGGATCACCTACCATTCAATATCCGCAATTTTTTGTGGCTGCGCATTCTGTACAATTTGCTGAACCTGTGCATCTCGCATATAGATGACACGATCTGCAATAGGAGCGATTGCCGCATTGTGTGTTACAATTACAACAGTGGCACCCTTCTCCTGGCTCATGTCCTGTAAAATTTGCAAAACCTGTTTTCCGGTGTTGTAGTCCAAGGCGCCAGTCGGTTCATCGCAGAGCA
>ERZ779850.2953-NODE-2953-length-12749-cov-5.282496_pt1 | contig 12749 bp, 19 predicted proteins | sample MGYA00511249_ERZ779850 | MGnify/ENA primary metagenome ERZ779850 (study PRJEB29588, sample SAMEA2162475) | human gut metagenome | biome: human gut; feature: human-associated habitat; material: faeces | place: Denmark | collected 2008/2010 ...
GGGAGGTTCGTTTGTGGGCCTCGCGGCCCGACTTGCGGTTGTGGCAGGCGTCGCACAGGCTCTGCAGGTTGCGCAGGTCGAGGGCGGCCCCGCCTTCGTTGATCGGGACGATGTGGTCGACGACCGTGGCCTCGGTGACGAGCCCCCGGCGCCGGCACTCCTCGCAGAGCGGATCGGCATTCAGTTTGATCTGACGCAGGCGGCGCCAGTGTGCGGACTGATAGAAGGCCGAGTTCGCATGGAGGCGTCGGCCCTGGGTTTCGCGCGGCGGCAGATAGGCCCGCCGGGATGGTTTCGGAATGGTTGGCATATCCATTTATCTTATTTAAGCAGGAATTCTAATTCATCTATCTGACTGCGGATAAGCTGCATTCCGGCGTTTGCCAAATACTCTTTTCTCATTTCTGCCGAATCGTACTTACTGGCTGACGATATTATTCTACGATACCTGTCACTTAGCTGGTCCAGCATCATTTGAATACCCATTTCAGAGGTACTCTCTACGAAGCAGATTAGACGACGCAAACGGGCTATTTCGTCGTCATGGGCTTCAATCATGAGGCACATGTTTTTAATTTTCACCAAGTCCAAGTCTGGTTGTGACATTTCATTTCGGCATGGCATTACCTCGTCTATCTCTGATAGAAGAGTTTTGACAGATGCAATTTCGTCCTGAATGATAGCATTCAGGTGTTCAACAGTTTTCATTTTCCGAATTTTTTTCGTTTTGCAAAAACACCGATCACCAATCAGAACAGCGCCAGCTGGACGAAGGTGAACCGGCGGATCTCGTCGTCGATCAGCCGGGCGACTCCCGTCAGCGAGTGGCGCATCGTCGCATAGCTGCCACCCTCCGGCAGGCGGTCCCGGTAGCGATCCAGCAGACGGATCTCCTCCTCGGCCACCTCGCGGATCTCGCGAAGAGCTCCGCGGATGGCTTCGTTCTCCGACGGATAGCCCGCCTGCGCACAATCGACAAACCCGCACGGGTGGCTACATCCGCGCGAAGTATCGAGCCAGACGGAGTAACCGGATTCCCATCGCCCGTTGTCGGACCGGGCCGTGTGAACCTCAAATCTTCCGTGGCGCGACTCGACGGCCACGGGACGGTTCGGATTCAGACAGACATCGAAGAGGTTGAACCCGAACCCGTACGGACTCGAGTGCACGATCTCGCCGCCGGCATCCGGATGCGCCTTCAGATAGGCGCCCCACTCCTCAAAGGTGAACTCTCGCCCCAGGCAGCGACTCGTGTGGTGAATTTCTCTCATGTCAAAAGAGTTTTAAGGTTTGCGCTTGTGGTTCGTAATTCATCCAAATGCACTCCTGCATCAGCGTCCCCGATCCGTTTACAATGCCGCTCCGGATATTGTTCCGCTTGAACGGGAACTTGACTTTGTGCCAGTCGGCATACAATCGATTGGTGAGGTTGCAATCGTAGCTGCTGACCATGGCCAGCCCATCAATGTGATGAAGTCGATCGGCCAATCGTTCGTGATCCTCCACCGAGAACTCATAGCGGTAATCATTTCGAGAGTTCCGGCACTCTTGCGGATACGGAGGATCGCAATAGAAGAATGCGCCCGGAAAGTCAATCCGATCAATCGCTGTCATGTAGTCGCAGTTCATAATTTGGAAATTATTGCGAATATCTGCAGCGACTTCATGCAACTTCTCGACGGCATTTTTCCAGCGGGAAACGCCCTCGCCAGCCTGCGCTCTGACCTGCTGCTTCGCCATGTGCCAGCCCTTATTCTGCCGTTGTGCGCCCAGTCCGAAAAAGGATTGCCGAACCCGAACGTAAAACCGACGAGCCCTTTCCAAGTCAGAGATCTCAGCAGCCTCCGTTATCCAACTATTGTCGAACTCGGTTTCCGAGTAAGGCGTCAACCGCAAGGCTCGAACAAGTTCCTCTTCGTGATCGCGAAGCTGCGTGAAGAAATTGGTGATTTCGCCGTTGATCTCGTTTGCCGTGCGAATCACATTCCCGTGATAGTTTAGCGACACGACCATCGATCCGGCGAACAGATCGATCAAATGCGTAAAACCCACGGGAAAGTTCGCATAGAGGTATTCGGTCCATGTGAACTTTCCGCCGAAGTAGTTGAAGGCAATCTTTTTATTTCGGTTACCAGACATATCGTTTCTGTTTTGCGGATCGCCGGGAGTCGAACCCGGGCAACGGCTGCAACAGGCCGTTGGCACCCTCCGTCGGCACGGAGGCCCTGCCGATCCTGCGGTCAGTCACGCGGCGTGCGGATCCGCCAGCGGACCCCTTGCGGCGTCTGGACCGTCTCGAAATCCTCCGCACGGTAGAGGCCGCCGTTCGTCGGGAGCATCTGCACCATCTGCAGGTAGGTGTATAACCGACCGCATTCGGCCTCGGCCCGCCGGCGCGTCAGCAGTTCGTGGTCCCGGGCGGCGTAGGAGGAGAACGTGCAGAAGGCACTCCGGTTCTTCCACGCCCCCTTGTTGTCCATCGCCGCCACCAGGCGCCGGATGTCCTCGACGTCGTACTTGCGGAGCATCCACAGCAGCTGCTGCCGCGAGAAGGGTTCCGCCATCGCGGCGATCTTCGGGAAGCGTTCGCCGATCCACGCCTGAAGCGCATCGGCCGCCTCGACCAGTTCGGCCGACGGCTCGGCCGGTTTTCCCCCTGCAACCCCCTTTTCAGAACTTATCGTGTGTGTGTATTCTTCTCTTCTTACTTTCTTACTTTCTTCAGTTGTGGTCGCTGGCTGGTCGACGCCTGGTCGGCAGCTGGTCGCATCCTGGTCGACAGTTGGTCCGACGGCTGGTCGCTCGGCGCTGTCCGTCGACTGATATTTCTCGTAATTACAGATCGTTACGATCGTATAGGAGCTGGTCGCACGGCTGGTCAAAAAATCCGATTTTTCAAGTTTTGAAATCGCCGTCCGCACCTCCCGCTCCGAGAGTCCCGTTTCGCGGGCCAGCATCGAGCGGCTCGTGACGAGCTGCCCCCGCTCGACGGTGATCCCCCGCCAGCGCTTCGTCTGGAAGTTCGCCATCAGCAGCAGGTGCAGCGCCATCCGCACACAGTTCGTGTCGGAGTACCACTCCCAATCGAGCAGGCCGCGGTGTATCTTGATCCACCCTTCCATGGCTATCTCACGACAAAGCAGGTGAAACCTCGCCGGCGCCACATCCGGGCCACGGTCTTGTTGTCCTCGACGACGAACAGCACCCGACGGCGCTCCTCCTCGGTCGTCTCGCGGAAGAACTGGTCGAGCTTCTGGATATGCTCGGGCCGCTCGTCGCCGTTCGCCCGCATGATCAGCGTATAGTCCCGCGGTTCGAGCCCCAGGTGACGCTTGAGCCACCGCTGCGTCTTGTCGCGCACGCTCTCGCGCCGCGAGGTGCAGAGGAAGAGTTCCATCGTACGGGCGTTGAACAGCACGAACGAACAGACGTTGCGCCGCGGAAGATCGTCGAAATCGTCCCGATAGAAGGCCTCCCAGTCGACCGGGAGCTGCTCGAGCAACCGTCGCCGGCGCAACCCTACTTCGGCCAGCGTCCCGTCGATATCGACGACCATGATGCGTTTCATTGCTTGTCGTTTCATCTCGTCTCTTGTATTAGATTGTCAATCGTTGCGTCGGGCCCGGCATCGACCCCGGAACGGATTCGGCATGCAGTCGAGCGTCCGGCGCTGCTCCTCGCGATTGCGGCTGTATTCGGCCGAGCGGCTCTTCGCCGTGTAGCGGTCGAGCAGCTCCGACGAGCGCTTGATCCGGCCCAACCGGAAGGTGACGGCATACTTCGTCCGCCCGAGCCGCTCGCCGATCGCGGCCTTGCTCATCCCCCGGTCGAACATGTCGAGCATCCGGCGGATCTCCTCGTCGCTCCAGGGCAGGTTGTGTCGTGCGAGTGCCATGGCCGTCACCGTTTGCAGCCAAGTCTCAGCCACCGCCGCAGCGCGCAGCGGACAACCGAACGGCGAAGCATCTGCATATCGCGCCGGTTCTGACGGATCGCCTCCTCCCTCGTGAGGTCGTAGAGGCGGATGGATCCACCTTCAAAAGTGGTAAGTTCGTTCAGTTTCATGGTTATCAGTTTTTAAGATTCCACTTCAGTCTCCGTTTCGCACGGCGCAACTCCTCGGCCGTCTTTGTCAATACGTCCGATGCAATCAACATGACCTTCTCGTCGGTCGACCGGCGATGCCTTTTCAACAGGCCTCGTCTGGCATAATCAAGGACCGACTTTCGATCAACACCCAGGAAGCGAGCCGCCTCACTGGTCGATATCGCCACGTCGTTGAACCGGGACACATCCGTCAGCGAAGACATCTTCTCCTCGAGTTCCGCACACCGCGATTCCAATCGCGAGTAATGCTCAAAAGCGTCGTATGCAGTCATATCGCTCTATTCTATAATGTATTCAATCGTTTCGCGGCGGCCTCGACGGGCTCGTCGCGCCGTTCGTTCGAACTCCCCGCCGCTGAAGACATACGCGCAGAACAGCCCCAGCAGACAGGCGGCCCCGATGCGGCGCCCGAGGTCCGATCGGTAGTACCAGACGACCAGCGCCTGGATGGTCCGATTGCCGTCCAACTCGCCCTGCAGCTTGTCGTACATGACCGACAGCGTGTTGGCCACGGCCTGGTAGGTCACGTGCAGCGCTTGGGCGATGCGGGAGATGTTCCCGCCGCGGGTCTCGATCACCGCCCGCATCACACGGGCCTCGGCCGGCGAGAGGTTGTCCACGTCGCGTTTCATAGCCCCCAGGGTTGTGTCACCTGGTGGCGACGAAAGATCATCTCGATGCCGCTGCGCTCGACCGGCGAATGCGGCGTGATCCCCCACTGCCGGTAGTAATAGGCCGAGCGGCTCAAATTACCGAGAACCTCACGGATCTCCAGACGCACCTCGGCAGCTTCGCGGCGGTCGCGTGCGGCGATCTCGCGGATCCCCTTGGTGAAGGAGTTGTCGGGATTTCTCTTTTCAAAATCCATCTTCGATTCTTGCTTTTGTCCAAAAAATTGTAAATCTTTACATTTCAATTTGTCCAATTCGCCGTACTTTTGTTGTACGATTGATTGGACACCACAAATATACAGACGTTTTCTGCATATTCAAACAAAAACTAAAGATTTTTTCTGTATTTTTTTATGAGCGGAGCCGATATAATTTGTAATATTCTGACCCACTATCAGTTAAACCCGAAGTCATTTTCGGAGAAAATAGGGCTGGATCGTCCCCAGGCAATCTACGACATCCAGAGCGGGAAGACAAAAAACATCTCCGCAAAGATGGCCGACAAGATAATTTCTGCATTCCCGGAGATCGACCGGAGCTGGCTGCTCACGGGAGAGGGCAGCATGATGAAGGAGTCGGCCGAAGCCGTAACCCCGCATAACCGGATCCGCTACTGGGTCGATGTGGATGCGACGGCCGGAGGCGTCACGCTGTTCGACGACCAGGTGACAACCAAATACATCGACCTCGACATCCCGGAGTTCCGCGACTGCACGGATGCCGTGAATCTCTACGGCGACTCGATGCTGCCTCTCTACAAGAGCGGCCAGATCATCATCCTGAAGGAGTGGATGGAGTCGTTCATCGACTACGGCAACGTCTATCTGGTCATCACGAAGAAGGGCAACCGCATGGTGAAATACCTGCGCAAGGGATCCGATGCGCAGCATGTGCTGTGCGTCTCGGAGAACAAGGACTTCGACCCGTTCGAGATCGAAAAGGACGACATCCTGCGCCTCTACCTGGTCAAGGGAGGAATCTCAAAAAATACATTATAAAATGGCAAGTTTCAGAAAGAGGATCAAGATCGCCCCAGGCATCAACCTGAACGTAAGCAAATCCGGGGTAAGCTCTTCGATAGGGGGCAAGGGATTCAGCGTCACCACGGGCAAGAAGGGCACGTATGTAAACACGAGCATTCCCGGAACCGGGATCTACGATCGGAAAAAGGTATCCGGATCGACCTCTGACAACGGTGGCGAAGAGCATTCACCACTTTTCGGATACGCCATTTTATTCATTGTTGCATTAGCCGCCGTCTTAATTTTGGCCATATCCTTTGCAATTTAAGATTGTCATGAAGAAACTTCTCCTGCTTGTGATTATCGGCAGTATCACACTACCCTCTTTTGCCCAATTGAAAATCGAACCTCACAATTTCTATTGGCAGCGGGTCGTCGAGTACTCGGGAAGCATCGGCGAGATGCACAACCGAATCATGGCGTCCGGGATCTTCAAAGATGTCCAGAAGGAGGATTCGACCCTAATCATCGGGCAGGTCGAGAACATCGTCCTGAACTATGCGACGATGGATCCGGAACCTCGACTGGTGAATAAACCGATATTTTTCCGGAATGGAGAAAAGTTCTCCGGAACGCTTACCTACGAACTGAAAGCAGGTCGGTACCGAGTCACGTTCAAGAACCTTTTCTATAACAGCGACATGGTGATCAACGTCGGCAGCATGTCGGTCGACATGAGAAACCAGCCGGTAAACGATTTTTTCTTTCACAAAGACGGCAGCTTCTGCCGCGGCGAAAAGGCCCAACAGTTTGCCCGCGAGGTTTTCGACTACTCGTTTTCGAATTCGTTCATCATCAAAAACGATGACGAAGCACAATCGAATAATTGGTGATCGATTAAATATAAATCTTTTTAAAATATGAAAAAGATTGCACTTTTAATTTTACTCATTATCGCAGCAGTAGTGCCCGCACTCGGACAGAGCCGATCCGAAATGCGAAAAGAAATAGCCGAGCTAAAAGCTCGATTGGATAGTTGTCAGATCGTAATTGGTAGCCTAAAATCCGAAAAAGATAATCTGATCTCCCAAATAGAAGAGATCAAAAAGTTTATAAATGGCTACCCCAAACATGAAGGATCGACAGAGGAAACGAAGACCGCAGCAAATAGCTTATCGTCTTCAACAACTACTGCAACCCCGGCAAAAGGAAAGCAATGCGCAGCAATTACGAAAGCAGGTACCCGATGCAGTCGAACAGCGGAAGCAGGTAGTGACTATTGCTGGCAGCACAAGCAATCGAGTTCGAGTTCTTCCTCTTCCTACAATTCCGGCCACGTATGGCATACCGGACCGCGAGGTGGCCAATACTACATCAACAGCAACGGGAAAAAAGTCTATCGAAAGAAATAGGCAAAACTTGCAAAAAACTTGCAAAATACACACCTAAAGACCTCCTGCAAAAACGACTACTCCATACACGGATGCACGACGAGGTGTTGGCAGAATTCGTCGAACGGGCGAAGTCAATGGGCGCTAACGGGATCATCGGACTCCATATTAAATTCGACCGCAGGACAAACTACTACAGCATCAAAGGATCCGCCATAAAAATAAAGCAGCCTCTTACAAAAGAGACTCAAAAGTAACCAGCCAAAAGAGCCTCAGACAATGATCTCGTTCACTATTGTAAATAAGAATCGGCCTAAAGCAACGGTGATAATGATCGTGTCGCTATTCGGCAAGCAATACCACAAAAGCATCGGAGTCGGCCTGCCTCCCAAGTACTGGAACATCTCCAAGCATCGAGCCAGAGCTACGGCCGAGTTCGACGGAAATCCAGTAAACGACGCAATAGATCGCTGGGAAGAGATTGGGAAAAAGGCCGTCAAATACTTTTCAGACGCCATGCTGTCCCCGTCAAAGGAGGAGTTCGCAGCCAAAATAGCCGAGTTCTCCTCCGTGACAAATTCCGACGACATTCAAAACTCCCAATATCTGGCCGATTACCTCGAGAGCGTCTACATCCCCCGCTATCAATATGTGCGCGGCATCGACACGGTGAAGATCTACCGGGTTGTATTGAACAAGCTGCGCGCATTTGAAGCATACGCCCGCTACCGGGTAAAATTCGAGCATGTCAATATCGACTTTTACAACCGGTTCCAATCGTGGTTCTTCAATCAAGGATTCTCCCGCAATTACTTCGGGAATATCATGAAGGTGATCAAACAGGTGTATAAGGAGGCCCGAGACAATGATCACCTGCACAACGGAACCGGAACGGATCACCGTGATTTCGTCTGCCCGAATGACACGGCCGATTCAATCTATCTCTCCCCCGCAGAGCTGGATCGGATCCACTCGCTGAAGATCGACGAAACGACGGTACAGGATCCGGAGCATCCGATATCCGGCGACTGGCTCGACAAACGCATCAAGGCTCTCACCCGGGCCAGGGACCTGTTCCTGATAGGCTGCTATACCGGATTGCGCGTGTCGGACTTCTCGCGGCTAAGCGAGGCACACATCGGCAAGTTCATCACCATCAAAACCCACAAAACCGGCACGCCGGTCGTCATACCGATACACCCGATTGTGCGGGAGATCATCGATAGCGGATTCGATTTGTCAGACTCGGTGAGCGATCAGAAACTCAACGCTCACATCAAGAGTCTTTGCCGTATGGCCGGCATCGACGAAGAGGTTTTGGTCAACAAGAACGTCGGAGGTCGCAATACGGAGGTTGTGTTGCCCAAATACCAGCTCGTATCGTCACACACGGCCCGTCGATCCTTTGCAACGAACGCCTACAAAGCAGGCGTTCCGACCATCGCCATCATGAAAATCACCGGGCACAAACTGGAAAGCACCTTTCTGAAGTATATTCGGGTTTCAGCAGAGGAAAATGCCGAATTGTTGAGCAATCACCCTTTCTTCAATCAACATTCCGGGTATAAGGAAAATATTTAACATTCAGTGAAACAAAAAAAATACCGCACTGATTTTCAGTGCGGTTAGGTTGAGCTGCCGGGATTCGAACCCAGAACGACAGAACCAAAATCTGCTGTGTTACCATTACACCACAGCTCAATCTCTTGCTCGTAAGCGGCACAAAGATAACGAATTTTTTACAAAAAAAAGTCCCGCCCTCCAAAAAATACTATATTTGCGCACGGTTCATGCAGCACCCACGCTGCAAACCTTAACCATAAATTTCGCTTTACTCATGATCACTTCCATGATTCTGCTCTTCGTCGTAGGGTACATCTTCATCGCCCTCGAGCACAAAACTCGAATCGACAAGTCGGCTGTCGCCCTGCTCATGGCCGGCGCCATCTGGACCCTCTTCAGCCTCCATGGCAATGACCCAAATATCCAACACGAACTCGTCGACCAACTGGGTGATACCTGCGAAATTCTCGTCTTCCTGATCGGTGCCATGACCATCGTCGACCTGATCGACTGCTACGGCGGTTTCTGCGTCATCACCGAACACATCAAAACCCACAACCGCCACAAACTCCTCTGGATCCTCGCCCTGCTCTCCTTCTTCATGTCCGCCGCCCTCGACAACATGACCACCACCATCATCATGGTCATGCTCCTGCGCCGACTCATCGCCGACAAACACGAACGATGGATCTTCGCCGGAGTCATCGTCATCGCCGCAAACAGCGGCGGTGCCTGGTCGCCGATCGGTGACGTCACGACTATCATGCTCTGGATGCGCGGCAACGTCACCTCCGTAAACCTCGTCGAAAACCTCTTCCTGCCCTGTCTGGTATCGGTCATCGTCCCCACGCTCATCGCTTCGCGGTATGTCGGAAATACCCCCGCCATACCCGTCTCCACCAAGGTGCTCCCGACCGGATGCCCCCAGAACATCGGCCCCCGCCTGCGCCGGTTCATGCTCGTCATCGGAATCCTCAGCCTGCTGTTCGTCCCCCTCTTCAAGAGCCTGACCAACCTCCCGCCCTACATGGGAATGATGATCTCGCTGGGCTTCATGTGGATCCTCTCCGAACTGATCTACTACCGCAAACGCAGCATCCGCGACATGGAGGAGTCGATCCAGCCCCGTGTGGCCAAGGTCCTCAAACACATCGACATGCCCACGATCCTCTTCTTCCTCGGGATCCTCATGGCCGTCGGCGCCCTCCAGACCGCCGGCGTGCTGACCGACGTGGCCGACTGGCTCGACCGGAACGTCCACGAATCGTTCACCATCGCCGGTGCCATCGGTCTGCTCTCGTCGGTGGTCGACAACGTCCCGCTCGTCGCCGCCTGCATGGGCATGTATCCCGTCGCCGATGCCGCCGCCGTAGCCGCCAGCGCCGATCCGGCGTTCACCCAGGCCTTCGTCCAGGACGGGCTGTTCTGGCATCTGCTGACCTTCTGCGCCGGCGTCGGCGGAAGCCTGCTCATCATCGGTTCGGCTGCCGGTGTCGTCGCCATGGGTCTCGAAAAGATCAACTTCGGATGGTATCTCAAGCGGATCTCGCTGCTGGCCCTGGCCGGGTATGCCGCCGGCCTGCGCCGCAGAATATGCGAAATCCATGGGCCATAACTATGTCGGCACCGAGCACCTGCTCGTCGGAATCGGAGCCTGAAAAGCCCGCTCCGAGAACCAAACACAAGAGGCTGTCTCCCGCAGGAGGCAGCCTCTTTCGCGTCCGGTCGCGTGCCGGTCGGATCGTCAGCGTCGCCGATCAGCCCAGTTTGGCCATGAACTTCGTCCGGTCGACAATGTAGCGGATGTGGGTCCCCTCGCCGATCAGGCCCCCCTCGTCGCGGGCCCCGACGTTGAAGGTCAGTTTGCGCCCCTCGACGGCCGTCAGCACCGCCGTGGCGGTGATCTCCGCCCCGAGTCCCGAAGGCTTCAGGTGGGTGGTGTTCATCTCCGAGCCAACCGTCGTCGACCCCTCCGGCAACTCGCCGGCCACGGCCGTCATCGCCGCATGCTCCATCAGCGCCACCATCGCCGGCGTGGCAAATACCGGAAGGTCGCCCGATCCCATCGCGGCGGCCGTCTTCTCCGCAGTCACCGTCGTAACGCTGCGGGCCGAAAGTCCTTTTTCAAGCATCTTTTTCTCCTTTTTATCGAATGACGATACCCCGATCGCATCCGTCGTCCGGTCGCCGGGAAGACCCGACAGGCGGCCGATTTGCTTCTGATACGAAGTTTATATATATTTGCAGGGTATCAACGCCGGCAAAGATACGAAAAGTCGCGGGCAATAAGCAAACTCCCGCCGACGTTTTTTACCGGAACGGACCCCGATGTACGGGGTCGCTGCACGAATTTCGATGACCATGAAAAAAGGGATCCTCCTCATCGCTCTGCTCATCGCCCTGATTCCCGAAGTGCGGGCCCAGGGCGGCCGCGGATTCTGGCACCAGGAGTGGGAGGTCGAGAAAAACGGTGACTCGATTCCGCTGGTGCATGTCCTGCCGGTCTACGTCTTCAGCCGCCCGGTCGACCTGAGACGCTACCGCCGGCTGGTCGATGCCGTCAAAAAGGTCTACCCCATCGCCAAAATCGCCCGCGCCAAGATGGCATCCATGGAGGAGGAGCTGTGCCGTCTTCCGGACAAAAAGTCCCAGAAAGCCTATATCAAACAGGTATACAACGAAATCAAGGAGGAGTACACCCCCGTGCTGAAACACATGACCCGCACCCAGGGTCGGGTCCTGCTCAAACTCATCGACCGCGAAACCGAATACACCGCCTACGAGGTCCTCAAGGAGTTCCGCGGCGGTTTCATCGCCGGATTCTGGCAGGGCGTCTCCAAAATCTTCGGGCAGGACCTCAAGTCGCAGTATGACAAGGAGGGCGAAGACCGCATGATCGAACAGATCGTCATCTACTACGAGGCCGGTCTGCTCCGCTGAGGCGCCTCCGAAGGGGGGGGGTGAGTTCCGCGGGGTTCTTGAGCTCCTCGGGCGCCGTGAAAGGGAGGGTGAGTTCTTCGGGTTGCCGGGCTCCTCGGACTCCCCGCTGCATTCCGCCCCCCACACAACACCTCGCAGTTCGCCACGGCAACTCGCAACTCGCCTCGGCCCTCGCAGTTCGCCTCATCACCTTACAACCCGCCACGGCCCTTCACAGTTCGTCACGGCTCCCCGCAACTCGTCCCGGCTCCCCGCGGCACGCACAATTTTCCAACTGCGGATTGCGCTTTCTGATTTTCTTATTAACTTTGCGCATCAGAATCAATAACGCGCGAAACTATCATGTTCGAAAACCTTACCGATAAACTCGAACGGTCGTTCAAAATCCTCAAGGGCGAAGGCCGTATCACCGAGATCAATGTCGCCGAAACCCTCAAGGAGATCCGCCGCGCCCTGATCGACGCCGACGTCAACTACAAGGTCGCTAAGTCGTTCACCGACGAGGTCAAACAGAAGGCTCTCGGTCAGAATGTCCTCACGGCCGTCAAGCCCGGGCAGATGATGACCAAGATCGTCCGCGACGAACTCGCCGCCCTGATGGGCGGTACGGCCACCGATATCCGCCTCGAAGGAAACCCCGCCGTGGTGCTGATCGCCGGTCTGCAGGGATCCGGTAAGACGACCTTCTCCGGAAAACTCGCCGCCCTGCTCAAAAGCAAAAAGGGAAGACAGGTGCTCCTCGTCGCCGGCGACGTATATCGTCCCGCCGCCATCGATCAGCTGAAGGTCCTCGGCAGCCAGATCGGCGTCGAGGTCTACACCGAGGAGGGCAACAAAAACCCCGTCCAGATCGCCGAAAACGCCATCCGATACGCCCGTCAGAAGAGCTACAACGTCGTCATCGTCGATACGGCCGGACGTCTGGCCGTCGATGAGGCCATGATGCAGGAGATTACAGCCATCAAGGCCGCCATCAAACCCTCGGAAACCCTCTTCGTCGTCGACGCCATGACCGGTCAGGATGCCGTCAACACCGCCAAGGAGTTCAACGACCGGCTGGATTTCGACGGCGTAGTCCTCACCAAACTCGACGGCGATACCCGCGGCGGTGCCGC
>ERZ779850.2955-NODE-2955-length-12747-cov-5.812165_pt1 | contig 12747 bp, 6 predicted proteins | sample MGYA00511249_ERZ779850 | MGnify/ENA primary metagenome ERZ779850 (study PRJEB29588, sample SAMEA2162475) | human gut metagenome | biome: human gut; feature: human-associated habitat; material: faeces | place: Denmark | collected 2008/2010 ...
AAAATAAATTTCAAGCTGGGAATGGATCTGTCCCCAGTCCTGCCTGTGACCGGTCTATTTTTTCGTGATATCCATGGGTGCCAGATACAGCATTTTCAAAAGGCTGTCATCCGACGGAAATACCGTCTTGCTTTTGGTCACTTTTTTTCATCCCGCATACAGAAAAAGGTCGGACGGTATGTGCCGTTTTCTTTGTTCTGCATCAGCTTATCAGCCACCAACGGTGGGCGAACAATATTTTCGTGGCAGGAACAGCGACCGCAAGGGAGCGAAAAGCCACACCGTCAAAAAACAGTTTTTATATCTGTATTGTAATTCCAACAAGAAAGGATTCCTCACCGGGAACAAGATCGAGATCACCGCCATGGCTTTCAATGATTTTTCGGACAGAGGAAAGCCCGATTCCATGATCGGAGGATGCGCCCTTTCGGGAGAGGAATGTTTTTCCCTCCTGCAAGACCAGACCGTCGTAAGTGTTTTCAATCTTCAAAAAGTACATATTGCCTCTGGTTTCGCCTGCAATGAAAATGCGGTGCACCCCTTGCTTTTGGCGGCTGCACGCCTCAACGGCATTGTCCAAAAGATTGCCTAGCACCGTACACAGTTCCACATTGGTAAGCGGCATCTGATCAGGAAGATCGAGCCGCACCTGAAATTCTGTCCCTTGTGTCTGCGCCATGCCGTAGTAGTATTCAATCAGCGCATTTACAACGGGATTTTTGCAGAACTGGGCAGGGGAGTGACCCGATGTTGCCGCAACCTGTTCCTCTACCTGTAACAGGAAGGAGCAGATCTCCGTCTGCCCACGTTCAGAGGCCATGCGGTCTATGGTGCGCAGATGGTGTTTGATGTCGTGAATCAGCCTTCTGTTTTCTGCCGCTGCTTCAGAAACCTGACGGCTGTATTCGGTCTGCATAGAAAGCTGACGGATGACCTGCTTGCGTTCTTCCTGAAAAATCAGGCTGTTTCCATACCCTTCTATCACATCGCGCCAGAGGGAATAACCGATGGCGGCTGCTATGAAAAAGCTGCCCCATTCCAAAAACCAACCGCCGATAACCGGCTCATAAACCGGCAGAAGGCGATCCCATATAAAGGCGCAGGTTGCGGCTGCCGCAGCATAGAAGATCGGCCTGCTCCGTTTTTCTCCTCTGTGAATGGCAAGCACAGCGATGATAAGCAGATAGAGTGCAGATGCCACCTTATAACAAAAGACCGATGCAGAGAAGAAACGAATCGCTCCAAGGGAGAGATGGGAAGCCATCATGCCATACACAAACGCATATACCAGGAAGGCAGCGCCCACTCCATTACTGATGGCCGCAGGCAGGAAGCCCGGCCTGCATATCCGGTTTTGCAGAACTACGATCAGCCAGGTAACCAGATAGATACAGAACAGTTCAATCGTGTACCAGGGGAATATGGGAACAGCAGCCAGCATATGAAGCACAGGATAGGATGACAGGCCGCACATGGCAAGGCAGATCAGTCCGAACAGGGATGGATTGTTCTGTTTCATCCGGCGGCTGAAATAAAAGGACAGCAGCGCACAGACAAAGGTAACCGTACAGCCAAACAGGCAGAATGCAAACCGGATTCCTCTGGTTGTATTGACCGCCAGCATCGTTCCGAAAGCAGGCGGATAAACAATCCCTCCGTAAAAGTGGTCATAGTTGCTGACCGCTATGGTGAGTGTGACCGGTTTTCCACCATGAAAAGTGACCATGCGGTTTTGAACCAATGGTGTCCCCTGTGCCGGTTCCCCCATTTGCAGGATCAGGTCATGATCCAGATAAAGGTTGTAAGCAGAAAACACTTCCGGGATTTCCAGTGCATACGCTTCCTTCCGTTCCGGCAGGAAGAATGTCATCTGGTAAGTCCCGCAGCCATAGGGAGAAGGGTTTGCAGGGCTGGAGAAATTGGTCTGCGCTCCAATGGAAAGGTAGCGCATATAATGGCTTTCATCCCGTATTTCTTCCGGGGTCAAAAGCGCGTCAGGATAAAATGCCCAGCCGGATACCAGAAAGCGCACCGGTGACTTTTGAAGTTCTTCCTCAGAAAGCGCCAGGATCCCATTTGCCGCCTGAATTGTGTTCTGGCTATATTTATTATTAAACTGATACAGGCCAAGAAAAAACAGGGATGAACACAGGCAGACCATACATAAAGCGGCATATTTTTTTACCACAGAAGATACCATCTTATTTTCGCCTCCTCCTTAGGAAAAATTCACCGGCAGACAGAAGAAGCAGACAAGCCGGAATCAAAAGGAGTATGGGCGACCGGCTATGCTCTGTGTCGGCGGCATGTGCCAGGGAAACGGCATCTTCCTTTACTGCAAGGGTGTATGTCCCTGTATGGCTGATCTGAAAGGAGGCGGCTTTTGCCGCATCGTCATAGCCGGTCATGGGAATTTCCACGCCGCTTTCATCACCGAGGAACAATGTGTCGGCTGCCGGGTCATTTGGATAGGGCAGCATGACAGAAACATCCGGCAGGGAGTTGAGCGCAGTTCCATTGATGGAAAACGAAAAAGAAAAACCGCCATCCGTATCCTTTTGGATGATGACTTCAATCTGATCTTCGTTTTGGATACCCTCCGGCAAGGCGTCTTTGGGTATGCTGATGGTGATTCCCTGTTTGGAAAAGACGGCTCTTTGCTCCCCTGTTTGCAGCATCATCAAAAAGCGCGTGCCGGAAATCCGGTCGGTGGTTTCATCGAAGAACTCTGAAAAAACAGGTTTTTTGGAATCCGCACTTTCCGGGGGCTGCTGCAAAGCGGTATTTTCCTCTGGCTGATCTGATACAACTGGCGTTTCGATTTCCGGTATGGTCGGTTCATCGGAACCAGCGTCTGGTTCTAATGCGTCCTCTGCATCACCGTTTGCCTGTTGCGATGGGAATTCTTCTTTATTTATGGAATCGTCTTTTCTATCCCAGGATGGCTCGGAAGGCTTGTGATCCGTAGGATCATTTTCTCCGCTGACCGAAGGTGCTTTTTCAGAATCATCGGAATCCATTCCACCGTCATTTGTTACAGGCGGTTTTGGAGGCTTTGTGGAGGGTCTGTCTGCGAAATTGTCATCCTGATCGTCGGTATCTTCAGGAGGCGGCTGAATGATGGTATCGGGTGGATTTTCGCCTGCATCCCCTCCATCCCGGTCGCCTTCATGATACCCTTCAAGGACAATTTCATCTGCGTAGGTAAAGGACAGGATGCCGGTCTGTCCGCCGTCATAATCAACCTGAAGGCGGTAACTGCTGCCCGGTGTCAGCAGACGGGTGGCAATCGAGAGCATTTCCTGACCCACATAAACGCCACTTTCCAGACGGTTCCATGAACCGTTGTTTTCGGACAGCCATACGCTGATCTCATCCAGTTCCCCTGATGGTGCAACCCAGGGAAAATAAAGGCTTCCTCTGCGAACCAGGAAGCAGTTGATGTCCGGGCTGCCCGGAGCCTGAACAGAAACAGGAATTGAAATTTCAGGGAAATCGACACGATCCGCAAATATGGTATTTTCCGGTGCAGTCAGCCTTCCGGTTGCATGGTACAGTCCCACAGTATTCAGATCAATACCGGAAAAATCCCATTCCACCACAGCGGTGTAGCTGGTTCCATTTTCCGCATAGCATTCCAGATAATACGGGGAAGCAGCGAACAATGCTTCCAGTGCTTCGGTTCCGCTGCCCTGTTGAACCGCAAACGCATCCGTATAAGGATACCATTGCTCTATGGAGGTAATGACAGCAGGCGGCATTTCTTCCACCCGGACGGAAATCTGAAGCTCCCGCAATACAGCTTCACCAAAGGCATACCCCTCCGGCAGTTCAATCCGGCCTGCTGCGGTATATTCGCCCGGAGTGGTCTGGTCAATGGCCGAAAAATCCCATGCGACAGAAAATGTTTCCTGCCGGATTTCTTCACCTGCTGTTACAGTGGCGCAGACGGTTTGATACTGAAGGGCCAGCTGATAAACTTCCTCCAGGTCATCATCAGACGGTGTGGTTCTAAGGGGCAGGGTGAAATCTGGCAGGGAGAGCAGTTCGCCTTCATTTTGTATTTCTGTGACAAGGATGAGGGATACTTCTTCCGGTGCTTCCGGTGTTTCCGGGGTTCCGTTATCCAGTGTCTCCGAAGCCTCGCTTTCTAAATCCGGCAGAATCTCCGTTATTTCATCGGCATTGGCTGGGGTTGCGGTTTCAGCGGCAAATGCTGGGATACTGCCAGTGAAGCAGAGAAAGCAGGCCAGACAGCCCCCCAGAATACGCCTGTGTATTTGCTTCATTCTCATACGATACCCCCCATTCCAGAGAAAACATATTGACGGTAGGTTTCCCGCAGCTGTTTTCCATTGCGGAGGGCAATCGGAAGTTCCTCCCCGTTTATCAAACGGAAGGTCTGACTGTCAACATGGCTGATATAATCCATGTTGATTAAAACGCCCCGGTAGCAGGGCAAAAAACGCTTGTCTTTCTGCAATGCGGCAGTGACCTCCTGAAAACCTCCGCTTACCGGTATCACGCGTTCCGCCGTATGAATCCGTGTCATACGGTTTTGATAATCTATGTATAGAATCTTCTCTGTGGGAAGTTCCAGCTTTTGACGGTCAGCCATAACCGAAAGTGTCATCACTTCATAGGGCGGTTTTAGCTGGCACAGCTCCATCGCTTCTTCGAAATCTGCCTGATGGAGCGAAAGCGGCTTCAGCAGATAATAGCTGGCGGACAGGCTGTACCCCATCCGGGCATAATCTTCTGTAATGGTCAGAAAAACGATCTTACAGAGCCTGTTTTTCTGGCGCAGCCTTCTGGCGGCCTCTATTCCATCCATGTTCTCCATATAGATGTCCATAAAGACAAGCTGAAAATTGACCTGGGCGGCAGCTTTCAGAAAATTCTCTCCGTCCTCAAATTCTGTCAGCGTATAGTCCAGCTGATGCTTTTTCATATAATTTTCCAGGCAGGCAGACAGTTCTTCTCTGTCCTCTGCTCTGTCATCCACAATCGCAATCTGCATCGTGCCATCTCCTTTGCACAATAATCCAATATTAGTATAACATAAAACCGCAGGAAAAAACTTGCGTCTTAAACAGGAAACCTGCGTCTTAAACAAAGTCGGTTGTATTTCCTTTGACAAGATGCTACCCTCATTATACGATCAGACTTTCCGAATGAGAAGGTCTGGGTTTTTATTTGATAGGAAATCAGGAAAGGAGGCTCAGCATGAAAATCGCACTTTGTACGGAGCTAAGAAATGTGGAATGGTTTGAAAGCAGGCTGCGCTCCCTTTTTGAAGGGGATGGGCAGTTTGTCATCGACGAGCTATGGAATGAGAAGCAGCTATCTCAGGCACTGCGGCGGAGCCGATATCATGCGGTTGTCATCGCAATGACCGGGGCAAGGGGATTGGAGGCTGCCATTCTGGCAAAGCAGCTGGCACCGGAAGTACCGCTTGTCTGGTGGAGTGATGATGAAAACTTCGCCCTGATCGCGTATCAGCTTCATATCCCGGCATTCCTCTCCATAGATTGTAGTGATCAGGAGCTATATGAGGCGATAAAACCCATCACGAAATGGAGGTGCGAACATGCGAATTGCGCTATGCAGTTATAGCCAGAAAGAAAAAGAAACCGCTTTGCTGATGAAGCTTGGCAAAGTAGACCGCTTTGACAATGGCGTATTCTGCGTCTATGCCATGCAGCGGGATGGACCTTATGATGCTGTGGTGGTCATGGAGGACGGAGCCAGGGGGATGAATTTCTGCATGAGCATACGAGGCTACAGCAGGGATGTCCCGCTCCTGTGGATCAGCGATCAGGCAGAATTTGAACCCCAAAGCTGCAGGATGCGGGTAGATGACTTTTGGGTGAAGCCTGTGACGGAATATCAGCTGCGGGAGGCAGTATCCCAGCTGCTTCAGAAAGCAACGAGAAGGAACGAACAACGTGAGGAGGATGAATAAAATGAAATGGAAATGGAAACGGCCGGCCGCATGTTTACTGGCGGCGGCAATGATGGTTACAATGTCGGGCGTTCCGGCATTTGCGGTGGAAACCGATGTGTCCGGCGTGTCCGGGAATGCTCCGGTGGAGTGTATCTGCGAAACCCACTGTGAGCAAGAGGCGGTCAATTCAGACTGTCCGGTCTGCGCTGCGGAAGATGCAGACCTCTCTGCCTGCCTTGGAAAAGAGGCGGCGGTTTTGTCCGTACAGGCGATGATCAATGCCCTGCCCGATGAGCCAACGGAGGAAAACGCAGAGGACGTTTCCGCAAAGCTGGGCGAGATCGATGAGGCGATGGCTGCGCTCGGGGACGAGGAACGCGCCGCGCTGGATCTGACGCAGTATCAGGCGGCGATTGCGGCATTGGCGGCGCTCGCTGCGGCGCAGGGGGAGATCGCGCTGTATGCGGATGATATCAATAAGCCCCGCAATGGTACGGGTACAACGGAGGATCCTTACCAAATCGCGTCAACCGATGAGATGGAATGGTTCCGTGATACGGTGAATGCGGGGAATACTGAGATATGCGCGAAGCTGATGAATGATCTCAATTTTGACAATAAACAGGATAATAGCCTTTGGACATGGACGCCAATCGGTAACAGTGAAGTCAATGCGTACACCGGCACGTTCGATGGCAATGGCTACGAGATCAAAGAGATTCGTTTGGTTGATGTTCAGGCTCAGTCCCAAACAAATAGGGGCTTGTTTGGCTGGATCGGCACGGGTGGCAAGGTACAGGATCTGGCTGTGAGTGTTAAGTATGTCGGGAATAGCAGTCTTTCTGTTTCAGATAGCGGGCTGCTTTCAGTGAATAATGCGGGTACGATCGAGCGTTGCAGTGCCACCATTAGCAACGCATTGTATACAGACAGCTTTGGTATGATCGCATATGAGAATCGCGGTAAAATTACGGACTGCTTGAGCTATGTGAGCGCCACCGGTAATAAACTTTCTATTTCCGGTAAGGCGGCAGGCATTGCCCGCACGAATACCGGTACGATCAGCAACTGCTTTTTCAGGGGGAGTTTCCGAACAGGGAAAACTGATTACGCGATTGCGGAAAATAAAAATGGTAGTATTACAAATTGCTATTATAGGGATGCGAACGACGGTCGTAACGGAGAAGTTTACATTGATGGGAACAAGGACACTGGCGATACTGTGGTATGGAAGAGCACGAGTGAATGCAACAGTGGCGAGGTGGCTTGGCTGCTGAACAACAGTGGTAGCAGGGATACTTGGCGCATGGGCAGCAATAAGTATCCCAGCTTGAAAAAGACCGATGGCCGGGTAAACAAAAATCAAGATGGCAGTTATAACATAGGAGACAAGCCGCATATGCACGGCGATGTGGAGTTTACGAAGGTGGCGGCGCTGTCGGATATCAAAGCGACCGGCAACTACTATATCGATGCTGCGGTTGATGTTAGCAGCACATGGGAGGTCAATGGGGATGTTGTACTTTGCTTGAACGGGCAGACTGTTACGGATAATAATGGAACTGATCCTGCGATCGAGGTGAGCGGTAATAACAGCCTGACGCTGCTGGATTGCAAGGGAGGGAAAATCACGGGCAGCGGGGGAACGAGCATTCTGGTCGATGGCGGCAGCCTTACGCTCGGCGGCAAGGCGCAGATTACCGGCAATGACAAGAACATCCTACTGGCGCAGGGCTCGAAAATCAGCTTTGATTCGCTTGACCCGTCCGCGAAATTCGGCATTTCTGTGGAAAATCAGAAGGACTTGAGCGACCCTGTTGCCGTGACGGATGCGACAGGCGGGCAGTATTTCGGGCAGCTTGTAGCGGATGGCTTCAAGGATAATGGCGTGGGCTTTGAACTTTATCTGAGTGACGATGGCAAGACGGTTATGCTGGGTAAGCAGAGCGCCCATACGCATTGCATCTGCGGCGGGAGAAATACCAACCTGGGGCATACATCGCATTCGGACGTGACATTCCAGCCTTGGAGAGAGACGGATAAACTGCCTACTTCTGGCAATTACTACCTGACCAGAAATGTGACCTTGACAAAAAATGCCACTCTGCAAAACGCCAACGTCTGTCTGAACGGCTATACCGTGACGCTTTCCGATGTTGGACGCATTATGTCATCTGGCACCACGCAATTGACGGACTGTAGTGTGGGTGGGAAGCTGGAATCTTATTCCGGTAAAGCCAATGGCGGTGTAGCAATATCGAATGGCAACACGTTCTGTCTCTATGGTGGTACGCTGAATGGCGTTAAAGTAGAGATCGGCCAGACCGGTGGCGGTACGTTCAACATGTATGGCGGAAAGATCACAGGGAATACAAAGGGAACTGTTGTCGGACAGAGTAAAACCAGCAACAAGAGTACAATTACAATCAACATGTACGGCGGCGAAATCAGCGGCAACCATATTAGTGAGAACCAGGGCGGCGGTGTGTTCGTTGGTTCGGGCAATCAATTTAATATGTATGGCGGAACGATTCAGAACAACAGCGCAGTAGATGGCGGCGGTGTGTATATTGCGCCTGCTGAGAATGCTTATTCAGCCGGAGAGATGACGATCTGCGGCGATGCTGTTATTCAGGGCAACAACAAGGCTGGCGGTGTCACAAACAATGTCAGCCTGCCCAGCGGCAAACAAATCACGATCAGCGGGGAGTTGGTCAAGAACGCGAACATCGGCGTGACTACGCGAGCTAATCTTTCGCAGGGGAATGTGAATATCGCTACGGCGACGGATGCGGGCTGGGTTGTTGCAAAGAATTTCACCAGCGATAACTCCGCGTATGATGTTGGCTTGTTGAATGACGGCAAGACCGTACAGCTGCAGGTGCATTCGCATCAGTGGAAGTATACGGCAAACGGCGCGACCATCACTGCCGCATGCAAAGCTCCAAGCTGCCCTGCCCCCGCTGGCGGCAGCGTGACCATCAACAAGCCTGCACACACAACCTACGGCGACGGTCAGAGCGAAAATGCGATGCTGACAGAAAACAATTGGCAGGGGTTGGCGGTGAATCAGATCGCCATCACCTACAAAAAGGGCAACGACATCCTTAAGACCGCCCCCACCGACGCGGGAACCTACACCGCCAACATCACGCTGGACGGCGCGACCGCCAGCGTGAAGTATACCATTGCAAAAGCTGTGCCGAAAGTGGAGGACTTCACCTTTGCAGCGCCCAAAGACTTGGTCTACAATGGCCAAGCCAAGAGCGCTGAGGTCAAGGCGAAGGATAGCGTCAAGGGCATGGGCAACATCACGGTGAAATACTATCAGAGCGAAACCGAAGTGGAGCCCATCAACGCGGGCAGATACATTGTCAAAATCAGCGTGGAGGAGGGCACGAACTATGCTACGGCCACCGACCTGAAAATCGGCGAGCTGACCATCAGCGAGGACACTCTGCCCGAGGGTACCGGAACGGATAAATCCGTCACCATCCGTTACAACGATACGGAAGTGAAGACCTATACATACACCGACTTCGGTTTCACTGCGGCGGGTACCTTCGCGGTGAAGGGTTCTGTGACGGAAGGAACGAGTCTTTTGGCCACGGGCTATCCCAAGTTTGAAAGCAATGGCGTCCAAGTCAAACTGGCGACCGGACTTAGTCTGGATGGCAGTGAGAAGAAGGTCGTCATTCCGATGACCTTCACGCCCAACGGCGGCAACTACAAGCATAAGGAAGTGACCCTGACCATCACGCTGGCGGATAAGGTCACGGACACGAGCACCATGAAGGTGACGCAGGCAGGCTGCACCTTTGGCGATACGCTGCCTGACTATGTTCTCACTGGCAAGCCTGATGGCGCGGGTGAAGTGACTGTGCTTTACACCGGCAGCACCCTTAAAGAACCCAGCCAGACTTATAGCAGTGCAAATGCGCCCACCGACGCCGGTACCTACACTGTGAAGGTGACGTGTTCGACGGAGAAAACCAACTACGAGGCCACCTCTGAGAAGTTCACCATCAAGCCCAAGTCCATTGCCGGCGCGACTATTACGCTGGAACTGGCTTCGGCGGAGTTCACCACGAAGGAAACTGTGTACACCGGCAGCCAGCAGACCGTAAAGGTCGGCTCCGTGACGCTGACAGACATGAAGGATGCGTTAACGGATACTACGGACTACACAGTCGAAATTGGCAACGGCAAAACCGCGGGCACCAACGTGGGCACCTACACCGTGGAGGTTAAGGGCACGGGCAACTACAAGGACACCGCAAATGTGTCTTGGAAAATCACCCCCGCCGAGCTGACCATCGCCGACGCGGCCGTGGCCGCGAAGACCTATGACGGCAAGAAGGATGCCACCGTTAACAGCGTGTCCTTCACCGGCTTTGTGAACAACGAAACGCTGACCATGGGCAGTGACTACACCACCACCGGCGAGTTCAACGATGCCAACGCCGGTGACAACAAGAACGTCACTGTCACCGTGACCTTGAATAATACCGATACGGCCAAGAACTATACGATGAAAAACGGCGGCATCTTCAATAAGACGGGCGTGACGATCTCAAAGGCCGCTACTCCTGCCGCCCCCACTGGTCTGTACGGCATTAAGGGGCAGAAACTCTCCACCGTAATCCTGCCTGCTGGCTGGTCTTGGGTGAATCCTAATACGGAGATGTCGGAGGCCGGTAGCAAGACCTTCACGGCCAACTATCACGACGATAAGGAGAACTATCAGAACGGCACCAATGTGAACGTCACTGTCGACGTGAAGGATAAGAAGGACGTCAGCAATAACATCAGTTTCCCCGATGGAAAACTGACCTACGACCCCACCAAGGTGATGACTTATGAGAAGGCCACCATCGACGGTATCGAGGCAGGTACGGATCCCAAGTGGACTTACACCTACATTCTCGACACCGGAAACGGCAAGCTGAACAACGACGGCAAACCCATAGCTGTGGGTTCTTATGTCGTAACGGCCATCTATGAGGACAGTAAGAACATCGGCCGCAAAACTGCCATGCTGGTGGTCGACAAGGTCAAGCCCACCGGCGGCAATTCCAGCAGCTCCAGCTCCGGCGGAGCATCCGGTGGTGGCGGCGGTGGCGCAGCCCCGGCTCCGACACCCGCTGGCAGCGATGTGGTGACCGTTAAGGATGACAAGGGCAATGCTATTTCCGGAAGCAATGTGGTGACCACGACCAAGACAACGGTAAACAATACGAAGAACGAGACGAGCAGAAACGAGCAGGGACAAACCGTCTCCAAGATAATAGGAACGGTCTCTAAGGAAACAGCGGAGAAGCTTGTCTCGCAGGCAGTTTCCAACAGGTCTGATATCATCGAGATCACAGTTTCCTCCGCGGCTGCAAGCAGCGAAGCAGCAGATACCGCCAAATCGACGGAACTGGAGATTCCGAAAACAACAGTCGCTTCCATTGCCAAAGATACCGATGCCAGCCTGGTTGTGAAGACGGACAGCGGCAGTGTGACACTCGACAACAAGACGCTGGAAACCATCACAAGCGAGACAAACGGCGATATCGTTAAGCTCATCGTCAAGGAAAACGCGGCACTGACCGAAGCGCAGCGGGCTGCCTCCGCCGCCATCGGTGAAAACGGCAAACTGTTTGATCTGGCGGTACAGATTGGAAACAGGCTCCTGCATGATTTCCAAGGCGGCAAGGCTTATGTGATTCTGCCGATGCCGGATAAGCTCAAAGGCAAAGACATCCTCGTGATCTACATCGACGACAACGGCCTCTGCAAGATCCTGAACCACAGCGTAGTGAAGATCGGCGCAGAATATTACATTCGCTTCACGACGCCCCACTTCTCGACCTTCGCAGTCGTCGACAAAGACGAAGCAGAGCGGTTAATTAAAGAACAGAACGCCGCCCACGTCAAAGAACTGATGAAGAGCGCGAAGTTCAAAGTGACCACCACTAAGACGAGCAAGAAATCCGTCAAGGTACAGGTCGCAGCCAAGAGCAGCAAGAGCCTGATCTCCGACATCAAGTCGCTGGGCTACACGGTCAAGTACCAATTCTATCGCTCGACGAAGAAGACCGCAGGCTACAAGCTGCTCAAGACAAGCAGCAAGAACAGCTTTATCAGCACCAAGGGCACGAAGGGCAGAAAATATTACTACAAAGCCCGCGTGCTGGTCTATGACGGCAAGACACTTGTGGCGAAGAGTGCGTTGAGACAGTGTAGTTATGGAGCACGAACCTGGATCAAATAAATGCTTGTTAAAATCGCCTGTGGCGTTGTTGGCTGCATGGCGAGGAGGACACGAAAAAACCGGCAATCCTTGTGGTTGCCGGTTTGATTTATTTGCCCAAATATTTTACAATTGCAATACAGAATGAGGACAGCATCTGCTGTCTTTTTTCTTTCCGTAAAATGCAATAATAAGTTGAACATTGATAACTAAAAATTAGCGAGTTGATTTATTATGTTGCACAATGACTACGAATTTACTTAGATGCACATTTTAATTCCCACGAATTCGGGGGAATTAAAATAATCCATGCTATTTCAAGATTTTGTGTTCTAGCTCTTCTAAAATCGCCATTTGATGGATTGCGATTTGGTTTAGTTTTATTAAGCAATCGGGTTGACTTAAACCATCCTCGATCAACAAGGTATTGATATTTTCCATATTAGATAATATGAAGTGACCTCACATTTGTAGCAACGTGGATTTACCTGTATACTAGAGTTTGACAAGAACAAAGGTAACAGGGATTACCGCATACAAAAGGAGATCACTCATATGAAAA
>ERZ779850.2959-NODE-2959-length-12744-cov-6.564978_pt1 | contig 12744 bp, 3 predicted proteins | sample MGYA00511249_ERZ779850 | MGnify/ENA primary metagenome ERZ779850 (study PRJEB29588, sample SAMEA2162475) | human gut metagenome | biome: human gut; feature: human-associated habitat; material: faeces | place: Denmark | collected 2008/2010 ...
GCGCCTACCTCCAAGGCATCCGCTTCCTCATCGCCCTGCTCCACACGCTCTAGAATGTGACAAAGGGACTGAGCCGATTTCATCGGTAATGAGACAAAAACTGTCATAGAAAAAGACTAAGATATCTTAAGAGACATATGCCGGGCTTGGTATTCCTTGAACGACTGCGGGCATGTGCCAGACTGCCTCGGCCCCCCGGGGAGTGCCCGGGCAGGTCGCCGTGTGACTGGGGAGGAAATTATGCAGGAGCTCAGAGAGATGACGTCTCGACTCGTGAATATTGCTACCGGGGGGGTGTCTAAGCAGGGAACTTCCTGGTGAACATCGGCCGCGCGAGCGGTGGTCCGTCATGTCTTATGGCCGCCGTCGTGGGCTGCGCCCGGTTTCGCCATATGCGATTGTTCTGGCCCTCGCCGTCGCGCTGACGGCGAGTTTCTTCCTGCCGCTTCGTGCCGAGGCGGCGATCTCCGACCACACGGTTCCGACGACCTCGCCCTCGGGGACGACGATCAACCTGTTTGATTACTGGGTGAATCCCGATGACCATCTGTCGGTTTCCGGCAGCGGCGGCGTCAACGCAGGCCACAAGTTCCAGTTTAACGACGGCAAGGGTGATGGGCCGCTCAACCAATGGACGGGCGGCACGAGCCCGCGGCCCGGCATCGTCAACAACACGCTTTCAGACGGCTACCCGAAGCTTTCCGAAGCCTTGGGCGACGAGTCCCTCCGCTACCTGTTCGATTCCTCTGCCCAGACCGGCAAGACGTCCCATTTTGGCGTGACGGGCCTCCTCAAGGTTCAGGGCGGCTACTACGTCTATGACAGCTCCGAAAACTACGCAGCCTACAACGCTGACAAGAATGCCTTCGACATCTATGGCACCTGGGGCATTGACAAAGTGGGCGATTCGTCCCACCAGGGTCAGTTCTTCCCGTTCGACGCGGCAGACAAGGTGTTCAAAGAGGAAAACGGCCAGCTCGTCCAAACCGGCATCAAGGCAGACAACACCGGTGATTCGCGCTACAACGGCGGCAAACCCGTCAACCACCACTTCGGTCTCTCAATGTCCACGCGATTCGTGCAGCCCAAGGGCGGCCTGACGAACAATAATAATGACATGACCTTCGAGTTCGCCGGCGATGATGACGTCTGGGTGTTCATCGATGATGTCCTCGTGGGTGATATCGGCGGTATTCACAACCGCGCGAGTCTGAGCATCAACTTTCATACGGGCGACATTAAGGTAAACGACAATTACAACGGCACGCTGAAGAGCAAGTACCAGGAGGCGGGCAAGGCCGGCGACACGAGCTGGGAAGGCAACACCTTCGCCGACGACACCAACCACACCCTCAAGTTCTTCTACCTGGAGCGCGGCGCCACCGACTCCAACATGGAGCTCAAGTTCAACCTCGTGACGGTGCCCGAGTCCGACATCATAAAGTTCGACCAGGACGGCAAGTTCGTACAGAGCGCCGAGTTCGCGCTGTACAAAACAGACGAGAACTTTACAGATACGACCAATGACAAGAACGCGCTCCTCGGCTCCGGCACCACGGACGAGGCCGGCCACCTAACGCTCACGAACGACGATGACAACGGCGTCATCAACTTCGACGATCTCTACAACAAGAATCACGGTAACAAGTACTACCTCCTGAAGGAGACGCGCGTGCCGGAGGGATACCGCTCGAGTCTCACGGCGACAGGTGGCAGCATGCAGCTCGAGTACGTGCCCGCGAGCGCTGAGAACGGCGCGGGCGGCGTCATCATCAACCGCGGCGGTATGGATGCGGACAGCGTCGTGTGGAAGACTGGTGCGTTTGCCGGCGCGAAGGAGACCATCACCGCACCGGTGAACGTGTACAAGGCGGATGATGACCTGACGAAGTCCGACGAGACCGTCAACCTGAAGTCTGGCATACTGTTCGCTGTGGTGCTCAAGCGCGATAAAAGCGCAAACGCAGATATCAAAAATCAGAACAATTGGTACGCCGTGTCGGGCGACCCATCGACGGGAATGGGGTACACCCTCGCCGAGAAGCCGAGCAAGGCCGGCGCTATCGAGGCGGCGAAGAAGGACCTGCACGCCTTCACGCTCAACACGAGCGGCCAGTACCAGGTAGAGATTCAAAATCTGCCCGGTGACATCTCCAAGTACTACTACCTGCTGAGCGGTGATGCCCGCAAGGATGCCGAGTACACGGTGGCCATCTACCACACAACGGAGAGCTCCATCGCCAACGCGAAGCCCGAGAACACCGTCCACGTGTACAGCGACGGCATCGCAGACGGCACGAACTTCAAGCGGCAGTTCGCCACGCGCCTGCTCGTCACGAACATCCAGAACCGCCTGTTCGTGCAGAAGACCGATACCGAGGGTAAGCCCGTTGACGGGGCGAAGTTCGCCCTGTACACCTCCAGACAGGTGACAACAGACGCGAACGGCAAGGTCGTGCTCAAGGGCGAGCAGACCCCCTACGACACCCTGACGACGGGGTCGGTCGGCAACCCGGTCCCGCTCGAAGGTGCGGGCATATTCCCGAATACAAGCGCCGGTAACAGGCCGCTCGTGAATGGAACTTACTTCCTAAAGGAGGTCTCGGCTCCCAAGGGCTTCCTGCTTAACGATACGCTCACCAAGGTGATTGTGGACGATTACGGCGTCCATGCCGATGCTGGTACGGACGATGACGGCGTTTCGACGTTCGTGGGCCCGGGCGCGCTCATGAAGAGTCTGGGCCAGTTTGGCGCAGAGGGCGACATCGACAACACGCTCACGTGGATCAAGGGCCAGCGCCAGACGTCCGACGGGACGCTCGACGGCAACGACAACCTTTCCTGGAACAATGACGCCAAGGGCGGCGAGGATGAGGTGCACCTCAAGTACGGCGCCAACGGACGTGTCTACCAGTATGGGCCCACCGAGGAAGGCAAACCTTATCGCTTGGAGACCGAGACGGGCTGGATACGTATGGGCATCACGCAGGACGTGCCTGGTGACACTAATGCGAAGGGCGCCCGTGCCAATCTGGACGACATGAATTTGAACGCCCTGTTCACAGGTGCCACCTGCGTGCGCGTGGCGAACGAACGCGAGGCGAGCCTCGAGGTGACGAAGAAGGTTGCCCTGCCCGATGGCCTGACGGGCAATAAGGACGCGGAGTTCACCTTCAAGTTCACCGTGCCCACGACGGCGGGGAAGACGTACAAGGCCGCGGTGTTTGAGAACGCGGGGACCGCAAGCGAGAAGCAGGTCGGCAAAATGTTCGACCTCGAGAACGGCCGCGAGCAGACCATCACGGCCGACCAGACGATCCGCGTGTACGGTCTCGCCGAGGGTGACCAGTACGCGGTGCAGGAGCTGACCGATACGGACAAGATGCCGGCCGGCTTCACGCTGACCAAGCGCGAGCAGGGCGGCAACGCCCTGAGCGGCGAGGACGACAGCATCTCCGGCACGATTGCGAAGCAGAACGCCAACGGCACGTTGGCCGAAGCCAACAAGCTGGTATTCACGAATACCTACAGCGTAAAGCCGCCGGTGACGCTCACCAATGCGTTCTGGGCGCAGAAGGTGCTCCGGGGCCGTGACTGGAAGGATGGCGATAGCTTCAAGATTTACCTGCGCGCGGACAAGGGAACGCCGATGCCCGCCAGTGCCAAGGATGCGCCCGTGAGTGGTATGAAGCAGGTTGTGAAGACCGTCAAGAACGGGGACAAGTTCGACTTCGGCAATATTGAGTACGCCAAGCCCGGCACCTACACCTATCTCATTGCCGAGGCCACGCCGTCTCAAAACGACGCTAGCTGGCTGCCCGGGTTCGGGTATTCAAGCGCTTCCTACCGCGTCACGGTGACGGTGAAGGATAGCGGCGACGGCACGCTGTCGCAGCCGGCAGTCAAGATGGAGCAGACCTACACCGACGACGGCGTGAGCCATGAGGACAGCCCGATCGAGGTCGCTGACAAAATCGCCAAGATCACGAACGCCTATAACACCGATGAGGAGACCATCTCCTTCAACGTGCAGAAGACGTATGCCGACCAGTCCGGTGCAAATCCGCTTGTGAAGGATAAGTTCACGTTCCAGCTCGAGGCACTCGGCGGGATGAAGAATGATGCCGTGCCGAGTGGAGCCATCGATTTCGGCAAGCTCGCCACCTCCTACAGCGTCGGTGCCAGCAAGGTCCCCATGCCTAAGGGGTGCACGTCCACCACGACCACGGCGAAGAACGATGACGACGGTATCGCTGCGTTCCCGCAGATCACCTATACGATGGAGAGCGAGAACCTCACCTACGTGTACAAGGTGACCGAGGTCAAGGATTCCGATACATCGACGTCCAGTGGCATAGGCTACGACGATACGGTGTACTACGTGCTGGTGAAGAACCAGCAGGTTGATAACGAGTCTGGGACGGGTAAGTGCCTGTCCTCCACGGCCACGTATTGGAAGGCCGACGGCACGCAGCTGACGGACACGGGTGGATATATCCCGTTCAAGAACACCTACACGGTGACGCAGACGACGTCGGCACCGGTTACTGTGCAGAAGACGCTGGCTGGGCGTGCGTGGGAGACGAGCGATGCGTTCGACTTCACCCTGACGCCAGCGGATGATGCGACGAGGGATGCGGTTAAAAACAAGGTCGTTACCCAGAGGAAGGCTACCGACTCCGATGAGACCGGCGATCTGACGACTAAGGTTGAGATCGCAGGCGCCGGTGACGCGACGCGTTCTGCAACCTTCGGTGTGGGCGACCTGGTGTTCACCAAGTCGGGCACGTATACGTTCAATGTGAACGAGACGAAGCCGACCGACGCGGATAAGACTGGTATTGCGTATGACGGCCATACGTCCACGGTGACGTACACAGTGACCGATATCGAGAACGGCAAGCACACCGGTAAGCTGACCGCGTCGGTTGCGTACGACAACAAGCAGGCGACGACGGATGCCGACCGGCAGGTGACGGACGCCGCCGCGTTCACCAACATCTATGCGGCCTCTGGTACCTACGCGGGCATCGATGTGACCAAGACTCTGGTTGGTACCCCGCTGAAGAATGGCATGTTCCCGTTCACCATCGAGGCGATGACGTATAACGGTACGACGGCCCCGGAGCCGGCTGATACCGATAAGTCGTTCAAGAACACCGTGGGCAAGGATGACGGTGACGATACGCAGACCGCCACGATGTCCGGCAAGCTGAAGATGAACTTCACGCAGCTGAGCTACAACAAGGTGTATGTGTACAAGGTGTCTGAGGCGCATGGCGCCAACGCTGGTGGATACACGTATGACACCGAGTACCCCGGTGACGCCTACGTGCTCATTGCGGTGAAGCCGAATCCGGACAACAAAGGCCAGCTCTACACCGAGACGACCATCGCGAAGGGCCCGGGCGTGACGGCGCTTGTTGGCGGGGGCGGCAACGTTGATGCGCTGACGGCCGAGGCGATTAAGGGCCTCGATACCACGACCAACTACGTGAAGACGGTCTCGAGTCGCAATGCGAAGCCCGCTACGCCTACCGTCCCGTTCAAGAACAGTTACAAGTCAGACGCCAGCGACGAGCTGACCCCGCAGGTGACGAAGAAGATCTCCGGTGTTGAGAGCACGGAGAAGGCGTTCTCGTTCACGCTGACCGCCACGGAAGAGACACAGCAGAAGATCGCCGCCGGCGACTTGGGTGTGTCGGACGACCTGGCGGGCGACGCGCACGCGGAGTCCAAGGCCACGAAGGACAAGATTATCAAGGACAAGGGCCAGACGGTCGACTTCTCGAATATGACGTTCAACAAGGCGGGCGAGTACACGTTCACGCTCACCGAGGTGCACAACGCTGATGATGATCCCGCAGCGGACGGCGTGCAGAACGCCGGCTGGACGATGGACGCCTCCGCTTACACCGCCACGGTGACGGTGGAGGACGTGGACGCCAAGCTGACCGTCACGGGCGTGACGGTGAAGAAGGATGGTGACGCTGAGGCCAAGCCCATCAAGGCTGAGGTCAAGGACGGCAAGGTGAACCTCGCCACCTTTACCAACAGCTATGCTGCGAAGGGTTCCGTGACCCTGGCGGCGAAGAAACGCTTTACGGGCGGTGCGCTCGCGGGGAACGACTTCTCGTTCGCTCTGTACAAGGGTGACAAGGCGGAAGGCACGCCCATTGAGACCGTCACGAACGACGAGAAGGGCAACATTACCTTCCAGCCCATCAACTACACCGAGGCAGGTGACTACGAGTACACCATCAAGGAAGTTACCGGTAACGACCAGACCATCGTCTACGACGGTCAGAAAGTGAAGGTCAAGGTCAGCGTTACCGATAACAAGAACGGCACGCTGGACGCGACCGTCACCTACGGCGGCGATAAGGCCGTGCCGACCTTCACCAACGTGAAGCCGACGACGGACGTTACCGTCGAGGCCACGAAAGTTCTCGCGGGCAAGGCGCTGACGGACGGCGCGTTCGCCTTCGGCCTGTACCAAGGCGACACGTCCACGGGTAATCCCGTCAAGATCGTCCAGAACGACAAGGAGGGCAAGATCAATCTTGCCCTCACCGGTCTGACCATCGGCGAGTACGACTACAAACTCAAGGAGGAGAACGTCGGTGCCGATCCGACTATCACCTACGACACCAAGGCGGTGAAGGTTCACGTCTCGGTGAAGGCGGAGGGCGACAAGGCGAAGGCGACCGTCACCTATGACGGCAAGAACGATGCCCCGACCTTCACTAACAAGTACCAGCCCGCCGAGACCTCGGTGGCGCTCACGGCGAAGAAGGCCTATGTGAAGCCCGACAACACGCCGGCCACGCTCAAGGGCGGCGAGTTCACCTTCGACCTGTACGAGGGCGACCTGACGGCTGAGCAGCTGAAGGGCAAGCAACCCATCCGGAGCGCCAAGAACAGCGAGGACGGCACCGTCACCTTCCCGGCCATCGACTACACCAAGGCCGGCGAGTACAAATACACCGTCGCGGAACAGGAGGGCGACCTGTCCCACGTGACCTACGACGCTACGGTGCACCATGCCGTGGTGAAGGTCATGGACAATGCCGGCAAGCTGGACGCCGCTGTTACCTACGATGGTGACAAGGCCAATGCCCCCACCTTCACGAACACCTACACCGCAAAGGGATCCGTGGAGCTGACGGCGACCAAGATCGTTGCGGTCGCGCCGGGCTTCACGCACGACACCAAGCTGAAGGGCGGCGAATACACGTTCGAGCTGAAGGACGCCGACGGCAAGGTGCTCGGCACCACGACGAACAAGGCCGATGGCACGGTGAAGTTCACGCGCAAGTTCACGCTCTCCAACCTGGGCGGCGCTGCGAGCAAGGACTTCACCTACACCATCGCGGAGAAGCCGGGCACGGAGCCGGGCATGGTCTACGACACCCATGCGCTCATCTACAAGGTGACGGTCGCGGACGATGGCACCGGCTCGCTGACGGCCACACCGCAGGTAACGAGTGGAGACAAGACCTTCACGAACACGTACCACCCGAAGGAGACCTCGGTAACGCTCAAGGCGACGAAGCGCTTCACGGGTGGCGAGCTCGCAGGGGGCGACTTCACGTTCCAGCTGCTCGACAAGGATGGCAACGTGATCCAGACCGTCCAGAATGACAAGGACGGCAAGGTCGCCTTCCAGGCAATCAGCTACGACACGCCGGGCGATCACGACTACACCATCAAGGAGGTTGCCGGCAACGACCCGACCGTCGTGTACGACACGAAGGACGTGAAGGTCCACATCAAGGTCTCCGATGAGAAGGGCGAGCTAAAGGCGACCGCCACCTACGACGGCGAGGCCGACGTTCCGACCTTCACCAACTCGAAGCCGACGACGGACGTTACCGTCGAGGCGACGAAGATCCTCACGGGCAAGGACCTGACGGCCGACGCGTTCACCTTCGGCCTGTACGACCAGGCCGGCAACGAGGTCGCCAAGGGCACCAACGACCGGGGCGGCAAGGTCGAGCTGGCCGTCAAGAACCTGAACCTGGGCGAGTACGACTACACGCTCAAGGAGGAGAAAGCCGGCCAGACCGTCGACGGCGTGGCCTACGACGCCAAGAAAGTCAAGGTCCACGTCAAGGTAGAGCAGAACCAGGGCGACAACAACAAGACGAAGGTGACCGTCACCTATGACGGTGCCGCTACGGCTCCCACCTTCAACAACACCTACGACGCAAAGGGTTCCGTAATCCTGACGGCGACCAAGACCATCAAGGTTGCGGACGGCTTCGACCACACGACGAAGCCCGCGGACGGCGAGTTCACCTTCGACCTGAAGGACGCTGCCGGCAACGTGCTCGACACCGCGAAGAACGATGCAAACGGCAAGGTCAGCTTCACGCGCGAGTTCCAGCTCTCCGACTTGGACGGCGCCGCGAGCAAGGACTTCACCTACACCATCGTGGAGCAGCCGGGCGCGGAGCCGGGCATGGTCTATGACAGCCATCCCCTCACCTATACGGTGACGGTCACGGACGGCGGGAACGGAGCACTGAATGCGAAGGCGATCGTGACGAGCGCATCCGGCTCGGATACCTTCACCAACACCTACCAGCCGGCCGCGACCGGCCTGGCCCTCGGTGCGCAGAAGAGCTATGTGAAGAAGGACGACAACACGCCGATCGTCCCCAAGTGCGGCGAGTTCACCTTCGATGTGTACGAGGGCAACCTGACGGCTGAGCAGCTTGCCGGGGCCAAGCCCGTCCGGACCGCGACCAACGGCGCGGACGGAAGTGTTAACTTCGACGCCTTCTCCTACGCGAAGCCGGGCACGCACGAGTACACCATCGTGGAGCGGAAGGGTGATCTGGCCTACGTGACCTACGACGCCGCGGTGCACCATGCCGTGGTGACGGTTGCTGACAATGCCGGCACGCTGCAGGCGAGCGTCGCCTACGACGGCACGAATGTCACGAAGCCCAGCTTCACCAACACCTACGAGGCACAGGCGACGGACTCCGGCGCGATCGCCCTCACCAAGAGCGTTGACGTGCACGACGGCAGCTATCAGCTAAAGGCGGGAGACTTCGCCTTCGAGCTGGTGGGGTCTGACGGCTCGGTGATCCAGACCCAGAAGAACGATGCGCACGGCAAGGTTGCCTTCGACAAGCTGACCTTCGACCATGCGGGCACCTTTACCTACACGGTCCGCGAGGTGCAGCCGACGGGGGACGCGCCGGGCGTGCCGGGCGTGACCTACACCGGCAAGACGTACACCCTGACCTACGTGGTGAAGGACAACAACGACGGCAAGCTGGCGGTAGAGAGCTCCACGGCGAAGCCGAGCAAGGGCACCGAGAACGGCGTCACCCCCAACACCATGACGTTTGCGAACAGCTACCAGCCGGGCGCGACCTCCTACCAGATCTCCGGCATCAAGGTGCTTGAGAATACCGATTCGGCCACCATGCGGACGCCCGCCGATGGCGAGTTCACGTTCGCGCTGATTGACGCGGCCACCGGGCAGGAGATTGACCGGACCACGAACGCGGGTATCGCGTTTACCTTCAAGGCCATCTCGTACACTGCGACTGGTTCGCATACGTACCAGGTGAAGGAGGTTGCGGGCCAAGATGGCACCATCACTTACAGCGATGCGGTGTTGGATGTGACGGTGAGCGTGACCGACGACGGCAGCGGCCAGCTGACCGCGACGGCGAACAAGACGGCCGCGGATCTGACCTTCACCAACATCTACACGCCGACGGCAACGACGGCGACGATTACCGGAACGAAGGCTCTGACCGGCCGCGACTTGGCCGAGGGTGAGTTCTCCTTCGACCTGAAGGACGCCGACGGTAACGTGGTGCAGACGGTGCAGAACGGCGCCGACGGCACGTTTGGCTTCGCGCCGCTGCAGCTGGACAAGGTGGGGACGTACGTCTACACCGTGTCCGAGCGGGCAGGGGCGACGGCGAACGGCGTCACCTACGACACGACGGTCTTTACCGCGACGGTGACGGTGACGGAGAATGCGGAGACGCACGCGCTGGAGGCGCAGGTTGCCTACAGCAAGGGCGGCAAGGCTGCGGATGCGGTGGCATTCAGCAACAGCTACGCGCCGGCCGCGACTGAGGTGAAGCTGGGGGCCTCCAAGGTGCTGAGCGGCGAAGACCTTAAGGAAGGGCAGTTCTCCTTCCAGCTGAAGGATGCCGACGGCAAGGTGCTGCAGACCGCCAAGAACGCGGCGGACGGCACGGTGGGCTTCGAGGCGATCTCGTACGACAAGCCCGGGACGTACGCCTACAGCATCTCCGAGGTGGACGACGGTCAGAAGAACGTGACGTACGACGCGGCCGAGCACCGGGTAACGGTGACGGTGACGGACGACGGTGCGGGCCATCTGGTGGCGACGGTAACCTATGACGGTGACGTGGCGCCGGTGTTCAAGAACACGTACACGCCGCCGACCCCCCCGCCGGTCACCCCGCCGACGGAGCCGCCCACCAACCCACCGGTGTCGAAGGAGGAGAAGCCGGGTCTGCCGAACATGGGCGATACCAGCTTGTCGCCGATGGCCCTGGGTGGCATCGCGGGCGGCGCGGTGGTGCTGATCGCCGCAGGCGTGATTCTGCGGCGCCGGAACCGGTAACTGCGGCGGCCGAGAAGGGCTTTGATTGAGGGCGGGTGGTCGCAGGGCGCGGCCACCCGCCCTTTTCGGTGAAAGGCTATGTTAGCCCGCCGTTTGCACGTCCGGCTCCGGATGGAACTCGTACTCCGGCTCCATCATCTTCTTCCAGGTCTTCCTGTAGCGCCCGTCCTCGAGCTGCTCGCGCATGAGCGGCGTCCTGTTCCCGTCGCGCCTACCTCCAAGGCATCCGCTTCCTCATCGCCCTGCTCCACACGCTCTAGAAGCCCGGAAAAGCTGCACGAAGCAGCCATCTGGACCCGGAAAAGCTGCAAATCTAGGCCAAATACACCCGGAAAAGCTGCAAACCGCAGGTGAAGGAGTTACATTCCGTGCGGGTTATATGCAGGTATGCCTGCGCACGCTATCATGTATGGGTTAGACCGCAACTATGTACCCCATACGCGAAGGGATGCGCATGTATCTGAAGATCGACATGTTCTAGCCGGGCTTACCCCCGCAGCGGCGCCGCGCGCCCCATCAACTCTGCCGATTTTCACCTTCACGCATATAAAGGAGTCCCGCCATGCGCGACAAGCTCGAAAAGATCATCAAGGCCTACGAGGAGCTCGAGAAGAAGCTCTCCGACCCGGCCGTCGCCTCCGATATCAAGGAGTTCACGCGTCTCAACAAGGAGTACGCGCACCAGTCCGACCTCATCGCCGCCTCGCGCGAGTACATCGGCGCGCTCGATGACATCGAGGCCGCCAAGGAAATGCTCCACGATACCACCGATGCCGATGAGAAAGAGATGCTCCAGATGGACATCTCCGAAAACGAGGCCAAGCTTCCCCAGCTCGAGGAAGACATTAAGTACATGCTCATTCCGAGCGACCCCAACGACGACAAGAACACCATCGTCGAGATTCGCTCTGCCGCCGGTGGCGACGAGGCGGCCATCTTTGCCGGCGATCTGTACAAGATGTACCAGCGCTTCTGCGAGTCGCGCGGCTGGAAGACCACCGTGCTCGACTCCAGCCCCAGCGAGGCCGGCGGCTTTAAGTCCATCGAGTTCAAGGTCGAGGGCGACCGCGTTTACTCCGTCATGAAGTTCGAGTCCGGCGTGCATCGTGTCCAGCGCGTCCCCAAGACCGAGTCCCAGGGTCGCATCCAGACCTCCACGGCAACCGTCGCCGTGCTTCCCGAGGCCGAGGAGATCGACGTTCAGATCAACCAGTCCGACCTGCGCATCGATACCTACTGTGCCTCCGGCCCTGGCGGTCAGTGCGTTAACACCACCTACTCCGCCGTGCGCATCACCCACCTGCCCACCAACACCGTGGTGCAGTCGCAGGAGCAGCGTTCCCAGATCCAGAACCGCGAGGTCTGCATGCAGATGCTGCGTGCCCGTCTGTACGAGATGGAACTCGAGAAGCAGCAGGCCGAGCTCGGCGCCGAGCGCCAGAGCCAGATTGGCCACGGCAACCGTTCCGAGAAGATTCGTACCTATAACCAGCCCCAGGACCGCGTGACCGATCACCGTATCGGCTTCAACTCCACCTACAACGGCGTCCTTCTGGGCGATCAACTCGGCACCGTCATCGAGGCACTCGCCGCCGCCGAGCGAGCCGAGAAGCTGGCACAGGCAGTTTAAGTTACGGCGTTTTACCGAACGCCGTAACGGCTCGACGCTGCGCCCTTAGGTTCCGCCGTTCTAACGAACGGCGGACCAGCTGACGCTGCGCGCCGCCCAGAGCGACAATTTGTCATTCAAAAGGCAAGACATGACCAGAAGGTCTATGCCTTGCCTTTTTCATGCCAACTTGTTCGCTCTGGACGTCGCTCGCTGTCCGCTTTCTACCTGCGGCGTTCTCTAGGGTAGTCATTGGGGACGTTCTTAAATGACTAGTCAAAAGGGACATTCTTGCGGCACTTGGCAGTTGAGAACGCTCCTTTTGTGCCGGCAGTTGGGGACTGTCCCTAAAGGCTGGCAGATGGGACGGTGCTTCGCGGCTGGCTGTGAAGACTGTCCCTGACAACTAGTCGTTTAAGAACGTCCATTACAGTCGAAATTGTCAGCCCGGGACCGTCTCGGGCTACGATTGAGGCGCGCCCAGAACGGGCCGCCGACCGGGCGCCCG
>ERZ779850.2987-NODE-2987-length-12621-cov-21.962200_pt1 | contig 12621 bp, 9 predicted proteins | sample MGYA00511249_ERZ779850 | MGnify/ENA primary metagenome ERZ779850 (study PRJEB29588, sample SAMEA2162475) | human gut metagenome | biome: human gut; feature: human-associated habitat; material: faeces | place: Denmark | collected 2008/2010 ...
GGCACCTGGCACAGCCCCTACGGCTACTGGTACCTGCAGTACGGCTACATCGAGGAGTGATCTCCTCCCTGTGCTGTGCAGCGTAAGCTGAACCGTAAACCCTAAGCACCAAGCACCAAGCACCCCGCTGATCGGAAACGGTTGGCGGGGTGCTTTTTTGCTGTTATTTTGTAAAAAAAGACGAGTGCTCGGTTTTGCCGAGCACTCGTCTTTTATATGTAAACCAGATTGAAAAGGTAGCAGCCTACACCGCAGCCATAGCAGCCAGAACGCTCTGCCAGCTCTTGCTGCGTGCAGCAGGCACCGGGGCGGGGCGGGCACGCCGTGCAGCAGGGGCGGTATGGCAGGCCGCAGAGGAGACTGTCAGGGCAGGGGAGGGGCAGAAGAACACAGCAGTGTCCTTTGCCAGCCACTGCGCAGCCAGTGCGGCAGCCTGCGGGTCAGACTGCAACGCGCGGCGCTCGTTCCCGGCCAGAAAATCAGCCAGCCAGTACAGAATTGCGGCCAGCGGCAGGCAGGGGGATGTGTCCTGATTCCAGTAGCTCCAGCGTGCGCCGCAGCCAAGGTGACTTTCCACTGTGATCTGTGCACCGGTGCGGGCATTCTGCGGGATGGAGCCAACATAGTTGGTCCCGGCGCGCTGCCCCAGCTCCTCAATAAGGCGCTGGGTGCGGGCAGCATCCAGCCGATCCTCCCGGCAGTAGGCGCGGAAGTCGGTCTGGCTCAGCAGGCTGTCGGCACTGGACGGAAAACGCCCGGTCAACTGCCCATCCGCATTGTGGCACAGCTGCCAGCCCTTGCGGAACAGCTGGAAATTCAGGCAGCGCCGCCCCATGGTGGAGTAGCACACAAGGGCGCTTTGCTCCCCGGGCAGCTGTTTTACTTCAAGATAGGCATCGTTGCCGCAGGTATCCTGCAAACGGACGGTAAGCAGCAACTGTGCACCGACGTGCTGGGTGGACATGGCGTTGTGCATGGCGTCAAAATAACGGGAAGCGTCCATGATTGATCTCCTTCCTATAGCAATTCAACTTTTTAATGCAACAGCAACAACGTTGAATTGCATAGCGCAAATATGCTGTTTGAATGTTGCACTAATTTCTTGCCTTGCGATAAAAGCAAACAGCGAAACGTTGTAAAAGCGCCAGCCGGGTGATCGGGCCGTCAGGCTGCATAAAACTTCTCTGAACGTAGTATAGCATACTTTTGGATGAAAAACAACTGTAAGTTTTTCAAAACAACAAATTTTTGCAAAAATCTACAGTACATTGCAAACAAAAGTTCAAAGTATGGTTGTGCACTGAGATGTGCGGTTGTAAAAAATGACCCCTGCAGGAGATGCCGGCTAAGGCCGGAACTGCTCCCACAGGGGTCGTTTTGTTTTTTCAGTCGCCAAGTTCCCGGATCTCGTTCTGGATCAGCCGTCCGGCAGCGCGGGCAAGCTGATCCATGCCGCGGATGCGTGCCATATTTTTGCCGTAGATCTGCGCGGCGGCACCGGCGCTGCTGTCCTCGCCCATAAAAACGGCAGACACCCGTACGCCCTGCCGCTGTAAGGTGCGCACCTGCGCGGCGGTGTCGGCTACACCGGCGGCGTCCTCGTAGGCGCAGCCCAGCGGGTTCTGCGCTGTGGGCGGGATGCGGCGGCTGTCGTTGGGGCTGGCATCGGTCAGCAGGATCATCAGGTGGCGCGGGGCGGGGCCGGGGGCGTACCGGATCAGGTCGCCCGCCGCCCGCAGCGCCAGACCGTCCCGGTTCCAGCCCGAGGCAAAATAGCGGAAAATGTTCTGCCGGTTTTTGTCCGCAAAGCCTTTCAGCACCCGCAGCACCGTATAGCCCCGCAGACTGCTGAAGGCGCTTACCCGCACCGGAATGCCACAGTTGGCCAGACTTTCGGCCAGAATAACACCCTGCGCCGCGATCACCTCCTGACAGTGCAGGCGGGATGCGGAGGCATCCAGCAGCAGATCCACTGTAAAGGCGGGGCAGTTCTCCTCCTCCGGGCACAAAAACACCCGGTCATCGTTCAGGTAAGGGGCACGCCACACCCGCCCGGCGCACAGATCACCGCTGCGCGCTATCCGCTGGTCGGGCTGCTGATGCACCAGAATGCAGTTGCGGATCTGCTCGGTAAGGCGCAGTACCACGCTGCGGTGCAGCTCCTGATTTTTGGCATAGTAGGCGCGGTTGCGTTCGGCCTGCAATTCGGCCTGCTGTGCCAGCTGCCGCGCCTCCGGGGTGGGTGCCTGCGCCGGGCTGGGTACACCGGCGCTGAACCACAGATGACAGCCCAGATGCACCCCGGTGCACAACTCCTGCTCGGCCTTGCGCAGCTGCTCCGGCGGGTAGAAACAGCGCCCAAAGCAGCTTTCAATGTAGGCGCGATCCTGCGCGGCGCGCTGCTTCAGGGTAATGTTTGCCCGGCGCTTGTCCACCGCCAGCCCGCTGCCTGCGGCATCCACCGCGCCGGAATGCTCCACCGTCACCCGGTCGGTCTTGATCATCTGGGTGGGCATGGCTTTGGTAGCCAGCTTTGCCCAAAAGCCTTGCAGCCGCAGATGCAGCGCGGGCTTCTGGCGTACCTTGCCGTCAAACAGGGCAAATTTTGCAAACAGCGCCAGCAGGTCGTTTTTGAGCTGTGCTGGCTCCGGTATGTTCTCCGGTGCCAGCGCTGCGGCAAGGCTGCTCTCGTAAGGAGTCATGACCGGAGCGGTGCGTCCCAGCACCTTGCGCCAGCGTGCAGCCTGCATGGTGTACACCAGCTGGTTTTTCGCCATCCACTCCTGCCGCGAAAGCTTGTACTGAATGGCAAAAAAGTAGTCCGCGTGGGCAAACCGCAGCGCTTCCAGCACCGGGCGGCGGGGCAGCTCCAGCCGGTAGGCGGCGTTTTCTAAGTACAGCCACGCCATATCGTCCAGCATGGGCTGGCGCGTGTCGCCCTCCCATGCGGAAAAAATGTCCCGGATCAGCGCGTCACCGTAGTATTTGTGCACCAGTCCCACGATGCAGTTCATGTAAAAATCAATGGTGCCGTCTGTGTTGCGGGCCAGAAACAGCGGCTCGAAGCCGTAAGCACCAGCAGCGGCCCAGACCTGATTGGCCGCACGCCGCTCCTGCGCGGTGTAGCTCTGGGCGTCCATCAGGCAAACAGCTTTCCGGCATCCAGCTTGGCCGGGATGCGCGCGGCGATCACGTCCCGGATCAGTCCCTGCTCGTAGGAGTCAAAGGCCTTGTTGGTGATGCCCATATCCAGCGCCGCCCCGGCCGGGATGCCCCTGCGAATCAGCCGCAGCGCGTCCAGCATACCGCGCAGATCCAGCGCCTTGGTGGAGATCTCGGCACTGTCGCACTTTTTCTGCAGGTCCAGAAACAGCAGTGCGAACTGGTGCACATACTTTGCGGCAAGATCCGGGAACTGCGCCCGCAGCAGCTTTTCCAGATTATCCTGCGTGATGGTGGGCATCTGCACCACCGCAAAGCGGGAGGTGAGCGCTTCGTTCAGCTCCCGGGTGCCCGCGTAGCCGTAGTTCATGGTGGCAATAAAGCGGGTCTCCTCAGCCAGCGGGATGCGGTCGTACCCGGGCACGTCGATGGCGCGGCGGAAATCCAGTACCGCGTGCAGCACCGCCAGCGCCTCGTTTTTGGCCATGTTGATTTCGTCCAGCACGCCGAAGCCGCCGCACTGTGCGCAGCGGTACACCGGCCCGGGACGGAACACCACCTGCCCGCCCGCAAAGGTATCCATGCCGATGAGGGAGGCGGCGTCCATGTTTACATGAAAGGAGATGTCCCACGCGGGGCGGCCAAAGGCAGCGGCAAGGTTTTCTGCCAGAACGTTTTTGCCGGTGGCCTTGCCGCCGGCCAGCAGCAGGTTTTCGCCGCAGAGGATAGCCGCCAGCGCCTGCTCCCACACCTCTTTGCCGTAGTAGATAAAAGCAGGGGCGGGGATACGCGGGCGCAGCGTCTCGCTGAGCGGATGGGCGGCGCGGTATTCCTGCACCGCCGTAAGCAGGGCGGGGTCCACCCCTTCCTGCCGTAAGGTATCCAGAATATCCGACATTTGTACAAACACCTCGATCTCTGACCGGGTGGGATGAACTGCCCGGTTTTCAGCCTTATCATAGCACAATCGCGGGCATTTGTGTAGGGGGCGTGCGGGGTAAAAAAGCAAAGAGGGGCAGCCCCAAGACCGGGACTGCCCCTCTTCACATGAAAAAGAAGAAAAGAAGAAACGCTTAGAGTATGTCAGAAAACTGCGCTTTATCAGGCGTTCTCCAGACCGGCCATCTGCTTGATGGCCTTCATGGCGAAGGTCAGGGTGCGGCCCATAGCCACACCGGCCATCAGGCAGGGGTAGTTGTTGGCAAAGAAGCTGCCGGACATATCGCCGGTAATGTACAGACCCTCCATGGGCTGATTGTTGGTGTCCAGTGCCTGACCCTTTTCGTTGATGGCGATGCCCTGCTCAGTGGTCAGCAGGGAAGCACCCAGCCAGCAGCCGTAGAAGGGCGCGGTGCGAATGGCGCTCAGGCGGTAAGCGGGCTTGCCGAAGTCCTCATCGTTCTGCTTATCGTACAGCTCATTGTAGCGCTCCACGGTAGCAAGGAAGGTATCCTTGGCAGCGCCGGTAAAGCCCATCTTGTCGGCCAGCTCGTCCAGAGTATCGCACTTGAACAGTGCACCGGCCTCGATAGCCTCGTCCATCTTACCCTGAATGTACTTCTCACCGCCGTTGCGGGTCTGGGCAGAGCAGCCGATGGTGTGGAAACGCTTTGCGTCCTCCAAAATGTTGGCATCGCAGATCTGTGCGTAGACGCGGCCCGGCTGGTGGGCGGCAGCGTAGACGATATCGTTGTAGGGGCAGCTCTCGTTGGCAAAACGCTCGCCGTTGCGGTTCACCTTCAGGAAGGGCTGGGTGCCGGGATTATACTGGCGGATCTTGCCGGGGAAAGCCTTGCCGCCAAAGGCGGAGTCGCTGTCCACATAACCGGCATCCACACCGGGGGCAACAATGCCGCGGTCAAACAGCATGGGAGCGGCTTCCTTGTCCAGATTAGCGCCTGCCCACACTGCTGCACGGATGCCGTAGCCCTTGTCGGCGGGGGAGTAGGAGCAGGCGGTGGTCACGCTGGTGCCCAGCGGATCCAGCTGCTCCATCATGTAGGGGTTGCCGGGGAAGCCGCCGCAGGCCAGCAGCACGCCCTGATTGGCGTTGTAGCGGATGAAGTGATCATCCTCGGTGCTCTGGGCGATGATGCCGGTAATGCGGCCATCGCTGTTCTTTTCCAGCTTGGCAAGGCTGGTCTTGAAGTCTACATCGTAGCCCAGCTCCTGAATGTACTGCAGCAGCAGCTCATTGCGGGGTGTGCCGGAAGCACTCTCGCTGGCCATGTAGTTGTGCTCCTGCACAGGGTAGAGGTAGTCGGTGTTGTGCTCGGCATTCTCTGCGGGCCATGCAGCCTCGCTGCCGGAGGTGAAATCGCACACCCAGCCGTACTTATCCTCCAGAATGCTGCGCATGAAGTCGTGCATGGCGGCAGACTCATTGATCCAGGTCTTGACAACGCGCTGGTCGCATTTGCCGGAGGCATAGCGGGAGATCTCGCTCAGCAGCTTTGCCTTATCGGTGGCGGGTTCGCCAGCCTCCTTAGCGGCAGCAGAATCAACAGCGCCGTACCAGTGACGGGTGTCCTGCACGTTGGCGTTCTGCTCGATAACACGGAAGTTCAGGCCGTTGGCAGCAGCATAGGCGGCAGCAAACATACCGCCGTTGCCAGCGCCCACGATCAGGATGTCGGTGTCCACGGTCTCGGTGATGGCAGCCTCGTCGATGTCAGGCTCTTTGCCCAGCCAGTCGTTCTCATCGCCGGTGGGCAGCTGAACGCTGGAGACCACGGCCTCGCCCTTAGCCTGTGCGTAGCAGCTCTTGGCAGCCTTCATCACGGCGTCGGAGGTGATGGTAGAACCGGAAACACCGTCGATCTCGGCAGAACCAGCAGCCAGCAGCTGCTCGCGCAGCTCGTCGGCAGCGGCAGCGCCGAAGGAAGCGGTCTCGCCGGAGGTGTCCACCACCACGTCGGTGACAGCGCTGTCGGAGAAGGTCATGGTGACCTTGACGGTGGAGGAGATACCCTCGGCAGTGCCTTCGTAGGTGCCGGGGGTGTACTGGCTGGCAGCACCGGAGGTGGAAGCGGAAGCAGAGCCGGAGGCGGCATTGCAGGCAGCCAGAGCACCGGCGGTCACACCGCTCATGGCGGCAGCGGCGGCGATCTTGATAAAGCCCTTACGGGAGATCTTGTTCATAGGTACGCTCTCTTTCTTTTTGGTTCTTCTTTGTGTTCCTTCTTATCGTGCAGCAAGGTGAAAGGTACTTTGCCGAATCCTTAACAATTGTATCGTAGAAGGGTGCTGTTTACAATTCATATTTTTTATATTATAATTTAGGATAACCTAATGTATCGCGGGAGGGAGAAACGCATGAACGAGAGCGCACTGGAAGGCTTTGTAAAGATCGTGGAAATGAACAGCTTTTCTGCGGCGGCAGAGGCGCTGTATCTTTCCCAGTCGGCACTTTCGCAGCAGATCCGCACGCTGGAAGGGCAATTGCAGTTCGAGCTGTTTCAGCATCTGCCGCGCCGGGTGGTGCTGACCCCGGCGGGGCAGGATTTTTACCCCAAGGCAAAACAGCTGATAGCCCTGTATCAGCAGGCAGTGTGCCATGCCCGCGCGGTGCAGCAGCAGGAAAACCCGCCGGAAAGACATCTGATCATCGCAGGGTGTCATGAGGCAATGCGGATGTTCGCATACGACCTGTTTTCCCTGACGAGTGACTTGTGCCTGCGGTATACCCCCATTCTGGGGTGGTGTGCCAACCGCAGCGAGGTTTGGCGCAGCCTGAAAAAAGGGGAGATGGATCTTTCCTTCCAGCTGGAAAGCGCAGAATTTTACGCACAGGGGCTTACCTTTGTGCCGCTGCTTTATGTGCCGGAGCTTTGCATCCCCATCCACCCGCCCGCCGATATGCCAGTGGGCAGGCTGACTTTAGAGCAGGCATTGCAGTACCGCTGGCTGCTTATCAAGGAGATGTACCAGACCGTTTACGAGACAAGTCTGGTGCAGGAGGGGCTGGAACGCGGGGTGAGCTTTACGCCGGTGGGCGGCATCCGCAGTGCAGCCTACGGAGACCCGGCGCTCAAGATGGTCCCGGCGGTCTATTACCGCAGACCCGACCTCAGCTTTGTACGGGTACTGGACTGGGGCAGTGGACACCGGTTTGGCGTCGTGCTGGGGCAAAAGCGCGAGGACCCGGTGGTAATGGCTTATGTCCGCGCGTTGCAGCAACAGCTGCCGTCCCTCTCAGAAAAGCTGTTCGGCCTGAAGCTGGAACCGGTGGGGGAATAAAAAACTCCCCCAGTCGCCTGCGGCGACAGCCCCCTCGGAGATGGGGCCTTTGGCATAACGGTGCAGTTTTCGGTAAAACATAAAAGTGTTCCTTCTCGCCAGAGGCTCCCTCTTTGAGGGAGCTGGCAAAGCCGGTAGGCTTTGACTGAGGGAGTTTATACAAAAGAGCACCTATTGCCCTAAAAAGGCAACAGGTGCTCTTTTTGCAGTTATATTGCGATAACAGGTGCTTTAATCCACAACATCCTCGAACTGGCTATTGTACAGATCGGCGTAGAAGCCGCCGGCTTCAATCAGCTGGTCGTGGGTGCCCTGCTCCACAATGTCGCCGTCCCGCATCACAAGGATGAGGTCGGCGTCCCGGATGGTGGAAAGGCGGTGGGCAATAACAAAGCTGGTGCGGCCCTCCATCAGACGATCCATAGCGGTCTGGATGCGCTGTTCGGTGCGGGTATCCACGCTGCTGGTAGCCTCATCCAAAATCAGGATGCGGTTGTCTGCCAGAATGGTACGGGCGATGGTGAGCAGCTGTTTCTGTCCCTGACTGACGTTGGAGGCGTCCTCGTTCAGCTCCATCTGGTAGCCGCCGGGCAGGGTGCGGATAAAGTGGTCGGCGTTGGCAGCCTTTGCGGCGGCGATCACTTCTTCATCGGTGGCGTCCAGCCGACCGTAACGGATGTTCTCCATGATGGTGCCCTTGAACAGCCATGTGTCCTGCAGCACCATGCCAAAGCCCTCACGCAGGGCGCTGCGGTCAAAGTCCCGCACATTGTGGCCGTTCAGGGTGATGGAACCGGAATCCACATCGTAGAAGCGCATCAGCAGCTTGACCATGGTGGTCTTGCCCGCGCCGGTGGGACCCACGATGGCTACCTTCTGGCCGGGCTGCACCGTGCAGCTGAAGTCGTGGATGACGGTCTTGTCGGGGGTGTAGCCGAAACGCACATGGTCAAAGGTGACCTGTCCGTCAATATCGGCGGGGTCGGCGCGGTGGGCGGGGTCTGCCAGCTGCTCTTCCTCCGACTCGTTCAAAAATTCGAACACCCGCTCGGCGGCAGCGGCCATGCTTTGTAGCATATTGGACACCTGCGAAAGCTGCTGGATGGGCTGGGTAAAGTTTTTGACGTACTGGATAAAGGCCTGAATATCACCAATGGTGATAACCCCGTTTGCGGCAAAAATGCTGCCCACGATAGCCACCGCCACATAGCCCAAGTTGCCCACAAAGTTCATGATGGGCATCATCAGGCCGGAGAGGAACTGGCTCTTCCATGCGGATTCGTACAGCTTATCGTTGGCGGCGTTGAAGTCTGCCAGCACCACGGCTTCACGGTTGAAGGCCTTGACCACGTTGTGGCCGGCGTAGACCTCCTCTACCTGACCGTTGACCACGCCCAGCGTGGCCTGCTGCGCTTTGAAGTACTTCTGGCTGAACTTGACAACCACCAGCACCAGCGCCAGCGACACCGGCAGGATCAGCAGGGCGATCAGGGTCATGCGGGGGCTGATGGAAAGCATCATCACCAGCACACCGATCATGGTAGTCACGCTGGTGATCAGCTGGGTGATGCTCTGGTTCAGGCTCTGTCCCAGCGTGTCCACATCGTTGGTGATGCGGGAGAGCACCTCGCCCACGGTGCGCTTTTCAAAGTACGCCAGCGGCAGGCGGTTGATCTTTTCGCTGATCTGGCGGCGGAAGTCGTAGCAGACCTTCTGGGAAAGGCCGGTCATCAGCCAGCCCTGAATAAAGCTGAAAGCGCTGCTCAGCAGGTACATCCCCAGCAAAAACAGCAGGATGCGGCCGATATACACAAAATCAATGCTGCCGGTGCCGCGCAGCCGGGCAATCCAGCCGGTGGCAAGGGCGGTGGTGGCCTTTGCCAGCACCTTGGGGCCTGCAATGTTGAAGATGGTGGACAGAACAGCAAACAGCATGGCTGCCGCAAGGGGCAGCTTGTAGTGGCTCATGGTGCGGATGATCTGCCGCAGCGTGCCTTTAAAGTCCTTGGCGCGCTCGGTGGTGGGACGTCCGGGTCTGGGCATATCACTCACCCTCCTTTTCCGTATTCAAGGTATCCAGCGCCAGCTCTTTCTGGCTCAGCTGGCTGCGGGCGATCTCCTGATATTCCGGGCAGCTGACCATCAGCTGGGCGTGAGTACCCTTGCCCACCAGCCTGCCCTCGTCCAGCACAAGGATCTGGTTCGCGTGCAGCACGGTGGAGATGCGCTGTGCCACAATGATCACAGTGGCGTTGTCGGTCTGTGCCTTCAGGGCACGGCGCAGGGTTACATCGGTCTTGTAGTCCAGCGCCGAGAAGCTGTCGTCAAACAGATAGACCTTGGGATTTTTGGCAATTGCCCGGGCAATGGAAAGCCGCTGCTTCTGGCCGCCCGATACGTTGGAGCCGCCCTGTGCGATGGGGCTTTGGTAGCCCTCCGGCTTTGCTTCAATAAAATCAGTGGCCTGCGCAATGGCAGCAGCTTTTTGTACCTGCGCATCGGTGATATCTTCGCCGCCGAATTTCAGGTTGCTGTCAATGGTGCCGCTGAACAGCACACCCTTCTGGGGCACATAGCCCAGCAGGTCGTGCAGCTGTGCCTGCGGCATCTTGCGCACGTCAATGTCGTCCACAGTCACCTTGCCGCCGGTCACATCGTAAAAGCGGGGGATGAGGTTGAGCAGGGTGGACTTGCCGCAGCCGGTGGAGCCGATGATGGCGGTGGTCTCGCCGGGCTTTGCGGTAAAACTGATGTGCTCCAGTGCATCGCTGTCTGCACCGGGGTAACGGAAGCTCACATCCTCGAACTGCACCACGCCCCGCCAGTCGGTGTGTGCCTGTGCGGCCTTTGCGGCGGCTTCATCCGGGTCGTGGATGGTGGCTTTGGTGCGGATGACCTCGTCGATACGATCCGCAGCCACACCGGCGCGGGGCAGCATGACGGCCACCATCGCCAGCATCAAAAAGGACATGACAATCTGCATGGTGTAGGTGATAAAGGCAATCATTTCGCCCACCTGCATGGTGCCGGCGTCCATGGCCTTGCCGCCGAACCAGACGATGAGCAGACTGGTGCCGTTCATGATCAGGGTCATAAAGGGCATCATGGCCACCATGGCGCGGTTGGTGAACAGCTGGGTGTCCATCAGCTCCCGGTTGGCCTTGTCAAAGCGCTGCTCCTCAAACTTTTCGCGGCTGAAGGCGCGCACCGGCATGATGCCGGTCAAAATTTCGCGGCTGACCAGATTCAGCCGGTCCACCAGCTGCTGCATCACCTTGAATTTGGGCATGGCAACGCTCATCAGGAAAATGATGAGCAACAGCAGGATGGCCACGTCCAGCACCACGATCCAGGAAAGGCCGGAGCTGCTGCCCACAACGTGCAGCACACCGCCAATGCCCAGAATGGGCGCATAGGCCACCATGCGCAGCAGGATGACGCAGACGAACTGCACCTGCTGGATATCGTTGGTGGTGCGGGTGATGAGGGAGGCGGTGGAAAAATTCTCGATTTCTGCATTGGAGAGGCCGATGACGCTGGAGAAGGTCTCCCGGCGCAGGTCACGACCGATGGCAGCGGACACCCGGGAGGCAAGGAAGCCCACGGCCACAGCCACGACCACCATCAGCAGAGTAAGGGCAAGCATCTGGCCGCCCACCCGGAAGAGGTACTGCATCTGCACATTCCGTGCAACGCCCTGTGCCTCGTATTCCAGCTGCACCAGCAGCAGGGACTGGCTTTTCAGGTTTTCCAGCAGGGTGCTGTCCAGCTGGCTCATGGCACTGTCCAGCTGCTTTTGCAGCATACTGCGGTCAAAACCGGGCATCTGGCTCATGGCGGCAAACTGGCTGCATACCGTATCCAGATCTGCTGCCGTGGGGGTAACGGTCTCGGTGTCGGTGTCCGCAGCGGCAGAGGGCATCTCGGCAAGGCCGGTCATGCCCATGCTGTTCTGCCCAGCGGGGGTGTTGGCGGCCTGTGCGGCAGCCATATACAGCACGATATCCGGGGTGGTCACGGCATCTTCCAGTGCGGTGCGCTCGTCCTCGGTCAGGTCAGAGCGCAGCTGCAGCACGCCATCGTCCTGCAGGTAGTACTGGTAGGCGTTTTGCAGCTTTTGTGCATCCTCTTCGCTCATCAGCAGGCTCAGCGTGTCCAGCGTGCTCTGGCGCACCGTCTGGGGCAGGGGACTTTCAATGCCGCCCTGCTGGATGCCGGTGTCCACGATCTTGCTGGTGTAGTCCGGCAGTGCAAGGTCGCAGTACGCCTGCACGAACAGCAACGCGAACACCACAAGGCAGACCGCCCAGTGTCGGGCCAGCTGCTTAAAGATCTTTGTCATGGTTCGTTTCTCCCTTCGGGTCAATGTTGCGCGCGGCATTTTCCGCAAGAATGGCATCCATCAGCGCGCCGCGCAGCGCGTCCATCTGGGCTACCTGCTCCGGCTCTAACCGTGCCAGCACGCTGGCAAAGTAGTCGCGCAGAGCCTGCTCACACTGGTGGCACAGCTCATACCCCTTGGGGGTGACGCGCACCAGCGTTTTGCGGCGGTCGGCGGGGTCCGGTTCCCGCACCACAGTGCCGTCCTGCTCCATCAACCGCAGCCCGCGCGAGACCGCCGGCAGCGGCTGTCGGATCTCCCGGGCAAGGTCAGAGACATAAATGGCACCGTCCTTTCCGTGGCAGTTGATAGAATGCAGCAGGCCTTCCAGCATATTAAAGTGGCATTTGGGGCAATCAGCCAGCGCCGCCCGCATCCCGGCCTTGGATGCCTTGCTCAGCTGCCCGATATAGTGGCACATCCCCTGAAAGCTGGGGGTGCTTGGCTCGGACATAACAGTTCCTCCTCGTTTGCATTTTTCAAATACTTAACAGTTGTTAAGTATTAACGCCTGATAAGAATATTCCTTTTGCAGCCGGATTGCAAGGGGGTAGGGAAATGTTAAACAAAAATTCACAAAAAAATTGTGAGCTTTGTCAGGACAGAAGCCGGCTTTTGCGGCATAAAAATAAAGGACAGGCAGAAACGGAGGGTGCGGATGGAGCAGGGATTCCAAGTGTTGTTACAGGTATTCGGCGGATTGGCGCTGTTTTTATATGGGACGGACAGCCTGTGCAGGGCAGTACAGCAGGGGGCGGGCAGGCGGCTGCGCAGCCTGCTGGCGCGGTGCACCGCAAACCCGGTGGCGGGGCTGCTGACCGGGGCGGCTGACCGTAAGC
>ERZ779850.2988-NODE-2988-length-12616-cov-14.867686_pt1 | contig 12616 bp, 11 predicted proteins | sample MGYA00511249_ERZ779850 | MGnify/ENA primary metagenome ERZ779850 (study PRJEB29588, sample SAMEA2162475) | human gut metagenome | biome: human gut; feature: human-associated habitat; material: faeces | place: Denmark | collected 2008/2010 ...
CCGCTCCCATCAGCGTGGACGAGATGTGGGCATGGCTGGAGAAGTATGCCGCCATCTTCAAGGATTACATCTGCGACGTGGGCCAGTATCTGGCTGACGCAGATGCCGCCGGCAAGAAGGTGCTGTTCGAGGCCCAGCTGGGCGCTCTGCGCGACATCGACTTCGGCATCTACCCCTACACCACCTCCTCCAACGTCATCGGCGCTTACGCCCCCATCGGCGCAGGCATCCCGGGCCATAAGCTGACCAACAGCATCGGCGTGATGAAGGCTTACTCCTCCTGCGTGGGCGACGGCCCCTTTGTCACTGAGCTGGCCATGACCGAGGAAGAGAAGCACGCCCTGCGTGAGGCTGGCCACGAGTACGGTGCAGCCACCGGCCGTCCCCGCCGCGTTGGCCCCATCGACCTGGTGGCAAGCCACTACGGCGTGTTCTGCCAGGGCTGCGATGAGGTTGCCCTGACCCTGCTGGACGTGCTGGACTACATGGAGAAGATCCCCATGGTCACCGGCTACAAACTGAGCGACGGCACCATCACCAAGCGCTTCCCCATGGGCGAGGCTCTGAACACCGCACAGCCCGTGGTGGAGTATCTGCCCGGCTGGCACTGCGATATCACTGCCGCCCGCAAGTGGGAGGATCTGCCCCAGGAAGCCCGCGATTACGTTGAGTATCTGGAAAAGGCTATTGGCTGCAAGATCACCTACATCTCCGTGGGTGCCGAGCGTGAGGCCTACATCCACCACAACGTCTGATCCGCGCCACAGAACCCGCCGCATTGAAAAGGAAACGTGACTATGTTTGATATCATCACGGACAGCGCCTGCGACCTGACCCCTGAGACGGCCGCAACACTGAATATTGAGATCATCCCCTTCTATGTCTCGCTGGACGGTGAGCACTACCGCAAGGAGGGCAAGGAGATCGCCGTGCGCGATTTCTACCAGTTCATGGTAGATAACCCCGCGGCCTACCCCAAGACCAGCCTGCCTTCTCTGGAGGATTTTGAAACCGCCTTCCGGGCCCATGCCGAGGCGGGCCGTCCGGTGCTCTGCATCTGCTTTACCAGCAAGATGAGCGGCTGCGTGGGCAGTGCCCGCAACGCCCGGGAGCTGGTGCTGGAGGATTTTCCCGATGCTAAGATCGAGGTCATTGACAGCACCGCCGCCACCGTGACTGAATCCATCGTGGTGGAAAACGCGGTGGCCATGCGGGATGCAGGTTGTACGCTGGACGAAGCTGTGACCTGGCTGGAAGCGGAAAAAATCACCAACCAGATCTTCTTCACGGTGGGTAATCTGGACTACCTTATCAAGGGCGGGCGCATCGGCAAAGTCACGGGCCGTGCCGCCAACATTCTGGGCATCAAACCCATGATCCTGTTCAAGGAGGGCGAGATCTTCTCCGCTGGCGTGGCCCGCGGCCGCCAGAAGAGCTTTGAGAAGGCCCTCGACCTGCTGATGACCTATCTGGCCGAACACAACGGCACGCCCGATGACTACTGCATCACGGTGGGCTACGGCTACGATGCCGACGAGGGCAAGCGGCTCTGGATGCAGACCCGCGCCGCCCTGCGCGCCAAGTACCCCACCTGCGAGTGCAATGTGGTCCTGTTGCAGATCGGCTGCACCATTGCCGTGCACACCGGCCCCTATGCGTTGGGCATGGGCGTGATGCGGCGGTGGAAAAAACAGTAACTCCCTCAGTCGCCTCCGGCGACAGCTCCCTCTAGGAGGGAGCCTTACGGCAGCGAAAAGCCTCCCTCTGAGAGGGAGGTGGCATTGCGTTAGCAATGACGGAGGGAGTTCCCACATAGTAAAAAAGAAGCCCCGACGAATGTCGGGGCTTCTTTTTGTTTTTCAGCCATGATTTTTACGATGCACGATCACAGAAGACGGTGACACGGGTCTTGCCGCCGTAGGTGCAGGTGTACAGCACCAGGGCGCAGCCGCTGTGTTCCACTTCCTCCACACTGTGGGGGTCAAGCACTTCGACCTTGTTCACGACGTACTCATTCACGATGCCGTCCATATCGGTGAAGGTGACGCTGTCCCCCGCTGTGAGGGAGGTCAGCTTGCCGAAATGGCTCTCGTAGTTGTGCGCCGCAATGACCAGATCATCGGTGCGGGAAGAGCCGAACTGGCGGCAGGGGGCGATCTTCAGGCGGGGGTAGCTCCACTCGCTCATCACCGGCAGGTCAATGCCGATGGCGGGGATGGAGATCTCACCCACATATTCGTTGCCGTCGATCTCCACCACCGGGAGCTCGGGGTCCAGGGGGCCGCTCTCTGCCTCCGGTTCCGGGGTCTCCACCTTCTGCTGAAGGTCGGCCACCACGGTCTGAGCTTCGGCACCGGCGTGGGCATCCTCGTAGCGGTTGTAGGCATACAGGCCGCCAGCCGCCAGCAGGAGCACCACACCCAGCACGATGCAGACAAGCCCGGGGGATACTTTACGCATTCTTTTCACGTTTCTTGCTGCGCTCCATCAGGTAGGCTCCCACGGCCACCAGCACCAGACCGCTTGCCGTCAGAACAGGGATGGGCCAGTTCAGCTGACCGGTCTGGATCAGTTTGGGGCCTTCGGCCGGGCGGGCATCCGCCACCACGCTGGCCGGGGCGGTAGGCTCCGGTGCACTAGGGGTGGTGGTTTCAGTCACGGTCGGGCGGGCATCTGCCGGGGCCGGGTTCTCCGGTGTGGAAGGGGTGGGCGGGGGGACGGGATCAGGGTCATACGGGTCCGGGTAGTACGGGGTCTCGATGGCCTTGTAGCTGTTGTTGAAGGTGATGCTGCTCACCTTTTCGTCCATCAGGTCGGCCTGTGTGTGCACGGCCATCCGGGCCACCAGCTTGTCGTTGTCCCACACCACGGAAACGCGCAGATAGTACACGGTTTCATCGTAGGTACCGCGGGTGTTGACACCGGCGCGCTGGCGCACGGTGTAAACGTAATAGCCGGGCTTGGTGTAGTTGATGGGACCAAAGCTGCCGGTCTCGCCGTCGGTGATCTCCAGAGTGGTCACCTCGGGCAGGGGCGCATTGTCCACAGCCTCAAGTTCCACAGTCAGTGTTTCCTTTGGGAGAGGTGTTTCCCCCGTGGACTGAATGGAAACCGGAAGCTCCTGCAGCTGTGTATGCTGGTCAGCCGCGGTGGCCGCAAATGCCGCCGGCTGACACAGGCAGAACCCCAACGCAAGCGTCAGGAGTGCTGCCGCGATTTTACGGAACCTCATTTCATCCTCTCCTTTATGAATCCGACGCGGACGGGATCATCCACGCCAGAAGAATGGTGCGTGCATCGGTAAACTCCGTTGAACAGGTGGACAGCGCCAGCACCTGAGCGTCATCGCCTGCCGCTTTCATGGCGGCCAGCGTTTCGGTGTTCAGGTTCAGGGCGTTCTCCTGCGCAAAGGTGTACAACCCCTGCAGGTCGCTGTCCCAGCGCTGGGGCTGGAAGATCGCGCTCTCAGACGAAGGGACCAGCAGACATGCAAAGGTTTTAAGATCATAGGTGCGGTCGGGCAGGATCAGCTCACCGGTGGTGTTCTCTGCAAAAAACTCTGCGTCCTTGTACAGATCCAGATCACCGAACATCTTGCTCTCTTCCATGTGGTGACCATACAGCAGAGAGTAGGGGTCGGTGAAGTTCTTGTCGCAGTTCACATCCAGAAAGATGCTGCCTGCCAGCGAGAAATCACCGTAGACATCGGTGTTCACATAGGTAAAGTTGTCCTCGCCCTGTACCACAGGGTAGTCGATGGCGGTGTTGTCCAATGTGACCCACGCGCAGACATCCGGGTTGATGCCCAGCAGCTCCTCAAAGCTTGCGCCGTTATCCGCGCCCGCCTTGGGCTTGAACTGCAAAAGCTCTGCCTGAACATTGTCTGCGGCGGCGTACACCTGCGAGTTGTCCCACAGGGCATAGGCTGAATACGCCCCGGCGACCACCAGGAACAGCACGACCACCGCGCTCACCAGAAAGTCGGCTGCCCTCAACGCTTTTCTCTGCCAGTTGATACAGCCCACCTCCTAGCTGGCTTTCTTGGCTCCCCTGTTAGGGGAGCTGGCGCGAAGCGCCTGAGAGGTTTCTACCGGAAACTGAACCTCTCCGTCAAAGCCTAACGGCTTTGCCACCTCCCCTAGTAGGGGAGGCAAGTCAGGCATTACGTTCCAATTCAACAACACGTTTCTGTATTGTATCATGGATACGTTCGCAAACAGAATCGAAACAGCGGTCGATCTCAAGATTGGAAAACCTTAAAATCACAACACCATACTTTTCAATGATCGTATCACGTTCTTTGTCGTAAGCCTCACCTTGATCTGTATAGTGCTGTGAACCGTCCAGTTCAATCACCAACCGAGCTGCCGGACAGTAAAAATCTGCAATAAACGAGTTAATTACACGCTGTTTGTAGATTTTTACCGGATATTTTCGGAGAAATAAATACCACAATTTCCGCTCATGCTGTGTCATTTCACGCCTGAGCTCTTTTGCCCGGAAATTCATTTCTCCATTGTAGGGCAGATTGGTGATAGACATAGGCCAAACCTCTCCGTCAAAGCCTTACGGCTTTGCCACCTCTCCTGGTAGGAGAGGCAAGAAGGGTGCTGCTTCACGGTCAGCTTTCGTGAACGGTCAACGCTGAGGCGTGTACTTGGCTCCCCTACTAGGGGAGCTGGCGAGCGAAGCGAGACTGAGAGGTTCTTACTCCTCGTCGCGGCGGCGCTTATTCAGCATCAGGGCCACACCACCAATGGCAACGATGGCCAGCATTGCAATGTAAGGTGCATTGTCCAGCACAACGCCCATGTCGGGGGAGCTGGGGTTAGTATTGTGGAATGCTGCCACATCATCAATCTTTGCCATAGCACCAGTCCAAGAACCGGAATTCAGGGTCTTAGCATCGGTATCAGCATCCTTGGCATTATTGGTCAAAGTAACATTATAAGCAATGCCATCTACAGTAATCTGATTCTTCGCATTTACGTCAGTCTCAGACAGGGTGTAATGGATGCCCTCGGGCAGGTTAGTGAACTCAATAGAATCGCCGTGGCCCAAGGTAACAGTATAAGTAGTACCCATCACCAGAGTATTGTTCTCACCCAGAGTACCAGAGGTAATCTTTCTCTTATCAACTGCACTAACAACTGCACCTGCATAATCTGCATTAGTCTTATGATTATCAGTGTCTGCGTTGAAAGTCACATTAAAGGTAAAGCTCTTCTGCAAATTAGCCATACTACCATGAACAGTCTTAGACATGGTCAGTTTGTGAATGGTCGAACCATTTTCATCTGCACCATAAGTATTAACAAACGCCTTGGCATTATCAACCTTAGTACTCTTCAGTTCGGCATCACGATACAGTCCTGCATAATACACGTAGCTGTTTGCATTCAGAGAGCCATCGGTATTCTCTGCATGTGCCACAGTCACAACCAGGTATGCTGTACCTTCATTGGTCACAACTGCAGAAGTAGTGCTCTTCCGCTCGGTAATTTTATAAACATACTTACCAACGCCCTGCGGACGCTCCAGACCCAGCTGCTTCGGGGAAACAGTAAAATTACCCGTATATGCCGCATCCTGCTTTGCAGTCAATGCGTTAAAAGCAATCTCAAAATTTGCGCTCTCATCCACATTAGGATCGGAAGTTACGCTCGATTCACAATCAAACTTATGATCAAACGCAACATCAAACTTGAAGGTTTCTGCCGGAGAGATACCATTCTTTACCCAGTACTGTTTGCCAACAGACCAAGTGCTCTCGGCAGAGGTAAGTTTCTCGTAATTGGACGTTTGAGCCGGTGCCGTCGCAAACGCTGCGGTTGCGCCGACGGTGAGCATCATGGCGGCAGCCAGAACGCCCGCGAAGAATTTCTTCAGTTTCATTGTTATTCCTCCCTAGTAAGAAATAGTTCGTACTCCTGTGCCGCGGCCCAAACTCCGCAGTTCACAGGCAGGATGCCGGCAGCTTCTTCCGGCCTCCGTGGTATTACAGACTGCGTCGCCGCAGTAGTGTAATTACTTTTGCTTGCACATCCTCCAGCGGAACCGGGCCAAAGTCCCGGCTGTCCTCGGATTGTGTGCGGTAATCGCCCAGCACAAAAAAGCAGCCTTCCGGCACCGTGTAGGGGTACTCCAGCGCGTCTTTTGCGTAGGTGGGGTAGAGGATCTCGCCGCTCTGCACCGCGCCGTTCACCACAAGGGTGCCGCTGTCGTCCAGAGCCACAAGGTCGCCCTCGCGCCCAAGGATGCGGCCCACCCGGAGCTTGCCGCCCTGGGTGTAGACCACAACGTCGTTTTTTGCGTAGGTTTTTTGCAGGCGGTAGCAGATGAGCAGGTCGCCATCCTTTACCGCGGGGAACATACTGCTGCCCTTGGCCTGCGTGAGCAGGAATACCTGCGTGAACAGCACCCAGGCGCACAGCAGGATCACCACAACGCGGCCCAGCAGGCTGATAAAATCCTGTCGGTTCTCAGCGTCCAGCCTGCGGCGGCGCACCGCCTTTGCCCCCAGCTTCAGGGCTTCATTGTCCAGCGGGTGCATCGGAATGCGCCTCCTTTTGGGGGTCAGAGCTCTCAGATTCCGGATTAAACCTCTCAGTCACGGGCTTCGCCGTGACAGCTCCCCTAGTAGGGGAGCCCTTGGCAAAACTGTCAACTTTGGTGGGAGCCAGGTTTACGTCCCCGGGTTCACCGGTGCCGGATGCCTCCGGCTGCGCAGCACCTGTCTTGCCTCCCCTACTAGGGGAGGTGGCAAAGCCGTCAGGCTTTGACGGAGAGGTTTCCAGCAGCACATTGTACCTTGTGCGCTCGGCGCGGATGGCGGCCTCGTACAGGGCGTAAAGCTCTTCCAGCTTCTTCCACATTGCCGCTTCGTCCACGCCGCCCAGCAGGTTCTTGCGGAATTTCACCGTCCGGAACCACTGGATGATTGCTTCCTGCTCCGGGCTGATACAGCTTTCCTCTGCACCGGCCAGCCGCTGGGGCGCTTTCTTCTTCGCCATGCGGTCAGCCCCCTTTAGTCATCTTCCTTACGGTGCTTGCGCAGCATCAACAGGGCAACGCCGCCAGCTACCACAGCAAGGATGACGAGGTAAGGCAGGGTGTCGAGGAGGACACCAAGGTCAGGCTCGAGAGTTCGATGGTTGGTGAAGTCGATTTGTTTAGCGTCCGTACCAATCGTCACACTTACTTCTCGCCCATTCTCAGGTGTTCCGGAACCAACCACATAGCTGGTCTCGTACTTTTCGCCCTTATAATCGTCCTCTACAACCTTGTACTCGCCACTCGGCAAATTTTTGAAGGTAATCGTAGCACCGTCTTTCAGAGTAAACTTGCCATTACCATCATTCAACCATTGAGCACCATCACTAACCTCGATATTATCCTCAGTGATGTTGTTTACTGGTTTACCATCTTTGGTAATCGTAAAGGTAAAGGCTTTGTTGGTATCGCCAAGTTTACCGGTAACGGTTTTGGTAACAGTCAGGTTTGCGGAAGCAGGCACATACTTTGCGTAGAAGGTTGTATCTGCACTAATGGTATCCTCTGTAAAATTGAACTTGCTTTCAGATGTAAAGTTCTTATCCGTATACCATCCTTCAAATTTATAAACGGTTCCATCCGCTGTTTCTTTTGTTGCCGGGCAATCTGCTTCAGTTTGACCTGCGCGGAGAACATCCGGACGATCGATATTACTCAGCGAAATCGAAGTACTCCCTTCTGGGACAGTAAATGCTCCGCCATAATCACGCACTAGAGCAAAGGTATCTTTACCCACATCCTGAACCATAAACTTGACGTTGATGTGCGTTGTATCATGGAGTACTATCAGACCATCCAGATGGTACGTCATTTTTTTATCACTGACCGACGTAATCGGAGATTTATATATGCCCTTCGTGTATGTGGGTTTATAGTTCTCTTCACCCGTCCAGTCTCCATCCTCGCCGTTTTTGCCAGTATTGGCTCCACCCACAGCAACGACCTCGTACCATTCAATTGTGTACGTGCCTACATTATTCGCTTTCGTTGGATCCTTCTCAATTTCTTTTTGGATTTCTTTCGGGAGTGATTCGTAATAGTAATCCTTGTATTTGCCATCCTGTTTAATCGGAATCACAGGAAACTGTCCGGAATTAACTATAATTTCAGTTCCCAACTTCGTATCAATGTCGGCCGTGTCATAAATTGAGGTACGTTCCTTGTATGTACTCGGAGCAACTACATTCGAAATTGTACCAACGGCCATGCCGTTCCACGCTTTATTTTCAGCTTTATTACCATAGTAATCACCCGAATAGCCCAAAACCTGCGTGTAAACATAAAGATTGTAAGGAGATGTCGTTGTAGTGTTCACAACCTCAATATCATCCAGTGTATCAGCATTAGTTAGCTTACTCTCAGCTTCACCATAGCGATGCTTAATCTGCACATGGCCTGCCGTGGTAAGCTTTAGCTTCACGGTTTTATATTTATCGCCCCATCCCTCAACTGAACCAACAAACTCAGCTGTACCTTTTGTAACTATCCATTTATGATAATAACTACTCTTTCCGTTATTGGAATGCAGTGTAATCGTTGCACCAACCGGAACTTTTGTATCACCCTGAATGCTACTGATCGTAGCAATTCCATCATTCACATTCGGGTACTCAACGCCATCGATCTCAATGCTGACGATCTCAATGCCGTCACTATCGCAGTCTTCACTTCCCTGATCCGGATATTCCAGCGCAATCACAAAGGGGCTGAAGCTGGTGGTCTCAAAGGTCAGTGTGCCATTCTCATAGCTGACAACATCCAGTTTTTCCACGGTATTGTCGTCTTTCTGGTGGAGCACCTTCAGTGCATCGGCAGTGAGCGCTCCCATTTCTTCCATTTCCGCAATATCCGGCAGTTTGTCCAGACCAGAAACGGTAACGGTGGCCTTCTGGCCCTTGGCCAGCTGCACCTTTTCGCCGTTGATATCTTCGGGCGTGATCTTCAGGCCCAGAAGGGGCTGCATCCCCTGAAGCTCATTCACGTAGGTATTGCAGAACTCCGTCATGGAATTATCACCCATGTGGGTAACGCTGAGTCTGTGAGTGGCAGAGGGCAGGTTTTTCACCTCCACCGGCAGGGTTGTGGTTTTCGGGTTACCTTCCTCGTCCTCGTAGGAAGCAGAGGCCTTGGCAGTCAGATCCACAGGCACGGGGTTCTTGTCCACCAGATCCTCGTGATCCACGTCCTCTTCCTCATCGGAGCCCACGGTACCGTCCTTCCATGCGGCGTAGACGTTCACGGTGGTGGTCTTGTCGTCCAGAATGTTGCTGGTGGGGTCGGAGAGGTTCAGGCGCACCCGGTTGCCAAACTCGTCCAGCGTGTACCAGTAGTCAAACAGCCGCAGTTCGCCCTTGGGGTCCCGGTTGGAGGAGGGGTTCTCGATGTAGCTGCTGTAGTCCGCAATGGTCTCTGCCCGGGGCACAGCCTGAATGAAGTACAGGTTCCACAGAACCTCACCGTTCCGGGCCAGATACTCGCTCTCCGTCATATTGTTGATCTGTGCCTGAGCGGTAATGTCCTGCAGGTCAAGGGTGTTCAGCTCCTTCAGCCAGAAGCGGTAGACCACCATGTCCTGCAGCTTTTTGATCTCGTCGCCGGAAACGACCACTTTGTCATCAGGCTTTTCCACCACGTCGTCCTCGCCGGACCACTGGGTCTCGGGTTCGGGGTCGGTACCGGTGCTGGAGCTGGGGCCGTACTCAATGACGGTGCCCCACTCTGTTTCCTTAACGTTGGGGCCGCCGTCGAGGTTGTCCTCGCCGCCTTCCACAGGCCGGGTGGCAACTTCGTCCCCGCCGAAACCGGCAGCTTCGTCGTCAGGATAGGATGCCACGCCGTCATCTACGGGCCGGGAGGCCTCTTGATTAACCTGAGGATCGATCAGACCCTCCGTTGCAAACACCGGCACAAGGCAGGTGCAGATGACCGCAAGCGCCAGACAAAGCGCAAAAACACGCTTCACCAGCCTATCTTTTTTTCCGTGATGATTTTTCCGCACAGTGGAGCCCTCCCTGCATCATAGTATTTTTGGCAAAACCGGAGGAAAAGATATTCAACTTTTGTCGTTTTTCTTTCCCTTGGCAGGTTATTTTTACCAGACAAACCCTTTATCGTAATTATAGCATGTATATCCAGTATTTTCAATAGTGAAATTTTATTTTCCCTTCCCCTTTTCAGACAAAATATTCTGCGATATACAGCAAGTTATGAACCGCCGCAATATATTGCGGGGAGTAGCGCAGTCTAACTTATCCGCACCGCCCGCCGCATTGATATATCGCGCAGTTTTGTGTTGTATCTTCGCAGTTTCACTCTCTATAATACATGAAACGCAGATTCCTTTCACTTTTTTTCGAGATTTTTTGAAAAAGTTTTCGGAGCCCTCTCAGTCAAAGCCTGACGGCTTTGCCAGCTCTCCCAAAGGGAGAGCCAATTGCGGCTCGACCTTCAGCGGCATTTACCACCCAAAAGCCTGCCCAAAGCTCCCGTTTCCCTTGCAGATGCGTTGGCTCCCCCCTCGGGGGAGCTGTCGAGCGAATGCGAGACTGAGAGGGCGTGCCTCACCAAAAAGCGCCCCCATCACTCAAAGGAGCAATGGGGGCGCTTTACCATATTACAATGGGTTCCGCTTACTCAGCCTTGGGGGCTTCGGGAGCCTTTGCCTCCTCAGCCTTTGCGGCGGGCTCTGCCGGAGCGGCAGGAGCGGCAGCGGGCTTCGGAGCCTGCTTCACCACGGGCTTGGGGGGATTCGGATCGTCCTTCAGCGGGAAGAGGATGATGTGCTTGGGGCACTTCTGGGCGCACATGCCGCAGCCCTTGCACTTGTCGTAGTCGATGCGGGCCACGCCGTCCACAACGTGGATGGCATCAAACTTACAGGTGCGCTCGCACATGCCGCAGGCAATGCAGGAAGTGGTGCAGGCCTTCATGGCAACGGGGCCCTTATCCTGATTGGAGCACATGACCACGGGCTTGCGGGGGCCGCCAACGTCGATCATAATGACGTGCTTGGGGCAGATGTTGGCGCAGGCACCACAGCCGGTGCACTTGTCCTTGTCCACCTTGGCCACGCCGTCCACAATGTGGATGGCATCGAACTTACACACCTTGGTGCAGTCACCCAGGCCGATGCAGGCAAAGGTACAGGTCTTGGGGCCGCCGTACAGGGTCGCGGCAGCGGCACAGGTCTGGATGCCCTTGTACTCGTAGCTGGGCTTGCAGTGCTCGGAGTCGCCCTGGCACTGGACCACAGCCTTCTTCTCCACAGCGCTTGCCTCGCCGCCCATGATCTTGGCAATGGCGGCAGCAGCCTTGGGGCCGCCGGGGGCGCACTTGTCGCAGGGAACGCCGTCCATAACAACGGCCTTTGCGTAGTCGGCACAGCCGGCGTAGCCGCAGCCGCCGCAGTTTGCACCGGCCAGGCAGGCAGAAACTTCTTCAATACGGGGGTCTTCCTCAACCGCCATGAACTTTGCGGCCAGCACCAGAACAACGGCACCGATCGCGCCCACGATGGTACAGAGGATCACAGCAGATACAATATTCATAATCCTGTTCCTCCCTTACAGCGTCACGTTGAACAGGTTTTCGACGAGGCCGCCGAAGCCCATAAAGGACAGGCTGGTGATGGCTGCTGCGATCAGGGTAATAGGCAGGCCCTTGAAGGGTGCCGGGGGATCGCAGGCTTCCACACGCTTGCGCACGCCGCTGAACATGACCATGGCCAGCATAAAGCCGACACCTGCACCCACGGCACAGACCAGAGCCTCAATGTAGGCAGCGGCAAAGCCAAGGGTAGCAACGTCTGCACCGTAGTCGTCCACGACCAGAATGGTCACGGCCAGCACGCAGCAGTTGGTGGTGATCAGGGGCAGGTAAACGCCCAGAGAATTGTACAGTGCAACAACATACTTCTTCAGGAAGATCTCGATGAACTGCACCAGCACTGCAATGACCAGGATGAACACGATGGTCTGCAGGTAGCCCAGGTCAGCGGGGTTCAGAATGAAGATCTGGATGGGGAAGGTGACAGCCGTTGCCACCAGCATAACAAAGATAACAGCGCCGGACATACCAATGGAGGAATCCAGCTTCTTGGAAACGCCCAGGAACGGGCAGATACCGTAGAACTTCACCAGCACGTAGTTGTTCACCAGGATCATGCTGAAGAAGATCGCAGCAAGTTTGACTAACATCTTATTCTGCCTCCTTCTTCAGGTTGTCGAGGTCGCAGCAGCTCTTGCGCTCGATGCGGGCATCCAGCTTGCCTTCCAGCCAGACGCAGCCGGCCATCAGCACGCCGTAGCAGAAGAATGCGCCGGGAGCCTGGGTCATAATGCTCATCTTGGCCATGCTCTCGGGCAGGACCTGGAAGCCCAACCAGGTGCCGCTGCCCAGGATCTCACGGATGGAGGCCATCAGCACCACGGTGAGGGTGTAGCCGATGCCCATGCCGATGCCGTCCAGTGCACTGTCCACCACGCTGTTCTTGCAGGCGAACATCTCGGCACGGCCCAGAATGATGCAGTTGACAACGATCAGGGGCAGGAACACGCCCAGTGCG
>ERZ779850.2993-NODE-2993-length-12605-cov-2.804064_pt1 | contig 12605 bp, 13 predicted proteins | sample MGYA00511249_ERZ779850 | MGnify/ENA primary metagenome ERZ779850 (study PRJEB29588, sample SAMEA2162475) | human gut metagenome | biome: human gut; feature: human-associated habitat; material: faeces | place: Denmark | collected 2008/2010 ...
CGTCACTTCCACAGCTCCGCCGCCCGCTGCCGCAGTCACTTCCTTCTCTTCTAACTCCTTCTGAGCCTCTTCCATCTGGCGCTGCATTTTCTGCGCCTGCTTCATAAGGTTATTCATATTACCCGGCATACCGCCCGGGAATCCACCTCTTTTTGCCATGTCTGCTTCCTCCTGCTTTTCTCTTAGGACTGTTCCATCTATCATAATATAAATTGTGTGATTCGTCCAGCTTTAAAAATCCTCTTCCTCGATGTCCATCTGAATGAGCGCGCCCAGATCCGGATAGACCTCGTCACTGGCATGCCCCGTATCGTTTAACTTCACCAGAATCGCAACCTCTTTGCCGATCCGGTCCGCCGCTGCCGCTTTTAATGCGTCCTGGCAATCCGAACGGTTCTGCTCGACGTACTCATAAGCGTTTTTGTCATCGAACACCAGCATCAATTCCCCGTTCGGTCCGAGCGACCGGGTCGCCATCTTAAGATACGTCTTTGTCACGCCGGTAAGCTGCGATAAGATGCCGCCCCAGTTTGTCAGCACCGAGCGGGTATTCTGCACAGGGTGCTTTCAAAGAGTCCAGCATCACGGCTTCCAACGGATCCTTCGGTGCAACCCATGGTGCAAAAACAGCCTTGGGCAGCGAGCCTCCCTGTGCCCCCTGCGCGCTTCCACCTACGCCCTGCCTGGCACTCCCCGGTGCCGCCATCACAACGCCTTTTTCCAGTTTCTTCTCCAGGCTGTCGATGCGGTCCACCAGGGACGTGTAATCTTTTTCCATTTCAGGTTTACATAACTTAATTACTGCAATTTCAATCAGAATCCGCTTCTGGCTGGCATATTTGATCTGGCTGCCAAGCTCCGAGAAAATGCGGATATAGCGCATCAGAATATCGGCGTCCACCATAGACGCCTCTTCTTTCAGGAGCGCCAGATTTTCCGAAGAGATGTCAAGCACATCCTCCATATCGTCCGAGCTTTGCACCAGCATCAGATTGCGCAGATACCATGTGAAATCCGTGACAAACTGCCCTAACTCCCGTCCTTCGATCACGAGCGTCTCCACGGTCTGGATTGCCCCCGTGATATTTTTATCGAGGATCTGCCGCAGCAGGCGGCTGAAAATCTCTGTGTCGACTGCTCCGAGCGTATCCAGCACTTTGTCGTAAGTGAGCTCCTGTCCCAGGTAAAAAGCGATACACTGATCCAGAAGGCTTAACGCGTCACGCATCGAGCCGTCTCCCGCCTTGGCGATATAGCGCAGCGCCCTGTCCTCCACCGTCACCTGCTCCGCATCCATCAGTTCCCGCAGGCGGGCAGTGATCGTGTCGATCGAGATTCTGCGGAAATCATAGCGCTGGCACCGTGATAGAATCGTGATCGGAATCTTGTGCGCCTCGGTGGTCGCCAGAATAAAAATGACATACGCCGGCGGTTCCTCCAGGGTCTTAAGCAGTGCATTGAACGCTCCTATGGAAAGCATATGCACCTCATCGATAATGTAGACTTTGTATTTTCCTTCGGTCGGACGGTACTCCACCTCCTCGCGGATCTGGCGGATGTTGTCGACGCCGTTGTTGGAAGCCGCATCGATCTCAATCACGTTCATGGAATTGCCCGCCGCAATCGCCCTGCATGTCGGACATTCCCCGCACGGACTCCCGTCCACCGGATGCTCACAGTTGACCGCCTTCGCAAAAATCTTGGCAATCGTCGTCTTTCCCGTTCCTCTGGTTCCGCAAAATAGATAAGCATGTCCGATTCTGTCTGCTTTAATCTGATTCTTTAACGTTGTTACAATATGATCCTGTCCTTTTACATCGTCAAACTCCTGCGGACGGAACTTACGATATAATGCCTGATATGACATGCTTTTCCCTCACCTTAATCTCCAAAGCTGATTCCAATCCGCTTTGCTTCTTTTATCATCTGGTCGTTCGGATCGACCGTTTTTAATTTGCCCGCCACGTCTCCGAGCGGTACATATTTGATCTTGCCATTGACCATGGCAACCATGTTGCCGTAGTTCTCGTCCATGATCGCTTTTGCCGCCGCCGAACCGAGTCTCGTGCAGAGCACACGGTCATACGGACATGGGCTTCCGCCGCGCTGTGTGTGACCCGGTACAGTCACGCGCACCTCGACGCCGGTCTCCTTGAATATACGGTCTGCAATCTCGTAGGAAACAGACGGATATTTCCGCTTTGCCACTTTTTCCTTGTACTCTTTCTTGGAGAGCGCCGCATCCTCCTTGGAGATGGCTCCCTCGGCAACCGCAAGTATGGTAAATCCTTTTCCTGCCTTCGTGCGCTTGTTGATCGCGGCAATCACTTTCTCGATGTCGTACGGTATTTCCGGAAGCAGAATAATATCCGCGCCCCCCGCAACGCCAGCATAAAGCGTCAGCCAGCCGACTTTATGCCCCATGACCTCAACAATAAAGACGCGGTTGTGGGACGCTGCCGTCGTGTGGATACAGTCAATGCAATCTGTGGCGATATTGATGGCACTCTGAAATCCGAATGTGACGTCCGTCCCGTAAATATCGTTGTCGATCGTCTTCGGCAGATGGATAATATTTAACCCCTCTTCCCGAAGCAGGTTCGCCGTCTTCTGTGTTCCGTTTCCTCCGAGGATCACCAGACAGTCCAGGTTGAGCTTGTGGTAGGTCGCCTTCATCGCCTCCACCTTGTCCAGTCCGTTTGCATCCGGCACACGCATCTGCTTAAACGGCTGTCGCGATGATCCGAGAATCGTGCCGCCTTTCGTCAGAATACCGGAGAAATCCGCGGATGTCAGCAGCCGGTAGTCCCCGTAAATCAGACCTTTATAGCCATTCAAAAAACCATATACTTCCAATTCATCCACGTTCTCGCTGAGTCCCTTAACAACACCGCGCATGGCCGCATTCAGTGCCTGGCAGTCTCCGCCACTCGTCAACATACCGATTCTCTTCATCTGCTTCTCCTCCTGTTTCCGTCTTTTCGTACCATCCGTTCATGGTCTGTGGGTCCGCATCCGGACCGCAGTTTTTCTATATAGAATATTACCCTCTTCGACGCCATTTTGCAACTGTGTTTCACAGCACCAGCGCGCCGTAGCGCCTAATAGCGCACGGAAAATGCCCGCTCCTCTTCGTTTAATTCGAGTTTCTGCCGGCTCACTCTGTCCAGATAAATATAGGAATCCTCCCTAAGGCGCGCAATGATCTCGTCGATCGCCTCCCGTCTCCCCTGCAGTTCTGCCGAGACGCTTCCATCGTACTCATTTCTGACCCATCCCGTCACATCGTAGTGTCTTGCAAGCTGTGACATCCGGTAGCGGAATCCAACGCCCTGCACGCTTCCCTCAAACCGGATTGCTTCCCGTGTCTTATTTTCCATACCTTACCCTCCTGTTATGCTATAAAAATAGTATCTCCCGAAAAAACTTATTTCAAGACTTTTCGCGAAAGCATCTTGCAAAATCAACCAGATATGATATACTAATCGAGTGTCTCACAGTAGAATCCTCTGTGATCCATTCATTCGGAGACGTATCGAAGCGGTCATAACGGGGCGCACTCGAAATGCGTTAGCCCTCCGGGGCACGCGGGTTCGAATCCCGCCGTCTCCGCTGTCACAAAACCCGGCAGAATCATAAATTGATTCTGCCGGGTTTTTCTATGTCTTTCTTTTTTCCTAAAAACAAAGTGTGCGCTTGCCGCACACTTGCGCCCGAGCGGTATGCAAAGCATTATGTACCTCACCGCGAGCTGCACATCCCCGCGGAACGTTTTTGTGTAATAGGAACGAAGTTTCCTATTACATAAAAAAGAGAAACCGCAATATACGGTCTCTCTCTTTCTTAAGCCACCAGACGGATCGCTCCGCCTGCCGTGCCCCTGCCAAGGAATCGGAGTAACAGGATTTGAACCTGCGACCTCACGGCCCCCAGCCGTGCGCGCTACCAAACTACGCCATACTCCGTTTCAGATGAATGGATTCATTATATCATATTTTTTGTAATTTTTGAAGCCCTTTTTTAACCGCGTCACCACACGCCCGCATTCCGGTCTGCCCGGATCTGATCCGCAACCATCTGCGCAATCAGCGCATATCCTTCCTCGGTCGGGTGAATTCCATCCACGAAATATTCCGGGTGATCCTGCGTCAGCGCGTAGAGATCCAGCGTTCCGCAGCCCGATCGCTCCGCGATGTCCGGCACAAGGTTCCGGATCTCTCCTCCGATCACATCATTGTTGATCCCGTATAGGATCTCTCCCTCCTCCGCAGGAAATGCTTCCGGCGGTGCCATCAGATACAGATACGGATGTCCCGGCAGATTGTGAAGTTCGTCAATCAATGCAAGATACTGTTCCTCATACCTCTCTGCATCCCAGTATTTCTGTTTGGAATCGTTGGTTCCCAGCATAATAATCACCACATCCGGGGACTGCGCCTCTATCACGTTCAGATACCCCATGTTGCGGTAGCTTTTCCGGGAAAGATCCTGCAGGGTTGCTCCTCTCACGCCGTAATTGAAAATGAGGTAGCGCGGGCCAAGCCGGATTCCTAGCTGCGCCGGATACGACTTCGTCAGCCGTTCCTCATCCTCCAGACCGCTGCCGTATGTGATACTGTCCCCAATACAGTATATGATCTCTGTTTTTTCGTATTCCTTTTCCCGGATGTTCTGTGCGTCTGTCAAAACAACTGCTGCCGTCAGGAAAAATGTCAGAAATACCGCGCGCACACGCCTGATCCGGCAGTAAATTTTCTCATTCATACTCTTATTCCATTCCACTTTTTCTCCACTATCATACCACCTTTACGGCATTTTTTACACATAAAAAGCTCTCCGGATGCTCATACTTTTTCTGAAGTATGAAAAAGTGAGGTAATCTTATGGCATCTTATGTATCTCCCGAGATCCGCGACCGGTTTGATACCCTGTCTGCTGATCTGAAAAATCTGATTCTGGAACGGAATGTCTGTCTCAACAACATGTATGACCTGATTCATGTTCTTGAGGATATTGTCGCAGAAGGGGAAGCCGAATAACGGCTTCCCCTTCTGCATGCCATCCGCAAACTTATCCTGCCGGATGTCTCTTTTCTTCCCCGGTCTTCCTCTTTGTCTCAAGAAAACGTCTTTTATATTTAACTGCTGCATAATCGCTGATGCGCTTCTGATAAACCATATCGGAAACTCCACCGACCATACCGACTACCGGCAGTCCCTGCACGAATTTCAGATACAGCAGTTCTCCCGCCAGTGCATCCGATGTGCGCCGGATCTGCTCGTTTCTGGAAACGGAAAACGTACGCTCCTCACGCATCCACAGATTCAGCTCCATATTGTTCTGGGCAAGCTGCTCGCCGTGCGACAATGCCGTCTCGATCAGCTTTAATATGAAGATCTGCTCCTCCTGCGTGTCATACGTGTATCCGTAGCTGAGTGCGACCTCGTAGATACTTTTCAACAAAACACCGAGGAACAGCGGTATATCCGGCAGACCCAGACCGAAAAATCCCATGCCGACACCTTCCACCGCCGATACCGCCAGATTCAGGTTCCGGCTGGCAACCGCCTCTCTCCCGAATGCCCGCAGGGCATGTCTCGTGTCGCGCACCCCTGCGGCGTAAGCATTGATCTTATAATTCTGCTCCTTTTTCTCCTTCTGACAGGTCTTCTCTATCACCGGCGTTCCCTTGTCAAAGATCAGTTCAAACGCTTTGTAAAAAGCGGTGTGCAGAGTCGCCTCCAGCTTCTGTGGCACATAGCGCGTGATCTTCTCCTGCCAGCCCGCCGTCCGCGCCGGCATGGCATGGCGCAGAAAGCGCTCCTCTGCCTTGACAACTGCTGCCCATTCTTTTTCGACCGGATTCTGTTTCTCTCTCATCGCCCGCGCCTCCCCTTATGCTTCCAGTGTACGGTTCATGATCTCCATTTTCTCCTCCGCCTCGTAAATGAGCCGGCTGCATTCCTTTAGTTCCTCGGAGAAATTCTCCGTCTCCGTCTGATACAGACACTTATATTTGATGTCATGCTCCAGGCTTGCCCACAGATCCATCGCCAGCGTGCGGATCTGCAGTTCCACCGGCACCAGCTGCTTTTTGTTCATAAAATATACCGGCACCCGGATGACCATGTGAAGACTCCGGTAACCGTTCTCCTTCGGCGTCTCTATGTAATCCTTGATCTGCATAATCATAACATCATCCTGCGCCATCAGACGGTCGCGGATCAGATAGACGTCCTTGATATAAGAGCAGACAACACGGATTCCCGCGATGTCGTAGATGTTGTTGCAGGCAGCCGACAGCGTCAGATCCAGATCCTTCTTCTGGAGCTTGCCCAGAATACTCTTCGCCGACTTCAGGCGGGTGTCAATATGGTGGATCGGACAGCGCAGCTTCCGGTACTTGAACTCGTCCTCTATTATCTCAAGCCTTGCCGTCGTTGCACACATCGCCGCATTGTACATGCGCAGGATCGGATCGATCGTCTGTGAAAACTGATCCTTCATATCTGCGATCCGTTCCATGCTGTCATCCATCGCCGCACGCATCGGCACCAGATCCCGCACCGCGATCACATTCTCCTGTGCGGTCACCTCTTCGATTTCTATTTCCTGCTGCTTCCCCTGTTCCTCCAATTTATAAAAACCTCCATTGTCTGTTTTCCATCATCAGGTATTATTATATCAGACATTCATGAACCCGCCGTTAAATCCCCATAAAATATTTATTAAATCTTCTGCAGCGCCAAAAACGGACGGACTTCCCGCCGGGAAGCCCGTCCGTTTTATGTTACAATTCGATGCCGCAGCCCTGCATGAGCTCGCGGGCGCTGTCAAGTGAATCCACGCCGTGCAGATTCTTGATCGGCGCAAATTCTCGCTTTCTGTCGACCTCGTAAGGAACGCAGTCCGCCATCATGTGCACCATATCGAGGACAAGCGTCTCAAACTTGTATCCGTTCGGTGCATCCGGCTTCACCAGGCTGCCGGATTCGTCCATATACGGAATCTTTTTCTCTACCACATGGATCGGCATATGTGCATCCGCAATCTCTTCCAGGCGCTTCTCGGAAAAGACGTAGTTTAAGATCACACCAAATCCATAGAGCAGGTCACCATTTGCCTTCCGCGCGGTCGCCATCTCCTGTGTCATCTCATAATACTCCGCGATCGATGGCTTGCCGTCCTCGGTACAGAGCACCCCCACTTTCTCATCCGGCGCTGCCTTTCTGACAACCTTCGCGCCGCTCTCACAGCCGTAGGCAATCGTTGCACCGATGAACAGCGGGTCTGCGATTCTCTGCAGGCAGTTGTCCACAGCAAATACATTGATCCACTCAATCCCGTGGGAACGGATGTCGGAGAGCAGCCCTGCATTCACCATGGAACCGAACCAACCACCATTGCCGTTCGGGGACATGGCAACCCTGGTACGGGACTCCATATATACGCGCCCCTGATGATCACAGGCAGGTTCCATCTCCTGCACGAAAAATTTCACATACTCCTTCGGGTAACCAAAGTAACTGTGCTCCTCAAAAAATGCCTGCGTGTCGTCATGGTTGATGTTGCTCGTCATGATATAAAGCGGAACATACGCGCCGGCTTCATCCGTCACGTCCATCAGGTTACGGATGAGCTGCTGAAACAAAAACAGCTCCCGGTGAATCCCGATATTGAGTGTTCCCTTCGGTCTGTCCAGTCCGAGACGCGTTCCCTGTCCCCCCGCCAGAAGAACCGCTCCGACTTTTCCTTCCCGGATCGCCTTGATGCCGAGTTCCCGGAACTCGTCCCTGCGCCGCTCAATTTCTTCCGTCTCAACCGCCTCAAGCGGTGCGAATACGCCCCGCTCGTTCACGGTCTCCTTGCGCTCAATCTGCTCTAACACAGACCAGTCGATCGCATCCAGCTGTGCCTTCAGCGCCTCGTTCTCCGCCTCTGAATTCTTCTCCATGGCAGCACGGATATAGCACTGCCTTTCGTCTTCCCAAATTTTCATAAAAACCTTTCTCCTTTTACTATCAATTAAACCCGCGGAATCCCTTGCCGATGATCTCACTGCTGTTCGTGATAGCAATAAATGCGGTCGGCTGGTGGATGCGGATGTAATTACGCAGTTCTACCGCCTGGGAGCGCTTCATAATGGTGATAATGATCGTCTTCTGGTTGTGCTCATATGCCCCCTCGGCTTTATAGATCGTTGCACTGCGGTGCAGCTCATTCGTGATAAAATCACAGATTGGCTCCGGATCATTGCAGATGATCGTAAAATACTTGCACAGGTTGATACTTTCAATGACATTGTCCACAACGAGCGACTTCGCCAGAAGTCCGCAGAGCGAACAAAGTCCCGTCTGTGCATCAAACACAAAACACGAAGCTATGACAATCCCCAGATCCACCAGAAACAGCGCGCCTCCGATGTTCAGCTTCGTATACTTTTTAAGGATCATGGCGATAATATCCGTACCGCCTCCGGATGCTCCGATATTGAACATGATCGCCGCACTGAACGCCGGCAGCACAATCGCATACATCAGTTCCAGTACCGGCTGCGTCGTCAGCGGATGCTCCATCGGAAACCACACTTCCGCAAGGCTTAGCCCCACAGACATCAGCACGCTCACATACACGGTGCGGATGCCAAAACTTTTCCCGAGGAAAATAAATCCTACCACCAGCAGCGCCATATTGATGATAAATGTGATATTTCCCGGAGTTGCCGGCATAATGGCACTTAAGACCACCGCGATACCCGTGACTCCTCCAAACGAAAAATTATTCGGGAACTTGAACACATAAACACCCACCACCAGAATCAGCGTGGCAACCGTCAGAATGGCATACTCCTCCAGTGTGCGTTTTACTTTTCCCATATTCTTGTACATTTCTTCAAAATCCTCATCATCTGAACGTATTTCTCTGATATTCTACCGTATTTCCCGCAAAAATGAAACTCTATTATCAAAAAATAAGAAAATATTAGGAATCCATTCCCTTGCGGCATCATACCACGCGCTTTTCCAGCCACTTCCCACGCCGGTAGCGGATCACGAAAAGCAGCGTGCGGAACGCCCAGTCCACATACATGCCGATCCAGACACCGAGCACGCCAAGTCCCATCGTTCCCGCAAAAAAGTAACTGCTTGCCACACGGAATACCCACATGGAAAAAACGCTGACCTCCATCGTGTACTTTGCATCCCCTGCGGCGCGCAGCACATTCGGAAGGGTAAAGCTGAGCGGCCAGATCAGCGCCGCGCAGATTGCGAAACTTACCAGAAGCTGTGTGGCAATCCGTGCCGCTTCCGCCGATAGCGCGAAGCAGGCGATGATTGGTTTTACAAGTGCAAACAGTGCCAGATCCGCCAGCACCATTCCCGCATAAGCCAGACCAAGCAGCCGCTTGCTGTAGTATTTCGCCTGTTCTTTTTCCCCGGCTCCGATGCATCTGCCAATGACCGTCACGATCGCAAGTCCGATCGCAATCCCCGGAATATTGGCAAATCCCGCCACACTGTTTGCAACCGCATTCGCCGCGATCGCCGCCGTGCCAAACGTCGCGGTCAGACTCGACACCAGAAGCTTTCCAATCTGGAACATTCCGTTTTCCACACCGCTCGGAATGCCGATCTTTAAAATTTTTCCGATCACATCCCGCTGCGGCTTCATACAGCCCGGCGCCGCAATACACAGCGGGTTGTCCTTCCGCGAGAGCAGCACAACCATGACAATCGCCGATACGATCCGCGCCGTGAGCGTTGCAAGCGCCGCTCCCAGCACGCCCATCTTAAGCCCGAAGATCAGCACCGCGTTACCGCCGATATTGATCACGTTCATGACCAGACTTGTATACATGCTGACCCTGCTGTTTCCGATTGCCCGGAACAGCGCCGCTCCCGCGTTGTAAACGCCCAGAAACGGGTAGGATATGGCCGAGATGATAAAATAAATCTCCGCATTCTGCATGACGTCCGCATCAATCTGTCCGAAAATTGCCCGGAGCAGAAACCGGTAAGACAGCAGGATGACCACCATCACCGTCCCCGCGGACAACAGCATGATAAGCATCAGCTGTCCGGCGGACAGTTTTGCCCGCTCCGGCATCTTCTTGCCGATATACTGGCTGCACACCACAGCGCCACCGGTTGCAAGTGCCGATAGGATCTGGATCAGCAGCGTGCTGATGCTGTCCACTAACGACACACCCGACACCGCCGCTTCGCCGCACGAGGAGACCATCAGCGTGTCAAACAGCCCGATGCTCAAAGCAAGTGCCTGCTCGATAATGAGCGGTACAATCAGTTTTTTCAAATCTTCTCTGGTAAAAAGTAATGATTCCATTTTTCCCTCAAAAAAATGTGGCACAGCGTCACGCCATGCCACAAATGACTGTCATTCTATTGTTCTGTGCAGTGTCCGGATTATGCCAGTGCAGCCGTGATGATTGCCATGGAATATACCTCGGAAGCGTTGCATCCGCGGGACAGATCGTTGATCGGCGCATTTAAGCCAAGCAGGATCGGACCATATGCCTCGAAATTACCAAGACGCTGTGCAATCTTGTAACCGATATTTCCGGCGTTGATATCCGGGAAAATAAAGGTGTTTGCATGTCCTGCCACTTCGTTGCCCGGGCACTTGGTACGTGCAACACGCGGGGATACTGCTGCATCAAACTGTAACTCGCCCTCGATCGGAAGAGACGGATATTTTGCCTTTGCCTTTGCTGCTGCATTGCGCATCTTGTCTACATCCTCACCCTTGCCGGAACCTAAGGTAGAGTAGCTTAAGAATGCAACCTTCGGATCTACACCGAAGATCTTCGCACACTCTGCAGACTCACCTGCGATCTCAACCAGCTCATCCTCGGTCGGATGGATGTTGATTGCACAGTCACCCATTGCAAGAACCTCGTTCTCACCGGTTGCAGACGGACGAACCAGAATGAAGCAGGAAGATACGATGGAGTTGCCCGGCTTGGTCTTAATCAGCTGTAATGCAGGACGTACGGTATCTGCGGTGGAGTAGGTTGCTCCGCCGAGAAGTGCATCTGCAACGCCCATCTTTACAAGCATGGTTCCGAAGTAGTTCGCCTGGGACAGAATGCCCTTTGCCTGCTCCGGTGTCACACCTTTGCTCTTTCTGAGTTCACAGAACAGATCTACCATCTCGTCAAATCTGTCATAGTTTGCCGGATCAATGATCTCAGCGCCACGAATATTGAATCCGCTCTCCTCAGCAGCCTTAAAAATCTCATCCGGGTTACCAACCAGAATCGGGTGCAGGAAGGTACCTGCCAATAATCTGGATGCTGCCTCTAAAATACGCGGGTCATTTCCCTCTGTAAAAACAATTTTCTTTGGATCTTTCTTCAAGATATCGATCAACTGACCAAATCCGAACATAGTATACTCTCTCCTTTGACATTGTGTTTAATGTAAGCGCTTACTTCCCGTGTTCATGCGGGCTGCGCCCCCGTTATGCTTTTATTATATAGCGCTTTTTACAAAAAGCAATGCTTGTACGAAAATAAATGCATGATGGGTTGTGCTTTTTGTTAGTCATCTCTAACTCCCAGCATACAACACCGTCATGCATCTGTCAATCAATGTACTATTTTTCCCCGGCGCCTTTGCTACCTTCTGCATTTTTCTCTGTATCCACATGCGCCGCCTGAGCTGTCCCGCTGCTCTGTGACGATTTTATCACGCCAAAAAGCTTCGGTACATTCTGATCCTTATCCGGTTTGGTCATCAGCATAAAACGCCGGAAGAAGAACAGGATACCGATGCTGACCACCGAGAGCAGATCCTCAAGTGGTGTCGTCGTCTGCACGATCATATGACGGGCAATCAAAAAGATCAGCACCTCAATAATATTCGCGGAACTTGGTTTGCATAGCATCTTCAAGAACTCAATGCCGATGACAACATTAAACACGGCATCCAGATACTCCATAAACGCACCGGCTATCGTCCGGTGTTCCCAGTAGCGTGCCAGTTCCGGCACAAGCGTGATCATTGCCACCAGAATCCCTGCCACGACGGCTGCCGCCATCAGAAGCTCTAAGATCTCTCCGCCACGGTACAATATCCTTCTCGCCTTATCCCACATGGTATCTCTCCCTCTTCCCAAAAGTTATCTGTCAGAATCTTTATAAAAAACACTTATAAAACGCAAAATCCGAGCGCCTCACTTCGAATCCAAAACCATAAACGTTACCACCACAGTTAGCTCAGCCCAGGCACCCTCACGGCACACAAGAGCTTCTGCTTAGGGCTGCTCCATTCCTGACCTGACCCGGTTCACAGATTCCTGTTGCGTAAGACCCAGACGTCAACGCCACTTATGATGGGCAGCTTTACAGCTTACCTGATCCTCTGTTTGGCATCACCCCAACTATAGCGGATTGTTGGTACAGGGTACCGCTACCACCCCGGCTGCTCGGAGACTTAAGTATATCCTATCTGACGCCCGATTGTCAAGCATTCTACACGTTTTCACGCAGTCTCTTTTTCTTATCGCGCAGTTCCCGGAAGAAGCCGGAGAGCATCGTCGAACATTCCTCCTCCAGCACGCCCCTCTCGATCTCGACCTGATGA